>Ga0075327_1000133_pt1 | contig 18141 bp, 13 predicted proteins | sample MayberrySE_Catta_2_FD_120056 | JGI IMG/M metagenome (GOLD analysis project Ga0075327, IMG submission 120056) | Natural and restored wetland microbial communities from the San Francisco Bay, California, USA, that impact long-term carbon... | ecosystem: Environmental > Terrestrial > Soil >...
TGCGCTTGCCGTCGATGGCGATGGCGCCCTTGTCGATGACCTCGTTGCGCTCGTTCATGGTCACGATGAGCGCATTTTGGATCAACATTCGCATGGCAAAAAGCCTAGCCGAGGGCGCGCATTTCTGTCAATCGCGGGCGATGTGTGTTTGCCGCTGGATCCGTCGCAAGGATGTCCGGGACGCCGAGGAAAGACTTCGCTTTACTCCACGGTGCGCGGATCGAGGACGTCGCGCAGGCCGTCACCGATCATGTTAAAGGCGAGGACGACGATGAAAATGGCGATGCCGGGCGCGAGCGACAGCCAGGGTTGGAAGAGCAACTGGTTGACGCCGTCGCGGATCATGCCGCCCCAGCTGGGCATGGGCGGCCTGACGCCCAGACCGATGAAGCTCAGGTTGGCTTCCTGCAAGATCGCGGTGGCGCTCCAGAGCGTGCCCACCACGAGGATCTCGTTGGCGATGTTCGGCACGATGTGAAAGACGATAACGCGAGAGTCGCTCATACCCAACGCCCTGGCTGCTTGAATGAAGTCGCGCTCTTTGAGCGCGATGGCCGAGCCGCGCGCGATCCGGGCAAAGCGCGGGGTGATCGCCACCGCGATCGCGATGGACAAATTGAGCATGCCGGAGCCCAAAATGGCCAGAACCATCAGGCCCAGAATGATCGTCGGAAAGGTCATCAACATGTCGATGAAACGGATGGTGAGGGCGTCGATCTTGCCGCCCTTGTAACCGGCGACGATTCCCCACAGGGCGCCGATGACCATAGCAAGCCCCACCGCCGAGAGCGAGATCACCAGGGAGACTCTGGTACCAAGGACGATCCGCGACAACACGTCGCGGCCAAAATTGTCCGTGCCGAGGAGATGCTCGCCGCCAGGCGCCAGGTCGCCGCGGGCGATGTTTTGCTCCAGCGGATCGAAAGGCGTGAGCCACGGCGCGAACAACGCGACCAGCAAGATCAACAGCGTCAGCACGATCCCTGTCATGGTCGTCTTATTTTTGCGGATGGCCCGCACGATTCTATTTCGTCGTTGATCCGTTTCAGCCATGACTGTCATTCCGTCGAAATCAACTGTAGCGTATGCGCGGATCGACCAGCCCGTAGGCGAGGTCGGTCAAAAGATTTACGACCACGATGATGCCCGCGTAGAATGCCATGATCGATTGCAGCATCGTGTAGTCGTGGGTGCTGATGGCGCCGACCATCAATTTGCCCAGGCCGGGCCGGTTGAAAACGATGGTCACCAGGATCGAGCTGCCGATCAAAATGCCCACGTAGATTCCGGCCACCGACACCACCGGCACCAGCGCGTTGCGCAGCGCGTGCTTGAACATCACCAGCCGTTCGCCAACTCCCTTGGCGCGCGCCGTCTGCACGAAGTCGGCGTTGATCACCTCCAAGAACGACGACCGCGTGACTCGCGTGATGTAAGCCGTCTGCGACAGGCCCACGCTTAATGCCGGCAGGACCAAGTGATACAGCCGGCTCCACGGATCGCTGAGATCGCCGCCGCCGATGACCGGGAACCATTGATATTTAAACGACAGAAAAAAAATCAGCAGAATGCCCAGATAAAACGACGGCACCGACAGCCCCGCCAGCGAGATGATGCGGCCGACATAGTCGACCGAGCTGTTGCGATGGCGCGCCGTAAAGACGCCGAGGGGAATGCCGAAAAGCAAACCGATGGCCGAGCCGGCGATCGTCAGGTCCAAGGTGTAGGGCATGGCGCGCAGCAGCTGCGGCAAGATCGGCTGGCGATTGGCCATCGACAACCCCAGATCGCCGGTCACCAAGCCGCTCATGTAATTGCCGAACTGTTGCGGCAGCGGCCGGTCCAGCCCCCAGTTGCGGCGAAACTGTTCAAGCGCCTCAGGTGGCGCTTCGTCGCCGAGGATTGCGTAGGCAGGGTCGCCGGGCAAAACCCGCATCACCAGGAATATGAAAACCAACACGGCGAACATCGTGGGCAGTGCCCACAGACTGCGCCGGATACAGTAGGCCAGCATCGTCCGCCTCCACCGGTTGTCAAAACTTTAGCTCGAGACTGACCCTCCACAGATTAGGTCAGGCGGGCATTCCACTTGATCGGCAAGCCGCCGCTCAAAGACGCCTCCAGTTTGGTGAAACCCAGATCCACCTTGGCCTTGCGCGCGACCACCGTGTTGAGAATATGGGTGGGAACAGCGGCGACGTCCTCGAGAATCTTGATCTGTGCCTCACGCCAGAGTTTCTTTTGGATTTCGAGATTGGTTTCCGCTTGGGCGCGCTTGAGCTCGGCGTCGGCGGCGGAGAAATGGGAAAAATTGCGCTTGCCGCCACCCAGGAAGAACTCCTCGAGAACAAAATTCGCCGTCGGGAAGCGGGTGGCGGCGCGCAGCACCAACGGATTGCTGCCTTCGTCGTTCTTGGTATGCCACGCCGGATGGGCGATGACGCTCAGATTGATTTTGATGCCGACCTGACCCAGTTGGTTTTGAATGATCTCCATGGGACGGCGAAACTGTGGCCGCTCGCTGATGTACACCGGGTCGATGCTAAAACCGTTGGGCACACCGGCTTCGGCCAGAAGCTTCTTGGCCCGCGCCGGGTCATGGTTGTATTTAAGCTTTTCCGGCACCGGGTCCAGGCCGCCGACGAACTGCGCCGGGATGACCGAATAGAGCGCCTCGGCCACGTCCTGGCCGATGAACCGCACGATGTCGTCACGGTTGATGGCATAGGCGATGGCTTGGCGCACCCTGAGATCGTTCAGTGGCTTGCGGTTGCGGTCGATGTGCAGCTTGTGAACACTCGCCGGGCCGAAGGACTCAATGACGACGCCGCTGCCTTTCACCTGGTCGATTGAGCGCTGCTCGCGGTCCACGTCCATGATATCCAACTCTCCCGCTTTGAAGGCGAGAGTGCGGCTGCTCGGATCGGGCAGCATGCGGAATTCGACTTTCTCAAAGCCCGGCTTGCCGCGAAAATAATTTTCATTGCGCAACAGGACGAGCTTCTCTTGCGAAATATACTCGTTGAACTCATAGGGTCCGGTTCCTATGGGCGTCGTCTTGAGCTTATCTCCCAACTTTTCAGCGGCCTTCTTACTCAACACCATACCCGCCTGCCAGTCGAGCACCGTGGGCAACAGGAACAATGCCGTTTGCGGACTTTTAAGATGCACACGCACGGTATGCTTATCCAACGCTTCGATTTTGCCGAAGGGTTGATAGCTCTTGTAGTAAACGTTGGTTTTCTTGTCCTTAGCCCTCTCCAAAGAGAAGATCACGTCGGCAGAGGTGAACTCGCCGTAGCCTTGGTGGAACTCAACACCTTTGCGAAGCTTAAACGTCCAAGTCTTGAGATCCTTCGAGGACTCCCAACTCTCCGCCAAGTCGGGTTCGAGCCTTTCAGCGTTGACCTCGCCCGGCGTCGTACGGACTAGGCCGTTGAAAATAGCCGCCAGCACGGTCTTGTCGTTGGAATTGGGCCCGGCCATGGGATCGAGCCTGCGAATATCTCTGGAATTGACGCCGTAACGTAAAGTCGCTCCGGCCGCGTGAACCCAAATCGGGTCGAGCGCGCTAAATCCCATCGCGGTACCGCTTATGATTCCTAGTTCCTTCAAGAATGTCCGACGGTCAATTTGATTCATAACGGCCCTCCTTTGTTTGTCGATCCTTTAACGATGACAAACTCTCTTGCCCAAGCCTTTGCCGGCAACGCCAGGAGTCGGAGATAGAATGCAGCGAACTAGATCTTCGCAGGTTGCGCTATAACACAGCAATTCGAATGCCAATGCGGGTGAGAATGAAAATAGCCGTGGAAAAACGGAAAGTTAAATCGGGAAAAATTTAGCCGATTTGCAAGATCCTACATCAGATGTGCATGTAAGCCACACAAGTCATAAAGAATTCCGTTAATTGTGCACAAACTTTACACAACAAATATCTCAGACCGTGAGAGAGAAAACGAAGACAATGCTTCTACAACAATATCAGTGCTGCAAGTCGAATTTTTTCGTGGGTAATTTTTTCACACTGAAAACACAAAACAGCAGTCTTCGTTTTCTATACGAATCCCATCTTCCGGCCCCAATTCTCGGGATCCTTCAAGAACTCGACAATATGCCGGCTCGACTCCTCACTGAAATAACTCTTGCTTAAGCCGGTATCCAAAACATCGTCCCAGTTAGCGAGCACATGCAAAGCGATATCGTTTTTCGCCAGATTGATCTTACCTTCATGCTGGTCCAGCCGATCCGAAGCGTAGTCGAAGACGCACAAGCAGTGAGTCATTTTCGCGCCGGCGCCGCGAATGCCGATATTGAAGCGCAGCTTGCTCAGGCCATCGGTGATGAGGTCTTCGACCAGCAAGACTCTTTTTCCGGCTTCAAGAATCCCCTCGATCTGCTTGGTGCCCCCGTAGCCCTTGGGTTGCTTGCGGATGTAAATCATCGGCTTGTTGATGAGGTGCGAGACAAACGAAGCGTAAGGAATGCCCGCTGTCTCGCCGCCGGCAACAACGTCGATTCTATCCAACCCGATATCCGTCTCGACTTTCTTGGCCAGAGCGACGACGATGAATTCGCGTTCCGCCGGGAATGACAAAAGTTTGCGGCAGTCGATGTACACCGGCGAGATCCGGCCGGAGACGAAAACGAACGGCTTGTCTTTGTAAACCTGAATCGACTCCGTCGAAAGCAATATTTCCGCGACTCTTTGAGAAACTTCGCTCATGGGAACGGCCTTTCAGATTATTGGATAGGCAGGTCATAACACACCGATTCTTGCTTTCCAATGAAGTGACTCGCCAACGGGAGATTTTCAGCACGCGCGTAAGCTGTTAAGATGCCCCGCAATGAAGCGCATCCGCCGATTAACAGGATCGCCGAAAGCTCGGGTCAGTCAACGCCGTTTGATGCGGGACTTGAACGCGATCGGACGAATCGGTATCGGCGATCGAGGCGCGGTGACCCGGTTGGTTTTCTCGATCAAAGAGTTGCGCAGCCGCCAAGTGCTGATTCATCTGATGCGCCAAGCCGGCTTAAAAATTCACATCGACGCCATCGGCAATATCTTCGGCCGCTTCGGCGGCAGCGATCCACGCGCGCCGGCAGTTCTGGCAGGCTCTCATCTCGACACGGTCATCCACGGAGGCAAATACGATGGACCCGTCGGCGTGATCGGCGCTCTCGAAGCGATCCGCACAATCAAAGAAAACAGCATACCCGTGCGATCACCGTTGGAAGTCGTCTGTTTCGTCGGCGAGGAGTCGAGCCGCTTCGGCTTTTCGACCCTGGGTAGCAGCCTGGTCGCCGGCGAAGTGCATCCCAAAGATTTAACCAATGCGATTGACCCGCAAGGGACCAAGCTTGCCGATGTACTGTCGAGCCTCGGTATTGCACAACGAGGGCTCAAACGTCTCAAACGCAGCCCGATGAGCTTGAAGGCCTATCTCGAGCTGCATATCGAGCAAGGTCCGATCCTCGAGGCAAAAGGAAAGCGAATTGGGCTAGTGACTTCGATTGCCGCCCCCAGCCGCTTCAAAGTTATTTTCAAAGGCCAAGCCGACCACTCGGGCACGACGCCCATGGACATGCGCAAAGATGCTCTCGTCGCCGCGGCGCAACTGATCGAATATATCGAAAAGATTTGCCGAAAAAATGCGTCGATGGCGCAGGGCCGGGTGGTCGGCACGGTCGGTGCCATGAAGATCGAACCGGGAGTGATCAATGCCGTGCCCGGCAGAACCGAGCTTTCAGTGGATATCCGCGGCACATCAGCGCAGTCGAAGAACCGCGTCGCCCGTATGGTCAAACAGCAAGCGCGCACCATCGCCATGCGGCGGGATATCCGCTTTGAAGTCCTTACGATCCGCGAAGAGGACCCCGTGCCGCTCGACAAGCGATTATTGCGTGTAACCCGCGAACTGTGCGACGACCAGGGAATCGATTATGAGATCATGCCGTCGGGCGCCGGCCACGATGCCATGCAAATGGCCAAGATCACGCCGGCAGGAATGATTTTCGTGCCGAGCAAGCGCGGCATCAGTCATAACCCGCTCGAATGGACTGATCCGGCCGATATCACTCTCGGGACTCAGCTACTGATGGAAACCATGGTCCGAGTCGCCAATGAAAAACTCTAACAAGCTGTTGAAAACGCCTCACAGACTTCGTTGCACTCCATCGCCTCGCGCCCACATAGAGATTAAGTACGCCTCCGCTCGTCGACCATCGTGTGCCTCGCCTCTGAGTTCTTTTTGAACAGCTGGCAAACCTATGGCCATATTCATTTCGGAGTGTTGATGCCAAAGCCAAATAACAAAACAAAGAAGAAGCGTATTCTCAACGCCGCCCAGGTCGCTGTTATCTTCCAGCGTTTTGCCCGCGAAATGACCAAGCAATACGGCAACCTCGATCAGGTCGTTTTTATCGGCGTGCGCACCCGCGGCCCGTTCGTCGCCAAACGGCTCGCAGAGATCGTCAAGAAGCGTCAGGGCAAGGAAATTCCCGTAGGGGAGATGGACATCACTTTGTACCGGGATGATCTCAACACTCTTCTTCCCGGCGGTACGGTCGACCACACCCGCATTCCGTTTGATATTGCCAACAAGATCGTCGTGCTCTTCGATGACGTCTTGAACACAGGCCGAACCGTGCGTGCCGCAGTGGACCATTTAATCGACCTCGGCCGGCCGCGCATGATCCATCTCGCGGTGATCATCGACCGAGGCGGACGCGAGCTACCGATCGCCGCCAATTACGTCGGTAAAAAGATCGATCTGGGGGTTGGAGGAAATGTCCAGGTAAAACTCAAGGAAGTCGACAGGAGCGACGAAGTTCTGGTCGAGGAAAGTTGAGACCGGAGGCGCTTGCAATTTCAAAGCCGCCCGGTCCTCGTGCTCGAAGCTTCCGCTAAGTACGGGGTACGTCAGATCGCCTAAATCGCGGCACCGAGGTAGCGCCCTTATCCATATCTCCGCTGCTCGATCGCCAACGGCGCGGCCGCGACAACTGACGGGAAACTCATGATCACGCGGGTGCCGACGCCCGGCCTGCTGCTTACAGACAGTTTGCCGCCGATCAGTTCGGTCATGCGGCGCGCCACGGTGAGACCGATTCCGAGACCCGAATAAGATCGCTGCATCGAGTTATCAGCCTGGTGAAACGGTTCGAATATCGAGTCAATCTTGCTCTGCTCGATCCCGACCCCGGTATCCGTGATCTCGAAGTCAACATTGTCTCGGTGCGCCGACGGCTGCACCTTTACGCTGATCTCGCCCTCGGAAGTAAATTTCACCGCGTTATTGAACACGTTGTGAAACACACGCTCCACCTTGGCGCGATCGCTGACGAGCGGGATATCTTCGGCGCCGAGCTGAACATTGAGCCGCAGACCCTTTTCACGGATCGCCTTGTCGTACCGTTTCATCGTCTCATTAACGACGTCACGGGCATCAAACTTCTCTGTGGTAGCATTTGCATCGCCGGCGTTCAGCGAGGTCATCCAGAGCACGTTGTCGATGAGCTCAAGCAACTCTTCGGAGTTGCGATAAACGGTTTCGAGCACCTTTTGCTGCTCTTCGGTCAGTTTGCCGATAACTTGGTTGAGCAACAAATAGACGAAGCCGACGACGACACTGAGCGGTGTTCTCAGTTCGTGCGAGATGTTGGACAGAAAATCTGATTTAACCCGTCGCAGCTGCGCCTTGGCGTTGCGGCGTTCTAAGCCACGGCGCACCAGCGCCAGTATGTGATTCACGTCAAAGGGTTTGGAGATATAGTCAAAGGCCCCAAGGCGAAGTCCCTCGATCGCGGTATCCAGCGAACCATAGCCCGTAATGATGATCGCTTCGATGTCGGGATCATGTTGCTTGACTCTTTCCAAGACATTGATGCCGCTAAACCCGGGCATTTTGAGATCCAGAGTAACCAAATCGACCGGGAATTGTCTGAGCATTTCAACCGCCTGGGCACCGCGGTCCGCCGTGTAAACGTTGTAATAGGGGTTGAGAATCATCTTGAGGGATTCCCGCGGCCCCATCTCGTCGTCGACCACTAGGATATTCGGCTTGCTGGCATCCATGGCGAGCACAGGGCAGCAAGGAATATGCCACCCCCTGAGCCCACTTAAGCACCTATTTTAAAAAAGAATTTCCGGGAAAGGCGGCAATTCTCTTGCTACCTAACTCACTAAAAAGAGAATTGCGGAACAAATTTGTCCGTTTATGTCGACAGTTTCGCTTCCGCTTCGGACTCACTCGGATCGTTGATCTTGAGCTTTTCGATCCGGTATTTGAGAATGCGCCGGCTGGTTCCCAGAAGTGAGGCTGCCTTGGTTTGATTAAAACCAGTCCGCTGCAACGCTTTGACGATCAACTCACGCTCGAATTCATCCACAGCGTCGCTTAGAGGGCGGGAACCACTGAGCACGTCTTCTTTCAGGGTCGCGGTTTGATCCGTAGAGCGCATTCCGATCGGAAGATCGCGCAACGTGACGGTCTCGTGCGGCGTCAGGATGGTCAGCCTTTCGATCAGATTTTCCAATTCGCGAATATTACCCGGCCACGGATAAGCGACGAAGAAGTCCGCCACCTCAGGAGAAAGGGTTTTCGTTGCGATAGAATGTTCTTGCGCCTTAAGCCGGAGGAAGTGGTCGAGCAGCAATGGAATGTCCTCGCGCCGCTCTCGCAACGGCGCCAGAAATAATGACACGACGTTCAGCCGATAAAATAAATCCGGCCGAAACTCGGCGTTTTTTGCCATCTGTTCGAGATCTCGGTTACTCGCGGCGACCACCCGCACATCGACCTTGATCTCATCGGTACCACCGAGCCGGGTGAAAGTCTCCTGCTCGATCGCGCGCAAAAATTTCGCCTGGGTGCCGAGATTGAGTTCACCGATCTCGTCTAAGAACAGAGTGCCGCCATGCGCGAGTTCGAACCGCCCGACTTTTTTCTGCGATGCGTTGGTAAACGCGCCCCGCTCGTAACCGAACAGCTCACTCTCGATTAGCGTGTCCGGGAGCGCCGCGCAGTTGACTACCACGAACGGCTTGGATCGACGGTCGCTGTTAAAATGAATCGCGCGCGCGATCAGTTCCTTCCCAGTACCGCTTTCTCCGGTGATTAAGACCGTGCTCTTTTTAGCTGCCACCATGCTGACAGCCTTGAAAACGTCGATGATCTGTTTCGACTTGCCGATAACATGGTCGACGCCGTACTTGCGACCGACTTCTTCCTTTAGCCGTTCCAACTCGCGCGATAGCTGTATCTTCTCGAGTGCGTGTTCCACGCGCAAGCGCAACTCTTCCACATCGAAAGGCTTGGTCACATAGTCAAAGGCGCCTGTACTTTTGGCCACGAACGCCGTGCGCGCGGTGTTGAGGCCGGTCAGCATGATCACCTGGCAGTCCGGATGAACCGATTTGATCTGCTTTAGAACGGCAAGACCGTCGGTGCCCGGCATCATGATGTCCAGCAGAATAACGTCAGGCTTTTCATTGCCTGCTTTCTGGATCGCATCGTCGGCTGAGGAGGCCTCGATGACGCCATATGCCTTATTAAACACCAGCTGCAGGGATTGTCGGACCCCCGCTTCATCATCGACCACCATCAACAGCGGTTGATTCAGGTCAGTTTTCATTTCGGTGCTCTGCAAGCGGAAACTCCAGTCTCAGTGTTTCTTTCTCCTCGTCAGACGACTCGACAGCAAATTTTCCGCCGTTTCTTTCCAGCAAATGCTTTGCCAGCAAGACCCGCAAAGGCAGAGGGGTTTTGTTTGCGCGCGAGCCTTGCTCGTTTAAATAATGGGAAATTGCGGCGACACGTGCGCCATCCCGCAGATAGCGGATCGCCAAGGTCGCAGGTTTCGAGAGGTCGATCTCAATCTCGCTGCCCATTCTGGCCTCGGAAAGCGCAACCCTAAGCACGTTCTTCAAGATATAACCGAGCTGCGATTCGTCCGTTTGGATTTCATCGGCGCCGAGATTCGACTTCCACTCGAAGCGCGTCTGCCGTTTGGCGCTTTCGCCCTGGATTTCTCCCAAAACGGTCCGCAGTTTTTGGCTAAGCGCCACTTTGCTCGACCGAGGTTTGGCAAAGTCGGCAAACTCGATCAAGACTTCCAATAAATCGTCCATACGCTCGATGTCGTTTCCAACGACTTCCTGGAAGCGAGTGCGAAAGTTCTCGTCTTGATACCTTTCCCCGAGCAGTTGCGCGAAGGTCTTAATCGTGACCATCGGATTCTTAAACTCGTGGGCAAGCTCATGAATGACCACGTTGAGGTCCGCCATTTTCGCCTCACCGTTGACCGATCCATACGATGAGAGTGATCCGCTGTAAACTTCAAATTTGGGTTCAGCGGCGTTCAAATCACCTCTGGCCTCGACAGGCATGGGAACCGCCAAGTCCTCAGCTGCATCAATCTGCGGCTCGCCGCTGAAATCAAAGATCAGATCGGCGGCGTCGATCTGCGGCTTGTAGTGAAACACAAGCGTGCGCGCGATGACGGTTTCCATCTCATTGACATTGCCGAACCAAAGGTAATGGCTCAACCGCTGTTTGGCTTCCGGAGAGAAATTAGGTTGCCTAATATTGAGCTTCTGCGCGTAGCGGCGCCCAAACCAATCTGCCAACATCGGAATCTCAGCCGCGCGTTCCCGCAACGGCAACAACTTTAGCGTGAGCGTCGCCAGTTTATAATAAATCGCTTCGAGAAGCTCGCCCCGGTAAACTCGGTCCAGCAACTCGGCACTTGCGGTTGTCAGATAGCGGATACTGCCCAGCTTCGCGTTCGCTTCTTCCAAAAAACTCACAAGCAACGACTGTGAGCCAGGTGAGATCCTATCCAGATTCTCTATCACGAGTGTTATCGGAAGTGTTTGAAAATCGGCCTGGAAGGATAGCTGCAGGCATTTCTGGTCCAGATACCCTTGGGTTATTTCCGCGGCATTGATCGAAAGCCTCGACCCGGAAATCGTGTCTAGCGCGTAGACGGCGGCGAGAACTCGATCTTGGCCCGAGCCGATCTCCCCTGAAATCAACAGCGGCAGGCGGCTCGCAGCAAATCTCCGCACCAACGTGGCTGCGCTCCGGCTAAGATAAGGGAAATCCAAGTATGGAGAGAAGTCAGTCCATGCATGCTCGGGCGCTGGATCACCGGTTGTCGGAACTTTTGGCCGCCGCGCCAGGAGTTGACCGACTTTTTCGTGCAACTCGTATGGATTAAAAGGTTTTGTGAGACAGGCAAGTTCGGCTTTTGTTTCGATGGTTTTCGCAATCGACTTGGAATCGACCAAGAAAAGCACCGCGAAGGGCAGCTGTGCAGCAAAGCGCGAGAGGCGAGTGGCTTCGGCGCCTAACTGAGGCGTCACGCCGAAGATCAAGAGATCGACGTGTTCGTGCGGGTCGGCGACGGCAAATTCTCTCGAACTGAGCGGGCGTTTGACTACGGCAAATTCACGCTCAAGGATGAGAGCCAATGTCTCTCGAACGACTTCCGACTCATCAATGATTAAGATTCGCTTCATTCACTCGGGCGCGACCATTGGCAGCCGTATGAATCGGCTTACCCACGGGCACATGGACAAAGAATGACGTCCCCTTGCCAACGGTACTATTGACCGTAAGAAAACCGCCGTGTTCTCGTACGATCTGATGGGACACCGCGAGTCCTAGACCGCTGCCTTCATCCTTGCTCGTAAAAAACGGATCGAATATTTGCTCCAAATTTTCTGGCGGAATGCCGACACCGGTGTCACGAACTTCGACTTGGACATATTCTCTAATCACCTCGGTATCGCCTTTTGCTGTAAGACGAGTTGAGATCTCGATGGAACCACCGTCTTTCATTGCCTGTATAGCGTTCAAAATTAGGTTCATAAATACCTGTTTCATCTGCTCTCTGTCAATCCATACGCTAGGTAGGTCATCGCCGAATTGTCGCACGATTTCAACGCTTTTTTCCTTGGCCTGAGTGTCGAGAATGCGGGCGATGTTATCGACGACATCGTTGATATTCTCAGGGGCCACAGTCGGCTTCGATGGCCGAGCGAAACTCAAAAGGTCGTTGATTAGACCACAAATCCGGTCGACCTCTTTCAACGCCAATCCCTGAAATCCCTCACGGAAATCCGCGTCGTCGTAACGTTCGGGCAGAAGCTGGGTAAACGTACGGATGGCAACAAGTGGGTTGCGGATCTCGTGCGCCAGCCCGGCAGTTAGTAATCCCAGCGAAGACAACCGGTCAGCCCGGCGAAGCACAGCTTGAGACTCCTTAAGTTCCTTCTCTCTTTGCAGTAAACGTTCGGCCATTTGATCAAACGCTGTGGCGAGACTCCCGATTTCATCATCGCGATGAATCGAAACCCGGTGCTGCAAATCCCCATCTTCGATGCGTTTCGCGGCCAGAGTCAGCCGCTCCAGCGGCTTGGTCATTTTTGACGTGATAACAAAAATAATCCCCAATCCAATTAGGAACATGGATGATGAAACACCGACGGCTTTAAAAGTGACGTCTTCGATATCTTCAAAAATAGGATTCAGATCAAACCCCAGTCGTATACCACCGAGTTTTTCATGTCCTAGGTTGACCGGCTTGGAAATGTCCAATAACTCCTTATTGTAGTCGAGACGCAAAAGCGTCGTATTGGATTTAACGATTTGCTGCCCAAGTTCATCGGTAAACGTCGATAAGAGCTGGCGTTGATCTTCATGATAATCCCCAACGATCCTGCCTTTATCATCAAAGATATAGGCATAAGCGACATTAGGCAGCGCCTTGGCCTCGCGGGCAATAGTCTCAAGCCGGAAAGTATCCAATTTATAAAGCGCACCTGTTACGCTGAGCTCCATCAGGTTGAGTCCAACCTTGGCCCTCTCGCCCATTTGGGCCAAAAGCGAATTAGTGTGGGAGCGAATCGTTAGGTAAGTGAGAGTACCGAGCGCGGCTAAATAGAAAAGTGCGGCCGAAAGGAATATCTTTGACTTAAGGCTGAGTTTTAGCGGGCGATTCATGATCGAATATTACCACGATTCCACCTCTTTCCCCAAAGACGAAAAAACGTATTTAGTTATGTGCTTCAGTTGTTCCAGAGACCCTGGAGGAATTTCGTCAATCTTACTTGTGTTCTGCTGTCTTTTCAGTACCCCTTGACCCTCTGGGGTGGCGTCCATATTATTCAAAATTTCCTTTAATGCCTTGATCATTTTCGGGTCCAAATCCTTGCGGACCGCTATAATTTGTCTCGGCACGCTGACTGTCTTGGCGATAACCTTCAAAGAGTCTCGAACTTCAGGTTTTAGTCTCTCAATCTCCCTGGGAATTGTCGTAGCGGCATCCACCCGGCCGGTCATTAACACGTTGACACCACTACCATCGGCGCCGTAGATATAACCCACTGAGTCTGGCTTTGCACCGTCCCTCGATTTGACGGGGACCAGCTTTAATTTCTTCTCTTCCAAGAGCATTCTAGGAAGAATGCTTGCAGACGTGGAATGAGGCTCCTCAAACGCGATGACCTTGCCCTTCAACTCACTTATGGAATTGATACCGCTATTCTTCTGAACCACTATCACTCCTTCGTAGTCGGGCTCTCCATATTTCCACTGCCGCAAGATCGGCACGGCGCCGGTCCATTTGGATAGGACCATTGTGGGCACCACGCTATCGTGAAAGAGATCCACTTTGCCGTCTTTCAAGGCTTGCGCAAGCATCTGCATCTTCTCGACGACCAGGACTCTTCCACCCGTGATTCCGAGCGGAGCCAATTTCTTGGCTATGTAATCGACAAATTCCTGCCGGTCCCTAATCGATCTGACCGGATCATCATGAACTCTGCCAAAAACTAGCATCCGCTCCCCGGCCGCAAACGCATAGAAGCCGCCGAAAACCAGCGGAAACTGAAAAAGTAGCAGGAAAACCAATGCCCTTGCGCTCATCTTCATTCGCTCTCCGTTACTGGCATTTTATGACGATCTGGTCGCGTAGGAACCCAGCGGTTCGGTTGCTGCCACTCTCGATTTTGGGAGGGCCAAGCAGGTCAAAGCAGAAATAAAAGCTAAAAGAGCGGCAAAGTAAAAGGCCCCGTCAAATCCCATTGAGTCGGCGAGCAAACCCGAAAAAAATACCCCCACCGGCTTAAAGATATTGCTTAGTGTTGTATACGTAGCAAGATCGAGCGACGTTTTCTCTTCGCCAGCAAATTCCAACATTAGGTGGTTATAATAAACCATCGCTATGCTGAAGATAAGCATAAAAATAAAAACCACTAGCAAAAAAACCGACAGTGTTGCAACGAACGAGAAGCTCAGACTCACAGGAACGAGTAGCAGTCCCGCCAGCACTAAAAGGCTCCTCGGCTCCCACGCGAGATTCACGTATTTGGCGAAAAACGCAACGATCAGGCCTTGAACTATGTATTCAGCCATCATGACGGTGCCGACAAACGCCGGAGTCACTCCCAGAACTTTCGTAAGGTACACAGGAAGGACAACGACTCCCCAAGCGTCAAGAGCACCATTAAGTAATCCAAACCCAAGTCCCAAGATTTTAATCTTGCGATCCGCAGCGCCCCAAATCTTCAGTACGGGCAATCTAACCTGCTCCCGCATATCTGGTAGATAGCGTAAAGCGCATGCGGCCGAGACGGCCGTAAAAACGGCAAAAATCAAAAGCGTGTTCTCGATCGTCAATATGGCGATCAAGAGCCCGCCACCGATCATCCCTATACCCTTTGATGCCTCCTTCAGGCCTAGAACCATGTTTATGAGAAACCGCTGATTCTCTTTGGCAGAAAAATGCTTAACATAGACCGCGCTGATATCCGCCATGTAAAGCAGTCCGCGAACGAACCTCTCGATGTAGAGAAAGACAATGCTCGGGAACAAAAAAAATGTAGAGATGAAGCTGTGAACTGCGAGGCCAACGACGAAGGTTCGCTTGTACCCCCATCGGTTAAGCATGACCCCGATGCCGAGCGGCGCGAAGATCTCCGCGAACTTGAACAAAAAAAACAAAAAAGCGATCTTCGATATAGAGACACCGGCAGCGGCGAAATAGACAGGAACAACGACTCTGAGGGCCCCGTTCGTGAGAGCTGCGCTCCAATAACCTAACGAGACAATGATTAGGGTGCGCTTAGGGCGTTTCGTTGATGTCTCCCTTGATGACATTTCACCTTCAGCTCAACCCAGGAGGCTGTTTTTCATGTAGGCGTCTATACGTGGGAGAAAGTAGTTAGCTTCCTTATGATTGCTCAGCGGTCCCGCAAATAAGAATCCCATCCCCTCTACGGGTTTTAGGTACTCGCGCTCCCAAACCGGGTAATTTTGCTGGATTTCAGAAAACCACGCCGGCAGACCCTCATCGACCAAACATTTCAACTCTAAAATGACCTTGCGGGCCTTTCCAACCGAAGGCTGTGAAAGATACTTCCACGAGCCATAATTATAAACATCATTCGCCACATGGTAATATTGAACGTCCCAATCGATAGACAAGCGCGCCGTCTGACTTTGGAAAGCTACTCTTTTACAGGTAACTAAGAGAAGAGGCGCTAAACCCATGGTTAGCAGGGTTTCCTGACTCTGACGGTATGATTCGTCATCGTCCGGTTCCCCTTCAGGACTGAGTCCGTCCCGGCATCCTCGCAGGTCCCCTCCGTTCAGGAACTCACGCAGAGCAGGTTTCGTGAGCGGAAACCTTCTTTTGTATCGACGCGGGCCTTGAGCCGTTTTTACCTCCACCCAATATTCCGAAATAGCTTCTGGAACGTTACCAAACAATTTATAGGCTCTCGTTCGGAAGACCATTAAGTGGCCCAGTAGAGAAAAACGCAAAAGATCGCAATCCTTGTTGTCGAAATAAACACTGCCTACAGACGTAATTTCCTGAACGGGGTCAAGCCCGTAAGGGCGTAAGAGACAACGCAAGTCACGCCACAGAGCCGCAACCTTCGCTTCATCAATTCCAAGCTGAAATTTCTTTTCGATTCTGTCGTTAAAAGCTGGAGCTTTCATTCCAACTCCTTGTGCACTCGCTTGAAGGTCGCGTCGTCCGCACTGTTGTCAAACATTGGTAATAGCTGGCAATCATATATAAGCTTCGAAATCTTTCGTCAAGTATGTACTTCTTAGTTGTTTGGTACCCGTTGAGCAGGCGTTAAGCAAATCGCACACCAGCCCAAAAATGTGACAATTCAGGTATTTATCTCCAAGAAATTATCAGCTTATGACATTCCTGGCAGCCTTATTGACAAACTTTGCTGTTATTGGCACTAAGGCACCACTATGCTGCCTAATTAGCCGTAATGGCACTCGCCAAATAATCGGTGGTTTAACTGGGGATCTTTGTGCCGGTCACCGGACTAATTTATGGGACGCTCTCGAACCAGCTGAAGCGCGGGAATCACCTGCCGGCTCCCAGTGATCAGGCTGGTTTCATTGGGGAAGATTGATTCCGCTCGGAATCAAAATTGAGCAGGATTGCGCTGAAGCGCGTTCAACCGTTAAAAGCAGCCGTTTGCTCCAGCTAACTGCACTTGGAGGATTGGTTACCAATCATGGATTTTCGCTAGAGGAGGTTTTCGAACGCTCGGATCGGACGGAACGCCCATTACTGCAGAAGAATTTGAACTATGACAATTTCACGCCTCAAGGATGAGAGCCGACGGTATCGGCCAACCCGCGACTCATCAATGATTAAGATTCGCTTCATTCAGTCGGGCGCGACGATTGGTCGCCGGTCGGCTCGGCCTGCCGACAGGAACGTGGACGAAAAACGCGGTTCCTTTCCCGACTGTACTTTCGACGGTGACGAAACCGCCGTGCTCCTGCACGATCTGGTGAGACACCGCTAGGCCCAAGCCGCTCCCTTCATCCTTGCTGGTAAAAAACGGATCGAAAATATGCTGCAAGCTTTCTTCAGGAATGCCGATGCCGGTGTCCCGAATCTCGATCTGAACGAACTTGCCCGCGGGTTCAGCACCGTTTCTGTCAATGCAACGAGTTGCAATACTAATGGACCCACCTTCTTTCATCGCCTGGATCGCGTTCAAAATTAGGTTCATAAAGACCTGTTTCATCTGCTCTCTGTCAATCCAGACCTTCGGCAAATTTTCGCCGAATTCACGCGCGATGCCTACTCCTTTTTCCTTCGCCTGCGTCTCCAGAATTCGCGAGATGTTATCGACCACGTCGCTGACATTTTCCGGGGCAACGTTGGGTTTAGAAGGACGTGCGAAACTTAAAAGGTCATTGACTAACCCACAGATCCGATCAACTTCCTTGAGCGCGAGCCCCTGAAAGCCCTCGCGGAACTCCGCATCGTCATATCGCTCGGGCAGGAGCTGCGTGAAGGTTCGGATCGCCACCAACGGATTTCGAATCTCATGCGCCAAGCCGGCCGTCAACAGACCTAGCGACGACAGCCGGTCGGCCCGGCGCAAAGTATCCTGGGATTGCTTCAAATTTTCATAGAGTCGCGCGTTCTCTATTGCGATCGCAGCCTGGTTGGTCAAAGTAGAGAGCAACTCCAGATCCTCATTCGAGTAGATGGTTTTGTCCTCTTTGTGGCCGAGATTGAGAATGCCGATAAGCTTTTCTTTGGATACGATCGGCAAACTTATTTCTGCCTCCAGCTTGGCCATCGTCTCGACGGTCTGCGGTGTTTCTGGACCCACCGGAACCCACTCGAGTTCTTCTTTGACGATTGGCTCTTTTCGGCGCTGAAGTAGCTGAATTAATGGACTGCCCCTCGACAAGAACACCGCCTGCGGCCGATCAAATTCCAATCCAACCGTGGCCTCGAGGCCATAGTTGCCTTGAGCATCATTATTTAGTAATAGCGAAACCCGCTCAATGCCAAGCGATTTTCCAACCGTGCGCACAAGATTATTGGACAACGCCTTGATATCGACTATGGAGACCATGTCCTGACTTGATCGTAGGAGGGTATCACGGTAATCAATGCGTTTCCTGAAAAGAACACGCTCCAGAGCTTCTTCTGTTCTAAACCGCAACTTTGGAAAGAAAAATGCGACAATGATAAACAGAACTAGAGTGCTAATTGAGAAATCGTAATTGACGAACCCGAATGCTAACTTTTGGCCCAACATCACAATTCCAAAGCATGGTAAAAGTAAGACCA
>Ga0075327_1000134_pt1 | contig 18130 bp, 16 predicted proteins | sample MayberrySE_Catta_2_FD_120056 | JGI IMG/M metagenome (GOLD analysis project Ga0075327, IMG submission 120056) | Natural and restored wetland microbial communities from the San Francisco Bay, California, USA, that impact long-term carbon... | ecosystem: Environmental > Terrestrial > Soil >...
GACAGGTCTTCGACGCGGAGGCGTTCGAGCTGGCCAGGCAGCGGGCGCTCGAGCGCTATCACAACAACGGATACCTGTACGCGGAGGTGAATCCGATCATCACGCGAGTCGAGTCCGAGGACGGGCCCCTGGTGGACGCGTCGTGGGAGGTGATCGAGGGCACGCCGGCGCTGGTCAACCGCGTGAACATCGTCGGCAACGACTACACGCACGAGTGGGTCATCCGCCAACAGCTCACCGTGCTGCCCGGAGACGTCTACAGCCAGGAGCGAGTGATCCGGAGCTATCAGAACATCTCCGGACTCGGCTTCTTCGAGGCACCGCTGCCGCCGCCGGACATCGAGCCCAACCCCGAGACCGGGGACGTCGACATCACCTTCCAGGTCGCCGAGCGCCAGACCGGATCGATCAACTTCGGCACCTCGGTCGGCGGTGGCGTCGGCCTTTCTGGCTTCATCGGCTACGAGCAGCCGAACCTCTTCGGACAGGCCAAGTCGGGGTCCCTGCGGTGGGACTTCGGGCGCTACATCAACAGCGTCGAAGTCTCGTACACGGACCCGGCTCTCTTCCAGAGCACCACCTCGGCGACCGTCTCGCTCTTCAACTCCCGCGACCGGTACTATCAGTTCGCCTCGGGCCGCCGCCAGCGCCTCGGGGCGAACGTACGCTTCGGCTTCCCCTGGCGAGGGTCCCTCTTCACCCGGCTCTTCGTCGGATACGGGATCTCGCGAACGCGCTACGAGCAGTTCAGCAGCACGGACGACACTTCGCTCTTCGGGCGGCCGCCTGGGGTGCAGAGCCAACTCTCACTCGGCGTGACCCGCCAGACCCTCGACCATCCGATCTTCCCCTCGGTGGGCTCGCGCCAGAACCTCACCGTGGAGCTCAACGGCGGGTGGCTCGGTGGCGACGGTGACTTCACCCGCGTGCTCGCGGACGGAAGCTACTGGGTTCCGGTCGGGCAGCTCGGTGGAGACGGCGTCCAGGGCGGCATTCGCATGTCGGTCGGGCTGACGCTCCGGAGCGGCGCGGTCTTCGGCGACGTGGACGCGTTTCCCTTCGACCGATTCTGGATGGGCGGAGTGCAGTTCGGGCAGAACGTGCGCGGCTACGACGAGACCTCGATCACTCCCAGCGGCTATTTCCCCGAGAGGTCGCCGGTCATCTCGGACATCGACCGTCTCGCCAACGCGTACCTGAACCTGAGCGCGGTATACGCCATCCGGCCCAGCGACCAGATCTCGCTCAACTTGTTCTACGACGCGGGCAACGTCTGGAACAGGCCTGGCGACATCAATCCGACGCGCCTCTATCGCGGCGCGGGATTCGGCGTCCAGCTGGTCACCCCGTTCGGCCCGATCGGTCTGGACTACGCCTACGGCTTCGACAAGACCCAGCCGGGTTGGCAGCTCCACTTCCGCATGGGACCGGGCTTCTAGGTCGCCCGAGCGCGAGTGGCTGGTCGACCATGCGGAACACGGGAACAAGCCGGACAGTTCGGACTACGACTGACCGCGAGCCTCGTCCCCGGGACCGGGCAGCACGACATCACACGGAGTAGGGACATGCGACGTATCGCGTTCGCACTCACAGCTTTGGCGCTGCTCGGAGTGGGCGCTCTCGATGCCCAGACTGCGCTGAAGGTCGGCTACGTGAACTCGCAGCAGATCCTGGCTACGTCTGCGGAGGCGGCCGCGGCCGAAGAGCGCTTCAATCAGGAGATGCAGGGCTATCAGACCGAGGTCCAACAGCTCGAGGAAGAGCTGACGGGCATGCAGCAGCGGCTCCAGCAGCAACAGCTCACGCTGTCCCCGGAGGCGAGGGCCAACCGCGAGCAGCAGATCCAGGCCAAGCTGCAAGAGTACCAGACGAGGACGACGCAGCTCCAGCAGGCGGCCGATCAGCGCCGCGCGGAGCTCGTTCAGCCGGTGGTGGACAAGATCACCGCGATCATCGAGACCATCCGGGAGGAGGGGCAGTACCACCTCATCCTCGATGTGGCCGCAGGCTCGATTATCTCGGCGGACTCGACCCTGGACCTCACGCCCGAGGTCGTACGGAGGCTGAACGCCGCGACCCCGCCGGGAGCGGGCAACTAGCGCGCCGCCTTTTCTCGCGCGTAGGCCGGAGGCCCTCGGCCCGTTCCACGTCGCGGCGCTCAGCCGGGTGGGGCCGAGGGCCCTTTTCGTCCAGCGGAAGGAGGCACAAGATGACCGATGGCGATCGCGAGGCCCGTGCGCCCGTGGCGCTCACGCTCGAGGAGGTCGCCGCCGCCGTCGGAGGTCGGCTCGAGGGCCCAGGAAAGAAGCGGGTGACGAGGGTGGCGCCGGTCGACGAAGCGGAGGCTGACGAGATGGGCTTCCTGGCGCTCCGTCGGTACGTGCGCTTCGCGCCGTCGAGCCGGGCCGGCGCCTTCCTGGTGGCCAAGGACCTCGAGGAGGTCCTGCCACCCGAGGCCTTCCGAGTGGTCGTCGAGGAGCCGTACAAGGCCCTGGGGTTGCTGCTGCGGCGCTTCTTCCCCGAGGTCCCGCGCGCGGCGGCGGTCCACTCCACCGTCGTGCTCGGACGCGGCGTGCGACTAGGCGACGGCGTGCGCGTCGATCCGTACGCCGTGCTGGGGAGCCGCGTCTCGATCGGCGCCGGCACGCACGTCGGTGCGCACTGCGTCCTGGGGGACGGCACCGTCGTCGGCGAGCGTTGCATGCTCCACCCGCACGTCGTGACCTACGCGGACACCCGGGTCGGCTCGGACGTCGTGCTGCACTCGGGCGTTCGCCTCGGCTCGGACGGCTTCGGCTACGTCACCACGGAGGGTCGACACGAGAAGATGCCGCAGGTAGGTCGGGCCGTGGTGGGCGACGGAGTCGAGATCGGCGCCAACACGACCGTGGACCGTGGCTCTCTCGGCGACACGGTGGTCGAGGACGGGGTGAAGATCGACAACCTCGTGCAGCTCGCCCACAACGTGCGCGTCGGGGCCGGCTCCCTGGTCGCGGCGCTGGTGGGGATCGCGGGCTCGACGCGCATCGGCCGGGGTGTGTGGCTCGGAGGACGGGCGAGCGCGATCAATCACCTGGAGATCGGCGACGGCGCCCGAGTCACCTTCGGGAGCACGGTGACGCGGGACGTGCCCGCCAGCGAGACGGTGTCCGGATATCCGGCGAGACCGCACCGCGAGGAGCTCCGCAGGCAAGCCACGCTCGCGCGGCTTCCGAAGCTCCTGGAGCGCCTGCGTTCTACCGGGACCGATTAGCTTCAGGGCATGACTCGAGTCGTGAGAGACACCGCATGAGCGGCCCCAAGCAGCGCACCGTGGCCCGGGACGTCACGCGGGAGGGCGTGGGTCTCCACTCGGGCGAGGCGGCGTCGCTGACCCTGCGTCCAGCCGAGGTCGGAACGGGCATCCGCTTCCGCCGCACGGACGGTGTCGGGGGAGAGGAGGTGCCCGCGAGCCTGGACTGCGTCTCGGGGACCGAGCTGGGCACGGCGCTGGGGCGTGGCGACAGCCGGATTCTCACCGTGGAGCACCTGCTCGCGGCGCTGGCGGCGCTCCGCGTCGACAACGTGCGCATCGAGGTCGACGGGCCGGAGGTGCCCATCCGGGACGGATCGTTCCGGGACTGGGTGACGGCGGTCGACGAAGCCGGCGTGACCGAGCAGGCCGAAGACGCGACCGTGATCAGGCTTGGCCAGCCCGTGTCGATCAGCGACGACGAGAGGGGGGCGTCGTATGTCGCCGCGCCCGGTGTCTGCCTCCGCGTGTCCGCGACGATCGACTTCGCCCATGAGGCCATCGGCCGCCAGTACGGCTCGTTCTCGCTGGACGAGCAGGCCTTCCGCTCGGAGATCGCTCCGTCGAGGACCTTCGGCTTCCGGTCCGACGCTGAAGCGCTTCGAGTCCGTGGGCTCGCACTCGGCGCGTCGCTCGAGAACACCGTGGTGCTCGACGAGGGCGGCGTGATGAACGACCGTCTGCGCTTCACCGACGAGTTCCTGCGCCACAAGGTGGGCGACCTCCTCGGCGACCTCGCGCTGTTGGGGGCTCGCCTCGACGCGCATGTGGTCGCGGAGCGCCCGAGCCACGCGGGCAATGTGGCGCTGGCCCGCGCGATCCAGGACCAGTACAGGCTCGGCTCGCGAGAGCCGGTGCTCGATGCCACGCGCATCATGCACTTCCTTCCGCATCGCTATCCGATGCTCCTGGTCGACCGCATCGTCCACATGGAGGGGATGAAGCGGATCGTGGGCATCAAGAACGTCACGATCAACGAGCCGTTCTTCCAAGGGCACTTCCCGGGGCATCCGATCATGCCGGGCGTGCTGATCGTCGAGGCGATGGCGCAGGTGGGAGGCGTGCTCCTGATGGAGAAGCTGCCCGACGCCGACCAGAAGGTCGTGTACTTCATGACGATCGACGGCGTGAAGTTCCGCCGGCCGGTCACGCCCGGCGACACCCTCGTCTTCGACGTGGAGGTGCTCCAGTACCGGCGCGGCGTCTGTAAGCTGAGCGGCCGGGCGCTCGTGGAAGGGAAGCTGGCGGCCGAGGCGGAGCTCATGGCCAGCGTGGTCGATCGATGAAGACCGGCGAGTCCCAGGTCGAGACCCGAGGCGAGACTGTGGTCCACGAGACGGCGATCGTCGACCCCCGTGCGGAGTTGGGCCGCGGGGTCACGGTCGGACCCTGGGTCCTGATCGGGCCGGGTGTGGTGATCGGAGACGGCACCGAGGTTGGCCCCCGCGTACTGATCGAGAAGGACACCGTCGTGGGCGAGGACTGCCGGATCGCGAACGGCGCGGTGCTGGGGACCGACCCGCAGGATCTCAAGTACCGCGGAGAGCGCTCCAAGTTGAAGGTCGGGGACCGCACTGTGATCCGCGAGTTCGCCACGTTGAACCGCGGCACGGCGGCGTCGGGCTGCACGGTCGTCGGGACCGACTGCCTGCTGATGGCGTATTCCCATGTGGCACACGACTGCGAGCTGGGCAACCACGTGGTGCTCGCCAACTCTGTGAACATGGGCGGGCACGTCCTCATCGAGGACTGGGCCATCGTGGGTGGGCTCACACCGATCCATCAGTTCGTCAGGATCGGCGCGCACGCCTTTGTGGGCGGCGGCTCGCGAGTGCCGCAGGACGTACCGCCATACTGCCGGGCGGCGGGTAACCCGCCGAAGCTGTATGGGCTCAACACGGTCGGACTCGAGAGGCGAGGCTTGTCCGACGAGACGCGCCGCGCGCTGAAACAAGCGTACAGGCTTCTCTTCCAGGGGGACGAGAATCTCTCCCGAGCCGTCGAACGAGTGGAGCAGGAGGTCTCTGGCATTCCAGAGGTGAAGCACCTCATACAGTTCATCCGGTCGAGCGAGCGGGGGGTCACGACGTAGGCTGCTAGAGCGAGGGATCCTGATGCGCGTCGCCAGGCTCCCGGGAGGCGATGATGTCACTGATACGTCAACGTAAGCTGCGCAAACGGAACTGGATCGACGCCCGCAAGGGCATGACGAGCCGTCACCTGCTGGGTCTGCTCGTCCTCACGATTGCGCTGATCTGGTACCTCGGCTGGCGGTTCTGACGCGACGTCGTCCCGAGCCGTGATCCACCGGTCCGCGGGCGGGACCGAGCGCGCCGTGCTGCTCCTGGCCGGCGAGCCGTCCGGGGACGCGCACGCAGGTGCGTTGGCCGCCGAGCTCCGGGGGCGACGTCCCGACCTGCGCTTGCTCGGGACCGGTGGGGAGGCGATGCGCGCCTCGGGCGTCGAGCTGCTCGCGCGTTTGGACGAGCTCGCCGTCATGGGGCTCACGGAGATCGTCTCCAGGCTCGCCTTCTTCCGCACGCTCGAGAAGAGGCTCGATCGCGTGCTCGGCGGAGGTGGTGTGGGGCTCGTCGTCCTCGTCGACTTCCCGGGGCTAAACCTGCGCGTCGCGCGAGCGGCGAAGCGGAGAGGAGTGCCCGTGCTGTACTACATCGCGCCGAAGGTCTGGGCGTGGCGGCCTGGACGGGCTCGAGCGTTGGCCGAGCGCACGGACCGCGTCGCCGTCGTCCTGCCGTTCGAGGCGGCCCATCTGTCGGGATACGGGGTGAGCGCCACCTACGTCGGCCACCCCCTGCTGGACCGGCCCGACGCGGTCGAGGGGCGGGAGGCCTTTTGTCACCGATGGGGGCTCGATACGGCCCGCCCTATCCTCGCGCTGCTGCCCGGCTCGAGACGCCAGGAGCTGAAGCGCCACCTCGAGCTCTTCGTCTCGGTGGCCGGGCACCTGGAGCGAGCGCGACCCGGAGCACAGCCGGTCGTGGGCCGCGCCGGCTCTCTCCCGAGCGAGCTCTTCCGGGGTGCGACCTTCCCGGTCGTCGACGACGCGCGCGCGCTGCTCCGGCACGGGCGGGCGGCGCTCCTCAAGTCGGGCACGGTGACGCTCGAGGCCGCAATCGAGGGCACCCCCGGCGTCGTGGCGTATCGCATGAGCGCCGTAACGTGGGCGATCGCGCGCAGGCTCCTGACGATCGATCACGTCGCGCTTCCCAACCTGGTAGCGGGCGAGCGCATCGTGCCTGAGCTCCTCCAGGGCGAGGCGACGCCGCCGGCCTTGGCGAGCGCGCTCATGACGGCGTGGGACGACGGCCCCGAGCGGAGCCGGCAGCTCGAGGGTCTGGAACGTGTGCGCGTGGCGCTCGGGTCGCCCGGGGCCACGGCGCGGGTGGCCGACCTGGCGCTGGACATGCTGGAGTCAGGGCGTTGAGGGAAACTGGCTTCGAAGCCGCGGGCGTCGTGGGCGCCGGAATCGTGAGCGCGCTCTTTCTCACGACCCGCTCGGAGCGCACCGGGGTGGAGCACTACGAGCGCTTCCGCCGCGAGGGGCGGCCCGTGATCTTCGTCTTCTGGCACGGACAGCTTCTCCCGCTCGTGCACTACCACCGCCACGAGGGGATCGTCGTGCTGGTCAGCGAGCACGGGGATGGAGAGTACATCGCCCGCATCATCGCGCGGAACGGGTTCGGGACCGTGCGTGGCTCGAGCACGCGGGGGGGCACGCGTGGCCTGCGCCGGCTCGTGCGCGCCGCGCGCTCGGGGAGGGACCTCGCGATCACGCCCGACGGCCCGCGCGGCCCGCGCGGCGTCTTCAAGCCGGGGGCGCTCCTGGCCGCCCAGCTCACGGGGCTGCCCGTGATCCCCCTCGCGGTCGGCTCGTCGGCAGGGTGGAGGCTCGGAAGCTGGGACGGGTTTCTCGTTCCCAAGCCGCTCTCCACGGTCCGCATCTCCTACCTCGAGCCCCGATTCGTGCCGCGCGACGCCTCCCGGCAGCACCTCGAGGCCATGGCCGAGGAGATCGGCGGCGCGCTCGACGCCCTCACCCAGCGCTTGTGTGGCCCATCGCCGCGAGGGGAGTCGTGAGGGCGGCGGCTGAGCGGCTCGCCCGGGCCTGGTGGGCCGGCGAGCTCGGGCCGCTCGGGGCCGGACTGGGTGCTCTTGCGGCGCCGCTTGCGTGGGGGTGGCAGGGTGCGAGCGCGCTGCGCGCGCGGCGACTGGCGGGCAAGGGGGCGCGCATCCAGGGTCTCCGGGTCGTCTCCGTGGGCAACCTGGCGGTGGGAGGGACCGGAAAGACCCCCGTCGTTGCGTGGATCGCGTCGCGCCTCGCTCGAGCGGGAGCCCCCACGGGGGTGCTCACGGGAACCCGCGGACGCGACGAGGCGCTGCTCCACGAGCGGTGGAACCCGGGCGTACCGGTCTTCGTCGGCGGCGACCGAGCGCGCGCTGCGGCGGAGGCCAGGGACGCCGGCGTCCGTGTCGCGGTGCTCGACGATGGCTTCCAGCACTTCCGCCTCGGACGCGACCTCGACGTCGTGCTCCTCTCGGCCGACGACCCCTTTCCCGGGCACGTCCTTCCCCGGGGGCCGTACCGCGAGCCGGCCTCCGCGCTGGCGCGCGCTCACGTCGTCGTGATCACGCGCAGGCGGGCATCCGAGCGGGAGGCCCGGGCGGTCGAAGCACGGGCTCGTGAGCTCGCGCCGGGTGCCGAAACCGCGGGCTTGAGCCTCGCCCCGGTGGGGCTCCGGCCTCTGCGGTCGTGGGTCGGCGGGGCGCGCGGGGCCGGTCGGGAGCCGGAGGGCGACGGGGAGCGACAGGACGGGACGACCCGGGAGCGCGGCGGGCGGGCCCGAGAGCGCGGCGGCTCTTCCGCGGGGGCCGGGCCGATGCGGGAGCACCTGCTGGCGGTCTGCGCCGTTGCCCGCCCGGCGACCTTCCGAGACACGGTGGCGGAGCTCACAGCGGGCGGCGTCGAGCTGCTCGCCTTCGCGGACCACCACGTGTTCAGGGCCGGTGACGTTTCCCGCATCCGCTCGCGCGCCGCCGGGCGGCCGGTCGTGGTCACCGAGAAGGACGCGGTGAAGCTGGCTTGCCACGACCCTGATCCCGAGACGACCCTCGTGCTCGTGGAGGAGCCGCGCTGGTCGTGGGGCGTCGAGGCCCTCGGGACCCGCCTCGACGCGCTCGTGGGCGAGGGGGTGGGACGGTGAAGCTGCTCGTCGTCGGGGTGGGCCGCCCGAAGGGAGCCCTGGCCGAAGCCGTCGCGGAGTACGAGAAGCGCGCGGGGCGCTACTGGAAGCTCGATGTCGTCGAGGTGACGGCAGGCGTGAGGGGAAGCGCCTCCGCGCCTCCGGAGCGCGTGCGGGGGGCGGAGGCCGAGCGGATTCTGGCGCGGATTCCCAACGGGCTCGACATCGTCGCGCTCACCCGACTCGGGCAAAGCATGTCGTCGCGGGAACTGGCGGTCTGGCTGCAGGAGTTGGGGACGCGCTCGGAGCCGGGCGCAGCCTTCGTGATCGGGGGCGCGTCCGGTCTGGGAGAGGCGGTCCTGGAACGGGCGGACCGGAGGCTGTCGCTCTCGCCGCTGACGATGCCCCACGAGATGGCGCGACTCGTCCTCGCCGAGCAGCTTTACCGGGCGGGCACCATCGTCCGGGGTGAACCGTACCACAAGGGACAGGGATGAGGAGACGCGTACATTGAGGCCGATCCACCACTCGGCGAGGGGCCGCGCGTGTCGAGCGCCCTGAACCTGGAGCTCGTGGTCGCACACCCCGATGCCGGGCCGCTCGTCTCGGCCTACCTGGCGGGTGATCGTGCCGTCGAGCCCTTCTTCGGACGGAGCTTCCGGAGTCTGAGCGCCTTCGAGGCGAAGGCGTCCGAGGTCGACGGTCGCTTCGATCGCGCCGCCCGCGAGAGCGCTGTCGGCAGGGTGATCGTGCCGCCGGGCGGCGACGTCGCGCGCCTGGAGCGCTTCGTCGAGGACGGCGGCTACATGGTCACCACGGGCCAGCAGCCCGGCCTCTTCGGCGGCCCGCTCTACAACGTGACGAAAGCGCTCTCGGCGGTGCGCCTCGCCGAGGCCCTCGAGTCCCGGCTCGGCAAGCCCGTGCTCACGCTGTTCTGGGTCTCCTCCGAGGACCACGACTGGGACGAGGCCTGTCACGCGGAGGTGATCGGGGTCGACAACGAGCTCCACCGCGTGGCGGTGGCGGCGCCGGACCCTCGTGTCACGCCTCCCATCCACCGCATCCGCCTCCGCAACGGCTCGGCGGAGGCCGTCGACGAGTTCCTGGGCTATCTGCCGCGGACCGACTTCAGCGACGAGTACTTCGCCCTGTTGCGCGACGCGTTCGGTCCGGGCCGCACGCTTGCGGAGGGCTTCCACTCGACGCTGCAGCACTTGCTCGGCCGGTTCGGCGTCTTCTTCACCGACGCCGCGATGCCGGCCGTCAAGCAAGCCTCGCTCCCCCTCCTGCTGGAGGAGCTCGACCGGGGGGAGGCGCTCGAATTGGTGCTACGGACCACCGCCACGGCGATCGAGCGAGCCGGCTACGCCCTCCAGGTGCCCATCCTCGACGGAGGGGTGAACCTCTTCCTGGAGGGACCGGCCGGCCGCGAGCGGATCTACCGGGAGGACGGAGCGTATCGACTGCGCACGTCCGGGGAGCGGCTCTCGAGGGAGGAGGTGCGGGCGCGCGCGGAGAACGACCCCTCCGTGCTGAGCCCCAACGTCCTGCTGCGCCCCGTGATCGAGAGCTCCCTCTTTCCCTCTCTTGCGTACGTGGGCGGTCCCGGCGAGATGGCCTACTTCGGCGAGCTGCGCGAGTACTTCCGGGCGCACGGCGTCGAGATGCCGGTCGTCCACCCCCGCTGGGCGGCGACGCCCATCGAGTCGAAGATCCGCAAGGTGCTCGACAAGTTCGGGCTCGAGCCCGACGCGCTCCGCCGCCCGTTCCACGAAGTGGCCGGCGACATCGCGCGCGACGAGATGCCGGCCGAGGTCAGGGCCGCGCTCGGGAAGCTGCGCGGCGCGCTCGGCGGCGGCCTGGCCGAGCTCAAACGCGCCGTGAGCTCGGTCGACAAGACGCTGGCCGGGCCGGTGCAGCAGACCGGGAGCCAGGCCTACGCCGCGCTCGACGAGCTGGAGAAGAAGGTCGTCCAGGCCGTGAAGCGTGAGGGCGAGATCGGCCTCTCCCAGCTCGAGAAGGCGCAGGTCCACCTCTTCCCGCTGGGGAAGCCCGCGGAGCGCGTCCAGAGCCCGTTCTACTACCTGTCCCGGTACGGCGGGGCGGTTCTGGACGCCCTCTACGAGCGCTGCGAGGTGAATCTGGATTAGGCGGGCGACGTAGTGAGGCGTGTCCGTGTTGTACCTGAGCCAGATCGCCTAACTTCCGGCATGTTCCAGCTGATCCTCCTCCTCGTCGTGCTGATTCCGTTGCTCGCGATCGTCCTGGACTCCCAGGTCGGCCGAGCCCTGGCCTCTCGCCTGGAGCGGCGCTCCCTGGAGGGCTCGGGCGACATCACGGCGGAGCGCATCGCGTTCCTGGAGGGGGAGGTCGAGCGGCTCTCGAGCGAGATCCAGCGCCTCGACGAGGAGAGCGAGTTCGTGCAGAAGCTCCTCAGCGAGCGAGCGCACGAGCAGGGAGCGACGCTCCCACCCGGTGACGAGCCCGCCTGACGACGCGCGGGAAGCACCTCCGCGCCTTGCAAGCGCGGGCGAGTCGACTCCGCGCGAGGCGACCGCGCCACAGACCCGCGGGGCCGCGCAAGTAGCGGCGGGAATCTTCGCGAGTCGCGTCTCGGGCTTTATCCAGCGCCGGGTCTTCGCGTACTACTTCGGATCCAGCGACTACGCGGACGCATGGACTGCGGCGTTGCGGCTCCCCAACGTGGTCCAGAACCTCCTCGGCGAGGGGACGCTCTCGGCCTCGCTCATCCCCGTGTACGCCGACCTGGTGGAGCGGGGAAGCGAGGAGGATGCCCGGCGCTTCGCAGGAGCTGCGCTCGGAATTCTGACGGTGGTCGCGGGCGCGCTCGCGCTCGTGGGCTATGCGCTGGCACCGTTGCTCGTGGCGTTGTTCTTCCCCGAGTGGGACGCAGCGAAGCGGGAGCTCACGACGGTGCTCGTCCGCATCCTCTTCCCGATGACGGGCGTGCTCGTGATCTCGGCCTGGGCGCTCGGGATCCTCAACAGCCACCGCCGCTTCTTCGTCTCGTACGTGGCGCCGGTGCTTTGGAACCTCGCCATGATCGCGGCGATGATCGGTGGCGCGGTGTACCTCGGCCTCGAGGCCCAGTCGCGGGACCTCGTTCTCGCGCTCGCGTGGGGCGCCCTCCTCGGCGGCTTCCTCCAGCTCGGCTTCCAGCTCCCCTTCGTGCTGTCCGTGCTCGGGGGGCTTCGCCTGTCGCTCGGGCGCGGCGTGACCGGAGTCCAGGAAGCCGTGCGGAACTTTTGGCCCGTGGTCGCGGCGAGGGGTGTGGTCAACCTGAGCGGGTGGATCGACCTGATCCTGGCGGGCCTGCTGACCTCGGGCGCGGTCGCTGTGATGGGGTACGCACAGACGTTCTACCTGCTTCCCATTTCGCTCTTCGGCATGAGCATCGCCGCGAGCGAGCTTCCCGAGCTCTCGCGGATGAGGGGAGACGCCGAGCGCGTGGTGGCGACGCGCGTTTCGAGCGCGCTCGCGCGGGTGGCTTACTTCCTGATTCCCTCCATGCTGGTCTACCTCGCGCTCGGGGACGTGGTCGTCGCGGCCCTTTTCGAGACGGGCCAGTTCGGCCCGGCCGAGAGCCTCGTCACGTGGGGCGTTCTGGCGGCGTACGCGCTCGGGCTCCCGGCGTCCGGGAGCTCACGCGTGATGCAGTCGGCGTTCTACGCCCTGCGGGATACCCGCACCCCCGCGCGCGTGGCCTACCTGCGCGTGGCCCTGTCGGCGGGCGTCGGCATCGGGCTGATGTTCCCTGCCGACCGGATCGGCTTCGGGAGCCTCCGCCTCGGCGCGGCGGGCCTCGCCCTGGGCGCGACCGTGGGCGCGTGGGTCGAGTACACGCTGCTGCGCCGCGCGCTCGGACGGCGCATCGGCCCGCACGGTCCGGGTGCGGGTCGAGCGGTGAGGGTCGGTCTGGCCGGAGCCGCGGCCACCGCGACCGGCGTGGTGCTGCAGGTGCTCCTCCCGCCGGCGCACCCGATCGTGACAGCGGCGGAAACGCTCGTTCCGGCGGGTGTAGTCTTCCTCGTCACGGCCGCCCTCCTGGGCGAGGCCCGCCCGCGGGTTCGCTAGCAGGTCGCTGAAGAATGGGGGTAACGAAGTAGTGTCCGTCGATGTCGATCTGGTCTCCAAGCTCCCCACCAAGCCGGGGGTCTATCTCTTCCGCGGCGCCCGTGGGGACGTGCTGTACGTGGGGAAGGCCAAGTCGCTACGGGCGCGGGTGCGGAGCTACTTCCAGGCGGGGGCCGAGCTCGGCGCCAAGAACCGCGAGCTGGTGCGCCACGCGGACGCGCTCGACACGATCGTCGTGGGGAGCGAGGCCGAGGCGCTCATCCTCGAGGCGAACCTCATCAAGGAGCACCACCCGCGCTTCAACATCCTGCTGCGTGACGACAAGCGGTACCCGTACATCAAAGTCACGGTGCGGGAGCCGTTCCCGCGGGTGTACGTGACGCGTCGCGTGCTGAACGACGGCAGCCGCTACTTCGGACCCTACACGTCGGTGGGGCCCATGCGGCAGGCGCTCGAGGTCGTCAAGCGGCTGCACACCGTGCGCTCGTGCCGCTACGACCTCCCGCAGGAGGCGCCCGAGCGAGCTTGCCTCGACTATCACATCGGGCGCTGCAAGGCCCCCTGCGTCGGTCTCCAGAGCGAGGCCGAATACCGCGCGATGATCGACGAGATCCTCCGCATCCTCGAGGGCGACACGGAGGAGCTGCGGGCAAGCGTCGAGGAGCGCATGAGCGCGGCAGCCGGCGTTCTCGACTTCGAGCGCGCCGCGACCATGCGGGACGTGCTCGCCGGGCTCGACGCGCTCGCGCAAGGCCAGCGCGTGCACCGTGCCCAGGGCGGGGACCTCGACATCGTCGGCATCGCGAGGGACGGCGAGCTCGGGGCGGGCGTGGTTCTCAAGGTGCGCTCCGGCCTCCTCCTCGGACGCGAGTCCCTCCGCTTCGGCAAGATCCAGAGTGAGTCCGACGAGGACCTGCTCTCTTCCCTCCTTTCCCGGCATTACCTTGGCGGGGGCGAGGCCGTCCTGGCCGATCTCCCCCGTCAGGTCCTCCTGCCGCGGCGCTTCGAGGACGCCTCGGTGCTCGGCGAGATCCTCTCGGAGGCAGCAGAGCGGCGCGTCGCGGTCACCGTGCCCCAGCGGGGCGAGAACCGGCGGCTCATCGAGCTGGCCGAGCAGAACGCGCGGCAGGTCCTCGAGGACCGGGTCACCGCGCTCGCGTACGCGGCGGACCGGGCTGAAGACGCGCTTTTCAGCCTCCAGGACGAGCTCGACCTCAAGGTCGTGCCGCGCCTCATGGTCTGCTTCGACATCTCGCACACGCAGGGAGCGGAGACGGTGGCGAGCGTCGTCGCGTTCGAGAACGGGGAGCCCCGGCGCGGCGAGTACAGGCACATGCGCATCAAGGGTGACTGGGGGAACGATGACTTCCGGTCGATGCACGAAGCGGTGAGCCGCTGGTTCCGGCGTCGCCGGGACGAGGGCAAGCCGCTCCCGGATCTCGCCGTCGTCGACGGTGGCAAGGCCCAGCTCGGCGCGGCCGTGGCCGCACTCGCTGGCCTCGACCTCGCGGATGTCCCGGTCATCGCCCTCGCCAAACGGGAGGAGGAGGTGTTCGTTCCGGGCCGGACGGAGCCCGTCGGCCTCGACCGGCGTAACCGCGCGCTCCACCTGCTCCAGCGGATCCGAGACGAGGCCCACCGCTTCGCGGTCCGCTACAACCGCAAGCTTCGCAGCCGCCGGACGATCCGAAGCGACCTGGGGGACATCCCGGGCATCGGTCCGCGTCGCCAGACCGTCCTCCTGCGTCGCTTCGGATCCCTCCAGGGCGTCCGTGAGGCTACGAAGGAAGAGATCGCGAGGGTACCGGGCTTCTCCGAGGCCCTCGCGAGCCGCGTCCTCACGTATCTTGGTCGCTGACCTCCACCGAGCCACCGGAGCCCACCGACGTGACCGTACGCACCCGCTTCGCGCCGAGCCCCACCGGGCGTCTCCACCTCGGCAACGTGCGGGCGGCCGCCTTCAACTGGCTGCTCGCGCGCCAGCACGGGGGGCAGTTCGTCCTGCGCATCGAGGACACGGACGTCGAGCGCAACGTCGAGGGGGGCGAAGCGACGATCCTTGAGGACCTGGCGTGGCTCGGGCTCGACTGGGACGAGGGTCCGGACGCGGGCGGGCCGCACGCCCCGTACCGCCAGAGCGAGCGCGACGCGATCTATGCACGGGCGGTGGAGAGGCTCGTCGCGGCCGGGGCCGCCTACCCGTGCTTCTGCAGCCAGGAGGCCCTGGCGGAGGAGGCCGAGGAGTTCGGCGAGGGCCGCACGGCCTTGCGGTACTCGGGACGCTGCCGTGGGCTCGCCGAGACGGGGGTGAAGGCGCGGGCGGCCGCAGGCGAGCCGCACGTGATCCGCTTCGCCGTTCCAGAGGGGGCGGGACACGTCTCTGTGAAGGATGAGATATTCGGGGATATCTCTTTTCCCGCCAGCGATATAGACGACTTCGTCCTGCGCCGCACCGACGGCAGGGTAACGTACAACTTCGCCGTCGTGGTGGACGACATCGACATGGAGATCTCGCATGTCGTGCGGGGTGTGGGCCACCTGTCGAACACGCCGAAGCAGATCCTCCTCTTCGACGCGTTCGGCGCCGCGCGGCCGATCATCGCTCACCTGCCGACCGTGCTCGGACCCGACGGCCGCAAGCTCTCCAAACGGCTGGGCGCAGCGGCAGTGTCGCAGCTCCGGGAGCAAGGTTATCCCCCGGACGCCGTGCTGAACTACCTCTCCCTGCTGGGGTGGTCGCATCCGGAGGAGAAGGAGATCCTGGCGCGCGACGAGCTGATCGCCTCGGTGACGCTCAACCGCGTGGGCAAGAGAGACACGCAGGTGGACCTCGAGAAGCTCCGCTGGGTCGGAGCCCAGCACCTGGCCCGCGAGAAGCTCGCCGAGCTGGCCCGGCACGTGGCCCCGTTCGTGGACGCCGAACGATTCCCCCGGGCGCTGGACCACCTCGAGGCCGTGGTCGACACGCTGCGCACGCGCCTCTCGACTTACGGAGAGGTCAACGAGCACCTCCCCCTCCTGTTCCCTCCCGAGGAGCAGGCCGCCCCGCGGCGAGCCGCGCTCGGCTCCGACCCCGCCGTGCGGCGCGTCCTGGAGGGTGTCCGAGCCGGGCTGGTGCGAGCCGAATGGGAGCCCGTCGCGCTCGATCAGGCCATCCGGGCGGCCGGCGCGGAGGTGGGCGTAAAGGGCGCGCAGCTCTTCCACCCGGTGCGCGCCCTGCTCATCGGAAATGAGAAGGGTCCCGACATCGGCAAGGTCCTTGCATCCATCGGTCGGGACGAGGCGTTTCGGCGGTTCGAGCAGGCCGTCGGGCCCTCGTAGGCCCCCTTGGCTGTCCCCGGAGGCAGATCTAGGTTAGCGGGTCTGTGCGGCAACCTCGACTCTTATGGAGGGATTTTCGGATGAGGATCCGTAATGGGCTCGTTCTGGGGCTCACGCTCGGTTTCGGGCTGACCGGGTGCGCCTCGGGTGGTGGCGGCGGCGGAACCCCCGAGGCGAGTCCCTCTGGGGGAGCGAACATTCTCGCCCAGGGCGAGCGTCCCCGAGACACTGACAACACCCGCGCTGCCGAGCGCTCGCTCGATGCGGCCCAGGACGCTGCGAGCCCCACGGAGGCGCGCCCGCTTTACGAGCAGGCCCTCGCGAGCGCGGAGGCGGCGATCGCAGAGGACGCGACCAACCCGCTCGCGTACCGGCTGGCCGGGTTCGCGGCGATGGGCGTCGAGGACTTCCAGGAAGCGGGCGCCCACTTCGACCGGGCCGAGGAGCTGCGGCCGATCTACGAGCTGGAGCTCGCGCCCGTCCGCGAGCAGGCGTACATCGATCGCTACACGGCCTCCTCGCCGTACCTCCAGTCCGGCGACTACGCGGCGGCCGCAGAGATCCTCGAGGGCGCCAACTCGATCTATCCGGACCGCCCGGAGGCCGTGGTAACGCTCGCCCAGATCTACGCCCAGGAGCGTAACCACGACCTCGCGCTGGAGCGGATCGACCAGGCGATCGCCTTCTTCGGGTCCGATCGCTTGAGCGAGGTCGACGACGAGACGGCCGCCTCGTGGCGGGAGCAGGCCGCGGGCATGGAGCTCATGCGCGCTCAGGTGCTCGTCGACGCCGGGCGCTTCGAAGAGGCCGTGGGGACCTACGAGCAGATCGCAGCCGCCGACCCGACCAACATCGCCATCCGGCAGGATCTGGCCGCGATCCACATGCAGATGGGGAACGAGGCCGAGGCCATCATGGTCTACGAGGCGCTCCTCGCCGACGCGTCGCTGCTCACCCCGGCGGACTACTACCGCATCGGCATCGGCTTCTACCAGGTCTCCGACTACGAGCGCGCCACGGAGGCGTTCAGTCAGGCGGCGACTCAGAGCCGGATGGACCGTGACGCGCTCGAGATGTGGGCGCGCTCGCTCCAGCTCGACTCGGCGTACGCCGCGGTCCCTGCGGTGGCCGAGCGCTGGCTGGAGCTCGATCCGGCGAGCCAGGTCGGAATCACGATCCTGGCGCAGGCGGTGAACGCGGCGGGCGACGCCGCGAGGGCGGGCGAGGTCATCCGGCGTGTGGACGCCCTGCCCATCACGGTGGGCGACCTGCAGATGCGCCGCTTCACCGGGGGTGCCACGGTGAACGGCTCCGTGACGAACCGGACGCTCCAGCAGGGCGCCCTGGTGACGCTCACGTTCACGTTCTACGACACGTCCGGTGCGTCCCTCGGCACCGCCACGCAGCGGCTCAACGTCGGCGCCCCGGACATGAACACGGTGCTCTCCGTCCAGTTCGACTCGGAGGAGACCGTCGGGGGCTACGGCTACACGTACACGACGGGTTAGTTGGGGGACTGCGGGGCGCCGGACCCGGCGCCCCGCCTCCCCGGTCCTCCGCGACCGCAGTACATTCAGGCTTCCCGCGGGAGTAGCTCAGTTGGTAGAGCATCAGCTTCCCAAGCTGAGGGTCGCCGGTTCGAGCCCGGTCTCCCGCTCTGAGCGTTGAAGGGGCCTGGTGGCGCGGTGAGCGCTGCCGGGCCTTTCGCGTGGGGCCTCAGCTCCGCGGCAGCACCTCGGCTCCGGCGAGCCCGAGGTGGTGATCGGTCGCCCAGGCGCGCTTGACCTCGCGCTTCGCCATGAAGGTGAGGCTCGAAGCGTCGACATAGGTCAGCTTGGCGCCCCGGAACCGGTCGAGGGTCTTCCCCACGGCCGCGTGATGGCGGGGATCGGTGTCCAGGACGGTCAACCCATCCAACTGGTCGATGAACAGACGGAACTGCCTGGCCGCTTCCTCGCCGTACTTGTGCAGGAACCACGAGTAGGCCTCGGACCGGACGAGCGCCGAGGTGACCCAACGCACGGGTGCTTCGCCGAACAGGGCGACGGCCTGGGCGTGGTGGCGGTCGCTGCGATTAGGGTGGGTCCCAGACATGCGGCTTCTGCCGGCCGCCGCGATCTCCCGGCTGTCCCGTGGGTATGCGTTCCTGATAGTTTCGCTTCAGGGGGCGGCCCTCGGAGGGCCCACGGGGTCCCCCGGCCCGCCCCGCGGGCGCCATCGC
>Ga0075327_1000135_pt1 | contig 18107 bp, 17 predicted proteins | sample MayberrySE_Catta_2_FD_120056 | JGI IMG/M metagenome (GOLD analysis project Ga0075327, IMG submission 120056) | Natural and restored wetland microbial communities from the San Francisco Bay, California, USA, that impact long-term carbon... | ecosystem: Environmental > Terrestrial > Soil >...
ATGATGCGGAACGCGGAGGAGATCGGGAAGTGGAGCTCGACGTCGCGACGCTCGGAGAGGACGTGCCGCTGCTGGAGGGGATCCGCACGACGCGCGCGATCCGGCGGCTGCGCCCGGACCCGGTGCCGCTCGCGCTGGTCCGCAAGGTCTGCGAGGCGGGCACCTTCGCGCCGAGCGGCGGCAACCGCCAGCCGTGGAAGTTCATCGCCGTGCTCGATCCCGAGCGCCGCCGCTGGGTCGCGGAGCGCTACCGCGCGGCCTTCCACGCGTACATCGCGCCCGCGGTCGAAGCGGCCAAGGCGCCGGGCTTCCACGAGGCGAAGCGCCGCAACGTGCGCGCCGCGATCCACCTGGCCGACCACCTGCACGAGGCGCCCGTGCACCTCTTCGTCGCGGGCTTCACGCGGCGCGGCGAGCCGCAGCTCCAGGCGCTCATGCCGGCGGTGCAGAACGTGCTGCTCGCCTGCCGCGCCGTCGGGCTCGGCGCGAGCCTCACCACGCTGCATCGCAGCTTCGGCCCGGAGTGCGACCGCTTCCTCGGCCTGCCCGAGAGCTGCCCGAGCTGCGCGCTGCTGCCGATCGGCTGGCCGCTCGGCCGCTACGGCCGGCCGCCGCGGCGGCCGTTGGACGAGTGCTTCCACGTCGATCGCTACACGGAGGCGTGAGCCCGCGCCGCCGCGAGGACCCGCCGCATCGCCTCGCCGCAGCGCCGCCCCACCTCGACGGGCGGCAGCGCGTCGAGCGCGTGCGAGAACACCTCGATGCCGAGCGGCGCGCGGCAGCCGATCCGGTCGAGCAGCCGCAGCCAGCGCACGAGCGGGATCGCGCCCTCACCAGGCAGCAGGCGCGCCGCGAGCGTCTCGGCGACCAGGTCGGGCCAAGGCTCGGCGGGCGCGTCGTTCAGCTGGACGCTCCCGATCCGCGCGCCGGGGACCGCGCCGAGCTGCGCGTCGTCGGTGGGGCCGCGGAAGGTGTGCCAGCTGTCGAACATCAGCGTCGCGTTCGCGCGGCCGGTGCGCTCGACGATCGCGAGCGCGGTCCGCGCGTCCGGGATCCCCGACCAGGGCAGGTACTCGAGCGTGACGAGGAGGCCGTGCTCGCGCGCACGGTCGCAGACGCCGGCCAGCGCCTCCGCCGCGCGGTCCACGTCGCAGCGTGCGCCGAAGCCCTGCGCGACGTTGAGCGAGCGCCCGCCGAGCGCCTCCGCGATCGCGTAGAACTCGGGCTCCGTCGCGGCGGACACGCCGGGCGGGATCACCTCATCGGGGAGCCAGCGCAGCAGCGCGTCGAGGTCCGCCACGGCGAGGCCGTGGTCCGCGAGCATGCGCTTCACGTCCGCGAGCGAGAGCCCCTCGCGCTTCGCACGCTCGAGGTCGCTCGGCCAGAGCGTGAGCGCGCGGAAGCCACCCGCCAGCGCCGCGGCGCACTTCTCGGCGAGCGACGCGCCGCGCAGCGTGCCCGCGCAGAGGACCAGGTCGTCGGGGCCGAGCATCTGCGGCAAGATGCCGCGAAATCCCGGAGGCGCGCCATGATCGTCGGCATCCACCATACCGCGCTCTCGACGCGCGACGCCGATCGCCTCGTCCGCTTCTACCGCGACCTGTTCGGCTTCGAGGTCGAGTTCGACTTCCCCTGGGACGAGGCGAACGAGGCGTTCAAGAAGTCGCACGCCGTCCACGAGAGCGCGGGCCGCGTCGTGATGATCGCGAAGGGCGCGAGCCGGCTCGAGATCTTCGAGTACGAGAAGCCCGCGCCGCGCCCCGACATCCCGGGCCGCGCGAACGCCGATCTCGGCATCGCCCACTTCGCGATCCAGGTGCGGGACATCGCGAAGGAGTACGCGCGGCTCGCCGCGGCCGGCATGCCCTTCCAGTCCGAGCTGGTGGTGCAGACGCCCACCATCCAGATGGCCTACGGCCGCGACCCCGACGGCAACCTCATCGAGCTGATCGACTTCGACGTGCCAGCGGCGTGACGAGCCGCGGCGCTGACGAATCCCTACCGGATCCAGCGCTCCGCGAGCGCGTCGGCGTACTCGTTCCAGCGCGAGCCGTCGTGCGCGCGGATCCAGCGCAGCCGCGTCTTCGGATGGCGCTTCGCCTCGGCCCAGAGCGCCTGCACCAGCTCGAGGTTCTTGATCGGGCCGGTCTTGCGGCGCCAGCCGCGGCGCTCCCAGCCCGCGGCCCACTCGTTCACCGTCTTCACGCAGAGCTCGCTGTCCGAGTAGACGACGATCTCGGTGTCCGGCGGCAGCGCGCGGAAGGCCTCGATCAGCGCCGTGAGCTCCATGCGGTTGTTCGTGGTGGCCGGGTCGTGGCCGTGCTTCTGCGCCACGATCGCGTCGTCCTCGACCCAGACGTAGCCCCAGCCGCCGGGGCCCGGGTTGCCCTCGCACGAGCCGTCGGTGAAGACGCCCGTCTTGGGTCCGGCGTGGTAGCGCTCGAGCACGTCGGCGAGCTCGGGCAGCGGGGCCTCGGGCACGCCCTAGGACTCCGCTCGCATCAGGCGCCCACGCGGAAGTGCACCACGTCGCCGTCGCGTACGGCGTAGTCGCGGCCCTCGATGCGGAGCTTGCCGGCCGCGCGCGCGCCCGTCTCGCCGCCGCACGCGACGTAGTCCTCGAAGGGGATCACCTCGGCGCGGATGAAGGTGCGTTCGAAGTCGGTGTGGATCACGCCGGCGGCCTCGGGCGCGAGCGTGCCGCGCCGGATCGTCCACGCCTTCACCTCCTTCTCGCCGGCGGTGAAGTAGGTGATCAGGTCGAGCAGGGTGTACGCGGCGCGGATCAGCCGGTGGAGGCCCGGCTCGGCGAGGCCGAGGTCGGCGAGGAAGGCGTGCTTGTCCTCGGGTGCGAGCTCCGCGAGCTCGGCCTCGATGCGCGCCGAGATCCGCACCACGCCCGCGCCCGTCTTCTCGGCGTGGCGCTCGAGGGCGGCCACCGCCTCGCTCTCGCCCGCCAGGCCGGCCTCGTCCACGTTCGCCACGTAGAGGACGGGCTTCGCGGTGAGCAGGAAGCTCTCGCGCAGCGCCGCGGCCTGCGCAGCGGGCACGTCGAAGCTGCGCGCCGGCCTGCCCTGCGAGAGGTGCTCGGAGAGGGCCTCGAAGAACGCGGCCTCCGCCTGGTCCTCCTTGCGGCCGCCCCGCGCGGCGCGCCGGACGCGCTCGAGCCGGCGCGACACGGTGTCGAGGTCCGCGAGCACGAGCTCGGTCTCGATCGTCTCGACGTCGCGGAGCGGATCGACGCGGCCCTCGACGTGGACCACGTCGGCGTCCTCGAAGCAGCGCACCACGTGGAGGATCGCGGCCGTCTCGCGGATGTGCGCGAGGAACTGGTTGCCGAGGCCCTCGCCCTGGGACGCGCCGCGCACGAGGCCCGCGATGTCGACGAACTCGACGGTGGCGGGCACGACGCGCGGGGCGTGCACGATCGCGTCGAGCGCGGCGAGGCGCGCGTCGGGCACGGGCACCACGCCCGAGTTCGGCTCGATCGTGCAGAAGGGGTAGTTCTCGGCCGCGATGCCGGCCGCGGTCAGCGCGTTGAAGAGCGTGCTCTTCCCGACGTTCGGGAGGCCGACGATGCCGCAGCGGAGCGCCATGGGGCCGAGAGAGTGATGGATTTGGGAAGGGCAGCAAGGCGCTGCGGCCCCCTCTCCCCTCCAACCCCGACGCCCTCAGCCGCGCTCGTACTCCCCGAGGAAGGCGTCGCGGAAGGCGGCGAAGCGGCCGGCGCGGATCGCCGCGCGCGCGTCCGCCACCAGCCGCTGGTAGAAGCGCACGTTGTGGATCGAGGCGAGGATCGCGGAGAGGACCTCGTTCGCGGCGAACAGGTGGTGCAGGTACGCGCGCGAGAAGCCTCCCGTGCACGCCTCGCAGTCGCACGAGGTGTCGATCGGGTACGCGTCGCGGCGGTAGCGGCGCTGCGTGAGGCGGATGCGGCCGCGGCGGGTGAACAGGCTCGCCGAGCGCGCGTAGCGCGTCGGGATCACGCAGTCGAAGAGGTCGATACCGAGGCCGATCGCCGCGATCACGTCCTCGGGCAGGCCGACGCCCATCAGATAGCGGGGCTTCGTCTCGGGAAGCAGCGGCGCCGTCGCGCCCGTGATGCGCACGAGCAGCTCGTGGCCCTCGCCCACGGAGACGCCGCCGATCGCGTAGCCCGGCAGGTCGAAGGAGACGGCGGCCTCGGCGCAGCGCGCGCGCAGGTGCTCGTAGGTGCTGCCCTGCACGATGCCGAAGAGCGCCTGGTCGTTGCGCTGGTGCGCGCGCCGGCAGCGCTCGAGCCAGGCGAGCGTGCGGCGCACGCCGTCCGCCGCGAGCGCTTCGCTCGCCGGATACGGCGTGCACTCGTCGAAGGCCATGATCACGTCGGCGCCGAGCGCGTTCTGGATCTGGATCGAGCGCTCGGGCGTGAGCTCGAGCACGGAGCCGTCGAGCTCGTTCTTGAAGCGCACGCCCCGGTCGCTGATCTCCTTGCTCGGCAGCGAGAAGACCTGGAAGCCGCCGCTGTCCGTCAGGATCGGACCGTCCCAGCGCATGAAGGCGTGGAGCCCGCCGAGCTTCTCGACCAGCGCTTCGCCCGGGCGGAGCGCGAGGTGGTAGGTGTTCGCGAGCAGCACCTCGGCGCCCGTCGCGCGCACCTGTGCCGGCGTCATCGCGCGCACCGCGCCCTGCGTGCCGACCACCATGAAGGCGGGCGTGTGCACGTCGCCGTGCGGCGTCCCGAACGTGCCGGCGCGCGCCGCGCCGTCGCGCGCTTCGAGGACGAAGGAGAACGAGCCCGCCACGGCGGAACGGTAGCCGGCCGGTACAGTCAGCGGACATTCCGGTCGGAGGTGCGCCCGCTCGTGGACCTGGCTTCGGCTCTCGGTCTCCTGTCCATCTTTGCCCTCGTCGCGGCCAACGCGTACTTCGTGGCGAGCGAGTTCTCGCTGGTGGCGGTGCGCAAGAGCCAGGTGCGCCTCTGGCAGGCGGAGGGCCGGCGCGGCGCCGGCGCCGCGGCGCGCGCAATCGGCAAGCTCGACGACGCGATCGCCGCCACGCAGCTCGGCATCACACTCGCGAGCATCGGGCTCGGCTTCCTCGGCGAGCCGGTGCTGGCCGGCCTGCTCCAGCCCGCGCTGGCCGGGCTCGGGGCGGCGAGCGGCTCGGCGGCGCACGGCGTCGCGATCGCGGTCTCCTTCGGCTTCATCACCTTCCTCCACGTGGTGGCGGGCGAGCTCGCGCCGAAGGCGGTCGCGCTCGACCGGCCCGGCCCCGTGGCCCTCTGGTGCGCGGCGCCTCTGCTCGTGTTCTCGCGTCTCACGCGCCCCGTGATCTGGGTGATGAACGGCTGCGGCAACGCGCTCGTGCGGCTCTTCGGCGTGCGGCCGGCCGGTGAGGCCGGGCGCGTGCACTCGGCGGAGGAGCTCCGCCTGCTCGTGAGCGAGGCGAGCGAGTCCGGCGAGATCCGCCAAGACACCGGGCGCATGCTCGGCAACGTCTTCGCGCTCTCGCGGCGCCGCGTGCGCGACGTCATGGTGCCGCGGCTGCGCGTCGTCTCGGTGCCGCGGCAGGCGCCGCGCGACGCGATCCTCGACCTGGTCTGCGAGGAGGGCTTCACGCGCTTCCCCGTCTGCGACGGGAGCCTCGACGACGTGATCGGGGTGCTCCACGCGAAGGACGTCTTCCACCTGGTGGCGCGCACGCGGGCGGTCGTGCTCGAGGACGCGATCCGCCCCGTCTTCGAGCTGCCGCCCGACCTTCCCGTGCTCGCCGCGCTCGCGCGCTTCCGGCGCGCGCGCCAGCACCTCGCGGTCGTGCGCGCGGCCGACGGCCCGCTCCTCGGCATCGTCACGCTCGAGGACGTGCTCGAAGAGATCGTCGGCGAGATCTACGACGAGCACGACGCGCCCGCGCCGGCGTGATTTCGCTACCGTTCGCGCCGTGCCGGCCGCATTCGCCGACCGCTTCGTCCGCTGCGCGCGGCGGCTCGGCCACCCGCTCTGCGTCGGCATCGATCCGCACCTGACGGAGATCCCCCGCACGTTCCGGAGCGGAGCGATGGAGCACGGCGATCCGGAGACCGCGGCCGCCGTCGAGCGCTGGTGCTTCGCGTTGCTCGACCGCGTGACCGGGCGCGTCGCCGCCGTGAAGCCGCAGAGCGCCTGCTTCGAGGCGCTCGGTCCGGCCGGGGCCGCCGTGCTGGCGCGCGTGCTCGCCGAGGCGCGCGCGCGCGGGCTGCTCGTCGTGCTCGACGCCAAGCGCGGCGACATCGGCTCGACCGCGGAGGCGTATGCGGCGGCCTATCTCCGGAAAGGCGCGCCGTTCGCGTGCGACGCGCTCACCGTGAACGCCTATCTCGGCCTCGACACGCTCGAGCCCTTCGTCGCGGCGGCCGCGGAGTCCGGCGGGGGCGTCTTCGTGGTGCTGCGCTCGAGCAACCCCGGGGCACGCGATCTCCAGGACCTGCCGGCGCCGTCGCGGCCGCTCTACCAGGGGCTCGCCGCCGCGCTCGCCGCCAAGGGGCCGCTGCTGCGCGGGCCCGAGACGGAGTGGTCGGGCCTCGGCGTGGTGGTGGGCGCGACCTGGCCCGAAGAGAGCCGGCACGTGCGCGAGCTGCTCCCGCGCAGCCTCTTCCTCGTGCCGGGCTACGGCGCGCAGGGCGCGGGCGCGCGCGACGCGGTGGCCGGCTTCGTGCGGGGCCCGGACGGACGCCTCGAGGGGGGGCTCGTCGCGTCGTCGCGCGCGATCGGCTTCCCGGAGCCCGGCCGCGAGGCCGACGCCGCCGGCTGGGAGCGCGCCGTCGACCGCGCCCTCGACGCCGCCATCGCCGACCTCACGTCCGCGATTGGGTGACGCCGGCTAGCGGTACGTCTTGCGCTCGCCCCGGCTGCGGCGCTTGCGGACCCGCTCGTGCTTCTTCTTCAGCGCGGCGCGGTGGCGCGCGGTCTTGCCGCGGTTGCGGTGCGGAAGCGTCGTGACCTTGCGCATGGCGCGGCAAGCTAGGCAAAGGCAGGCGGGAAATCTACCTTCGGCCCCGTGCAGACTCCCCTCGAGCGCATGGCGGACTTCGACCTCACGGACGAGCAGCGCGAGGTCCGCCGCACCGTCCGCGAGTTCGCGGAGAAGGAGATCCTCCCGCACGTCGAGCGCCACGAGCGTGAGGCCCGCTATCCGCTCGAGCTGATCGCGAAGCTGCCGCCGCTCGGCCTGATGGGGCCGCTGATTCCGGAGGCGTACGGCGGCTCGTTCTCCGACGTGCTCTCGTATGGGATCATCTGCGAAGAGCTCGCCCGCATCGACTGGGTGATCGCCTCCGTCGTCTCGGTCGCGAACTCGCTCGTCGCGGGCTCGATCCTGCGCTTCGGCAGCGACGCGCAGAGGCGGCGCTGGCTGCCGCGCATCGCGGACGGCTCCTGCCTCGCGTCCGCCTGCCTCACCGAGCCCGGCGGCGGCACGGACCTGCCGAACATGCAGACCACTGCGACGCGCGTCTCCGGCGGCTTCCGGCTCGACGGCACGAAGGTGTTCATCTCGCACGCCGCGCACGCGGGCGTCTTCTTCGTGGTGGCGACGCTCGACCGCGCGCAGAAGCACAAGGGCGTGACCGCGTTCCTCGTCGATCCCAAGACGCCCGGCATCACCATCGGCGAGTTCCCGATGCGCACGCTCAAGCGCGACAACCTGGCCGAGGTGCACTTCGAGGGCGCCGTCGTGCCCGACGAGAGCCTCCTCGGCGAGCCGGGCGGCGGCTTCCCGGTGCTGGGCTCCGCGCTCGACATGGGGCGCTTCTCGGTGGCGGCGCGCTGCGTCGGCCAGGCGCAGCGCGCGCTCGACCTCGCCGTGCCCTACGCCATGCAGCGCCAGGCCTTCGGCCAGCGCATCGGCGAGTTCCAGCTGATCCAGCAGAAGATCGCCGACATGACGTGCCGCACGCAGGCCGCGCGCGCGATCGTCTACCAGCTCGGCCGCATGAAGGACCGCGGGGTCGCGCGGGCCTCGATGGAGAGCTCGCTGGCGAAGCTGATGGCGAGCCAGGCGGCCGTCGCGAACGCGCTCGACGCGATCCAGATCCATGGCGGCTACGGGCTCTCCGAGGAGTACGAGGTCGGGCGCCTGCTGCTCGAGGCGAAGTCGCTCGAGTTCGGCGAGGGCACGAGCGAGCTCCACACGAAGCTGATCGCCGAGTTCATGCTCGGGCTCCGCAAGCAATGAGCGCGCCGGGCCTCGACACGCTGCGGAGCCAGCTCCTCGAGCTGATCCTCGGCGTCTCCTTCGAGAAGCGCGCGGTGACCCTCTCGAGCGGAAGGCGGAGCGACTTCTACCTCGACCTGCGCACCACCACGCTGCGCCCGCTCGGCCAGAAGCTCGTCGGCGAGCTCCTCCTCGCGAAGCTGATGGCGGGCCCGCGCGTCGACGCCGTGGGCGGCATGGTGGTGGCGGCCGTGCCGGTCGTGACGGCGGTGCTCGCCGCCGCCGCGCACCACGACCCCGGGACGAAGCTGCTCGGCTTCTTCGTTCGCAAGGAGGCGAAGCAGCACGGCCTCGGCAAGCGGATCGAGGGCGCCTTTGCGCCGGGCCAGAGCGTGGCGCTGCTCGAGGACACCATGACCACCGGCGGCTCGACGCTCGAGGCGCTCGACGCCGTCACGGCCGCGGGCGGGAAGGTCGCGCGCGTGCTCTGCATCGTGGACCGCGGTGAGGGCGCCGCCGAGGCGTTCGCGGCGCGCGGCCTCGCGCTCGAGGCGCTCTTCACGCGGAAGGATCTGCCCGTCTAGCGCTGCGCTGCACGAGCCTTCCGTTTCGCATGAATGGGTGCGATACGAAGCCGATGTGGCACAATGCGCTCGAGCGCGAGCTGGCTCTTTCGCCAGTCTGGCTCAGGAGGGCTTCACGTGGCAGCGAAGAAGAGCACCCGCAAGAAGACATCTCGCAGGCGTGGAGCGCGCAGGAAGACTGCCCGGGGCCGCAGATCGGCCGCGAATCTCGGCCAGCGCGTCGACAAGGAGCTCGGCGATCTCAGCAAGGAGATCGACAAGCGCTTGAAGCCGCTGCGCCGGGAGCTCGAGAAGGCCGAGCGCAAGGCCGGCAGCCAGGCCGCGCGCGTGCTGCGCGAGGCGCGCAGGCGACTCAACGACGTCGAGCTCAAGGGCGGATCCGACTTCAAGAAGTTCCTGCGCAAGCGGCGCCGGGATCTCTCCCAGGCGCTCACCGGCCTCTCGCGCGTCGTGCGGCCGGCACGCAGCAAATAGGCCCCGCGCGCCGGCGCTTCCGCATCAGCGCGTGGCGTCGCGGCGAGCCGTCCGCAGGCCGGCCAGCAGCTGGCCGGCCACGAGAGGGGCGAGGCTCATCGCCGCCACGAGCCCCCAGCCCTCGGCTCCGAGCGGCACGACCTGGAGCAGATCGGACAGCCCCGGCAGGAAGGCGGCCGAGAGCAGCAGCCCCGAGCAGAGGGCCAACGCAGCCCACACCCACGCGTTGCGGGTGACGTCGTTGCGCAGCATGCGTTCACCGGGGCTGCGCACGTTGAAGACGTGCCACAGCTGGGCGAACGCGAGCGTGAGGAACGACACGGTCACGCCCTCGGCCTCGCTCATGCCGAGCCCGCGCAGGGCGATCGACATGGCGCCGAGGACGGCCGCCGTGATGAGCAGGCCGTAGCCGCCGACGGCCCTCCAATGGCCGCGTTCGAGCACGCGCTCGCGGGGGTCGCGCGGCGGCTCGTCCATCACCGCCGCGGACCCCTCGCCCATGCCGAGCGCGAGCGCGGGGAAGACGTCGGTCACGAGGTTCAGGAAGAGGATCTGGAGGGGCAGCAGCGGCAGCGGCGCTTGGACCGCGGTGGCGAGGCCGATCACGAGGATCTCGCTGACGTTGCACGAGAGCAGGTACACCACGAACTTGCGGATGTTGTCGAAGATGATCCGTCCTTCCTGGACGGCGGTGACGATCGTCGCGAAGGCGTCGTCGCGCAGCACGATGTCGGCCGCCTGCCGGGCGACCTCGGTGCCGCGCTTGCCCATCGCGACCCCGATGTCGGCCTTCTTCAGCGCCGGAGCGTCGTTCACGCCGTCGCCCGTCATGGCGACGATGGCGCCCCGCTCCTGGTGGTGCGCGATGAGCTCGAGCTTCTGCTCGGGACTGATCCGGGCGAAGATCGGCGCGTCGAAGAGCCGCAGCCGCTCGCTCTCGGCAGCCGAATCCGCCTTCGCGAGATCCCGACCCAGCACGACCGGGGCATCCGGCTCGTCCACCAGGCCCACGGCCCGGGCGATGCTGCGCGCCGTGGCCGGCTGGTCGCCGGTGACCATCACCACGCGGATGCCGGCCCGCCGGCAGCCGGCGATGGCCTCCCGCACGTCCGCCCGCGCCGGATCGAGGAGCCCGACCAGGCCGACGAGCGTCAGCTCCGCGTAGACGTCGACGTCGCGGCTGCGCGCGCGGCGCGTGGCGAGCGCGAGCACACGCAGCCCCCGCCCGGCCATCTCCTCGTTGCGCTCCTGCCACTCGCTCCGCCCCGCTTCGTCGAGCGCCTGCTCTCCGCCCTCGCCGGCGACGCGACTCGACACCGCGAGCACGGCCTCGGGGGCGCCCTTCACCGCCACGCGATGGGCGCCGTCCTCGCGGTGGACCGTCGCCATCATCCGGCTCTCCGGGTCGAAGGCCACCTCGCGCTCCTCGGCGAGCTCGGCGAGGAGCCTCGCGCGCTCGATGCCCGCCTTCCGTCCCGCCACGAGCAGCGCGACCTCGAGCGGGTCGCCCTCCGGCGCTTCACCCTCCTCGAAGGAGGCGTCGTTGCAGAGGACGCCGATCTCGAGCGCCTGCCGCAGGAGCGGCTCCGCGTCGAGGGCAAGCTCCGTCTCCTCCCGCCGAAAGCTGCCCTCGCTCTCCAGCCCCTCGCCGCTCACGCGGACGACGCCGCTCGGGAGGACGATCTCGCTGAGGGTCATCCGGTTCTCGGTGAGCGTCCCGGTCTTGTCGGTGAAGATGGTCCCCGTGGCTCCGAGGGTCTCCACCGCCGACAGGCGATTGACGAGCGCGTTGCGCCGCGCCATGCGGCGCATGCCGCGCGCCAGCGCGAGCGTGGCGATGATGGGGAGCCCTTCGGGCACGGTGGCGACGGCCAGGGCGATGGCGGTCTCCACGGTCAGCAGCCAGTCCCGCCCCGCTGCGAGGCCCAGGGCCGCGACGAGAGCCGCGATCGACAGCGTCACCCAGAGCAGGCGCTGGCCGAGGCGGTCGAGCCGCTTCTCGAGCGGCGTCGTCGTGTCCTCCGCCTCGGCGACCAGACGCGAGATCCGCCCGAGCTCGGTGTTCATGCCCGTGCCGACAACGACGCCCTCTCCCGCGCCGCGCGTGAGGGCGGTTCCCTTGAAGAGCATGCTGCGGCGCTCGGCGAGCGGCGTCTCGGCGGGGAGCACCTCGGCGCTCTTTCCCACCGGGACCGATTCGCCCGTCAGGGTCGACTCGTCGGCCTGGAGCTTCGAGGCCTCGAGCAGGCGGATGTCGGCGGTCACCACGTCGCCGCCTTCGAGGACGACGACGTCGCCGGGCACGAGCTCCTCGGCGTTCACCGAGCGCACCCGACCGTCCCGGCGCACCCGCGCCCGGACGTTGCCGAGCTTGCGCAGCGCCTCCATCGACTTCACCGCGCGGAGCTCGCTCAGGAAGCCGATCGCGCCGTTCACGACCAGGACCGCGACGATGGCGAGCGCCTCCAGCCAGCGTCCGAACACGAACGAGAGAGCCGCCGCCACGGCGAGCAGCCCGACGAGGACGCTGCGGAACTGGTCGAAGAGGATCCTCCACGCGCTGCGCGCCTCGCTGCGGCGGAGGCGATTCGGCCCGTGGCGCCGGCGCCGGGCGTGCACCTCCGATCCGGACAGGCCCCGCTCGCGCACCACGCCGAGCGCGGCGAGGACTTCCGCGGCCGGCTTCCCATGGGCGGGCACCTCGTTCGCCGCGCTCGCTGCTGCATCCATCGCCACGCTGAGACGCTCCGCGACGCCCGCGACCCGAGCGCCCTTCCGCAACGATGCCAAACCGCCCGGTCCCCTCGTTGGGGGGCCGCTGGAATCGAGTAACTTGCGCGAGTGGTGGTCCTGACCATCGATCCGGACGACTGCGACGCCGTCGTCTTCGACATGGATGGCGTTCTCACCGACACGGCACGGGTTCACGCGGCCGCGTGGAAGGATACGTTCGACGCGTACCTGCGGGCCCGGGCCGAGGCGCACGGCGAGCGGTTCGAGCCCTTCGACCTCGAGCGCGACTATCCGCGCCACGTCGACGGCAAGGCACGCTACGACGGCGTCCGGAGCTTTCTCGCGTCGCGCGGAATCGAGATCGCGGCGGGCGAGCCGAGCGACGCTCCGGACCGGGAGACGGTGTGCGGCCTCGGGAACCGCAAGAACGAGCGTTTCCTGGCGCGTCTTCGCGAGCGGGGGGCCGCGCCCTTCGCGGACGGAGTGGAGCTCGTGTCGAGGCTGCGCGCAGCCGGAATCCGGACCGCGGTGATCTCGGCGAGCCGGAACGCACGGGAGGTGCTCGAGCGGGCCGGGATCGCGGAGCGCTTCGAGACGAGGATCGACGGCGTCGTCGCGGCCGAGCGTGGCCTCGAGGGGAAGCCGGCTCCGGCCGTGCTGCTCGAGGCCGCGCGGCGGCTCGGCGCCGAGCCGCCGCGCTGCGCGATCGTCGAGGACGCCAGCGCGGGCGTCGAGGCGGGAAGGCGGGGAGGCTTCGGCTGGGTGATCGGCGTGGCGCGCCGAGGCGGCGCCGAGCGCCTCATGGAGGCCGGGGCGGACGTCGTGGTGAGGGATCTCTCCGAGATCGCGGTGGAGCCGGGCGACCGCGAGCAGCCCATCGAGCGCCTCCCTTCGGCGCTCGAGCGGCTGGAGGAGATCGTGCGCCGGATCGGCGATCGCGAGGTCGTCCTGTTCCTCGACTTCGACGGCACGCTCGCGCCGATCGTCGATCGGCCCGAGGCCGCGGCGCTGCCGGAGGAGACCGCGAGGGTGCTGGCGGAGCTCGCCGGCCGGCGCGCCATCGCGATCGTGAGCGGCCGCGACCTCGACGACGTTCGCGAGCGGGTCGGCCAGGGCGGCCTCACCTACGCGGGCAGCCACGGCTTCCACCTGGCGGGGCCGGGGGGCCTGCGCCGGGAGCACGGGGAGGCGCACCGCTTCCTGTCCGCGCTCGACGAGGCGGAGCGGCGGCTGCGGGCGAGGCTCGCGTCCGTCGAGGGCGTGCAGGTCGAGCGCAAGCGCTACGCCGTGGCGGTTCACCATCGCCGGGCGGGAGAGAGCGCGGCGGCCGCTGCGCTCCGCGCCGTCGCGGAGGTGGAGCGGGCCGTCCCAGGGCTCCGGGTCGGCGAGGGTCGCAAGGTGCGCGAGCTGCGCCCCGCGCTCGACTGGGACAAGGGCAAGGCGATCGGCTGGCTGCTCGAGACGCTCGGGATCGAAGCTTCGCGAGCCTGCCCGATCTACATCGGCGACGACGTCACGGACGAGGACGCGTTCCGCGCCATCGAGGACGACGGAGTGACGATCGTGGTGCGGGGTCGCCGGGGAAGGACTCGCGCTCGCTATGCGCTGGAGAGCCCGGCCGCCGTGCGCGACTTCCTGGTGCGGCTCGACGAGGCGTTGGAGACGAGGTGAGCGCCTGGTGCGTCGTGTACGAGCGCTACGAGCCGCGGCTCGAGGGGCTGCGGGAGGCGCTCTGCACGCTCGGGAACGGCACCTTCGCCACGCGTGGGGCCGCTCCCGACGCCCGCGCGGACGGCGTCCACTATCCCGGCACCTATCTCGCCGGCGGGTACGACCGCGCCCGCACGGTGATCCACGGCCGCGAGGTCGAGAACGAGGACCTCGTGAACCTGCCGAACTGGCTGCCCCTCACGTTCCGATGCGAAGGGAGCGAGTGGTTCCACGTCGACGCCGTCGAGATCCTCGAGTACCGGCAGGAGCTCGACCTGCGCGAGGGCGTCCTGCGCCGAACGGTCCGCTTCCGCGATGCCGGACGCCGGACGACCCGCTGGCAGGAGTCGCGGCTCGTGAGCATGGCGCAGCCGCAGCTCGCGGCGCTTCGCGTGGAGATCGTGCCCGAGGACTGGGAAGGCCCGATCGAGATCCGCTCGGGCCTCGACGGTGGCGTCGTGAACGACGGCGTCGCGCGCTATCGCGAGCTGGAGGGACGTCACCTCGACGTTCTCGCGGCCGAGCGCATCGGCCCCGACCGGATTCTGGTGCACACACGGACCCGGCAATCGCGGCTCGAGGTCGCGCAGGTCGTACGGACCCGCGTGTATCGCGGCGACACGCCGCTCGATCCGGAGCGCGGCACCGAGGTGCGCGCGGGCTGGATCGCGGAGCTGCTGCGCGTGCACGTCGGACCGGGCGAGCCGGTCCGCATCGAGAAGGTCGCGAGCCTGCGCACCTCGCGGGACCGCGCGATCAGCGAGGCAGCCGCCGAGGCGAGCGAGGCTGCGGCTGCGGCGGGCGGCTTTGCCGCGTTGCTCGAGGAGCAGCGCCTCGCCTGGCGCCAGCTCTGGGACGCCTTCGATCTGGACCTCGCGCTGACCGGCGACGGAGCCGCGGGCGCGCAGTGGAAGCTCCGGCTCCACCTGTTCCATCTGCTGCAGACGGTGTCTCCCCACAGCACGGATCTCGACGTCGGCGTTCCGGCGCGCGGCTGGCACGGGGAGGCCTACCGCGGTCACGTCTTCTGGGACGAGCTCTTCATCTTTCCGCTCCTGAACCTGCGCATGCCCTCCCTGACCCGTGCCCTGCTCCAGTACCGCCACCGCCGCCTTCCCGAGGCCCGTCGCGCGGCCCGCGCGGCGGGCTTCCGCGGCGCCATGTTCCCCTGGCAGAGCGGGAGCAACGGTCGCGAGGAGAGCCAGGAGCTCCATCTGAATCCCGCGTCCGGCCGCTGGCTCCCCGACCACAGCCACCTGCAGCGCCACATCGGCGCGGCCATCGCCTACAACGTCTGGCAATACCATCAGGTCACCGACGACCGCGACTTCCTCCACTTCCATGGTGCCGAGCTGATCCTCGAGATCGCACGGTTCTTCGCGAGCCTCTCGAGCTACGACACCGAGCTGGACCGCTACGAGATCCGCGGCGTGATGGGCCCCGACGAGTATCACACCGCCGACCCGGGCGCGGATCCCGAGCACGAGGGCGGGCTCGACAACAACGCCTACACGAACGTGATGGCGGCCTGGGTGCTCGATCGCGCCCGCGACGTCCTCGACATCCTGCCCGACGAGCGCTGCCGTCATCTGCGCGAAAGGCTCGCGCTCGGCGACGACGAGGTGGCGCGGTGGGAGGAGATCTCGCGAAAGCTCCGTCTCTGCTTCCACGGCGACGGGATCCTGAGCCAGTTCGAGGGCTACGAGAAGCTCGAGGAGTTCGACTGGCGGTCTTATCGGGAGAAGTACGGCGACATCCAGCGGCTCGATCGGATCCTCGAGGCGGAAGGCGATACGCCAAACCGCTACAAGGCCTCCAAACAGGCCGACGTGCTCATGCTCTTCTATCTCTTCTCCGCCGAGGAGCTGGAGGCCCTGTTCGAGCAGCTCGGTGTTCCCTGGGACCGGGAGTTCATCCCCCGGAACGTCGCCTACTACCTCGATCGCACGTCCCACGGCTCGACGCTGTCACGGGTCGCCCATGCGTGGGTGCTGGCGCGGTCCGACCGGGCGGCGTCGTGGGACCTCTTCGAGGGGGCGCTGGACAGCGACGTCTCCGACATCCAGGGCGGGACGACGTCCGAGGGCATCCACGTCGGCGCCATGGCCGGCACGGTCGACCTCCTCAATCGCTGCTACACGGGGATCGAGCCGCGCGGCAACACGCTCCACTTCAATCCATGCCTGCCGCGGAACGTGACGCGCATCCATCTGCGCATCCGCTACCGGCGTCACCTGCTCGAGATCGAGGTCGACCACGCGACCCTCACGATCGAGAGCCGGCCCGTGGCCGCACATCCGATCGCGGTCGCGTACCGCGGCCAGCAACGAGACCTGCTGCCGGGCCGGCGCTGCCAGTTCCGCCTGCTCACCCCGACGGAGCGTGCCCGGTCTACGCGCGCTGGCTGAAGCGTCCGTGCAGCGAGCCCTCGAGGAGGCGCAGGAAGTCGCCCCCGTGCAGGTGCACGACGTCCTCGTGGTCGCCCGCCTCGAACCAGACCTCGGGCGCGGCGGCGAGCGCGTCGTCGTACACGGTCGGCACGCGGTAGGGGCTGCCGAGCGCCGGCATCGCGCCGGCGTCGCAGTCGTGGAAGAGCTCCGCGATCTCCCGCTCGCGCGCGAGCTCGAGCTCGCGGTGGAGCTGCTGGTTGAGGCGCTCGAGGTCGAGGCGGTGGGAGGCTGGCACGATCGCCATCACGTAGCCGCGCTCGTCCTCGAGCAGCACCGGCTTGGCGAGCTGCTCGGCGGGCACGTGCGCCTGCCGCGCCGTCTCGAGGCTCGAGCTCGAGTGCGGATGCGGCAGCACGTCGTAGTGCACGCCCTTCGCGTCGAGGTACCACTGGAGGCGCTTCGCGATGGGCATGGGGGTCTCCGTCCCTCGAGGGGCCGCAGCAGCGCGGGACGGGGGTGCAGCGCCTCGCCGGTGCGAGGGGACGCCGGTGGGCGTGCCGCGAGTTTCCCGCCCGCCCGGGCCTCGATCAAGACCCGCGGCTCCCCGCCTCGAGGAAGCGCACGAGCGCGAGCACGCTCCGGCTCACCGGCACGTCCACGCCGTGCCGCGCCGCGAGCTCGACGACGGCGCCCGTGATCGCGTCGATCTCCGTGCGCCGCCCGCCGCGCAGGTCCTGGAGCATCGACGACTCGTGCGCGGCCGTCGGCGGCAGCAGCCGCAGGCGGAAGTCGGCGAGCCAGCTCTCGGCGCTCGGCCAGTGCGTGCGGAAGCCGGCCGCGCGCATCGCGGCGAAGCTCTCGCGGGCGAGCGCCTCCAGCAGCGGCCGCGTGTGCGGCGAGGCGCCGAGCGCCCCGTAGCTCGCGCCGAGGATCGCGCCGAGCGGATTCAGCGTGGCGTTGTAGAGCAGCTTCGCCCACAGGTCCTCCGCGATGCGCTCGCTCGGCTCGCAGGGCAGTCCGCCCTTCGCGAGCGCCGCGCAGAGCGGCGCCACGCGGGCCGTGCTCGCTCCGAACAGGCTCCCGACGTGCATGGGCTCGGCGTGCACGGTGACCTCCACGTGGTGGAGCGCGGGCCTCCGGAAACCCGTGATGACGCGCGCCGAGAAGACGCGCTCGGCCGGGAAGCGCTCGGTGAAGCGGGAGGCCGAGCCCCAGCCGTTCTGGCAGAGGACGAAGAGCGTGCGCGCGCCGACGGCGTGCCGCGCCTCGGCGAGCGCCGCGGCGGCGGCGTCGGTGTCGAAGGCCTTGGTCGCCACGAGCACGAAGTCGGCGCTGCCGGGCGCGAGCGCGGCGGCGCTCTCGGCCACGCCGAACGTGCCGGCCGGCAACTGCGCGCGGCCGAACAGGCCGGTGCGGAGCAGCCCGTACGCGCGGAGCGCGGCCGCCGTCTCGCCGCGCGCGACGAGCCGCACCCGCTCCCCCGACACGAGCAGCGCGCTCGCCAGGCCGAGGCCGACGGCGCCCGCTCCGAACACGATCACGTCCACGTTCGCTCCACGCGCGTCGCGGAATCATATAGAGTGCCCGACGGAGGTCCCCATGAGCCTGAATCTCGGCAGCATCCTCCAGGCCGCGGCGCAGGATCGGCCCGGCCACGTCGCGGTGCGCCTCGGTCCGCGCGCGCTCACGTACGCCGAGCTCGACCGCGCGGCCCGCGGCGTGGCCGCGAGCCTCCACGCGCGCGGCGTGCGCCCCGGCCAGCGCGTCGCAGTGATGGTGCCGAACGTGCCGGAGTTCACGATCGCGTACTTCGGGATCCTCTACGCGGGCTGCACGGTGGTGCCGCTCAACGTGCTGCTCTCGGCGCCCGAGGTGACGTACCACGTGCAGGACTCGGAGGCGGTGCTGCTCGTCGCGCACCCGCTCTTCCGCGAGCCGGCGAGCAAGGGCGCGCAGGGCGCGGGCATCCCGGTCGCCTGGTCCGACGGCGGCGCCCCGGACGACCTGCCCGCGATGGCGCAGGCGGCGCCGCTCCCGGCGCTCC
>Ga0075327_1000136_pt1 | contig 17985 bp, 15 predicted proteins | sample MayberrySE_Catta_2_FD_120056 | JGI IMG/M metagenome (GOLD analysis project Ga0075327, IMG submission 120056) | Natural and restored wetland microbial communities from the San Francisco Bay, California, USA, that impact long-term carbon... | ecosystem: Environmental > Terrestrial > Soil >...
AACTTCGCGATCTTGAGCTCCGCGATCGCCGCGATGGTGGCCGAGGGATTTGCGCCCACCGGCCCCGGAAACGCCGCGCCGTCCATCACGTAGAGCCCCGGGCAGCCTTGGACCTCGCCGTTCTCGTCGGTGACGCGCCGTCCGGGAGGCCACATCGGGCAGCCCCCCTGCGTGTGCACGGTGATGCGCTTGCGGAGGAACGTCCAGAGCGGGTCGGTGCGCAGCTCGCCGCCCCAGGCCGAGGCGAGGTCGCGCAGGATGCGCTCCTGCACGCTGCGCTCGGGCGTGTCGACGGCGTCGGGCAGGCGCGCGCGCAGCGGCGCGAAGCGCACGCCGGGCCGAGGCCCGGCCGCCGGAGGCGGCTTGAAGCAGAGCGCGCCGAGCGGGAGGTCGGCCGTCATCTCGCGCAGCCAGGGATCCTCGGCGCCCACGCTCACGGTCGTGGGGCACGCGAAGACCCCGAGCGGCCTTCCGTCGGCCAACAGCCCCTCTCCCGGCTCGAACGCCCCGGTGGCACGGGCGTAGAGCACGACCCCTGCCGCGTCGCCCGCGAGACGCGAGCCCTCGCGCTCGAGCACCTTGAGCAGCACCGCGCGCGTGCCCGACCTCACCCCGCGCAGCTCGGTCCCCGTCTTCGGCTCCTCGGGCAGCGCCAGCTCGAGAGAGCCGGGCGCGGAGTCGAGCCCCATCGAGAGCAGCACGGCGGTGCGGCCGTCGCCGAGCCGATAGTCGAGCAAGCGCCGCAGCCAGTCGACCGCGCCCTCCACGAAGCGGCCCTCGCCGGGGAGCAGCCACTCGACCATTCTGCTCGTGATCGCACGCGCGAGCCCGCTCTGGCTGCCCCAGAGCAGGTGCACCCCGAGGCGGAGCGCGCGGCCGGGGAGTTCGATCTCCTCGATCTGGTCCTTCAGGTTCGCAAAGTGGCCCGAGACGAGCGCCTTCGCGAGCTCCGGCTCGATCGCGTCGGCCGCGTCGTCGAGGAAGCTTCCGACCAGGTCCTCCGCGGCGAGGCTCAGGTCGTCGAGCGTCCGCCGGCGGATGCGTTCGAGCGCGCCCTGCAGCTGCTCGGGCAGCAGGCTCCACTCGCCGTCGTCGGGGATCTCGCTCGGCTTCGCGTCGGCGTCACGGCGCGCCGCACGCGGCATGCGCATCAGGTGCAGGCCGAGCTGCCCGACCTCGTGCGCCAACGCCGCGGCCGGTCGTGTGGCGCCGCGCGTGAGACCGGAGGCGAGCTCCGTGAGCGCCTCGAAGGGCAGCGCGGCGTAACCGATGCGTTGGCTCACGGCGGCGTGCTCGGCCGCGTGCGGATCCGGCTTCGCGTGCGTGTCAACGGCGCGCGGCGCGGGCCGCTCGCGGTAGGCGTTGCGGTGCAGCCAGAGCGGGCTCCGGAACATGCCGAGCATCGGCTCGAGCGCGACGGGGAGGCCGCCGTCCTGGATCAGGAACCAGTGCCGGACCTTGCGCGGCGCCGCGGCGACGTGGCCGCAGGCCTTCTTCTGGCTCGTGAGCGGCGCTCCCACGCCGAACGAGCCGTGCAGCTCGGCCAGCACCAGCTCACCCACCGCGTCGCCCCGCTCGTACGAGCCCGAGACGTGCCGCGCCGGCGCGGCGACACGGGCGCTGCCCTCCGCGCAGGAGATCACGCTGCCGACCGCGGGCTCGGAGCCCGCTGCTTCGAAGGCGAGCCGCCAGCGCGCGCCGGACTCGCCGTCGTCGGGCTCGCGGTCGTACACCAGCGACGTGGTGATGGTCGGCCCCCGATCGAGCTCGTGGCGCTCGTCGCAGTCGAACACGACCGAGAGCGCGTCCTGATTGGGATGCAGGCAGCTGCCGAGACCCGCACCGGCCACGCGCAGCTTGCCGGCCGCCCGGTTGCGCAGCAGCAGCTCGGTGGTGTTGACCGCCCCCGCGCACAGGAAGACGGATCGGCCATGGACCGACTTCGGCGCACCGCCCGCCAGATGGTCGCGGTACTCGATGCGAAACGGGTCCTGCGTTCCTTCGGCCGGCTGCTCGATCCACACCACCTCGGCGAGCGTGATCACCTCGGCGCCGCTCTCCTCGGCCCGCCGCAGGTAGTTCAGGTCGAGCGTGTTCTTCGCCTGCTCCGGACATCCGAAGCAGCAGTTGCCGGCCAGGTCGCACGCCTTCTGCTTGGCGCCGAACGCGTTCTCGCTGCGACCGAAATTGATCGCGAGCGGCGGATCGATGCTCCTCAGGTACGGCGCCCCCGCCGCGGCCGCCGTCGCGTGCGCGGCACGCTCGAGCTGGAGCCGCTTCGGCAGGCTCGCATGCGCCGCCGGCAACGGCTCGACCTCGAGCATGCAAGCGGCCAGGTCGTAGTACGGATCCAGGTTCTGCCGCGTGTAGGTCGGCGGCCAACGCTCGTCGAAGACGTGCTCGGGGGGCCGCAGGTGCACGTTCGCGTAGATCAACGAGCCGCCGCCGAAGCCGGCTGCCTGTCCGACCACGAGGTCGCCGAGATCGCGAAGCTCCCAGACCCCGTTGCCGAGCCTCCACAGCAGCCGCGAGACGTCGGGCTGAAGGGGATCGCGGTCCTCCCGAGACGCGTCGTCGGGGACGTCGAGCTGCTGCACGGGGTGGGTCGGGAAGTCGGAGGGGCCGAGGCGCCGCCCGCGCTCCAGGATGCAGATCCGCATGCCGGCCTCCGCCAGCCGGCACGCCGTGACGGCCCCGGCGAAGCCGCTGCCGATCACGATCGCGTCGTACGGTGCGCTCGCCTCGCTCACGGCTCGTCTCCCCGGGCGCGCGGGAAGCGGATGCGGCCGCGGAGCGGGGCCGCTTCCGTCTCCTCGCGGGCCACGGCGTCGTCACGGCGCGCGCGCGTCCGCGTGCGCACGACCTCCCAGTCGACCTCGAGCGGCTGGTGCGCCGTCTTCGGCCGGACCGAGATCCGGAGCACGCCGGGCGCGGCGCCGTGGAACGCTTCGAGCGTGCTCGTCCACGGCACCTCCCCCGTCTCCGCGCGGAAGCGGCCCGAGAGCCGCGCATGGAAGTCTTCCCGGTTCGCGAAGAGCAGCTGGTGGATCGGGCCTCCTGCGAGCTCGTGCACCGTGACGCGGCGGCTCGGCGGGCCGATCCGCAGCGTCGCGTGGTAGGTGCAGTGCATGTCACCCGTCAGGAACACGAGCCGCTCCACGCCGTGCGTGTGGATCACGGACAGGATGCGGTCGCGCTGGCGCCTCCAGACCGGCCCCGACCACTTGTCGGACCGGTCGCGGCCGCGAGCGTGCGCTCGCAGCTGCGCCACGAACGGGACGCTCGACACGGCGAACTTGAGCCGCCCCGGATCCTTCTCGAGCCAGCGCTCGAACGCGGCCAGCTGCGCGGCGTCGATCATCTCGCCGCTCCCGGGCGAGCGCTGCGTGCGCGTGTCCAGCACGAAGAAGGGCGTGCTGCCGTGCTCGAACGCGTAGAAGAACTGCTTCGGATCGCTCGGCTGGCGGCACGCGACGTACTCCTCGTAGGCGGCCAGCGCCTGTTCGGCGAGCTCCGCGGCGCCGGCGCCGGCGTCGGGGTCGTTGCCGAAGCCGTCCACGATCTCGTGGTCGTCGAGGATCATGTAGTGGGGCAGGCTCCGGAGAAGCTGCGCCGTCGGCTCATCCTCGAACCACGCCTGCCGGTAGCAGGTGCGGTATCCCTCGAGCACGGGGCGCGCGTCGAAATCCACATCGAAGTAGATCTGGTCGCCGGCGTGGATCATGAACGCGGGACGTGCCTCCGGCTCCGCCTTCACGATCGAATCGGCGAGTTCCGCGAACGGGCTCGGCAGCACGGGCTTGGGCAGCCGGTAGCGCGTCGTCAGCACGACCGCCCCGGAGAGCAGCTTCGCGAGCCGCGAGACGAGCGATCGGTAGAGGCGGCGGAACCCCGGCGAGGCCGGCACGAGCCGCGGCCAGCGATGCGTGTCCCAGTCGTCGACGGGCAGCTCGAGCGACTTGCGTGCCGCGACGGTTCCGAGCACGCCGACGGCCAGGCTGCCGAGCGCCGTGAGCCGTGCGGTGGGAAGGTTGCAGCTGCCGTGGAGGAAATGGAAGGCGCGCTCGCTCCCCGGCGGCGGGAACGTGCGCAGCTGGCCGCACACGGGATCCGTGCCGCGCCCGTCGAAGCGCGCGATCACCTGGTAGGGCGCGTCGGGCGCGAGCCCCGCATCGACGTCGAAACGCGCGACTGCAACGTAGTCGTGCGCTGCGTCCAGCTCGACGTCCCGCGAGGCGGCGGGGGTTCCGTCGCGGCCGCGCAGCTCGATCGTGGCATGGCGGGCTCCGCGCTCTCCGCGAACCCAGATCCACGCCGAGTCGGAGCTGGTATGCCCGACGACGAGCTGCGACATCGAGGCCCTTCCGAGGTGGGCGCCGGCAGTATATGCACGCCGGACTTCGTCCGTATACGACCCATTCGGGGGGTACGCGGCGGCGGCGTGGGGCGCTCTACGCCCATGCATACGTCGGCCCGGTTGGCATCCGGTACGAGGAGCGGATAGGCGGATGGGTCCCGGCCTCGGGCGCGGCGCACTCGGGCCGCGCCCCGAAGGTCGGTGGCGCGCCTGAGGGGAGCTGGAGGCCCCTCGACGCTGGAGATCGCGCGGTGTCGTTCAAGGGGAGGTGAGCCACACTGCCGCGATGGCCACCGCCCCCGTCGAGGCCGGACGCGCGGGCTCCCCCGCCGACGCGCCGCTCCCCGTGCGCGTCCTCGTCGCCTACGCCGTCATGAACGTCGGCGTGAGCTTCCTCTCCACGCTCTTCGTGGTGATGTACCTGAAGTTCGCGACGGACCGGCTCGGCGTCTCGATGCTCTCGATGGGCGCGATCTTCCTCGTCGCGAAGGTCTGGAACGCGATCGCCGACCCGATCGTCGGCTCCTGGAGCGACCGCACGCGGAGCCGCTTCGGCCGGCGCCGGGCCTGGCTCCTCGGCTCCTCGCTGCCGCTCGCCTGGTTCACCTGGATGGCGTGGGCGCCGCCCGGAGCGCTCGCCGGCCCCGCGCTGGTGGCCTGGGTCGCCTTCTCCGTGTTCGGGTTCTACAGCGCGATGACCGCCTTCCAGGTGCCGCACGCGGCGCTCGGCGTCGAGCTCACCCACCACCGTCAGTCGCGGAACCGCGTGTTCGCGGTGAAGTACGTGGTGCAGATGCTCGGGCTGTTCGGCGCGTTCTGGGTCGGCATCGGCCTCGTCGACGACCCCGAGACCGGCCGCGCCGGCGCGCGCTGGCTCGGGCTCCTCGGCGGCGTCGGCTCGGCGCTGCTCGTGGCGCTGCCGCTGCCCTTCCTGCCGAAGGAGCGCAGCGACTACCAGGGCCGCGGCGGGATCTCGATCGTGCGGGCGCTCGCCGACGTGTCGAAGAACCGCGAGGCGCGGCTCCTGCTCTTCGTGTTCTTCATCGAGGCGCTCGGCCTCGGCGGGCTCACCGTGCTCGTCCCCTTCGTGACCCAGTACGTGATGCACCGGCCCGACCTCACCGAGGCGATGCTCTCCGTCTACGTGCTCGCGGGCGTCGCCGGCGTGCCGCTCTGGCTGTGGCTCGCGCGCCGCTTCGAGAAGCGGCGGCTGTGGCTCGTCGCCATGGTCATGGGTGGGCTCGGCTTCGGCATGCTACTCGGGCTCGGCGAGAACGCGTGGCCGCTCATGGTCGTCTCCTCGCTGATCGCGGGCACCGCACAGGCCTGCGGCAACTCGATCGGCCAGGCGCTCAAGGCGGACGTGATCGACCTCGACGAGCTCCGCACCGGCGAGCGCAAGGAAGGCGCGTACTTCGCGGCGTGGAGCTTCGTGAACAAGCTGGGCAACGCGATCCTCGCGAGCTCGGCAGGCTTCGCGCTCGGGCTCGCGGGCTACGAGCCGAACGTCGAGCAGACCCCGCTCGTGAAGGTCACCATGGTGTTCCTGCTCGGCGGCATGCCCCTCCTCGGCTACGGCGTCGGCGCGCTCGCCTTCGCGCGCTTCCCGCTCTCCGAGGCGGAGCACGCACGGATCCGGCTCGAGCTCGACGCGCGCGCACGAGAGCGCGCTTAACCCCGCGAACGCGGGTCACTTTTCGCTTCTGCTCCGGCTTGAAACCCCGGGGGCCGCACGGTACCGTTCGCCGCTCGCGCCCCCCGGCCGGATCCCAGGGCCTCGGGGGGCTCGCCACTTCGGAGCCTGCCCGATGAAGATCTTGGTCTGCCTGAAGCAGGTGCCGCACCAGGACGCGCGCCTCGACGTGAACGCCGAGAGCTCGTGGATCAAGGAAGACGGCATCAAGTTCGAGATCAACAGCTACGACACCTTCGCGCTCGAGGAGGCGCTCCGGGCGAAGGACGCCGACGCCTCGACCGAGGTGGTCGTGGCCTCGATCGGCCCCGAGCGCGTGACGCAGGCGCTCCGTACGGCGCTCGGCATGGGCGCCGACCGCGCCGTGCACGTGAAGGACGCGGCCGTCGACGGCTCCGACGCGCTCGGCATCGCGAGGCTCCTCGCGGCCGTCGCGAAGGAGGTCGGGCCCGACGTCGTGCTGATGGGCCTGATGTCGGACGACAGCAACGCGTCCGCCGTTCCGCCGATGCTGGCCGAGCTGATGGGCATCCCCCACGCGACGGCCGTCGTGAAGGTCGAGAAGACGGGCGCGGGCTTCCGGGTGGAGCGCGAGCTCGAGGGCGGCGCCCTCGAGGTGGTGGACCTCCCGCTGCCCTGCCTGCTGGCCGTGCAGACCGGCCTCAACCAGGTCCGCTACGCGTCGCTGAAGGGGATCATGGCCGCGAAGAAGAAGCCGATCGACGTGAAGACGGCCGAGGCGCTCGGCCTCGCCGGCCAGGTCGGCGCCGGCGCGGCGAAGGTCCGCATCCAGAAGATCTACCAGCCCCCGAAGGGAGAGGGCGCCGAGATCCTCACGGGCAGCGCGGACGAGGTGGTCTCGAAGCTGGTCGGCAAGATCAAGGAGCTCGGGCTCCTCTAGCGGAGGCCCGTTCCCCGGGAGAACGAATCGATGGGCAGCATCCTGGTCGTCGCCGAGATCCAGAAGGGCGCGATCCGCGAGGCGAGCTACGAGCTCGTGAGCTTCGCCAAGAAGCTCGGCGGCGACGTCTCGAGCGTCGTGCTCGGCAGCGGCATCGCCGGCGAGGCGGAGGCCTTCGCGAAGCGCGGCGGCGGCAAGGTGTACGTCGCCGACGACCCGGCGCTCGCGAACTACAACGTCGACGGCTGGGCGGGGGCGATCCGCGCGGCGGCCGACGCCTCCGGGGCGGACGTGGTGCTGCTCTCCAACACGCCGAGCGGCTGGGACGTGGCGCCCCGCCTGGCGGCGGGCCTCGACGCCGGCTTCGTCTCGGACGCCTTCGATGCACGACCGGGGCCGGTGTTCGTGCGCCGCGTCTTCAACGGCAAGCTCGACGCCGAGGTCGCCCCCACGGGTGGCAAGGTGGTGGTCACGGTCCAGCCCGGTGCGCTGGCCGCCTTCGAGGGCACGAGCGAGGGCGCGACCGAGAAGCTCGCGCTCGACCTCTCCGGGCTCCGCGCGAAGTTCGTCGAGACGCGGGTGGCCGAGGCGAAGGGCGTGGATCTCACCAAGGCCGAGATCATCGTCTCGGGCGGCCGCGGCGTCGGCGCCCCCGAGAAGTTCCCCGAGGTGATCCAGCCGCTCGCCGCCGCGCTCGGCGGGGCGATGGGAGCCTCGCGCCCGGTCGTCGACGCAGGCTGGCTGCCGCACGAGTACCAGGTCGGCTCCTCGGGCCAGGTCGTGACGCCGAAGCTCTACATCGCGTGCGGCATCTCCGGCGCGATCCAGCACCTCGTCGGGATGAAGGGCGCGAACTACATCATCGCCATCAACAAGGACCCGGACGCGCCCATCTTCGAGATCGCGCAGCTCGGCGTGGTGGGCGACCTGTTCGAGATCGTCCCGAAGCTCACCGCGGCGGTGAAGAGCGCGAAGGGCTGACGAGCCGCCGTCCGGCGCGAGCGAGCGTGAGCCGAGTCACGCTGCCCGGACCGGCTTCGCGGGCGCAGGGGGCCGACTCCCTGCGGGAGTTCATGACGCACTGCTCTTTCGTGCGTCAGAACGTTTTTCCCTTTGATCCGGGCTCCACATGCGTCAACATGAGGCCCGAGAGGTTCTAGTCGCTGCGCTGAGCGCGTACCGCGGGACGGTGTTCGAGAGCACCACGCGGCCACCGTGGGGGGTGGGATTGTCGTCGCGCCGGATTGCCTTCATCAACGAGAAGGGCGGGAGCGCCAAGACGACCCTGGTCGCGAATCTCGCGGCCCATCTGGCGTTGCACCGCGGGCGCCGCGTGCTCGCGCTCGACATGGATCCGCAGGGGCAGCTCGCGCGCGCGCTCGGCACCGATCTCGGGCCCGGCGGTCCGAGCGCGGTCGACCTGCTGCTCGACGAGATGCTGGACGACGCGCTCGATCGTTCGGTCACCGCGCGCGGCGTGCTGCCGCGCGTGCCGACGCGCATCCGCGGCCTCGACCTGGTCGGCGCGAACAAGGCGCTCGGGCTCGCCGGCGCGCTCGATCCGGCGGGCGACGAGGCCACGGCGCGGCTGTCGCGGGCGCTCGACGCGCTGTTCGAGATCGACGACTACGACCTCGTGCTGATCGACGCCCCGCCCTCGTTCGGGCCGCTCACGCTGAACGTGCTGCGCGCGGTGCGCGAGGTCGTGATCCCGGTGCCGCTCACCTGGCTCGGGCTCGACGGCTGCGCGGGCCTGCTGCGAACGATCGAGACCGTGCGCACGCGCTACGACAACCCGCGCCTGCGCATCAGCATGGTGATCCCCACCTTCTACCGCCGCACGCGGATGGCGCACGAGCTGCTCGAACGGCTCAAGGCGCGCTTTCCGAAGGAGCTCGCGCACACCGTGCTCGGCTACCACGTGAAGATCGACGAGGCGCAGTCGCGGGGGCAGTCCGTGGTCGAGTACGCGCCGGCCGACCGCGCCTCGAAGGCCTTCGCAGCGCTCGCCGAGGAGCTCGAGCTGCGTGCACCCGACGCCGGAGGTTCGGCATGAGCGAAGGCCCCCTGCTGCTCGACGGCGATCCGAACAGCCCGCTCGCGGCGGCGCTGCCCGCGGGCGCGCCGCTCGGCCGCGACCCCTTCGAGGCGCCGAATCCGAGCGAGCCCTGGCTCGATGCGCTCGATCGGCTCTCGACGCGGATCAACGTGCCGCGCGCGCCCGCCGTGCCCGTGCCGCCCTCCCCTCCGCGCATCGCCGAGGTGCCGGACGGCGCGCTGCCGCGCGAGGGCGTCGGGCGCTGGCTCGGCGACGGGGAGCGGCGGCGGATCGCGGCGCTCCGCGCCGCGCTCTCCGGGCGCGAGGATCCCTTCGGCCTCGACGTGTCCGCGATCGAGCGCGCGCTTCCGATCGTGCTCGCGCTCTACCGCTTCTGGTTCCGCGTGCAGAGCGAGGGCCACGATCACCTGCCGCGCCGCGGCGGCGCGATCCTCGTCGCGAACCACGGCGGGCTGCTGCCCTTCGACGGCGCGATGGCGGTGGTGGACACCCTGCTCCACACCGACCCGCCCCGGCTGCTGCGGCCGCTCGTCGCCCGCTTCGTGCGCGACCTGCCGCTCGTGCGGGACTTCTACGCCGGCACGGGCCCGGTGGTCGGCACGCGCGACAACTTCCGGCAGCTCCTCGAGCGCCGCGAGCTCGTGCTCGTCTTCCCGGAAGGCGTGGCCGGCATCCGGAAGACCATGCCCGACCGCTACCGCCTCCAGCACTTCCATCCGGGCTTCGCCGAAGAGGCGGTGCGCCACCGCGTGCCGATCGTGCCGGTCGCGATCATCGGCCCCGACGACCAGGCCCCGATCCTCTACGACCTGAAGACGATCGCGCGCTGGCTGCGGCTGCCCGCCTTCCCGATCACGCCGACCTTCCCGTGGCTCGGCCCGCTCGGCCTGCTGCCGTACCCCGTGCGCTACCGGATCGTGTACGGCGAGCCGCTCGCCCTCTACGAGCAGGCGCCGCGCGAGGCAGCCGACGACCGGGCGCGCATGGAGGAGATGGCGGCGCGCGTGCGCCTGACCGTGCAGCACCTGGTCGACCGGAATCGCTGACCGAGAGCGCTGCACGAGCGAGCGCGTACCGCGTCTACCTCGTGTTCGTAGGCGTGGCCGCGGCGCGCCGGGCGTCTTCGCGCGTATCGCGGTATGCCTCGACCGCTTCGGGTGAGCGCTGGATCTCTGACAGAGAGCGCACCAGGATTCGCTCGTTGCGGCTCAACGCAAGTCCGCGCGTCTGCGCGAAGTCGTCATGTAGCAGATCGACGCCTGCGAACCCGACCAGGAAATCCGCCAGCTCGACGGGGTGCAGGTCGAAGTCCACGCCTGCCGGCCCCGCCGTGAGGGCGGCCCCCACCGCCCAGTAGTCCCGAAGTCGTTGGTAGATCCGCCCGGAAGGGCGGTGCGCTCCGGCACTCGCATCCGCAGCGGCGAATGCGCCCGAGGTGCCCGCCACGGCTCCCGAGAAGGCTTGGGCCCCGACGCCGGGTAGTGCCACGCCGGACTCCGCTTGTCCTTGAAAGCCCAGCGACCGATGGTCGTGCCAGCCCACGCCGCCTACACCCCGAGCTCCGGCGCCCAGCTGCGCCGCCCGCGTGAGGTGGACATTCACGAAAGCGCCGAGGCCGAGGTGGATGTCGACCGACAGGATGTCCGTCAGATCGAGCACGCGGTCGGGCAGATAGAGCAGGATCCGCGCGGCGAGTGAGCGCTCGACCGTCGGCCGTTTGGCGAAGTTCGAGCCGAGGTAGGGGTGATCAAACAGTTCTTCCGCATCCGGCCCAATGACGTCGGAAAGCTCGCTGGCACCCGGATACTTGGAGTCGATGTCGAGCACGGGCCCGAGCAACTGGGCCGCCTCGACCGGGCGGCCTGCTCGCTGATGGGCCCGCGCCGCCTCGACGGCCGCCTCGAGGTGGCTCTGTATTCGAGTGGGCTGCTGCGGCTGCACCGCACAGCCCACCGCAAACGACAGCACGGCCAGGATGCAGATCGAGAACCTCACGTAGTCTCCCCGAATGCGGTCGATCGCCGATTCGATCGTCACACCCTGTTCGCCGACTCGCTGCTCCACCTTGAGCAGGTTGGTGCACGTGGAATTCCGCCGGGGGCGGCAGGGTCCTGTGAGGGGGCAACGCTCGACTCCCGCGGCCGCTCCGCTATCCTCCGCGACCGCTCTTTTCAGGGCATCCGCCGCAGCGCACGGCGCCGCGCGAAGAGGTTGTCATGGCGATCGACACGTCGCAGTTCCGCAACGGTCTCAAGATCGAGATCGACGGCGAGCCCTACAACATGGTCTTCTTCCAGCACGTGAAGCCCGGCAAGGGCGGCGCGTTCGTGCGCACCAAGCTCAAGAACCTGCGCAACGGCAAGGTGGTCGAGCGCACGTTCCGGAGCGGCGAGCGCTTGGACGAGGCGGACGTGCAGGACCGCCGGATGTCCTACCTCTACCAGGACAGCACGGGCCTCGTGTTCATGGACAGCGAGAGCTACGAGCAGATGTCGATCCCGCTCGAGCGCGTGGGCGAGGCCAAGCTCTACCTGAAGGAGAACCTCGAGGTCGACGTGCTGCTCTACAAGGGCAACGCGATCAACCTCGAGCTGCCGGCCTTCATCGAGGCGGTGATCACGAAGACCGAGCCCGGCATCAAGGGCGACACCGCCTCGGGCGCGACCAAGCCCGCCACCATCGAGACCGGCGCCGTCGTGCAGGTGCCGCTCTTCGTGAAGGAAGGCGAGAAGATCCGCGTCGACACCCGCACGGGCGAGTACGTGGAGCGGGTCAAGTAGGCGAGCCGTAGGCGAGCGAAGCAGATGCAAGCTCGACGAAGAGGGTGCAGCGTGACCGGCGCGCGAGCGCGCAGCGAGCCGTAGGCGAGCGAAGCAGAATGAGGGGGAATCAGCTCGCGCGCCAGTGGCGGCTGATCCAGCTCCTCGCGCGCCGCCGCTTCGGCGTCGGCCTCGACGAGTGCGCCGCGGAGCTCGAGTGCAACAAGCGCACCGTCTACCGCGATCTCGACGCGCTCCAGTACGCGGGCTTCCCGGTCACGAGCGAGAAGCGCGACGGCCGCGTCTTCTACCGGCTGCTCGAGAGCTTCGAGCTCGGCGAGGCGCCCTTCACGCCCGACGAGCTGATCGCGCTCGCCATGAGCGAAGACCTGCTGCGCGGCCTCGCGGGCACCGTCTTCCACGACTCCATCCACGCCGCGCTCGCGAAGATCCGCGCGAGCCTCGGGCCCGAGCTGACCGGGTTCCTCGCACGGCTCCGCGAGTCGTTCCGCGTGCTGCCGGGGCCGCACAAGCGCTACGCCGAGGCGAGCGACGCGATCCGCGCGCTGAACGAGGCCGTGCTCGAGCGCCGCACCGTGCGCATCGAGTACACGACCGGGCGCACCGGCGAGACGAGCGTGCGCGACCTCGATCCCTACCGCGTCTGGTACCGGAGCGGCGGCCTCTACGTGATCGGCCGCGACCACAAGTCCGGCGAGGTGCGCACCTTCGCGGTGGACCGGATCGGCAAGGCCGCGCTCTCGGAGGCGCGCTTCGAGGTGCCGGCGGACTTCGACTTCGAGGCACGCACCGCCTCGGCCTTCGGCGTGGTGGCCGAGCCCGCCGAGCCGGTCCGCATCCGCTTCGCGCCGCGCTGGGCGCTCTACGTGCAGGAGCACGCCTGGCACCCGAGCCAGCGCTTCGCGAAGACGGAGGAAGGCGCCGTCGAGCTCGCCATGGAGGTCGGCCTCGGCGACGAGCTGCGCGGCTGGGTGCTCTCGTTCGGCGCCGGCGCCGAGGTGCTCGCGCCCGACAGCCTGCGCGCCGAGGTGGCCGCCGAGCTCGCACAGGCGGGGCAGCGCTACCGCTGACGCCTCGCACCCGTCGCTCAGATCGCATCCGAGTTCCGGCCGCCGGAGACCGGTGCCCGCGGAGGCGACGTCACCCGATTCTTGGAGCCGAGCGGGTACCGGTCTCCAGGGGCCTCTTCGAGCCTGACCCACCCGCAGCGGTGACGAACGCGCCTGGACTCGACAGCTCGCGGTTCAGCGACCCGGCACGCGCAGCCAGCGCGTCTGCGTCCGCACGAGCCGCACGCCCGTGAAGAGCAGCGCCGCGAGCGCGAGCAGCGCGGCCGACTCGGTCTCGAGCTCGACCCGGCCGAGCGCGAGCGCGTCCTCGACGTGGTCCAGCACGGCGAACGCGACGAGCGCCGTGGAGACCGTCTGGTACTCCCGCTTCACGGCGGTGCGCCAGCAGAAGGGCAGCGCCGGCGGTCGCCACGCCGAGAAGCGCGGAAGGAACGCCGGCGTCGCGGCCGCCCAGGCGCGGTAGCGCTCGCCGAAGCGGCCGAGCAGGAACTCCTCCTCGCTGAAGGCGATCCGCTCGTAGTAGAGCAGGAACGCGAGGCCGCCGACGAGCACGAACCACGGGCTCCCGGTGGCGAGCAGCAGCCCGGCGAAGATGATCGCGTTCCCGAGATAGAGCGGGTGGCGGACCACCGCGTAGAGACCGGTCGTGTTGAGCGCGTCCGCGACCTGGCCCTTCCGCGTGTTGCGGCCGGAGGTCCGCTTCGGGACACCGCCCGCGACGGCGACCCGCAGCGCGAGCCCGAGCACGCTGATCGCGATGCAGAGGCCGTCGTAACAGTCGTCGATCGCGTCCCCGTAGCTCCGCTCGAGCCACTCCGAGTCCCGCAGCGCGAGCGCGGCGAGGGGCAGCAGCAGCAAGGGAAGATGGCTCCGCAGCCGGAACAGCGCCTCGCCCTGCTCGCGGAACGCGTCGCGGATCAGCACGGGCCCCCCTCCCCCTCGAGCCGCACCTCGACCGAGAGGCCGCCGAGCGGGCTCCGCCCGAGCGCGAGCTCTCCGCCGTAGAGAGCGACGAGGTCGCGCACGATGGCGAGGCCGAGCCCGGAGCCGGGAGCCTGCTCGTCGAGCCGCACGCCCCGCTCGAGCACGGCGCGGCAGGCCGGCTCGTCGAGCCCGGCGCCGTCGTCCTCGAACGCGAGCACGAGCCGACCCCGCCGGATCGCGCCCGAGACCCGTACGCGGCTCTTCGCCCATTTGCACGCGTTCTCGAGCAGGTTGCCCACGATCTCCTCGAGATCCTCGCGCGCACCGCCGAACACGGGCTCGGCCTCGATCTCGCATTCGACCTTCACGCGGGGATGGAGCCGGGAGAGCGTCTCGCCGATCGCCTCCACGACCGGCCGCAGCGGGGTTCGCTCGCGCGCCACTGCGGGCCTCGGCGCCGCGGTCGTCAGGCGGAACTCGATGTGCCGGCGCATCGTCTCGGCGTGGCGCGCGATGCGCCGGCCGCGCTCGTCGCCGAGCTCCTCGGACTCGGCCAGCACGAGCGAGAGGGGCGTCTTCAGCGCGTGTGCGAGGTCGGCGGCCTGCGTCCGCGCGCCCTGTACGAGGTCCGCGTCGTGCGCGAGCAGCGCGTTCAGCGAGTCGACGAGCGGCGCGAGCTCGCGGGGTGCGTCGCGCCCCACGCGCTCGCGGGCTCCCGCGCGGACCTCGGCCAGCTCGTCGGCGATGCCGCGCAGCGGCCGCAGCGCCACCCGGATCTGCACGGCGACCAGGACCAGGATGCCGGCGCCCAGGATGCCGAGCGCTCCGAGGAGCAGCGCATCGAAGCGCTCGATCTCGCGGCGCAGCTCCGCCTCGTCGCCCGCGAGGACGACCTGGAACGCGGCGGGGCCGCGCGGCAGCGTCACCGCCCGCGCCAGCGCGCGGAGCGGGCGTTCGCGCGGTCCGTCCAGCCGGAGCGCCGGGGCGTCGGGCTCCGCGGCGGCGCCGGGCCGGGGCACGCGGAGCGTTGCGTCCCAGAGCGAGCGGGAGGTGGCGACGACCTCGCCGTCCGCGGCGGCGACCTGCCAGTACCAGCCCGAGAAGACCTGCTCGAAGCGCGGATCGCCGAGGCTCGTCTCGGCGACGAGGCGGCCCGCGTCGTCGATCTGGAGGGACGCCACGAGCGCGCGATGCCACGCCTCGAGGCGCACGTCGAAGGCGGCTTCGGCCGAGCGCCGGAACGCGTACGAGAGCGCCGCGCCGCCCGCGAGCAGGAGAACGAGCAGCCCCGCCAGCGAGGACGCGAGCAGCCGGCGTGCCAGCGAAGGCCGGCTCACGTCCCGGTCGACCTCAAGCGGAAGCCGCGCCCGCGCACCGTCTCGATGCGTTCCGCGCCGATCTTGCGTCGCACGCGGCCGAGCAGCACGTCGATCACGTTCGAATCGGGATCGTGCCCCTGCCCGTAGACGTGGTCGAGCAGCTCCGAGCGGGAGACGATGCGCTCGGCGTGGTGTGCGAGGTAGGCGAGCAGGCGGTACTCCTGCGCGGTGAGCGCGATCGGCTCTCCCGCGAGGGTGAACTCGCCGCGGTGCGTGTCGAGGCAGAGCGCGCCGACCTGGATCTCGGGCGAGGCGTGGCCGCGGCTCCGGCGCACGAGCGCCTGCACGCGGAGCACGGCCTCCCCGAGCTCGAAGGGCTTCACGAGGTAGTCGTCGGCGCCCGCGCTGAAGCCCGACTGCTTCTCGGACCAGCGCCCCCGCGCGGTCAGCACGAGCACCGGCACGTCGATCCCGTCCGAACGCCACGTGCGGAGCACCGAGAGGCCGTCGAGGTGCGGCAGCCCGAGGTCGAGCACGACCGCGTCGTACGGCTCGGTGCGGCCGAGGCGTTCCGCCTGCCGCCCGTCGTGCGCCACGTCCGCCGCGAAACCCGCCGCCCCGAAGACGCGCGCGAGCTTGCCCGCGAGCTCGACCTCGTCCTCGACCACGAGCACCCTCACGGCCGGCGCGCCTCGGCGAGGCCGCGTCCCTCGGTCTCGAGGAGCCGCCCCGTGTGCGCGTCGAACTCGAACTCGATCACGTGGTTCTGCGGCGTCAGCCACTCGATCTCGTAGGTCGCGGGCTCGTCGTCCTCGGCCGGTTCGAGCTCGACCTCGAGCGCGTGGCCGTAGTAGTGGCGCTCGAGCCACTCGAGGATCGAGGTCAGGCTCACGAAGCGGCCCGCCTCGACGCCCTCCCGCGCGCGCTCGGCGTCGTCGCCGCGGTCGCCCCCCGCCGCGGGCGCGCCGAGCAGGCAGGCGGCCACGGCCAGCGCCGCGAGCCAGCGGGGCGTGTCTGCGCGCATGCTGCGAGGCTAGGCAGCGCCGCATGAACCGTCGATGAACGGCCCGTTCACGGCGTGCGACGCGTGCTCGGTCATGTTCCCGTTGCGTCGAGCGGATGCTCGGCGCTTCCCACGAAGGAGGGATCGGCATGAAGGACGCGAAGACACGTTCGACCCGGGCGCGCACCGCCTGGCTCGGCGCTCCGCTCGCACTGGCGCTGCTGGCGGCGGGCCCGGCGCTCGCGGACGAGGACCGCGCGGGCACCGCCGAGGAGCTCGCGCGGGTGCAGGCGGCGCTCGAAGCGAAGGGCTACAGCGACGTCCACGACCTCGAGGTGGACGACGGCCGCTTCGAGGTGGACGCGCGGAGCCCGGCGGGCGAGTCCGTCGACCTCGAGCTCGACCTGGAGACGCTCGAGATCCTGCACGAGGACCGCGACTGAGACCGCGGGACGGGGAGGCGGGCGCGGCAGCGGCGCCGCACCCGCCTCCGGCCGCGCGCCGAGCGCGCAGGCGCCCGGCGCGCACGAGGAGACGTTGAGCGCGGCATCAACGTCGGAAGCCCGCGCGCACTGGCGTACCCTCCGCCCGCGATGCGCACCGGACCCGCCGTCACGCCTTCCGTCCTCCGGGACCACTTCGTCGAGCAGGCCGCGATCTGCGAGGCCTACGGCTCGCCCTTCACCGCGCGCCTGCTCGAGCGGGCGGGGCGCGACCTCGCGGCGGGCGGCCCCGTGGCCGAGCTCGTCGGCGACTGGCCGCGCGATCCGCGCACCGATGCGCTCTCGATCCGGCTCGCGGGCGCACTCCACGCCGCCGCGCTCTCGGGGCGCGACCGGGCGCTCGCGGCCGAGTACCCGGCGGCGCGGACGGACTGGGACGCGGAGGCCGTCTGGCGCGCGGCGCGCGCCTTCCTCGCGCGCGAGCGCGACTGGGCCGCAGCCTTCCTTGGCTTCCCGCCGCAGACGAACGAGACGCGCCGTGCGATCGCGCTCCTCGCGGGCTTCCTCCACCTGGCCGAGCGCTTCGAGCTCCCGATCGACACGCTCGAGATCGGCGCGAGCGCGGGGCTGCTGCTCTGCTGGGACCGCTTCGGCTACCAGACGCGCACGTGGAGCTGGGGCCTGCCCGGCGCCGCGGTGATCGACACCGACTGGCGCGGGCCGCCGCCGCCGACCGGCGCGAAGCTGCGCGTGCGCTCGCGCGCCGCGTGCGACGTGAATCCGCTCGACCTGCGCCGGCCGGACGAGCGCCTGCGCCTGCGCTCCTACGTCTGGGCGGACCAGGCCGAGCGCCTCGCGCGCTTCGACGCGGCGGCAGCGCTCGCGCTCGAGAGCGGCGTCACGGTCGAGACCGCGGACGCGGCCGCCTGGCTCGAGGAGCGCCTGCCGGCGCGCGCGCCCGACGCGCTCACGGTCGTCTACCACTCCGTCTTCTTCCAGTACCCGCGGCAGGCGACGCGCGCGCGCATCGCGGCGGCGATCGAGCGCGCCGGCCGTGAGGGCCCCGCGCCGCTCGCGTGGCTGCGCCTCGAGCCCGAGGCCGTGCTGGGCGGGCCGCGCGAGAGCGTCCGCTTCCTGATCGACGTGATCACCTGGCCGGGCGGCGAGCGGAAGACGCTCGGCGTGACGGACGGTCACGCCCGCTTCGTCGACGCCCTTGGGCCGCAGATCCCAATGCCCTCCGGACGATGATCAAACTGCTTCGTCAGTTGATTCTACGCATAATCGTCGGAAATGGCGCGGCAGTGGTCCTTTCCCCGCTAGCCACGGCAATCGTTGTAGGTGCTTTCCGGGTCCATGAGGGCATTCCGCTCGACGGACTCTTTGGAACAGCAATCTATGGATTCGGGCTCGCGATGACCATTCTATGGTGGTGG
>Ga0075327_1000137_pt1 | contig 17905 bp, 13 predicted proteins | sample MayberrySE_Catta_2_FD_120056 | JGI IMG/M metagenome (GOLD analysis project Ga0075327, IMG submission 120056) | Natural and restored wetland microbial communities from the San Francisco Bay, California, USA, that impact long-term carbon... | ecosystem: Environmental > Terrestrial > Soil >...
TCCACCAGCGCGTCGCGCCCGCGACGTTCGTGAGCGCGACGCCGTCCTGCGTGTCCGCGTCGATCCGGGCCTCGTAGGTGACGAGGAGGCGCTGGTCGGGGCCGATCGTGGCGGCCGCCGTCAGGAAGTCGAGGGTCATCGTGCAGGCGGGGGCGCCCGCGAAGGCGACCGTGAAGTCGGTGCCCGCCACGAGCGGAGCCGAGACGGGCGTCGTGCCGTCCGCCTGGAACACCTGGGCGGTGAGCGCCGTCGGCGCCGTGTCGCACGTGCCGCCGGTCGCGGCGTCCGGCAGCCGGTCCGTGAGCGTCACGTTCCAGGCCGGCGTCGTGCTCGCGTTGTGCACGTCGAGCGTGAAGGTCCCGGGCGTGCCGAGGGTCATCGCGGCCGGGCCGCTCTTCTCGAGCGTGAGGAGCGGCTCGACGATCGTCATGGGCGGCGAGGTGCCGGGTGCGCCGGGCGCCTGGCTCGTCTCGTCCTGGTCGACCCGGTCGAAGGTGTAGTCGGCCGTGTTCGTGAACTGGAGGCCCGCCACGTTCGTGGGCGTGTCGAGGAGCACGACGCTGATCTCGACGACGATCTGCTCGCCCGCCGGGACGTCGATTCCGACCGTGGGATCCTCGATCACGAGCTGCGTGTCGGTGCCGGTGTTGACCGGCGTCCAGGGCCCGGAGCCCGAGACCTTCGCGACGCTGACGAAGCGGAGGTCGGCGCTCGAGGCCGCGAGGTCGTCCACGATCCGCACGTCGTGGAGCGGGACTGGATGCGGCGTCGCGGGCACGGTGATCCGCCAGGCGAACGTCTCGCCGATCGCCGCGGTGACCTGCGTGTTCGCCTTCGCGAGCGCGGGCGGCGGGATCACGGCGATCACGACCCGCGTCGGATCCTCGTCGCCCGCCACCGACGGATCCGACTGGCCGTTCACGTTGGGGTCGTCGCTGTCGGCGATCTTGGCGCCGGCGCTCACGAGATCGGCCTGGTTCGTGACGACCGTGCCGTCCGCGAGCGTCGGGTCGAGCGTGATGTCGAACTGGACCTGGACCTGGCTGTTGGCCGGCACGTCGAGGTTCCGGACGTCGAGGAGCCCGGCGCCGTTCGTGCCGCCGCTCGGGCTCGTGCCCGAGGCGTCGGCGCCGGGCGGGACGCTCACGAGCGTGAGCGAGCCCGGCACGAACACCGGCCCCGCGTTGAGGACGCCGAGGTCGTCCTCGAACGCGACGTCGTCGAGGGCGACGTCGGTGCTCTGGAGGCGCAGCGTGTAGCGGAGGCGGTCGCCCGGCGCCGCCGTCGCGGTGGGGCTCGCTCCCGTCGTCAGGTTCGCGACGCTCTTCTCGAAGAAGTAGCCGAAGAGCGCCACCGTGACGGTGTGCGCGTCCTCGTGGTCGAGCACACCGGGCGTGCCGTCGCTGAGCGTGCGCGTGAAGCCGACGCGGTTCGGCTGGCTGGCGTCGCCGTTCCACCACTGGGTCGCGCCGACGACGTTCGTGAGCGCCGCGCCGTCCTGGCTGTCGGCGTCGAGCTGGGTGCGGTACGCGACGATCAGGCGCTCGTCCGGGCCGATCACCGCCGCGGGGGTCAGCATGGTGAGCGTGAGCTCGCAGGTGGGCACGCCCGTCCAGGCGAACGTGAAGTCGGTGCCCGCGACGAGCGACGCCTTGCCCGGCACCGGCGTGACGCCGTCCGCGGCGAAGACCCGCGCGGAGAGGATCTCGGGCGTGCGGTCGCACATGCCGCCCGTCGGGCCGTCCGGCAGCCGGTCGAGGAGCGTCACGTCCCACGCGTCACCGAGCCCCGTGTTCTGGACGTCGATGCCGAACTGCCCCCACTCGCCGAGGTTCAGCGTGCGGCCGAGCGTGGCGGGGCCCGTCTTGGTGACGACGAGCTGCGGCGCCGCGATCGTGAGCGGCGGCGAGATGCCCCACTCGCCCGGCAGCGGCTCGAAGAACTCGCCGTCGATGAGCCGTCCGAAGTCCCACTTCGCGGTGTTCACGAACGACGTGCCGGGCGCGTTCGCCGGCGTGTCGTCGAGCACGACGGTGAGCTCGATGACGAACTGGTCGCCGGCCGGGACGATCGGAAAGAGGTCGAAGGTGAGGAAGCCGCCGGCGTTCGAGAAGGTGTGCGGGATCGGCGCCCCGCTCTCGAGCCAGTACGCGGTGTGGCTCACGTACGTGAGGTCCACCCCCGTCTCGTTCAGGTCGTCCCAGACGGTGATGCCGTGCAGGTCGTTGGGCGAGCCCTCGAAGTCGATCACCGTGCCCGTGGCCGGGTCGAAGAGGACCGGGATCGTGAGCTGGTACGTGAAGGGGACGCCGATCGCGGCCGTCGTCTGTCCCGCCGGATTCTCCTTGATGATCTTCTCGACGGGGATCAGCAGGTTCTGGCAGTTCGCATGGATCCGGCTCGACGAGCCGTTGACGAACCAGATCTTGTGCTCGTGAACGGCGTTGCACGACATCTGGCCCGTGTGCACGACGTTGTCGAAGACGACGAGCCAGCGTTGGTCCTGCTGGCCGGGCTGCGTGAAGAAGCTGAAGTTGGTCGACATGCCGCCCGGGTAGTTCCGGACGGTGCAGTTCTGGTCGATGTTGAGCTGCGACGGAGCCGGCGTGCCGGCAAAGCCGTCGAGCACGCCGCCGGGGTAGTCGGAGCAGTCCTCCGCATGTGCCGGCGGGGCTGCGGCCAGCAGCGCCACGAGGGCGAGCCACAGGACGCCGAGCGCCCGGCCGCATCTCCTTGCATGGATTCGATCCCTTTGGATCAAACGATCACCCTCGTCCCATCACCGAAAGGCGATCGCTTGGCCAGATCCGTCCGAGGCAGCCCGGAGCCGGGCTCGATTCTGGCGGTCCCGCTGTCGTAGGCCCGGAGCCCGTAGACCGGTGACTTTGCGTCGCCACCTTTCGGTGGGTTTGCCTTTTTCGGAATCGCGTCGAGCCGCCGCGCGGCTCGAGTTCTCCCCTCAGTCTCCTCGCGCGTTCCGGGGGGTCACGTCGCGGGCAGGAAGTCGATCGGGTAGAGGATCGTGAGCGCGGGGACGTCCTTGGCGCCGAAGTCGAAGCCCCGGACGCGCTCCACCACCTGCGCCGCCAGCTGCGGCGCCTTCATGTCCGTCGCCTGGAGTTCGCAGAGCGACACGCTGCCGTCGGGCTCGATCCGGATCCGGAGCACCATCTGGCCCTTCAGGGTCGGATCGTTGCGGAGCTCGCGGTTGTAGAGCCGGTAGAGCGCCGACTTGTAGCGGTCGAAGACGATCTGGATCTCCTCGTCCGTGCGTCCGGGCGGGGGGCCGCCGCCGCCCGGGCCGCCCTCGCTCGCGCGGCCGGAGCCGGCGCCGCCGCCGATCGTGCTCGTCGCGCGCGCGATCTGGACGCCCTCGAGCGAGCTGCCCCCGCCCTCGCCGCCGACGTCGCGGCTCAGCGCCGCGAGGTTGATGCCGCCGCTCGAGCCCGGCGCCTGGCTCGTGACGAGCGAGCGCTCGGGCTGCCCGGAGCTCGCGGCTCCCGCCGCGCGGATCCGTGCCTGTGAGCCGAGCCGCGCCACGGACGAGACGGTGGCGATGCCGGAGAACTTCTCGCGGAAGGCGAGAATGCCCTTCGCCGGTCCCTGGCCCGCGCCCTCGCCCGCGCCCTGCCCGGGCCCTTCGGCCGGAGTGCGCTGCGGCGGCTGCTCGGCGACGAGCGGCTGCTCCTCGGCCGGCGTCGGCTTCGCATCCTCGGGCCGCGCCGGCGCGAGCGCGGGAGACGGCGGCGGCAGCGGGCGCGCCTCCTGGATCAGGCGGGTCAGGCGCTCGGGCAGCTCGAGCGGCTCGCTGCGCTCGAGCAGCGGGAGCTCGATCTGCGGGAGCGCGAGGCCGAGCAGCACGCTCGCGAGGAGCGCGACGGCGAGCGTCCGGCGGTAGCGCGCGTCGTCCTCGCCGCCGCGCGTCCACGGCATCACCAGCTCGCGGGCGGGCAGGGCGCTGGCCTCGCGCTCGATCCGCCACTCGAGCTTGCGGAGCTCCTCCTGCCGCTCGGCCTCGTCGAGCTCGTCCTCGAGCAGCTCGACCCGCTCCTGCTGGCGGTCGATCTCCTGGGCCACCGCGTTCCGCCGCTCCTCGATCTCGTCGAGGCGCTTCCGGAAGACGTCGAGGCGGCCCTTCGCGAGATGGATGCGGTGCGCGGCGTCGTCGAGCCGCTCGCCCCAGAAGAGCCTCGCGGCGCCGAGCTCGTCGAGGTCCTCGAGCGCGCCGCACGCGAGCTCGAGCAGCCGGTACGGTTTGCGCTCGGGGGCGAGGCTCTCGAGCTCGGCGTCGACGCCGTGCAGGTCTCGCACCAGGCCCGCCAGCGCCTCGTGGGCCCGTGTGAGCTCCGCGCGGAGCGTCTCTTCGTCTCGGGTGGTTGCGGCGTCCAAACGAATTCCCCGCCCTAGATCTGGGAGGTCCGGGAGGTGTCCGTCTCTTTCTGCAGCACGGCGAGCGAGATGCGCTCGTATCCCTGGCTGGTGCAGGTCGACATCACCTTCTTCAGCACGGCGAAGGGGACGGATTTGTCGGCGAGGATCGTGACCTCCCGGCTCTCCGCGACGGTGCGCGTGCTGAGCCCGATCACGTCGTCGCCGAGCTCCGCCAGCCGGATCGCGATCGGTGCGATGTTCTGGCGGTCCGTCGCCGCGATCTCGGCCACGCGCACGACCGGCTCGCCCTGCACCGTGACCTCCTCGGGGCTCACGAAGATCACGACCGTCTCGCGCGGCCTGTCCTCCGCGACCGAGTCGGGGAGCGTGATCCGCTTCGGCGGATCGAGCACCTCGGAGGTGCCCTGGTGGATCACGAGGAAGAAGACGAGCGTCACGAAGACGTCCATCAGCGAGGTGAGGTTCAGCGCCGCGACCTTCCGGCGGCTCCGCGACATGCGCTGGATCCGGCGCGAGGTCTTCACGGCGCATCTCCAATCGAGATGTCGGTGAAGAGCGCCACGCGGGTGGGCGGCGTCTCGCCCTCCGCCGGGAGCTCGGCGCTCCGCACCACGTCCATCACCTGGATCAGGTGGTCGTAGGCGACGTCGGGCTCGAGCAGCACCGAGGCGCCGTTCTCGTCCGGGTGGTCGCGCTTCAGCGACAGCACGAGCGTCGCGAGCGTGTCGAGGTCGTAGGCGCCCCCCGCGCGCGGGATCCGCGCGATCACCGACCGGCCGTTCGTGAGCTCGAGGCCGGCCTCGCGGACGATCACCTCGACCCGGAAGCCCGGCTCGGAAGGCGCCGCCGCGCTCGTCGCGCTCGGCAGGCTGAGGTCGACGACGGTGATGCGCGAGAACACCGCGGTGACGAGCAGGAACGGGATCAGCGCCACCATCAGGTTCAGGAAGGTGGTCATGTCGAGCGCGGCCGGGTCCTTCGCGAGGCGCCGGTAGTGGTGCCGTCTCATGGCGATTACGCCTCGACCTGGCGCCGCGCCTTCGCGGAGATCACGTTCAGCACCTTGACCGACGCCATCTCGAGGCTGTCGACGATCGCGCCCGTCTTGGCGGTGAGCACCGTGTGCGTGATCAGGAGCGGGATCGCCACGATCAGGCCGAAGGCCGTCGTGTTCATGGCCACCGAGATGCTCGCCGAGAGCAGGTCCGCCTTCTCGGCGGGGTTCGCGTCGGACACGGCGGTGAACGCCTGGATCAGGCCCATGATGGTGCCGAGCAGCCCGAGAAGCGTCGCGATGTTCGAGGCGAGCGCGACGTAGGGCGTGCGCTTCTCGAGCTGGGGGATGATCTCCATCATCCCCTCCTCCATCGCGATCTCGATGTCCTCGCGGCGCCGCACGGCGCCCTGCCTGGCCAGGCCGAGGCTCAGCAGGCGCGAGATCATCGAGTCGTCCTGGCTCGTCAGCTGGCGCGCGTCCTCGAAGTTTCCGTTCACGAGCGCGGGCTGGACCTTGCTCCACACGTGCTGGTTGCGGGCCGTGAGGAGCGTGAGCGTGACCCAACGCTCGATCGCGATCGCGGTGCCGACCGCGAACACGATCAGGATCGGGTACATGAACGGACCGCCCGCCACGAAGAACCCGACGATCGAGTAGATGAGCTCCATGAGAGAATCCTCCTCACCGATTGCGATGCGTGCGTGCGAGCTAGCGGGCGCCGGCGTCGCCGGCGGCCGCCCGGATCTCGTAGTAGTCGAGCTCCCGCGCGAAGACGTCGCGGTCCACGGGCTCGCGCCCCGCGTCGAGGCCTCTCGAGACGTCGAGCGTGTCGCCGAGCACGGAGCTCTTCCACGGCACGATCACGAGCGACTTCGGCGCGTCGTCGTTGCCGACGACGGACATGCCGGGCAGGAGCTTGTCCGCCTTGGCCGGCGGCGGCTCCGCCGCGGCCGCGCCGGCCGCCACGAGGAGCGGGATGCAGAGGAGCGTGCGGATGGACATGGGCGTTCCTACCTCCCCGTCCTGCTGCGCAGGTCGGCGATCCAGCGGGTGGCGTTCGCGTCCGCCGGCACGGAGCGTGCGTAGAGCTCGTAGTGCGCGAGCGCGCAGTCCGGGTCCGCGAGATAGAGGTCGCAGAGGATCGCGAGATTGCGGCGCGCGAAATGGAACTCCGGGTGGAGCTCGAGCGCGCGCTCGTAGCTGCTGCGCGCCTCGACGAAGCGCCCGAGCCGGCGGAGGACGATGCCGAGCTCGTTGTGCGCGACGGGGTGGCGCGGGCTCAGCGCGAGCGCCCGCTCGAGGCTCGCCTTTGCACGCTCGAGGTCGCCCGCGCGCCCGTACGCGATCCCGAGGTCGATGTGCGCGGCCGTGAGCCGCGGCTCCGCCTCGGTCACCGCGACGAGGAGCGTGATGCCGGCGGCGTACTGCTCCTGCTCGAGGAGCTCGACCGCCCGGGCGAAGTCGGCGCGCAGCGAGGCGCCGGCGCGGACGCGCTCGCTCACGGTGAAGCCGCCCGCGACGTCGCCCGCCCCGGGAGGCGGAGCGCCCGACGTGGCGCAAGCGGAGGCGGCGAGGGCCGCCGCGCAGAGCGTCACGAGCCGCACGCCGCTAGCGCACGTCCGCATCGCTCTCCTCCAGCGCCGCGGGACCCGCCTCCTCCGGCGCGACCTCGAGCGTCTCGACCGGACCGAGCGTTCCGCCCGCGGCGTCCGTGGCGTCGGGCATCGCGGCCGGCGGCGCGGCTGCGGTCTCGGGCGGCGCGGCCGCGGCGTCCGCCGGGGCGGAAGGGGGTCGATACGCGTAGCCGTCGAGCGAGGCGAGGAAGCCGCTGCTCGCCTCGGGCTTCGCGTAGCGGCCCGGCATCCGCTCGGCGAGCTTCGCGAGACTCTTCTCGATCCAGGCGCCGTAGACGCCCGCGCGCATCAGCTCGAGGTTCTTCTCGTGGACCTCGAGCGCCTTCTCCTCGAAGGGGAAGGCCTCCTCGTCGAGCGCCGCCTCGTAGTCGCGGAGCTCGTCGGGCCCGAGCTCGCTCGGTCGCTCCGATTCGAGGAGCGCCCGGCTGAAGCCGAAGTAGATCTCCGCCACGTAGAAGGTGGCTGCGGCCGTGACGTCGGCGACCTCGTAGTCGACGAGCCGGCCGAAGGCGTCGAGCGCAGCGTCCATGCGGCGCTGCTTCTCCTGGAGGTTCTCCTCGAAGGGCTGCGCGAGCCGGACCGCGTCGAACTCGGCGTAGAGTGCCTCCGACAGGACGAGCGCCGAGCGGGCCCCGAGAACGCGCGTGCGGTCCGTGCGCGCAGCGCCCGCCTTCGCGTCCGTCTCGACGATCGCCCGGAGCTGCTCGTGCCGCCGCGCGCGGTCGCCCTTCGCCGCGTACATCTCCGCGATGCGCGAGCGCATCTCCACGGCGGTCTCGAGCGGCTCCGGAAACGCGCTCACGTACGCGAGGTACACGGCGAGCGCGCGGTCGGGGAGCTTCGCGTCCTCGTAGAGGCCCGCCGCGACGAGCAGCGCCTCGCGACGCAGCGCGGGATCGTCGGACTCCGTGGCCACGCGCTCGTACTCGTCCGCCGCGCGGGCGAGCTCGCCCTGCTCGCGGTACACGAACGCGAGCTGCCGGGTGGCCTCGCGGTGGAGCGCGTGGTCCGGATGCGCCGCGCGGAACGACTCCAGCACGGCGGCGGCGCCCGCCCAGTCCTCGACCTGGATCAGCGCGGCCGCGGCGTCGTACTCCGCGGCGGGGCGGATCGTCGAGGTCGGCGCCGCCCGCCCGATCCGGAGGAAGTGGCCGGCCGCCGAGCGGTGCTCGCCGGCGGCGTTCGCCTGCTCGGCCTGCTTGTAGATCGCCGCGGCGAGGTTGTCGGCGAGCGCCCCGCGCGAGGCGTCGTCGGGCGCAGTCGTCTCGAGCACCCGCGCATACGCATCCTCGGCCTGCGCATAGTCGGCGAGGTCGAAGGAAGCGTGCGCGACGACGGTCCAGGCGGAGCGCCGGAGCGCCGGATCCGCGTCCGGATGGCCCTCGATCAGCTGGCGCGCCGTCGCGATCGCCCGCTGAAACTTCTCCATGTCGTAGAGGTCCTCGACCGCGGCGCCGAGCACCCGCGCCGCATGCTCGTGGTCCGGGAAGGCCGCGACGAAGCGGAGCGTGCTCTCGACCGCCTCGCGCCGTGCGGCCTCCTGCGCGCTTCCGGCCGCCGCCTTCTCGTTCTCGCGGTGGGCGTAGATCGCCGCATAGCCCGCCGCCGCGGCGCCCTCGTGCGCGGGGTAGGCGTACGCCGTGCGCTCGTACTCACCGGCGGCCTCGCGGAACTCGCGGTGCTCGAGGAGCAGGTCGGCGAGCCGGTGGTTCACGCCGGGCGAGTCGGGATCGGCGGGAAACGAGCCGAGAGCGGCGCGGTACCAGCGCGTGGCCTCGGCGAAGTTCGCGGAGCGCTCCTCCGCGAGGTCCGGGTCCTGGTAGAGCGCGTGGTGGTGGCTCGCGAGGTCGACGAGGTTCGCCTTCAGGTAGGCGAGGACCTCGGGGAAGGCGGCGACGTCGGAGTGGCGCCAGTACTCCGAATCGAGTGCGTAGGTACCGGCGAACTCCTTCTTCGCCTCGAGCACCAGCTTCGGGAAGCCGCCCGCCTCGTAGATCTCGACGACGCGCATGCCGAAGCGGGGCGCCGCCCGGTGCAGCGGCCGGAGCGCCACGAAGGCCCGGTACGCCTTCGCCGCGTCGTCGTAGCGCAGCTTCTCGAAGTAGAACTCGCCGAGGTGGGCGTAGATGCGGTCCTCGTAGCTCCGCTGGCCCCTCGCCGCGAAGTACTCCGCGAGGACCTCCGGGCCGCCGAGGTTCGAGAAGCACAGGCTGATGACGCGATAGGTGTCCGCGATCCGCCGCTCGGCGTCCTCGTCGCCCTTCTGGTCGAAGTCGTATCCGCTGGCGACCTTGTGATCGAGCAGCGCGATGTAGGGGGCGAGCGCCTCCTCGTGGAGCTCCTGCTTGTAGTACGTCCAGCCGAGCTTGTAGAGGGCGAGCTCGTAGTACTCGGAGCGGGGGCCCATGCGCGTGATCGCGGCGTAGCCCGCTTCAGCGTCGAGCCACCTCCTCCTCGTGAAGAAGTACTCCGCGCGCCGGAACTGCACCTCGTCGACGTGTCGCGAATGCGGGTACTCGGCGATCAGGCGCTCCATCACGGCGATCGCCTCGTCCGTGCGGCCGAGCTCGTCGGTTGCGCGCGCCTTCTGGTAGAGGACCTGGTCGTTGTGCGGGTAGCTCGGATAGGTGGCGAGGATCCGGTCGTAGAGCGCGATCGCCTCGAGCGGACCCGCGGATTCCGCGTGCACGTCGCCGGGCAGCTCGACGTCGGACCACTCTCCCGACGGCTCCAGCACCTCCGTCTCCGTCGCGCGCCGCTCGAACTCCGGCTCGGACTCCGCGGCGCGGGCGGACGCCGCGGGCCGCCCGGCGTCCGCGGCGGCGCGCGGCGGCGCGCGCGTGGGCGCGGGCGCCGGGAGCTCCACCGGGCCCCCGTCGCCGAGGATCCCGTACTCCTTCTCGAGCGCGAGGTCGGCGAGCCGCCGCATCGCCTCGGGCGTGAGCGAGGACTCGGGCGCCTCCTCGAGGAAGTCGCGGTAGCCGCGCATCGCCGCGTCGAGGCCGTTCTCCACCCGCACCTCCGTCACGTCGGGCTCCACCCGGTGGAGCGCCGCGAGCGTGTGCCGGTCGGGAGCCCCCGCGCAGGCAACGAGCAGGATCGCTGCGAGGAGAACGGCCGTACGAGCGCGACGCATCGGTTCCCGCTCCTCACCGGGCCTGCGCCTTCGCGGCGCGGTCGTAGCTGTCGGCGAACGCGAAGCGGGCCTGGCTCTGGTAGGAGGCCAGGCGTTCCCTCCGCCGTACGAGCTCCTGGTCCGCGACCCCCTCGAGCACGTGGCCCTGCCGCGCCATCAGCACCTCGAGGCGCTCAAGCGCGTCCGCACTGCGCGTGCGGAGGCTCACGAGCCCGGGCTCGTAGCCGGCGTAGCCGTGCGTGGCCGCCTGGCGCGTGCGCACGAACGCCTCGTAGCGCGCTTCGAGCGCCGCGACGTCGGCGTTCAGCTCGCGGAGATGCCGATGCGCGTCGGTGAGACGCTGGTGGTAACTGGTGCGGAGCGTCCAGGTGAGCACGCCCGTGAGGCGCTCGATGCGCTCGCCCAGGACCGCCGCCGCGGGATCGCTCCGGCCCGCGAGCGCGCGCTCCGCCCGCTCGAGTGAGCGGAGCGACGCGAGCTCGTCCGCGGTCGCCAGGTGCTCGGGCCGCGGGGCCACGAGCATCTGCTCGAGGCGCCGCTCGAGATGCTCGCGCTGCTCGAGGCGGAGCCGCATCTGCGCGTCGAGCTTCCGGAAGCCCGCATCGATCTCCGGCAGCAACGGCTCGATGTACGCGCGCCGGAGCCGCACGAGGTCGTCGAAGGCCGCCAGGCTCCGCTGCCACGAGACGAGCTTCTTCCGCATGTCCTCGAGATCCAGGTAGTTCTGCAGCGCCGTCTGGAAGTCGTGCGAGGCCATCAGCGTCGTCAGGTAGAAGGTCTCGGGCGCCTCGGGCAGGCTGCGCAGGTGGATCACCCAGTCGCGGTCGTGGCGGATCTCCTCGCGGACGAGCGCCTTCAGGAACTCGCCCTCGCGCACGCTCCGGAGCGATGCCTCGACCTTGGCGAGCTCGTCGGCGTACGCCTCCACGGCGCGCCCATAGAGGACCGCCGCGCGGCCGTGCACGTTCAGCTGGCCATACGCATGGGGCAGCGCGAGGAGCGCCTCCTGCACGGAGGCGTCGGTCGGGTCGCGCTCCGCGAGCAGGCTCCAGGGCACGAGGGCCCGGTCGTACCGCTCCGCGGAGGCGTCGGCCCACCCCGCGCGGAGCAGCGCCAGATTCGAGAACGGGCCGTCGAGGCGCACGCGGTTCAGCGAACGCTCCGCCGGCGCGAAGCGCGACGCCTCGAACAGGAGCGTGCCCAGGACCAGGTTCGCCTTGTCGCGGATCGCGCGTGTGTCGCGGTCGTCTCCGCCCTCCACGCGCCCGGCGCGATCCAGTGCCTCGAGCGCCTCCTCCACGCGGCCGTCCTGGAGCAGCGCGATGCCGAGGTTGTAGGTCGAGAAGCCGCGGAGGCCCTCCGCGTCCTCGAGGCGCCGCAGCACGTCGACGGCATCGCCGGGGCGTCCGAGCGCCAGGGAGACGTTCGCGTGCAGGAACTCGAGCTCCGCGCGGATCTCCTCCGGAACGCGGCCGTGGATGCCGTCGAGGACGCGGAGCGCGGCCTCGGGCTGGTCCTTCTGGAAGTGGATCCGCGCCAGCCGGAAGGCCGCCTCGTTCCGCACCGGCTGCTCGACGTCCGCCTCGAGCACGGCGCGGATCGCGCGCCCCGCGCGGTGGTGCATCCGGTAGCGGAGCTCGAAGTCGCCGACGCCGAACTCGGCGCTCTCGACGTGGGCGTGCAGCGAGTCGAGCCACGGCTCGTCGACCGCCCGGTGCTGTCCGAGCTCCGCGTCGAGCCGTTCCAGCGCCTCGAACCAGTGGCCCTGGTGGGCGTGATAGAGCGCCTCTCCGAAGTGGAGATCGCGGAGGTCGCCGGCGAGGACGGGGCCGGCGGGCAGCAGCGCCGCCAGGGCGAGGGATGCGGGAAGCGCGAGCGGCACGAGCTACCAGCCCCCGACGCGGATGCTCGGCGCGCCGGAGAGCGTGAGACCGACGAGCTCGGGCTCCGCGTCCTTGCTGAAGCGGAAGCTCTCGGTCGCCGAGAGCTCCTCTCCGCCCGGCCCCTTGCCGGCCATCGCGACGTCGAGCCGATGGTCGCCCGTGGAGACGTTGCCGGTGTAGAGCCGCTGGACGCCGCCCTTGCGGAGCGCCTCCAGCTCCTCGAAGCGGTAGATGTGGCGCGCGACGGGCTCGCCGTCGAGCCGGAGCTGCACCGAATCGAGCCGGAACGTCTCGCCCGGGGCGAGCGCGACGAACACGGCGACCTGGGTGTTGGACGGATAGAGCAGCTTTTCTTCGAGACGCGCGAGCTCGGCGGCGATGGCGAGGACCTCGGACTTGATCTCCTGCACCTGCTCGTCGAGGCCCTGCATCTGCTGCTTCGAGACGGAGGCCGGCACCTCCTGCGCCGCCGCGTGCGCTCCGCCCAGCCAGAGAAGCGAGGCGAGCAGCGCGGCGCGCGTGCGGGTCGTGACGGCGCGCGTGCGGGTCGTGACGGCGGTATCGCGCAACGGTCAGGCCTCCTCCGTGCCCATCGGGCTGCGGTTTCGGCCTGACCCCGCGCCGCGCCGGTGACGCGGCGTACGGAAGCCTGTGCGCAGGCGGCACTACGCGCCCACGCGCCTCTCCGGAAACACTCGGGCGAAGTTCCTATGCGCCGCCGTCAAAGTTCCGCTTCGCCGGGACGGGTGCGCAAGCGGAGTGTCGTGCGGCGGCAAGAGAGCCGCGCCCCGACGCTGTGCGCCGCCGGGGCGCGGCGCTTCACGAAGCGGACGATCTCTTCTTCGTCGCTTCCCTCTCCTCCGACGCGCCTGCACGCTTCTCCTTCGCCGGTCCGCCGCCGTCCACCTGGATGCGCTTCGGCTGCGCCTCGGCGGTCTTCGCGATGCGCAGCGAAAGGATGCCGTCGCGCAGCTGCGCTTCGATGCGGTCCGGGTCGACGTCTGCGGGCAGCGTGAACGATCGCGTGAACGAGCCGTACGAACGCTCGCAGCAGTAGACCGTGTCGGACTCGTCGACTTCTTCCGCTTCCCGGCGGCCGGAAACCGTGAGGCGGTTCCCGGTCAGGTTGATGTCGATGTCCTCCTGCCCGAAGCCGGGCACGTCCGCCTCGAAGACGTACGCGTCCTGCGTCTCCCTCACGTCGAAGGCCGGAGCGAAGGGGAGCCGATCCTCCCCGCCCCGCCGCCCGCGCGGGAACATCTCCGGGAACGGATCCCAGCCGACCAGCTCGCGCATCGTCTGGAACGGGTCCCATTCGGATCCGCCGCTGCGCCGGGCCGGCGCAGCCTCGCGTCGCACGTTCGCCATCGTGCTCTCCTTCGCCGTCGTGAGGTCAGACGCGCGCTTCGCGCTCGCTCACCTTCCGCAGTGTCTGTGAAGCCTTCGCCCCGTTCTCCTTCTGTGCGATGTCCGACAGGCTGATGACCCCCACGAGCCGGTCCTCGCCGTCCACGCACATGATCCGCGACTTGTGATTGCGCCCCATCAGGTCCTGCGCCTTCTTGAGGTCGTCTTCGGGACGGCACGCGACCACTTCGCGCGTCAGCACCTCGCCGATCGGCGTCGTCGGCGCCCGCGCGTCGGCGAGGATGCGGAGCGCGAGGTCGCGGTCGGTGACGGTGCCGAGGATCTTCTGGGACTCATCGCAGACCGGAAGGAACCCGATCTGCTGCTCGCGCATGCGCTGGGCGGCGGCCTGCACCGTCGCCTGCGGTGAGACGCACTCGACATCCCGTTTCATGAGCTCTTCACAACGCATCGAAGTCTCCTTCTCGTTTCGTGAGACCGGAGAAGGGCTGCAAGCTCCGTGCCGCGCCGGAAGCGGTGCGGGAGCCGAGCCGGGCGGGCGGCCCGTCGCAGCGTCGTCAATGTAGAAACGCGGTGAGCCCGGCCTTCCGGCCGGATCGCACGGGTTACAACGGAGCGGGCGGTAGGGGATCGTCCCCGGCGTGACGGCGGTCACGGGGCGTCCGCGCGCACGCGCCGATCGGTGCGGCTGCCGTGGCCGTCCTCGTCGAGGCCGTGAGTGACGACTCGAGCGCGCTCCCGACGAGCGACGAGGGGGGAGCGGTCACGGCACCAAACGCTCCGCCGCCACCCGGCACCAACGTCGGGCCGCCACCCGGATCGTTATCCTCGGCCGCCCATGGACCTCGCGCACGACGCGCGGCTCTCCGCCGGCCGCCTCTCGCTCGCCGTCGGCACGCTGGTGTTCGCGGCCAAGATCGCCGCCTGGATCGCGACGGGCTCGGTCGCCGTCTTCTCGGACGCGATGGAGTCCATCGTGAACGTGGTGGCGGCGCTGCTGCTCGTCTGGAGCCTGCGCATGGCGGCGCAGCCCGCGGACCGCGACCACCCCTACGGCCACGGCAAGGCCGAGTTCCTGTCGGCCGCGGTCGAGGGGGCGCTCATCATCGTGGCGGCGCTCCTCATCACGGTGCAAGCCGTGCGCGAGCTGGTGCTCGGCGGCGTGCCGCAGCGGCTCGACGCGGGCCTCGTGCTGGTGGCCGGGGCCAGCCTGCTGAACGGCGCGCTCGGCCTCCGGCTGCTCTCGGTCGGCAAGCGCACGGGCTCGCTCGCGCTCGTCGCGGACGGCCGCCACATCCTGACCGACGTCTGGACGAGCGCGGGCGTGCTGGTCGGCCTGCTCGGCGTCCAGCTCACGGGCTGGGTGTGGCTCGACCCGGCCGTCGCGCTGGCAGTGGCCGCGAACATCGTGCGCGAGGGCTGGCGCCTGCTCCAGCGTGCGGTCGGCGGGCTCATGGACGAGGCGGACGTGGCACTGCTCGAGAAGCTCGCCGCCGCGCTCAGGGCCGAGCGCCCGCCCGAGTGGATCGACGTGCATGGGCTCCGCGCCTGGCGCTCGGGCGCCGAGCTCCATGCCGACCTCCATCTCGTCGTGCCGCGCTACCTCGACGCGGAGCGGCTGCACCGCATCGCCGAGGCCGTCGAGGAGCGGCTGCGCGAGGCCTCGGGCTTCCCCACCGAGGCGGTGGTGCACTTCGATCCATGCCGGCCGCACGAGTGCCCGCACTGCGAGATGCGTGCCTGCCCGGTGCGCGGAGCCCCCTTCGCGGCGCGGCGCCCGCTCACGCTGCGGCGCGCGACGCGCGCCGACGCCGACGTCGAGGAGGACCGGCGCGCCGGCCTCGTGTAGGCGGGCGATCAGGCGAGCGGCTTCGCCGGGGCGGCCTCGGCGAGCGACTCCTCGGACCCGCCGGCCTCGAAGGCGCCGGCGCGGAGCCGGGCGAAGTAGTCGTCCATGAGCGTCTTCACCTTGCCCGACATCAGGACGACGCCGATCAGGTTCGGGAAGGCCATGCCGAGGATCATGAGGTCGCCGAAGTCGAGCACGGCCTGTGCCGCGAACACGGCCCCCGCCCAGGTGAAGGCGAGGAACACGAGCTTGTAGGTGAGGAGCGAGCCGACGCCGAACAGGTGCGCCCAGCACTGCTCGCCGTAGTAGCTCCAGGAGATCATCGTGCTGAAGGCGAACAGGAAGGCGGCGAGGGCGAGCACGTACTTGAAGATCGGGAACACGCTCTCGAAGGCCCACGAGGTGGTGGCGATGCCGCCGGCGGCGTCGGGGTGCGTGTAGGCGCCCGTGACCACCAGCACGAGGCCCGTCACGTGGCAGACGATCACCGTGTCGATGAAGGGCTCGAGCAGCGCGACCATGCCCTGGCGCACGGGCTCGTTCGTGGTGGCGGCCGAGTGCGCGATGGGCGCCGAGCCGCAGCCGGCCTCGTTCGAGAAGGCCGCGCGGCGGAAGCCCTGCACCATCACGCCGAGCGCGCCGCCCCAGGCCGCGTCGGGTGCGAAGGCCTGCCCGATGATCGTGCCGAAGGCGGCGGGCAGCTCGCTCGCATGGAGCCCGAGGATCACCAGCCCGGTCCCCAGGTAGACGAGGCACATGACGGGGACGAGACGCGAGGCGACCTGGCCGATCCGCTTGATGCCGCCGATGATCACGAGCCCCGTGATGAAGGCGAGGAAGCCGCCGAACAGGACCGCACCCTCGGTGCCGCGGAACGCCGGGAACACGTTCGCGAACTGCGCGAACGACTGGTTCGCCTGGAACATGTTGCCGCCGCCGAGGCTGCCGCCGATGCACATCACGGCGAAGACCATGGCGAGCACCTTGCCGAAGCGCGGGAAGCCGAGCTCGGCGAGGCCGATGTGGAGGTAGTGCATGCCGCCGCCCGAGACGTGGCCGTCGCTGCGCCGCACGCGGTAGCGCTGCGCGAGCGTCACCTCGGCGAACTTCGAGCTCATGCCGAGGAAGCCGGCCAGCACCATCCAGAACACGGCGCCGGGCCCGCCGACGCTCACGGCCACCGCGACGCCCGCGATGTTGCCGAGACCGACCGTGGCGGAGAGCGCGGCCGAGAGCGCCTGGAACGGGGAGATCTCGCCGACCTCGCCGGCGCGCGCGTAGCGGCCGCGCAAGACCTCGATGCCGTGGCGGAAGCCGCGCAGGTTCACGAAGCGGAAGCGCAGCGTGAAGAAGAGCGCGGCGAACGAGAGCCAGACCACGACGATCGGGAGCTTCGTCTCGCCGGGCTGGCCGTCGTCCCAGAAGGCGAGGTCGAAGAAGATCACGCTCGAGATCGGCGCCACCAGGAAGCGCTGGAAGAGCCCGTCGAGCGCGCTGAGGAGGCTCTGGATCATGGCTGGCCCTCGGCTCGACGCGCCCGCGACGAGCGAGGCGCTGCTCTCATGCCATCGGCTGGCGGCTCGCGTAGGATAAGCGCCCTGCCATGAGCCGAAAGCCCCGCACGTTGTCCGAGCACGCGTCGAAGCGGCTCCTCGCGGACTTCGGCATCCCGCTCGCGCGCGAGGTGTTGGCGAACACACCCGAGGCGGCGGCGGAGGCGGCGGCTCGCATCGGCTTCCCGGTCGTGGTGAAGCTCTCGGGTGACGGCATCGCGCACAAGACCGAGCGCGGCCTGGTGCGGCTCCACTGCGCCGATGCGGGCGCGGTGCGCGCGGCGGCGGCGGAGCTGCTGGCCGCGGCGCGGCCGGAGGACGGCGCCGTGGCGCTGCTCGTCGCGGAGCAGGTGGCGGGCAAGCGCGAGCTGATCGCGGGGCTCGTGCGCGATCCGCAGTTCGGGCCCTGCGTGCTGCTCGGGCTCGGCGGGATCCTGACCGAGGCGCTCGGCGACGTGGCCTTCGCTGCGGCACCGCTCTCGCACGGGGAGGCGCGCGCGCTCGTCGCGCGCCTGCGGGCGAGCCAGCTCGTGAGCGGCGCCTTCCGCGGCGAGCCGGCGGGCGACGTCGACGCGGTGGCCGAGCTGCTGGTCGCGCTCGGCCGCGTCGCCGCCGAGCGGCCCGACGTCGCGAGCGTCGACCTGAACCCGGTGCTGCTGCGGGCGAGCGACGGCAGGCCGCTGGCCGTCGACGCGCTCGTGGAGCTCCGCTCCGAGCCGGCCGGCGAGCGGAACGAGGCGCGAGCGCAGGCGACGGAGCGAGACGTCCTCGAACGCCTGCGCCCGCTCTTCCATCCGCGCGGCGTCCTCGTGGCGGGCGTCTCCGCGCATCCGGGCAAGTTCGGCTTCGTCGCCTATCACAACCTGCTGCGCTTCGGCTTCGCGGGCGAGGTGTGGGCGCTGAACCGGGACGGCAGCGACGTGCTCGGGCGCAAGACGATCCGCGACGTGGCGGAGCTGCCCGAGGGCGCCGCGGACCTCGTGTTCGTCTGCACGCCGCAGGCGGCGAACCTCGCGCTGCTCCGCGCGTGCGCCGCGCGCGGGATCCGCGCCGCCTTCGTCGCGAGCGGCGGCTATGGGGAGGCGGGCGAGGA
>Ga0075327_1000138_pt1 | contig 17900 bp, 10 predicted proteins | sample MayberrySE_Catta_2_FD_120056 | JGI IMG/M metagenome (GOLD analysis project Ga0075327, IMG submission 120056) | Natural and restored wetland microbial communities from the San Francisco Bay, California, USA, that impact long-term carbon... | ecosystem: Environmental > Terrestrial > Soil >...
AGCTTCCCGCGCGCGTCGATCTCCTCGCGGCCGCGCTCCGGGACGGCGCCCAGCGCGGAGATCCGGCCGGCGTCGATCGCGAGGTCGCCCTCGCGCGGCGCGCGCCCGGTGCCGTCCACCAGCGTGCCGCCGCGGATCACGAGATCATGCATGGGGAACCTCCACCTCGACGCGCTCGCCGGAGCTTCGCACCGCAAAGCGCCGCACGGGCCTGCGGATCGGCGCCGCCACCGGCGCGCCGTCGCGCACGTCGAGCTTGCCTCCGTGCAGCGGGCACTCGAGCACGCTGCCCTCGAGCCGGCCCTCCGAGAGGCGGGCGAAGGCGTGCGGGCAGCGGTCCTCGACGACGTACGGCGCGCCGGCCGCATTGCAGAGCACGAGCCGCAGGCCGCCCGCCTCGAACGCGGCCATCCGGCCGGGCGGCGGCAGCGGCACACCCACCTCGCACCACGCCCCGTCCTCAGACACCGCGCCCCTCGAGGTAGCGCATCAGCGTGTCGTGGTGATGGAGGATGCGGACCTCCTGGGTGCCGAGGTGGAGCGACTCGAAGGCAGCCGAGCGCATCCCGCGCTGGATGCGCGGCAGGTTGTAGAGGTCCTCGTCGAGGAGGTCCCCGCCCTCGCAGACGCCGGCCAGCGTGTCGCCGTCGGCGGTGCGGAAGCGCTTCTTCTCCGGGCGCGGGATCTCCTGGGCCGGCGCATTCACCAGGTTCCAGAAGTCGAAGAGCATCTTGCCCGGGTCGTCCGGATGCGGGCGGTGCGTGAACACCCAGACGAAGAGCGAGTGCGTGTTCAGCGTGACGTTCGGGAAGATCGTGTAGTGGAAGTCGTCGCACATCTGCGACTCGTTCAGCTGCGAGAAATCCGCGCCGAGCGCCGGCCCGAGCTTGCGGACCGCCTCCGCGTACGCGGCGCGCGCCTCGCGCGGCCCCCCCGCGAAGCGCGCCACGTCGACGCCCACGCGGGCCAGGAACATGTCGCGCACGCCCTGCGTGACGGTGCCGAAGCCCGGATGCCGCGGGCTCGCCTGCACCTCGGGGAAGATCATCCGCGTGTGGCGCTCGTAGCAGTCGTACACCGTGTTCACGTCGTCGCTGAACTCGGTGGTCCAGGCGTGCGTGGAGGAGAGGTGGTAGGCCTCGTTGAAGGCGTCGACCGAGGTCTTCCAGTTGCACTCGATCTCGATCGTGCAGTCGAAGGCGAGCTTCCAGCGCTCGAAGCCGTAGGGGTCGAGATGCTCCGGGATCACGCCGAGGTACTCGGCGAGCGGCATCGCGTCGGGGTCGAGGCACACGAACACGAAGCCGGCCCAGGTCTCGCAGCGCACCGGGCGGAGCGAGAGGCGCGAGGCCGGCACGCCCTGCGGGAAGCAGTGCGGATCGAGCGCGCGGACGAGCGTGCCGTCGAGGTCGTAGCGCCAGCCGTGGAACAGGCAGCGGAACTCGCTCGCATGGCCGCGGCCCGGCTCGCGCAGCCGGTTGCCGCGGTGCATGCAGACGTTGTACCGCGCGGCGAGCGAGCCATCGCGCTGGCGGACGACGAGCACCGATTCGGGGCCGATCTCGAAGGTGAAGTAGTCCCCCGGATCCGGCGCGTCGGAGGCGCGGCCGGCGAGCAGCCACACCTTCGTCCACATGCGCTCCCACTCGAGCCGCGCGAACTCCGCGCTCGTGTAGCGCTGCTTCGGGATGGGCACGTAGTCGAGCGCGGGCTCGGGGGCCTTCGCCATCGGCGTCGGGCACATGGATCGCCTCCGCGAGCGGGGAGCCTGTCACGGATCGCGCGGCGCATCAATCGGGGCTCGGGGTCGCGCGGGGGACCGGCCACCCGAGCCCGCCTCGTTCCCCTCGAGCACGCGCAGCCGCGCCCCTGCGGCCGCATTCCCCGGGTCGAAGCGGAGCGCTTGCCGGTACGCGTCTGCCGCCTCTGACCACCGCCGCTGGCGCTCGAGCGCCACGGCGAGATTGTGATGGAAGCTGGCCCGGTTCGGGTGGAAGTGGAGCGCCTGCCGGTAGTGGACGATCGCTGCGTCGAGCTCTCCTCTCGCCAAGAGGACGTTCCCGACGTTGAAGTGAGCCTGCCCGTTGCGTGGGTTCAGGGCAATCGACTTCTTGAGGTGCAGCTCGGCCTCGTCGTGGTCGCCGCGTTGCTGGAGCAGCATTCCCAGATTGTTGTGCGCCATCCAGGAGTGGGGGTTCTTGCGCAGCGTGTCCCGCCAGAGCGATTCGTGGCTCTCGTACGCCCGCGCCTGCTGCCAGGTGAGGGAGCCGAGCAGACCGAGCAGCGCCGCAGCGGCGGCGAGCCGACCACCGGGCCAGCGCGCACCGAGCCGCCAGACCACAGCCGAGAACAGCGCGATCGGCCCGAGGCAGGCGAGATACTGATAGTGGTCCGCGACGAACGTGTAATAGAACGTGAACAGCGAGATGAATCCCAGCATGGGGGAGAGCGTGGCGACGTAGAAGACCGCCGCGGTGACCGTGCCGCGACCGAGCGCCCGGCGCCACCACCAGAGCGACGCGGCCACTGCAGCGCACGCCACGGCCCACACGTACTGGACGGGATCGCGCGCATCGAGCTCCCAGCGCGGATAGCTGAACGCGAGATCGACCGGCCAGAGCAGCTTGCCGAGGTAGAACCAGATCGCACGCGTCGCGATCAAAAGGCGTTCGACCCACGTAAACGAGAGCCGGTAGCGCTCGGAGTAGTTCCCGAGATGATCCTCCCACCAGATCGAGACCAGCCCCATGACCAGGCCGAGCGCTAGGAAGATCGCGACCTCGAGGATCCTGTGCACGCCGAACGGTCGTCCGCGCAGCCACAGCACCAGCACGAACGCCGCGGGCAGCGTGCAGACGGTGGTCTTGCTGAACAACGCCAATGCGTACAGAACCAACGCGAGCGCATAGAAGCGGGCTCTCGGTGCGGCTCCGGCCTCCGTGAACCTCATCCATGCGAGGAGGCACAGCAGCGCCAGCGCAGTGGACTGCGTGTTCTTGAGCTCGGTGATCCAGGCCGCAGACTCCACCTGGACCGGGTGGAGCGCGAAGATCGCCGCCGCGAGCCAGGCACCCGGCACCGCGAGCCGCGCGAGCACGCGCCACGCCAGCAAGGCGTTCAGCACGTGCAAGGCAACGTTCACGACGTGGTAGCCCAGCGGGTCCGCCCCGAAGAGGGCGTACTCCAGGCGCAGGGTGGTGAAGACGAGCGGGAAGTACTGGGACTGGGTATGCGTCGAGAACCAGATCTTCCGGAACCCGTCGGGCTCGGTGAGCAGCGGGTTGCTCGTTACGTAAAGGTCGTCGTCCCAGACGAAGCCGCCGCCCAGCGCCGGCAGATAGGCGAGCGCGGTCATGAGCGCGATCAGGGCGCCGCCGGCGATCGGCATCAGCTTCGCGCGCACGTCCGAGCCACCCAGTCTCATCTGCCGCTCCCGTGGGACGAGGAGACCAAGCGAGGGAGCTTACGACCTCCGGCGATGGTGGCAGCCACGAGCCCGCTCTCGAGGGCGTCGCGCGCGCGCGCCCACGGGCGGTCGAGCAGGCAGAGGTCCGCCCGCGCGCCCGGCGCGATGCGACGCGGCGCGGCGCCGGGCGACCCGGGCGGCGTCGTGAAGAGCGCGAGCGCGCGCTCGGGCGCGAGCGCCTCGCCGGCCCCGAGCGTGGCAAAGGCCTCCGTGCGGCGGTCCACCGCGGCCTGCATCGCGAGCCACGGGTCCGGCGCGCCGAAGGGCGCGTCGCTGCCCGCACCGAGCGGCACGCCCGCGGCGTCGAAGCCCGCGCAGCGATAGAGCCAGGGGCGGTCGCGCGCCTCCACCTCGCGCAGATAGTCGTCGCCGCGCGTGCGGACGAAGCCGGGCTGCGTGACGACCGCGAGGCCGAGGCGCGCGAGCCACGCGACGAGCTCCGGGGGGGCGACGGAGGCGTGCTCGACGCGATCGCCCGGGCGCACGCCCGCCTCCTCGAACGCCGCGAGCGCGAACACGAGCTCGGTGCGCGTCGTGCAGTGCACGGCGACGCTCCGTCCGCTCGCGTGCGCGTCCCGCACGCGCGCCGCGAAGGCGGCGGGCGGCGGCAGCGCACGCTCGTCGAGCAGGAGCTTCGCCGGCCCGGCGGCGAAGCCCGCCGCGCCGCCCGGCGCAGCACCGAGCAGGACGACCCGCTGCGGCAGCGCGCCGCTCCGCGCGGCCGCGGCGAGCGCCCCGAGCGCGGCGGGCGCGAGCTCGGGTGTGGCGTCCGTGACGCCAGTGACACCGAACCGTGTCAGCTCCTCGCCGACCGGCGCGAGGTCGGGGAGCGCATCCTCGCCGAGCCGCTCGCGCAGCCAGGCGTCGAGGCGGAACAGCCGGCCGGTGGCGCGGCCCGCGGCGTCGCGCTCCACGCCGGGCGCGTCGACGCCTTCGTCGAGCCCGAGCCGGCGGCAGGCCTCCGAGCTCAGCATCCAGAGCGCGCCGCTGCGGTGCTGGATGCGGACCGCGGCGCCGCGCGCGAGCCCGTCGAGGCGGGCGCGCTCGAGCGCGCCCGCCACGGACTCGTGGTAGCCGACGCCGCGCAGCATCCGCCCGCCCGGGCCGGAGCCGGCCTCGCGCGCTGCCGCGCACAGCGCCGCGGCGAGCGCGTCCGCGTCGCGCACGGCCGGCGGCCCGCACGGCACGGACGCCCGCGCCGCCGCCCAGGCGAGGAGGTGCAGGTGGTGGTCGTGGAGGCCCGGCAGCAGCGCGCCGCCCCGGGCCTCGAGCACCGCCTCGCCCGGTAGCGACGCAAGGCCGGAGCCGAGCGCCCCGATGCGGCCGCCCGCGATGCGCACGTCCGCGCGCACGCCGGCGACCTCGGCGTCACGGATCAGCAGGCCGCCTGACATGCGTGCAGCGTACCCAGCCACTCGCCCGACCGCGGTGGTCCCCCCCTGGCGCAGCCGATACGATCCGGGGCTTCGCCCGCTCCGGAGGAACCCGAGCGTTGGACCGGCGCTTCCTGCTCGTGCTCGTCTGCTTCTTCGTCTCCGGGTTCGCAGGGCTCCTCTACGAGACGGCCTGGACGCGCGAGTTCTCGTTCGTGTTCGGCACCTCGAACCTGGCCGTCGCCACGGTGCTCGCCGCCTACATGGGCGGGCTCTCGCTCGGCGCCGCGATCGCGGCGCGGTGGCTGCACCGCATCCGCCGTCCCGTGCTCGTCTACGGCCTGCTCGAGCTCGGCATCGCGGCGAGCGCGCTCGCCGTGCCGACCCTGATCCGCGCCGTCTCGCTGCTCTACCGGCCGCTCTTCGCGAGCGCGGGCGTTTTGCCCGAAGAGGGAGGCGCCGCGTCGGCGGTGTTCTACGGCGTCGCCGCGTTCCTGATCCTCGGCATTCCCACCACGCTGATGGGGGCCACGCTGCCGATGCTGGCGCGGCATGCGGTGCGCGAGGAGCGGGACATCGGCCGGCGCATCGGCACGCTCTACGCCGTGAACACGGCGGGCGCGGTGGCGGGCACGATCGCGACGGCGTTCCTGCTGCTGCCCGAGCTCGGGCTGCGCCTCACGGTCTGGGTGGGCGCGGCGCTGAACGCGATCGTGTTCGCCGCGGCCGCGCTCCTCGCGCGCGGCCTCTCGGCCCCGATCGGCGAGGCGCCGCCGGTGCGGGCCGGCGGGCTCGCCCGGCCGGGCCGGCTCGTCCTCGCGGTGGCGTTCCTGTCGAGCGTCGCCTCGTTCACCTACGAGAACCTCTGGTTCCGCCTCTTCGAGCACGTGCTCGGCGCGAGCATCTACGCCTTCTCCACCATGCTCGCGGGCTTCCTGATCGGCATCGCGCTCGGAGGCGCGCTCGCGGCGCCCCTCGCGCGGACGCAGCGCGGATCGGCCCTCGGCCTGTCGGTCACGCAGATCCTCGCGGCGGCGTTCTCGGCCCTCGCCTTCGTCGCGGTGGACCATCTGCCGGAGCTCGCCTTCCAGGTGAATCAGCCGGGGCTGCTCGGCGTCGCGGCGCGGGCGTCGGTGGCGGCCGCCCTGCTGCTGCCCTCGACCCTCGCGATCGGCGCGAGCTTTCCGTTCGCGGTGCGCGCGCTCGCCGAGGGCGTTGCCGAGGCCGCCGCGACGAGCGCACGGGTCTACTCGTGGAACACGCTCGGCGCCATCGTGGGCTCGGTCTGCGCGGGCTTCTTCGTGATCCCGGGCCTCGGCTTCGAGCGGACGCTCCTCGCGACGGCGCTGCTGAACCTGTTCGCCGCCGTCCTCGCGGCGTCGGTGCCGCGGCCGCTCGCGCGCCCGGCCCTCGCGGCCGCGGCCGCGTGCGCGCTCGGGCTGCTCGCGTTCCGGCCGGGCGCGCCGTGGAACCTGATCAGCGCGTCCACGCTCGCCTTCGACGTCTCGCACTGGGGCAAGAGCCCGCCGGTGGATCCCGAGTCCGTGATCTATCTCGGCGTCGGCCGCTCCTCGACGGTGCTGCTCTTCGAGGAGGGCTCGGTCTACCGGCTGCGCAACAACGGCCTGCCCGAGGCGGCCATCGAGCGTCCCGGCGCCGTGCCCCGCAACAGCCTGACCGGTCGCTGGATGTCGATCCTGCCCGCCTTCGCACCGGCCGATCCGAAGGAGCTCCTCGTGATCGGGCTCGGCGGCGGCGTCGTGCTCGAGGACGTGCCCGAGACCTTCGAGCGGATCGACGTCGTCGAGCTCGAGCCCGAGGTGGTGGAGGCGAACCGGCGCCTCGCGACGCTGCGCGACACGGATCCCCTCGCCGACCCGCGCGTCCGCGTGCTCGTGAACGATGCGCGGGGCGCGCTGATGCTCACGGACCTGCGCTACGGCGCGATCGTGTCGCAGCCTTCGCACCCGTGGACGGCGGGCGCCTCGCATCTCTACACGCGCGACTTCTTCGAGCAGGTGCGCGGGCGCCTCGCGCCGGGCGGGGTCTTCGTCCAGTGGATGGGGCTCCAGTTCGTGGACGAGGACCTGATGCGGAGCCTGCTCGCGACGCTGCTCGCCGTGTTCCCGCACGTACGCGTGTACGAGGCGGATCCGGGCTCGGTGCTGCTCGTCTCCTCGGCGGACCCCTTCGAGCTCGAGAGCCGCGCCGAAGCGGTGATGACCCGCGACCCCGCGACCTTCGCGAGCGCGGGGCTCCGCGTGCGCGAGGACCTCGCGGCGGCGCTCGTGCTGGACGAGGCGGGCGGGCGCGCGCTCGCGGCGGGCGCGCCGATCGCGACCGACGACGAGAACCGCTTCGCGACCCACTCGCCCCGCGTGCTCGGGCGCGCGCTCGGCAACGTCGAGCACCTGTTCGCGCCGCACGATCCGCTGGTCGGCACGCTCGAAGAACGCGGGCTCGACTCCCTCTACCTGGTCCGGCGCCTCGTCGGGATGGAGCGCTTCCGGCGCGCGCGGCGCATCACCAAGAGCATCCGAAGCCCGCTCGACCGCACGCTCGCCGAAGTCGAGATCGCGCTCGGCCGCCGCGAGCCGCGCAAGGCGCGCTCGCTCGTGGAGCGTGCGCTCGCGATCGACCCGTCCTCCGAGTGGGCGCGCTATCGCGCGCTCACGGACGAGGGCACAGCCGCGCCGGACGGAGACGGGGACGGCCACGGCGCGCACGTGATCCAGCAGGCGCGGCAGCTCCGCGCCGCGCGCGACTGGCAGGCGCTCGCGCGCCTCGATCCCGCGCTCGCCGGCTTCGGCCTGCACCATCCCGCGCAGCCCGACGCGCAGCAGCTGCGCATCGACTGGCGGATCGGCTCCGGCGACGCCGAGGCCTCGGCGGAGGCGGTCGAGCTCATCGACCTCGAGCCCTTCGGCGGCGTCGAGCAGCTCGCGCGCCGTGCCCTGGCCGGGGCGCAGGGCGCCCGGCCCGGCGTCGCGCGGGAGAGCCTCGAGCACCTCGCGAGCCGGCTGAAGCGCGGGCGGAAGTCGTCGCCGCTCTCGCCGATCGCCGCCGAGTGGGCGCTCGCCGCGCTCGAGGCCACGCCGGAGACGGAGCTGTCCACCGAGGCGCGCATGCTCCGGCGGCCGCTCGCCCGCCTCGCGAGCCGAGGCAGGCCCGCGCTGCCCTAGCCAGGAGCGGACGGGGGGCCAGGCGGGCGCTCAGGAGCCTCCGCCCGCGGGCTGCGCGCTCGCCAGCTCGGCCAGCACGCGGTGGGCCTCCTGCGCCTGTCCGAATTCGGCCCCCGAGGCGAGCGCCTGCTCGATCGCGGCGATCGCCTCCGGCTGCCGCCCGAGCTCGCGCAGGGCGAGCCCCCGATGGAACTGGGCCGTGGCCCAGCCCGTGCTCTCGGGCTCGGCGAGCTCGATCGCGGCGTCGAACTGCACGAGCGCGGCGTCGCCGAGGTCGCGGCGCAGGTACACGTAGCCGAGCGTGTCGGCGATCTCCGGCGAATCCGGCCGGTTCGCCCGCGCCTCCTGCGCGAGCTCGGTGGCCTCCGGCAGCGACTCGCCGCGCCGCGCGAGCAGGTAGGCGAGGTCGTTCTGCGCGGCCGCGAAGCCCGGCAGGTCGCCGAGCGCCGAGCGCAGCAGCTCGATGCCCTTGCCGTCCTCGCCGCGCGAGACGTGCAGCCGCGCGAGGAGCACCCGCCCCTGCGGCGCCAGCGTGCCCGCCGCGTGCTGCTGCGACAGGACCTGGAAGGCCTGGTCGCCGCGTCCCGCCCGCATCATCACGTCGAGATAGAGCTCCGCCACGCCGACCTGGCCGGGCCAGCGCTCCCGCACGAGCTCCACCTGCTTCACCGCGTCGTCGGTGCGGCGCGCCGCGAGGAGCGTCCGCGCCAGCGTCATCTGGATGCGCGGTGAATCGGGCATGCGCTCCACGGCGGCCTCGGCGCGGGCGAGCGCCGGCTCCACCTGACCCGCGCGGAGCTCCGACGTGATCAGCATGTCGACGAAGCCGGGCATGTTCGGATACAGCTTCGCGCCCCGCTCGAGCGCGGCGCGCGCCGCGGTCGGATCCCGGCTCGCCTCCTCGCGCGCGAACAGCGCGAGCGCCGCGGGCGGCGGGCGCTCGAGGTCGAGCGCGCGCTGGAGCGTCCTGCGGGCGCCGTCCACGCGGCCGAGCGCGTAGAGAGCGCGCGCCACGTCGGGCACGTACTCGAGGGGCACCGGACGCCGCCCTTGGCGAGAGGCATTGAAGGTCCGCACCGCGGCCTGGTAGTCGCCGAGCGCGACCAGGATGCGCCCGCGCAGGCGATGGAAGTCGCGGTCCGCCTGCGTGCTGGCCGCGATGGCGCGGTCGATGGCATCGAGGGCGTCACGCGGGTTGCCGGCCCGGAGCCGCGCCTCGGCGAGCATCGAGAGCGGCTGCGGCGACTCGGAGCGGGACGTCCAGCGCTCGAGCGTGGCGATCGCATCGGAGAAGCGGCCCTCCGCGTTCGCGAGCTTCACGTCGGCGAAGAACGTCTGCGGCGACTCGGGATAGTCCTCGCGGAGCCGCCCGAGCGAGCGAGCGGCGGCGTCGGCGTCACCGCCCGCCAGATAGAGCGCGGTGAGCCCCGCGAGCAGCGTGTCGGGCGCCTCGCTCTCGGGCAGCACCCGCTCCAGGTGAGCCGTCGCCTCCTGGTTCTTGCCGCGGCGCGAGAGATACTCGGCGTACGCCGTGTGGGCGCGCGAATCGTTCGGGCGCTCCTTCACGAGCCGCTCCATCACGGCGAAGTCGTCCTCGCCGAGCTGCCGCGTGACGTCCGCGAGCCGATTCCAGGTCCTGTAGAGGCCGGGCTGGATCTCGAGCGTCTCCAGCAGCGCCCAGCGCTCGAGCTCGAGGTCTCTCGTCGTGCGGGCGAAGCGCCGCGTGGTGGTGAGCAGCTCGTGCGCATCGGGCGGGGAGCCCGCGACCTTTTCGTGCGTCTCGCGCAGCAGCGCCGCGATCTCCTTTGGGCGCCCGCCCGCGAGCGACATCAACTGCGCCCGCTCGAGCGTGGCGCGCACCAGCCAGGTCGCCTGCTGCTCCTCCGCCGCGACGGCGGCGGCCCGCGCGAAGGCGGCATCGGCTTCCTCGAGACGCTCCGGGTCGGGCTTCTCTCCGGCCCGCGTCTGCTGCGCGACGAAGGCCTTCCTGACCATCCCCACCTGGATCGCGTTGCGCGCGTTCCTCGGCTCGAGCTCCACGGCCGTGAGCGCCGAGGCGAGCGCGTCGTCGAGCTTCGTCCGGACGAGCGCGACGTCGGAGCGCAGCACGTGCGCGCGCGCCAGCTGCGGCTGCCGCGCGAGCACCTCCTTGGCGAGCTTCTCCGCCCGGTCCGTCTCCTGGAACAGGATCAGCTGCGCCACGCCGAGCGCCGCTGCGTCGTTGGCCGGGTCGAGGCGGAGTGCCTCCTCGTAGTAGAACAGCGCGTCTTCCTCGCGCTCGAGCTCGAGCAGCATCTCCGCGGTGAGGAGGTTCACCTCGAAGTTCTTCGGATCGAGCTTCAGTGCGCTCTGGAGCTCGATCAGCGCCTTCTGCGGCTGCGAGCGCTCGCCGTAGACGCGCGCCCGCTCGAGATGGCGCACCAGGCGCTCCTCCGCCGAGGTACAGCCGAGCAGCGCCGCAGCGAGGGCGATCCCCAGGATGGCCAGCCGGCGCCCCTTCACGGTCGGGCCTCACCAGAATCGATCCGAGCAAGCACCTTGCGAGCCTCCTGTTGCTCCGGGAAGGGAAGGGCCAGCGCCTCCTCGAGGGCCTGACGCGCCGCGGCGGGCTCGCCCTTCTCGATCAACGCGAGCGCGAGGTGATAGCGCGCCGTCGCGTAATCCGGCTGCCGCGCGAGCGCGCGCTCGAACAGGCCGAGCGCCTCCTCGGCGGCGCCCTGTCGCAGCTTCACGTAGCCGAGCGTGTCGAGGGTCTCGGGGCTCGGCTGGAGCCGGACCGCGCGCTCGGCGTGCCGCTGCGCGAGCGGGAGTTCCGCCCCGTCCTCGGCGAGCAGGAACGCGAGGTCGTTCGCCGCGCCGACCTGGCCGGGATGGTCGCGGAGCACGTTCTCGAACATCGCCCGCGCGCCGGCGCGGTCGCCGGTGTCGAGGGTCATGCGCGCGGCCATGTAGGCGAACTCGGGGGTGTCGGGAGCCTTGGCCGCGGCCTGCTTCATCGTCTCGATGGCCTTCGGCAGGTCGCCCCGCTGGCGCTCGAGCAGGGCCAGCCCCGCGAGCGCCGTTCCGTCGTCGGGAGCGAGCTCGAGCGCGCGGCCGAAGTCGCGCTCTGCCTCCTCGATCCGGCCGAGCACGAGGACGGCCCGGCCGCGGAGGCCGTGGAGGTGCGCGGCGTCGGGGCGTGCGGCGAGCAGGGCGTCGAGGCGCTGCTGCGCGTCCTCGGCGCGCCCGTTCTGGAGGAACAGGTCGAAGAGCTGGTCCAACACCACCGCGTGCTTCGGATCCCCGAGATCGAGCTTCGCCTCGGAGGTGCGGCGCTCGAGCTCCTTCAGCGCCGCCGCCGGATCGCTCCGCGCGTGGAGCCGCGCCGCCGCCGCCCAGGCCGCCCCGCGGAACTCTCCGTCGCGGACGCGCGCGAGAGCGTCGAGGGTCTCGAGCGCCCGCGCCATGCGGTTCGTGGCGGCGAAGGCCTCCGCGCGCAGCAGATGGGCGGTGGGGCCGAGCGGGCCCCGCTCGTTCAGCTGACGCGCCGCGAAGGCGAGGCACTGGCGGAAGTTCCCTTCCGAGAAGTAGACGTGCGCCAGCCAGAGCGCGGCGTCGGTCTCCTTCGGCGCCTGGCGCGTGGCCTCGAGCAGGTCCGACTTCGCGCGCTCCGTGTCGCCGAGGGAGAACGCGGCGCGCGCCGCGAGCACGCGGAGCGCATAGTTCTGCGGCCACTCGATCGACGCCTTGCCGTAGAGCTCGAGCGCGCGCTTCGCGTCCCCGCGCTCCTGCGCGATGCGACCGGCGAGGATGTTCTTGAAGAGCGGGTTCTCGAGGGAAGCGAGCGCGGACTCCGCGTCGTCGACCCGCCCGAGCTCGACCAGCAGCTCGGCGCGGAAGAACCGCGCTTCCTCGTCGGGCGCGGGCGAGAGCGCGATCGACTTGTCGATCGCCTCGAGCGCGCCTTCGACGTCGCCGCTGTGGCGGCGCAGCGTCGCCGCGTGACGCCAGCTCGGCGGATCGTCGGCCTCCTGCACCCACTTCTCCGCGATCTCGCGCGCCTCGGCCACGCGGTCGGCCTTCACGAGCTGCGCGGTGAGCTCCTCGCGCAGGCCCCTCGCATCGGGATTCCGCTCGAGGGCGGCCTCCAGGATGTCGATCACGTCCTCGCTCCGCTCGAGGTCGCCCAGCATCCCGACCAGCGTGGTCGCGACCTGGACGTCCTCCGGGCGGCGCTCGACGCAGTCGCGGACCACCGCGACGGTGCGATCCACGTCCTTGCGCTTGTCGCGCGTGAAGCGCGCGTAGGCGGTGCAGCTCCGGATGTACGGCTGCAGCTCGCCTTCCGCGGCCGACTCCACGAGCTCGCGGTACATCGCCTCGGATTCGTCGAGGCGATCCGATTCGGCGAGCGCGGCCGCACGCGCGAGGCGGTAGCTCGGATTGTCCGGCGACTTCGCGATCAGCTTCTCCGCGGCCTCGAGCGCGACCTTTCCGTCGTGGAGCTCGATCGCCGACGAGGTGCGCATCAGCAGGGCCGCTTCGTTCTCGGCGTCGCGCTCGAGCACGCGCTCGGCAGCGCGCAGCGCCTCGGCGTAGTTCGCGGTCTGCGCGAGCGCCGACGCGAGCACGATGCCGGCCGGCACGGCGAGCGTTTCGTCCTCGGACGCCTTGTGCAGCGGGAACAGGGCTTCGGTCGGACGGCCCGCCGCCATCATCGCGATGCCGAGGCGGAAGTTCACTTCCGGATGATCGGGATGGCGATTCGCGAGCTCGGTGTACGCGTCGAGCGTGCCGGCGGCCTGGCCCGCGTCCTGACGAGCGCGCAGCTCGGAGAGCGTGCTCTCGAGATCGCCGCCGCCGCACGCCGCGGCGAACAGCACCGCCACGAAGAGCACGGACGCCCGACTCCATGCTGCGGCGGGCCCTGCACCGCGCCCGACGCCACGCGCTCCTTCGCATCGCACTTCGAAAGCCAACGCTCACTCCCTCCGGTTTCGGCGCCGCTCCGGCGTCGGAGAACCCGGCATCATATCCGCTGACCGGGGGCCGCGGCACCCGCCGTCTCCGAGGGACGTGGCCGGCGCGGCGGGCACGGTGACCGGCGCGCCCGGCCGCAAGCAGGCCTGCGAAGGGCGCTCGCAGGTGGGCAGCGCGGGGGCGGAAGGAGCCGCGAGGCGCCCGGTTTCGCCCGTGGAAAAGGATTTCCTCCTCCGAGGAAGCCGCTTGCCACCCGGGGCCTCCGCGGAGGCCTCCGCGGGGGGCTGGGGTTCTTCGATTTTCGTGTTTGTTTCCGGCCGCTTGGTGTAGGATGTGCCCGGCTCCGACGGGATTGGCACCCGGATTGCACATCGTTCGGACCGCCGCACCCAGTCGAGGGGCGGAGCTCGGGACTCGAAAGCAAAACCTGAAAGCAGAAGGAAACAACCCCATGCGCAGTCGATTGTCGTTCTTGCTCGCCGGCGCGGTGACCCTGTTGGCCGCCACCGCCGCCTCGGCCGGCACGCTCACCAACGCGACCTGGTTCCAGGTCACCCAGGGCATCCCGCTGACCCGCACGGGCGGACAGCTCGGCATCACGGGCACGTCGACCAGCACGGCGATCCTCGCGAACCTGTCCTATCCGGCGTTCCAGACCACGCTGTTCGTTCCGAAGGATCCGAACACCGGCGTGATCGACCTCGCCGTCCAGGCGTCGCAGGGCGGCCCGCAGGCGATCACCGCAACGCCCAGCATGGCGAACGGCACCCCGGGCATCCCCGGCACGGTGATCGTCATGTCGGCGGTCCATCAGGGCAAGGGCGTGAACCAGTCGATGTTCAAGATCGGCACCAACACCATCGTGCAGGTGCCGGTGAGCATCGGGAAGGCGGGTGTGTTCACGGGCACGTTCATCGTGCTCGGCGTGCAGCACGGCATCACGGTGGACTTCTACGCCTGGACGCCGCACACGCTCGTGTTCACGGGCCTGACCTCGAAGTACGCCCCGACCCCGGACGTGACGGCGGCCGGCTCGTTCAACCTGAACGCCCAGGGCGGCGGCACGGTGACGCTGGTGTCGCCCTCGAAGATCAGCATCGACGGCTCGCTGGCGCAGCAGCGCTCGGTCGGCTTCACGAAGCTCGTGATGTCCTTCGTGCCCGAGCCGGGCACGCTGCTCCTGCTCGGCGCGGGCGCCCTCGGCCTGGTGCTGATGGGGAGCCGCAAGCGCTAAGCGGCCTTCTGATCAGCGGGCCACGAGGCCCGCACGAACCAGGGGCGGTCGCAACGGAAGTTGCGGCCGCCCCATTCGTTTCCGGGGATCGCTCCGCCGCGCGCATGCGACCCTGCGCGCCGGCCCGCCGGTCGATACATTCCCGCGTTCGCCTTCTGCGAGCGAGGAGCGTGCGAGAGCGATGAGCCGGAGATGGATCCTGATCGGCGGCGGCCTCGTGCTGGTGGTCGCATTCTTCCTGACCCAGTTCGAATGGCGGGTGCCGACGCGGCCGAAGGGCGACGTCGCGGATCTCCGTGCGCTGCGCGAGCGCGAAGATCTGAACGTCGTGTTCCTGCTGATCGATACGCTGCGTGCCGACCGGCTCTCCGCCTACGGCTACGAGCGGCCGACGAGCCCGACGCTCGCGGAGGTCGCGGGCTCGGGCGTGCGCTTCGCGCGGGTCGAAGCGCAGTCGAGCTGGACGAAGGCCTCGATGGCATCGATGTGGACCGGCCTCTTCCCGCACCGGACCGGTGTGGTGCGCTTCCAGCACGGCCTCCCCCCCGCCGCGCGCCTGCCCGCCGAGCTGTTCCAGGAGGCGGGCTACGTCACGGCGGGCATCTACCGCAACGGCTGGGTGGACCCGAACTTCGGCTTCTCGCAGGGCTTCGATCTCTACGTGAACCCGACCCCGCGCAAGGATCCGCGGGGCTTTCGCCGGCCGGCCCCGGGCGCGCGGCAGCTGCCCGGGACGGATCAGGACGTGACGCTCGCGGCGATCGAGTTCGTGAAGCGGAACCAGTCGCGGAAGTTCCTGCTCTACGCCCACTACATGGACGTCCACCAGTACGCCTACGACGACGCGGCCGCCGCACTCGGCTTCGGCTCGTCGATCTCCGACTCCTACGACGCCGCGATCCACTGGGTGGACAGCAACATCTACGCCCTGCTCGCCGAGCTGGACGATCTCGACCTGCTGAAGAAGACGGTGGTCGTCGTGTCGTCCGACCACGGCGAGGCGTTTCGCGAGCACGGCGGCGAAGGCCACGCGCGTGACCTCTACCTCGAGAACACCACGGTGCCGCTGATCTTCATGCTGCCCTTCCGGCTCGCGGACGGGCTCGTGATCGAGCCCGTCGTCCGCAACGTCGACGTCTGGCCGACCGTGCTCGATCTGGCCGGGCTGCCGCCGCTCCCGCAGTCGGACGGGGTGTCGCTGGTGCCGCTCATCGAGGCCGCCGCGCGCAGCGAGACGCTCGAGACGCCGAAGTCGCTCGCCTACCTCGACCAGACCTGGGGGTTCATCGAGCGCGAGCCGGCGCCGCTCTTCGCGCTGCGCGACGACGGCAAGCGCCTGCTCTTCCGCCCGCGCAATCCCGACGCGCTCGAGGTCTACGACCTGGCGAGCGACCCCGGCGAGAAGCGCAACCTGCGCGGGACGCCGCCCGAGTGGGTGGAGCCCTTCAAGTCCGAGATCCAGGGCCAGATCGAGCAGCCGATCCCGTGGGGCGAGGCGACCACGGTCGAGCTCGACGACATGCAGGCGAACCACCTGCGCGCGCTCGGCTACGTGATGCCGCCCGGTCCGCCGCGGAAGGAGCAGGACTAGCTGCTCGGGCTCCGCGCGGCGCTCTCCGCGGTCGCGCTCTGCGCGGTCGGCCTCGGCTGCGACGCCGGGCCGGCGGCGCCGGAGCGCGTCGTGCTCGTCACGATCGACACGCTGCGTGCCGACCACGTCGGCTGCTACGGCGCCACGACGGAGGCGACGCCGACGCTCGACGCGCTCGCGCGCCGCGGCGTGCGCTTCGAGACCGCGATCTCGCCGGCTCCGCTGACGCTGCCCTCGCACGCGACGCTCTTCACGGCGCTCGATCCTCCGGCGCACGGCGTGCGCAGCAACGGCGCCTTCCGCCTCGACGAGGGGCCGGCCACGCTCGCGGAGCGCTTCCGGAGCGCGGGCTTCGCGACGGCGGCGTTCGTCTCGGCCTTCGTGCTCGACCGCCGCTTCGGCCTGACGCGCGGCTTCGAGCGCTACGACGACGAGCTCGGCGTGCAGGACGAGGACGTCGGCGTCGAGTCGCGGCGCGCGGGCGAGACGGTCGACGCCGCGCTCGGCTGGCTCGCGGACGCGCCCGCGCGCTTCTTCCTCTGGCTCCACCTCTACGACCCGCACGCCCCCTACGAGCCGCCCGAGCCGCACCAGACGCGCCAGCTCGGCCGGCCCTACGACGGCGAGATCGCGTACGCGGACGCCGAGCTCGGCCGGCTGCTCGCCGCGCTCGACGCCCGCTTCCCGGACGGACGCACGCTCGTCCTGGTGACGTCCGATCACGGCGAGAGCCTGGGCGAGCACGGCGAGCCCACCCACGCCTTCACCGTCTACGACGCCACCCAGCGCGTTCCGCTGATCCTGGCGGGGCCCTCCGTCCCGGCGGGCGTCGTCGAGCCGCGGCTGGTGCGGCTGGCCGACGTGGCGCCGACGCTGCTCGCGCTCGCCGGGCTGCCTCCGCTCGACGGCGTCTCGGGCGCGAGCCTGCTGCCCGCGCCCGGTGCGCCCCGCGAGCCCGGAGCGGGCGTCGCCTGGGTCGAGACGCTCGCCCCCCAGCTCGATCTCGGCTGGAGCCCGCTGCTCGGCGTCCGCACGCCCGAGCACAAGTACGTGCGCGCGCCGCGCCCCGAGCTGTACGAGCTCGCCTCGGATCCCGGCGAGACCCGGAACCTCGCCGCCGAGCGGCCCGACCTCGTGGCCGAGCTCGACGCGCTCGTCGCGGCGCGCGCCGCGGGACAGAGGGCGCAGCCGAATCTCGGCGTCGACGCCGAGACCGCAGAGCGGCTCCGCGCGCTCGGCTACCTGAGCGCGCCCGAGCCGGCGGCGAGCGGGCGGCCGCTCGGCGAGGTCGGTGGGCCCGATCCCAAGGACGAGATCGGCAAGCTCGAGGTGCTCCGCGAGGTGCTGACGTTCCTGAAGCAGCGGCGCGGGCGCGAGGCGCTCGAGCGCTTCGCCGCGCTCGGCGCGCTCGGCTTCGAGCTCGAGCTGCTGCGCGGGGAGGCGGCCCTGCTCGCGGGCGAGCTCGACGCCGCGCGCGCCTCGGTGGAGCGCGCGCAGCGACTCGACGCGGGGCGAGCGAACCCCCGCGTGCTGCTCGGCCGGATCGAGGAGGCGGCGGGCCGGCTCGACCGCGCCGACGCGGCCTTCCGCGAGGCCCTGCGCCTGGACCCCGAGGCCGGCGGCGCCGCGGTCGGCCTCGGCCGCGTCGCCGAGGCGCGCGGCGAGCTCGACGCGGCGCGCGCCCACTACGAGAAGGCGCGCACCCTGCGGCGCATCGAGGCGGAGGCGCTCTGGCGCCTCGCCGCGCTCGAGATCGAGCGCGGCGGGCCGGAGGCCGCGCGCCCGCTCCTCGCCGAGCTGCCGCAGAGCTTCGCGCGGAGCCCCGAGGCCGCCGCGCGCCTCGCGCGCGCCGAGCGCGCCGCGGGCCGGCTCGACCTCGCCCGGCTCCGCGTGAAGGGCTCGCTGCGCGAGTACCCCGACGCGAGCGAGCTGCTCGAGCTCGCGGAGGAGCTCGGCGGGGAGACGGTCGGACCGCGCCGGCCCGCGTCTTCTGGCCAGCCGCGACGGCGAAGTGATACCGTCGGGGGTTCCACGAGCGAGGGCAGCCCCCCCCGATGACGCGCGCCATCGCCCTCCTGCTGACGCTGCTCACCGG
>Ga0075327_1000139_pt1 | contig 17835 bp, 17 predicted proteins | sample MayberrySE_Catta_2_FD_120056 | JGI IMG/M metagenome (GOLD analysis project Ga0075327, IMG submission 120056) | Natural and restored wetland microbial communities from the San Francisco Bay, California, USA, that impact long-term carbon... | ecosystem: Environmental > Terrestrial > Soil >...
CGGTGGCGCCACAGCAATCCTCGAGCAGGACGCATTCAAAGCCGCGATCGTTGGCCTCGCGCATGGTCGTGTGGACGCATACGTCTGTGGTGATACCGGTGAGAACGATATTCTCGATACCGCGTTGCTTGAGGATCAACTCGAGATCCGTCGCACAGAACGAGCCCTTACCGGGTTTGTCGATGATCGGTTCGCCGTCGATCGGATAGAGATCGGGGATGATGTCCCATCCCGGTTCGCCGCGTACGAGTATCCTCCCTCAGGGACCGGGATCGCCGATCCCGGCGTTGATTCGCTGCGAGCGCCACCGCTTGTTGGGAGGCAGGTCCGCGAGATCGGGTCGATGACCTTCACGGGTATGGAGGATGTGATAGCCCTTGCCCCGCATCGCGGCGAGGACCTTCTTGATCGGCTCGATCGGCGCACGGACCAGCGACAGATCGTAGCCCATGTGATCGACATAGCCGCCCTCACCGCAGAAGTCCGTCTGCATGTCGATGATGATGAGCGCCGTGTTGTCCGGGCGCAGATTGCCGTTGTAGGGCCACGGGTAGGGATCGGCGTCGATATAGCGTTCGGTAATTTCAGGTCTCGCATTCATGAGCGCTTCCTATTCGGCAGCATCGGATACGCTTTGCCGATAGAGACGATGAGGCTCGGGGAAGCCGAGTCCCGTTCCGTCAGTCACCGTGACGTCGTTTTCCCAAGGCAGTCGGTAGCGGCCCGCGATGAGGTCCTGCATGTAGGTGTAGGGGCAGTCGCCGGCGCCGCCCTTCACTGCGACATAGCCGCGATGGCCGAACTGGTAGATGTTGTTCTCGACGCCCCAGTTGCGACGGGCTTCGCGGACCAGGTCCGGGCGCACTTCGGCCGTGATGATCTCGTTCGCCCGGCCAGTGGTGCCGTGAGCGACCACGGTGCCATCGAAATTGACGATCATTCCTTCGCCCATCGAGTCGAACGTGCCGTCCGAGCCGGACATGCAGACATTTGCGGTCACCATTAGGTTGCAGAAGGCGTTCGACTGGTTGGTGAAGCGCCAGGACTCGCGGATCGGCGCCGTATATCCGGCTGTCCGGATCATGATTTCGGCGCCCTTATAGGCACATTCGCGCGCCATTTCGGGGAACATGCCGTCATGGCAGATGATCAGGGCAAGCTTGCAGCCGTTGGGACCCTCAATGACAGGAATGCCGAGGTCGCCCGGCTCCCATGGCTCGACCGGGACCCACGGATGCAGTTTCCGGTAGTAGAGCTTCAGGTCGCCGCGGCCGTCGATAACGAGGCCGGAATTGTAGGGCATGCCGCCGGGGTTCTTTTCCATGATGGAGAAGCAGCCCCAGATCTCGTTGTCGATGCAGGCCTGCTTGAAAGCAGCGACCTCTGGCCCGTCGAGCGAGCACATGATCTCCGGGTTGGTATCCATCGACAGTCCGTGCAGCGAATATTCGGGGAACACGACAAGGTCCATCGTGCCCAGGTTCCGGCGCGCCTTGCCGACCATCGCAACGATCTCTTTTGTCTGGGCAGCAAGGTCAGCCGTCGTCTCGACGACCGGCAACTGGAACTGGACAAGGCCGATGACGACGCCGTTCTCGCTCTTGTTGAGGCCGCCTAACCCGCTCATGACACTCCTCCTATTTGGTCACCGATAGCTCGCCGGGTGCCCCGGCCAGCGACCGGCCGCGTGAAGATGTGGCGATCATGATGGCAAGGGTCAGCACGTAAGGGGCGGCGTAGAACAGATAGTAGCCTTGGGTCACGCCGACGGACTGGAGGGCCGGCCCGAGCGCCCCGGCGCCACCGAACAACAGGGCGGCGGCGAAGCAGCCGAGCGGGTTCCAGCGCGCGAAAATGACCAGCGCGACAGCCATCAAGCCCTGGCCAGAGGAAATCCCCTCATTCCAGCTTCCCGGATAGTAGAGCGAAAGATACGCGCCGCCGACGCCGGCGAACGCACCGCCGATCGCCGTCGATATCAGGCGTACGGTATTCGGGTTGAGACCCATGGCGCGCGCCGCGTCGGAATTGTCCCCGACGACGCGAACGATCAATCCGGCGCGCGTGTTCCTGAACGCCCACCACAGAAAGACGGCAAGCGCGACGCCGACCAGAAAGAGAACGTTGACGTTGAGCGCCGCCCGGACCTGCGGAATATCCGACCAGGCGCCGAACGGGATCGCCGGCAGATCCGGCGCCGAGGGCTGAATGAACGGCTTTCCGAAGAAAAAGGCCAAGCCCATGCCGAACAACATCATCGCGATGCCGATGGCGATGTCGTTGACCTTGGGAAACTTGCAGATCCAGCCGTGAAACGCGCCGAATGCCGTCCCCGCGACTGCGGCTGCGAGGACGCCGAGCCAGGGCGAGCCGCTGCTGACGGCGACCGCGTAGGCCGTCATGGCGCCGAAGACCAGGGTGCCTTCCAGGCCGAGATTGATCCGCCCGGAACGTTCGGTAATCGTTTCGCCGAGACTGACAAAGATGAACGGTGTCGAGACCCGAATCGCCCCCCCGAGGATAGCCAACGGCACGGTCCAAAAGCCGATGTCGCTGTCCATCAGGCGTTCCTCTTCCACAGGTCGGGATTGAATATCCGGAACCGGCCGTAGAAGGTCTCGCTGAACAGGATGACGACAAAAAGCATCCCTTGGAGGACGAGGACGGTGGCATCGGGCAGGTCCATCCGGCGCTGGATCAGACCACCGGAGGCATCGATACCGCCGAGAAGAATCGCGACCGGGATGATCGCCAAAGGATTGTGGCGAGCCAGGAAGGCAACGAGAATACCGGTATAGCCGTAGCCGACGGCAAGCGACCCATTGGCGCTCCCCTGCACCGCGGAAACCTCGATCATCCCGGCAAGCCCGGCAAAAGCGCCGGCGAGTGCACAAAAACCGACGATCAGCGGCCCGACTGCGAGACCCTGGAGCTGCGCCGCGCGGACATTGTCGCCGGCGATGCGGGCAGCAAATCCCCAGCGGGTTTTCTCAATCAGTATCCAGGAGAGGACGCAGGCGACGATGCCGACAACGAGGCCCCAATGGACATCCATGCCGGGGATATTGCCGATGCGATAAGCCTCGGCGAGTGGCTCGGTCGACGGCTTGTTGAGTGACGCGGGATCGCGGAGGGGACCTTCGACGAGGTGGTTCATCAGCGCTATGGCGATATAGGCCATCAGCAGACTGGAGATGGTTTCGTTCACGGCACGGTAGTGGCGAAGCGCGCCGACGGCGCCAATCCAGATGCCCCCGGCAATCATGCCGGCGATCGCCATAAGCACGATCGTCAGCATTGCCGGCGCGCCGGAGAGTGCCGTGCCCAGCGCCGCCGCCGCGACACCGCCCAAGACGATCGCGCCTTCCCCGCCGATGACCACGAGTCCGAGCCGTGCGGGCAGCGCGACACAAAGGGCGGCGAGCAGCAATGGGGCGGCACGCGACAACGTGTTCTGTATCGAGAACATGCTGCCGAACCCGCCCCGCCACATCAACTCGAAGAGCTCTGAAGGAGACTTTCCCACCGCTGCGATGAAGAGGCTGAACAGCGCCAGACCAACGATCAGCGCGCCGATCGGAATCGCCAACGGCTCCGCCCGACGCGCAATCCACTCGAGCTGGGTCGAAAATAACGCCCCGTCGGAGAGGGCGTGATCGGCCGATCGTGTCGTGGCGTCGGTCACGGCGCTGCCCCTGCCACAACGCGTCAGGAGGTTGAGCCGAGAACGCCCTCGACCAGATAGTCCATGCTTTCCAGCTCGATTGCCGTTTCCGGAAAGGACTGACCTTCGGTCGCGACAACGTTGCCTTTGTTGTCCTTAAGTGGCCCCTTTATGACGGCAAAGCCGCCTTGCTTGATTTCATCGAGCGTTGCTTCGAACTGCTTGCGCGCCGCGTCGCTCACGGCTGGGCCAAGCGGGCTCATCTTGACGAATCCATCCGCGATGCCACCACGGGTAAAGTTCGGCAGCGGTTCGCCGGCCAGTTGCTTGTCGACGTACATTTTATAGACGTTCGCCCAGTTCCATTCGGCACCGGTCAGATACTTCTCAGGAGCGAGGGCGCTTTGATTGGCGTGATAGCCGCAGACAAAGGCGTCGCGTCCGGCCGCTGTCTCGACGACCACCTTGGGTCCGTCGACATGGCAGGTGATGACGTCGACACCCTGGTCGACGAGGGCGTTTGTCGCTTCGGCCTCCTTGACCGCCAACGACCACTCCCCGGTGAAGATAACCTGGCAAGCAATCTCCGGATCGACCGCCTGCGCCCCCAGCAGATAGGAGTTTATGTTCTGCAGGACCTGCGGAATCGGTTTGGCGGCGACGAAACCGATCTTTTTCGACTTGGTCGTGTGACCGGCAACGATGCCGTTCAGATACTGGCCCAAACCGATATAGCCGAAATAGGAGCCGGCGTTCTTCGGGTGCTTGTCCTCGCTCCACAAGCCGCCGCAATGACGGAACTGAATGTCCGGATACTTCTCGCACATGGCAAGCATATGCGGATCGAAATAACCGAAGGAGGTCGGGAACAAGAGCGCCGCGCCGTCGAGATTTATCATCGACTCCATCGTCTTCTGGACGTCGACCGTCTCCGGCACATTCTCCTCTTCAACGATCGTGACTCCCTCCATTCCCTTGAGGGAAGCCGCGCCTTCGGCATGCGCCTGATTGTAGCCGTAGTCATCTTTCGGGCCGACATAGATGAAGCCGATGGTCGTATCCGCCGCGTAAGCGCTGCGAAGCGGCAGCGCCGATGCAAGGCCGACCGCAGCGCCGGCGGCGGTAGACCTGAGAAGCTGGCGGCGGGAAAGTGACAATCTCTTAGTCATCGATGGCTCCTGATCGAATTGGCTGGAATTTTCGTCGGCCCTTCAAAATTGTATGCAATGGCCATGCCACGGAAATAATGTAATTGAATCAGAAAGATAAATTTCAAATCGCGACTCGCTGGTTGGGGTCGGGGGCAGCTTCGACCGGCAGATGCCTACAAAATCAGCACGGTCGTATCCCTGCCGCCGGATCGAACCCGTCGTCATCGACCGGCGACGGAGCGGAGCCTCCTCGAGGCTGCCTGTTCGGATCACACGATCCGTTTTGATATGACGCCCGAAGCGCTTGCGTGCACGCATTCTCATATGCTAAGCGTCATTTATGCTGATTAAAAAACAATTAGTGATGTTTAAAGCATGATAACTGCCGCTCAACTGCGAGCGGCGCGCGCTCTCGCCGGCCTCGATCAACGTACAATTGCAGAAATGTCGGGACTTTCCGTGCCGACCATTCAGCGCATGGAGGCCAGCGACGGCGTCATCCGCGGTAACGTCGATTCCCTGATGAAGCTGATCGGCGCGCTCGATTCGGCCGGCATCGAACTTATCGGCGAGGGCGCTTCAAGTCTCGCGGGCGGCCGCGGCGTTCGCCTGAAGGGGAGCGCCCGGTAGCTTCATGTCGACTGCCTTCGTCCTCGCCTGCGTCGGCGGTCTGCTCGCGACCTCAGTGGTCGCCATCGTCGGTGGGCGCCGACCGGTGGCGACGCTTTTCGTCTACAGCGCCAGCTTCGCGATTTCGCTATTGTTGCTGGTGTCAGCCCTGAGCGACCTGATCGGCGGAGAAACGCAGGGCGATACACTCGTCCTGCCGCTCGGCATACCCTGGATCGGGGCACATTTTCGCGTCGACGCCCTCTCGGCGTTCTTCCTTTCGGTCCTCAATCTCGGAACCGCCAGTGCCAGCTTCTACGGCCTCGGCTACGGCCGCCACGAGGTCGTGCCGGAGCGCACACTGCCCTTTTATCCGGCCTTCCTCGCCGGCATGAACCTGGTTCTCATCGCGGACGACGCCTTCACCTTTCTGCTGTCGTGGGAGTTTATGTCGCTCTCGTCATGGGCGCTGGTCATGGCCCACCACCGCGACGGCGACAACGCCCGCGCCGGCTATGTATACATCGTCATGGCCAGTGCCGGGACGCTTGCCCTTCTCCTTGCCTTCGGCCTGCTCGCCGGTCCCGACGGCTTCTATTCCTTCACCGCCATCCGCGCCGGCGGCCTGACCCCGGTCATGGCAGCCCTGGTTCTCGGCCTCGTTCTCCTCGGCGCCGGGTCGAAAGCAGGCCTCGTCCCGCTTCACGTCTGGCTGCCACTCGCCCATCCGGCGGCGCCGAGCCACGTCTCAGCGCTGATGAGCGGAGTCATGACCAAGGTCGCCGTCTACGCCTTCATCCGCATCGTCTTCGACCTCGTCGGCACGATCGAGTGGTGGTGGGCGACGCTGGTTCTCGCTCTCGGCGGCATCACTGCGGTAATGGGCGTCCTCTATGCCCTGATGCAGCACGACCTCAAACGCTTGCTTGCCTACCACACCGTCGAGAATATCGGCATCATCTATATCGGACTTGGCCTCGCCCTTGCCTTCCGCACCAACGGCATGACCGGCGCCGCCGCGCTAGCCCTCACCGCCGCGCTGTTCCACGTCTTCAACCACTCGGTGTTCAAGAGCCTTCTGTTCCTCGGCTCCGGAGCCATCCTCAGCGCGACCGGCGAGCGCGACCTGGAGCGGCTCGGCGGCTTGATCCATCGCATGCCGCAGACAGCCTTCGTCTTCCTCGTCGGCTGCGTCGCCATCTCGGCTCTGCCGCCGTTGAACGGCTTCGTCTCGGAATGGCTGACCTTTCAGGCGATCCTGCTCAGCCCCGATCTGCCGCAGTGGGACTTGAAGATTCTGGTTCCGGCAGTGGGGGCATTGCTGGCGCTGTCGGCAGCGCTCGCCGCGGCATGCTTCGTCAAGGCTTTCGGCGTCACCTTTCTCGGCCGTGCACGTTCGACAGCTGCCGGCGCAGCCAACGAAGTCGATCTCTTCTCGCGGACAGCAATGTTCGTGCTCGCGCTTCTCTGTCTTCTCGCCGGTATCTTTCCCGGCTTCGTCATTGACGGCCTCGCACCCGCGGTCGGCGGATTGGCTGGCGCGCGCATGCCGGTGCAAGGCGTCTCGCCATGGCTGTCGATCGTTCCAATCAGCCAGAGCCGCAGTTCCTACAACGGCCTCCTGGTCTTCGCTTTCATCGCCGCCTCGGGATCGATCGCCGCATTCGCAATTCACCGCTTCGCCTCGCGCGCCGTCAGGCGCGCGCCGGCGTGGGATTGCGGCTTTCCCGACGCCAGTCCGGCGACCCAATACACGGCCGGAAGCTTCGCCCAACCGATACGCCGCGTCTTCGGCACCAGCGTCTTCCACGCGCGCGAGCGCGTAGATATGCCAGCTCCCGGAGACATGCGGCCGGCGCATTTCGTGGTCGAGCTCCGCGATCTTGTGTGGGATTCGCTCTACCAGCCGATTACCGGCGGACTCGCAGTCGTCAGCGAGCGGCTTAATCACTATCAATTCCTGACGATCCGCCAATATCTCAGCATTGTATTCGCCGCCCTCGTCGGCCTGCTCCTGGTGCTTGCGCTGTGGCAATGAGCCTCGACATCGCCGTTCAGGGCATGCAGATGCTCATCGTGCTCGCACTGGCGCCCCTGCTCACCGGATTCGTGCGCAAGGTCAAAGCGAGATTGCTCCGGCGACAGGGCCCATCCGTCGTCCAGCCTTATCGCGACCTGCGCCGTCTATTGGGCAAGGAAGTCGTCCTCGCCGAGAATGCGTCGTGGCTTTTTCGCGCCACGCCATACCTCATCTTTGCGACGACCTGGGTTGCGGCGGCATTGGTACCGACTTTCGCCACAGGCCTGCTGTTTTCCTGGTCGGCTGACCTGATTGCAATCGTTGCCCTGCTGGCCGGCGCACGCTTCTTCCTTGCGCTCGCCGGCATGGAGATCGGGACCAGTTTCGGCGGAATCGGATCGAGCCGCGAGGTTATGATCGCATCGCTCGCCGAGCCGGCGATGATCATGATCATCTTCACCCTGGCGTTAATTGCCGGTTCGACCCAGCTTTCGACCATCGCCGACGTCCTCGCGTCGTCCGGCGTCGGCCTGCGCGTTTCTCTGGGGCTGGCGCTGGTGGCGCTCATCATGGTGGCGCTGGCCGAGAACTCCCGGATACCGGTCGACAATCCCGCCACCCATCTCGAACTGACCATGGTCCATGAAGCGATGGTGCTCGAATACTCCGGCCGCCATCTCGCCGTTATCGAATTGGCCGCTTCATTGAAGCTGCTTCTGTATGTTTCCCTGATCGCCTGTGTCTTCTTGCCATGGCAGCTTGCTCCGGTCGGGGCGGGCATCGCGGCGCTCGCGATCGGTCTCGCCTCCTACATCGTCAAGCTTGCGGTCGGCGGCGCTCTTCTGGCGCTGTTCGAGACCTCGATCGCGAAGATGCGCGTCTTCCGCGTGCCGGATTTCCTCGGTGCCGGCCTCATGCTCGGCTTGCTGGCGACGCTCCTCCTGTTCGTAACGCGGAGCTTCTGATGGACGGGCTTGATTTCGACATCGCCCATCTCCTGGCCGGCGGCCTCGTCCTGATGAGCTTTCTGCTCCTTTATCAGGACCGGATGTACGCTCTGCTCAACATGTTTGCGCTGCATGCGGTCGTCCTGGCCCTGTCGGTCGCCTGGCAAGCGTACGTCCAGGACGCACCGCACCTCTACGTGACCGCCGCAATCGCCCTGGTATTCAAGGCGATCATTATCCCGTCCGCACTCCATCGTATCGTCGAACGCCTGGGCATTCACCGCGTGATCGAAACCGTCGGCGGTGTCGGCCCAACCATGCTCGCCGGCATGGCGCTGGTCGCGCTGTCGATGGTGGTGATGCTCAAGGTTACCGCCGGCGCCGACCCGCTGGCGCGCGAGGATCTCGCCTTTGCGCTGTCAGTTGTTCTCCTCGGCCTGCTGATGATGGCGACGCGGCGAAACGCCGTCAGCCAGGTGATCGGCTTCATGTCGCTGGAGAATGGTCTGGTTCTGGCGGCGACAGGTGCCAAGGGCATGCCGCTCGTCGTCGAGATCAGCGTCGCCTTTTCGATCCTGATCGCCTTCATCGTCATCGGCATCTTTCTGTTCCGGATTCGCGAGCGCTTCGACACCGTCGATGTCCAGGTGATCGACCGATTCCGCGGCGAGCGGCGTTGAACGCTATGTCGTACGATCCGGAAGTCCTCATCCTCCTCATTCCGCTGGTTGCCGCGGCTTTGCTCGCGGTGCTGCCCGCTTACCGGGCTTCAGCCCGTCTCAACGTCGCCGCGACATTTGCGACCATGGCGGCAGGGTTATCGCTCTTCGTGGTCGAGCGTCCGGCACCGGGAGCCTATCTGCTCGTCGACGATCTCAACATCGTCTTCATCGCCCTCACGACCTTCGTCGCCTTCACCACCAGCATCTTCAGTGCGACCTACATCGCCCATGAGCTCGAGATCGACCGGCTGACGCCGACCTACCTTCGTTTCTATCACGCCATGTATCAGCTGCTGATGTTCGCGATGAATCTCGCGCTGCTTGCCAACAATATCGGCCTGATGTGGGTCGCAATCGAACTGGCGACGCTGACAACCGTGTTGATGGTCGGAATCTATCGCACCCACGAAGCCCTGGAAGCGGCTTGGAAGTATTTCATTCTCGGCAGCGTCGGTATTGCGCTCGCCTTGTTCGGCACGATCCTCGTCTACATGGCATCCGGCCCGGTCGTCGGCGAGGGCCTCGACGCGATGGTTTGGACGAGGCTTGTCGAGCATGCTGCCGCCTTCGACCCGGCGCTCCTCAATCTTGCCTTTATCTTTCTACTGCTTGGCTACGGTACCAAAGTCGGCTTGGCGCCCCTTCACGCCTGGCTGCCGGACGCCCATGCCGAAGGCCCGACGCCGATATCGGCGGTCCTGTCGGGACTTCTCCTCAACGTCGCCCTCTATGCGGTCCTGCGCTTCAAGATCCTGCTCGCCGCAAACCCCGACGCGCTGGCGCCCGGCCCGCTCATGGTGACGATGGGCCTTGCCTCCCTGCTCTTCGCCGGCTTCATGCTCTACCGCCGACGCGACATCAAACGGCTGTTCGCCTACTCTTCGATCGAGCATATGGGCATCATCACTTTTGCCTTCGGCATAGGCGGGCCCCTGGCCAATTTCGGGGGGTTGCTCCACATGGTCATGCATTCGCTGGCCAAATCCGGCATCTTCTTCGCCGTCGGCCATATCGCCCAAGCCAAGGGCACGCAGAAGATTGCCGATATCCGCGGACTGACCGTCAGCCATCCGGCGCTCGGCTGGGCGTTGGTTCTCGGCGTTGTCGCCATCGCCGGCCTGCCGCCGCTCGGCATCTTTATGAGCGAGTTCCTGGTTGTGACCTCGACCTTCGCCCGCGAGCCTCTTCTCGCGATTGTGCTGGTTGTCGGACTGCTGGTCGCCTTCGGCGCCTTGTTCCTCCGCCTCAACGAGGTCGCCTTCGGCGAACCGGTCGGCAGCACCGCCCCGGTGAAGGCGTCTTACGTCCCGATGTACGTCCATTTCGCGGTCGTCACGGCCGCCGGTCTCTACCTGCCGCCGACGCTGGTCGTCTGGTTCCAGCATGTCGCGTCGCTTCTCGGGTGAGCCGCGAACGATGAGCGAAGTTCAAGCACTGATCGACCAAGGGACGCCGGTGGCCAACCACCAGCCGGTGCCGCGCGTACGCGTCCACGAGGGGCTTTGGCGGCAGGCGATAGACGCGCTCGCCGACGGAAAATCGTCGCTCTTGAGCCTCTGGGGCGCGCGGGAAGCCGTTCACATGGCTCTCGTCGACGGCGACCAGATCGCCGTGTTCAGTCTCGCCTGTCCGCGTGGGAGTTTCCCCTCGGTCGGCGCAGAATATCCGCCCGCCATCAGACTCGAGCGCGCCATCGTCGACCTCTACGGTCTCGAGGCCGACGGCGCCACCGACACGAGGCCATGGCTCGACCACGGGCGCTGGGGGGTAAGGCATCCCCTTGGCAGAGCCAACCGAACCACCGCTGAAGCGGCCTCCTACCCGTTCCTGGCAAGCCACGGCGAAGGACTGCACCAAATTCCGGTTGGCCCGGTTCACGCCGGCATCATCGAGCCCGGCCACTTCCGATTTACTGCCAGCGGCGAGACGGTCGTCAGGCTGGAAGAGCGGCTGGGCTACGTTCACAAGGGCATCGGCGGCCTCATGACAGGCGCCGACCTTGGCAAGGCGGCGAGGCTCGCCGGACGCATCTCAGGTGATTCGACGGTGGCCTATGCGTGCGCCTTTGCCCGCGCCGTCGAGGCGGCGACCGGCATCGAAGCGCCGCCGCGAGCGCACTATCTGCGCGCGCTGATGGCCGAACTGGAAAGGATCGCCAATCATTTCGGTGATATCGGCGCGATCTGCAATGACGCATCCTTTGCAATCATGCTCGCCCATTGCGGGGTATTGCGCGAGAGGGTGCTGCGCTTCGCCGGCGCCGCTTTCGGCCATCGCCTGATGATGGACTGCGTGACTCCCGGCGGGGTCGCCGCCGACCTGGCGCCGGATGGCACGACCGCACTTCATCAGCTGCTTGGAGAGATCCGCCGGGCATTCCCGCGGCTGATAGAACTCTACGACCGCACCACCTCGCTCCAGGACCGGACGGTCGGCACCGGCATCCTGCATTCTGAACTCGCCCGGAAATTTGCTCCGGGAGGCTATGTCGGGCGCGCCTCGGGGCGGACATTCGACGCACGCAAGGCAATGCCCTATCCGCCCTATGACACGCTCGCTTTCACCGTGCCGACGCGACAGGAGGGCGACGTCAACGCTCGCGTCTGGATCCGGATCGACGAAGTTGACGAGAGCCTGTCGCTGATCGACCGGATTCTCGCAGGAATGCCGGCCGGCCCCGTCAAGTGCGAGGTGCCGGCGGCCGCCGGCAGCGGACTGGCCTTGGTCGAAGGATTTCGCGGCGACGTGTTGGCCTGGGTTGAGATCGACGATGATCGCAAGGTCGAACAATGCCATCTCCGCGATCCGTCCTGGTTCCAGTGGCCGCTCCTCGAAGCCGTCATCGAAGGCAACATCGTCGCCGACTTCCCGCTCTGCAACAAATCCTTCAACTGCTCCTATTCGGGCCACGACCTTTAGGCGCGACCATGCGAAAACTCCTTCTGCAAGGCCTCCTTCACGCTCCGCTCACGGAACCAACGCCGGAATCCGACGAAGCGGCGCTCGCTGAGCTCGCCGACCGCCTCGACGCCGCCGCCAGACGCCGCCTCGGGCGGAGCCTGTCGATCCGCGAGGTCGACGCCGGCTCCTGCAACGGGTGCGAGCTCGAAATCCACGCCCTCAACAATGCCTTCTACGATCTGGAGCGCCTCGGCTTTCGATTTGTCGCCTCGCCTCGACATGCCGACGTGCTGATGGTCACCGGCCCGCTGACCAAGAACATGCGCGAGGCACTCGAGCGCACTTACCAAGCGACACCCGATCCGAAGTGGGTGGTCGCGATCGGCGATTGCGCCATCAATGGCGGAGAGTTCGCGAATAGCTATGCCGTCGAGGGAGGGGTTGCCGTCGCTGTGCCAGTCGACTTGCATATCCCCGGGTGTCCGCCAACGCCGGGCAGGATTCTGACAGGCCTGATCGCACTGCTTGATCATGCAAGCGGAACTACGAACTAAGATTGCATGCCCGAACATCGAACAGCTTCCAAGCGGGGGCCGTCTCGATGCATTTGTCATTCGCGACGCTGCCACGTAAGTTTCCTTGCGAATAGATAAAACAGTCCGACGCGTGTGGAGGAGCACGAATGTCATTCTACCGAGGAATGAACTGCCAGAATGTGACCCTCAGCGGTGACCAAGGCACCCCGATCACCGCTTATGTGGCCAAGCCCGAGGGTAGCGGCCCGTTTCCGGGGGTGGTGCTGGTCCACCATCTCCCTGGCTGGAGCGAGTTCTATATCGAGACGACGCGCCGATTTGCTCATCACGGCTATCTGGCGATCTGCGCCAACCTCTATGAGCGGACCGGCGGCGGCAACCCGGATGACGTCGCCGCCAAGGTACGCGCCGAGGGCGGCGTTCCCGACGCCCAAGTCGTTGGCGATACGGAAGCGGCGGTGAAGTGGATGCGGGAGCAGCCGGAGCACAACGGCAAGGTCGGCATCTTCGGCTCATGTTCCGGCGGCCGCCACGCCTTTCTCTACGCCTGCCGAAAAAAAGACGTTGACGCCTGCGCCGAACTCTGGGGCGGCCGCGTCGTGATGAGCCAAGAGGAGCTTAATGACAAGACGCCGATTGCACCGATTGACCTGACGAAGGACCTTTCCTGCCCGCTGATCGGCATCTTCGGCAACGACGATCGTGCGCCCAGCCCTGAGCAGGTCAACCAACACGAAGCCGAGCTCAAGAAACACGGCAAGAGCTACGAATTCCATCGTTATGACGGCGCCGGCCACGGCATATTTTATTGGCACCGGCCACTCTACCGACCCGAGCAGGCCATGGACGGCTGGAGCAAGGTTTTCGCTTTCTTCGGAAAGCATCTGACGAAATAGGAGGAACCGAAAAATGTGTACGTCGATTGTCGAGATCGTCCGCGCCGAGGGCATGGCAAAGCGCGAGGACGAATGGTTTCCGTTGACGCAGGCGGTGGTCGCCTATGACCATGCGCGTCATGCTCCCCTGGACGACGTGATTACGCTCGACTTCATCAACGCCGGGCTCGAGCCCGGAGCGCGGGCCGGCGTCGAGCTGACCCTCGAAAGCGCCAAAGAGCTACTCTCCGCGCTTGATCGGGCGATCACCGCTGCCGAGTTCGAGGAGGCGGACGTGCGGGGCAAAGGCGCCGCGCCGGATCTCGTTCTGGCAGCGTGACGCACGAATGACTTGAAGCGGCAGTCTCAGCCAAAGCGCGAACGCGGCGACCGCCGGATCGACTCTCCGTTTGACGGCGCCAGCCCCAATAGCCGACGTGGCGCCTCACTCGTCGTGGCGTTGCGGCGGATTGCCGATCTCGTCGAGGCGGCCATCGTCACGCATGATGCGGACCAAGGCCCTCAGCGCCGCCAGCCCCGACGGCATTCCAAAGTTCACCGAGGACTGGAGGATGACTTCGATCACCTCGCGGGGCTTGGCGCCTGCACGCATGGCGCCGCGTATATGAGCCAGCGATTGGACGGTTTCGCCCACTGCTACGCAGTTGCCGACCATGCACAGGATGCGCGTCTTGTCGTCGACGATGCGGCGCGTGTAGAGCCCCTGGTAGATGTACTTGACCCAGAGGTCGGCCCATTCCGTATCGAGGGCATCCTGCCATGTGAGGGTGCCGAGATGGTGCCTGGGCCGGAGCAACATGCCGGTGCTGACCGCCAGCCAGCCGTGACGCTCGATCATCTCCGCCGCTCGCGGATCGGCGGCGTCGTCCGGGTGCCAACTTTTGCGCTCCTCGTCGAGCGAACGCGCGGAGTCGTTGCCATCGAGCGGCAGCTGAGACGCTTCCAAAGCATCGTGCAAGCCGAGTTCGCCGGCAATCCGGTCGAACACCTCGATCGCCGGATCAACCGTAGTCTGCCCGCCGTAGATCACGCATTGCAGGATGATCTCCAGGATTTCGCGCCCGTCGACGTCGGCGGCAAGCGCGGCACGGATTCCTTCCTCGAGGGCTCCGTGTGCTTTAGCCATTGTGAATTGGCCGACCTGAACCAGAAGCCTGGTGCGCGCGTCGAGTACCGACCTCCGGCTCATCCCCAGAATCTGAAAGTCGAGCCATAGCTTGGTGAAATGCTGATCAAGCCGGTCGCGCTGGGCGAGCCGTCGTTCGAAGGTCGTAGGCTGCAGCGCCAGCCCCGCCGCGAAGACATCATCGCCGTATTTCTTCCTCAAGTCGGATGTGCTCATCATCGAATCCCGCCTAAGCCAGTTATTGCACGCCCGTCCCGCGTTGCGCGGCGAGTTGGCGCTCAAGTGCAAGGTCTCGCGCGAGCCTTTCTCTCCGCAGCAGCTTCACCGTCGAATAGACGCCGAAAAGAAGCAGGGCTATCGCGACACACAGGATGGCCGCCGTCCAGGGGCGCGTCACGAACTTGACGATATCGCCGCCGGTCAGCAACAGGCCGGCTCTCAGGTTAGTCTCAAGGCCGCCGCCGAGGATGAAGGCAATCGACGCGCCGGCGGGCTGATAGCCGTAGCGTAGCATGAAGTAGCCGACCACGCCGAAGAACAGGAGCACATAGACGTCGAACACCGACCGGTTGATCGAGAATACGCCGATCATCACCAGGACGAGCGCGCCGATCAGGATCAGCGATCGGTCGAACGTGACGACGACGAGCAGGGTTCGTGCGACCCACCAGCCAATCAAGGCGAGCACAATGGTACCGCACAGAAGTCCGGCGACCGCCGCGTAGAGAAGCTCCGGCGCTTGGACGAGCAGAAGCGGACCGGGAATGAACCCATGCATCAGAAGGGCGCCAAGAAGCACCACCATGGCGCCGCTGCCGGGAATACCGAGACCGAAGGTCGGGACCAGTTCGCCGGCTTGATCGGCGTTCTGCGCCGACTCGTTTGCGGCGATGCCTTCGATGCTGCCCTTGCCGTATTCCTCGGGATGCTTCGACCACAGACGGGACTGCTGGTAGGACAGCACCGCCGCGGCGCTGCCGGCGAGGCCGGGGATGGCGCCGACGAAGGTCCCGATCACCGAACCCATGAAGACCAGCGGCGTGACCTGTTTCAGCGCCGACAGCGGCGGAAACTTGGCCGAGTAGTTTTCCGACAGCGCCGACCATGAGAACGACTGTCGCATCGAGCGGAACAGCTCGCCGAGCGCGATCAGGCCGAGAACGACGGGAATCGGCTCGAGCCCGGCGCGCAACTCGGTGATGTCGAACGAATAGCGCGTGACCGCGCTGAGCGGATCGCGCCCGACCATGGCGATGGTCAGTCCGAATGCAGCCGCCGCCAGCCCCTTGAGGATGTTGCTGCTGGTCAGGCTGACCAGCGCGGTCGTGCCGACGAGATAAAGCGCGAATAGCTCCGGGGCGAGGAACACATAAGTCAGCCCTGCAAGCGGAACCACCATCGCCAGGAACAACAGTATGCTGATCAGCTGCCCGAAGACCGAGGCATAGTAGGTGACTCCGAGCGCGAGCCCGCTTTTGCCCTGGCGATGCAAGGCGTAGCCCTCAATTGCCGTCAGGAATGCCGAGCCCGTTCCCGGCACGCCCACCAGGATTGCCGGTATGCTGTTACCGAACGAGTTGGCCATGCTAATCGTGACGAGGAAGGCAATCGCGTAGATCGGCTCCATGCCGTAGGTGAACGGCACCATCACGCCGATCGCGATCACCGAGTTGAGACCGGGCATCGCACCGGCGATACACCCCCAGGCAACGCCGAAAAGGACGACGAGAAGGAGCTTCGGATCAACCGCCATCTGGGCGGCGTTGGTCAGGGAGTTGAAAAACAGCTCGATCATCGTCCGTAATCCGCTCGTGGTGCTACCCGGCGGCAGCAGGCGTCGCCGCCATCGCGCGTCGTCTCTGACCAAAACCCAAGCGCTCCGCGGTTTCTCCTTTGATCATCCGGCGCTGTTCGTCGGTGAGAAACGGGAGCCCATCGATCCACTTTGCCGGCTCGTCGAGGCCCATGTCGGCGGGAAAATCGGTTCCGACCAGGAGACGGTCGGCGCCGACCTGCTCGACGACGAACTTGAGACCGACGTCGCTGTGGCTGATGCAGTCGTAGTAGAAGCTCCTGAGATAGTCCGTCGGCAGTCGCGCCGCCTTGGCGCTGACATCCTTGCGCATGCCGTAGGCGTGGTCGAACCGCCCCGCGGCAAAGGGCAGGTAGCCGCCAGCGTGCGACAGGCAGATTCTCAGGTTTGGTAAGCGATCCATCACGCCACCGAGCACTAGCGACGCGGCCGCCACCGTGGTCTCCATCGGATTGCCGATCAGATTGATCAGGTGGTAGCCCGGCATGAGGCCGTAGCCCGCTACCCGGTTGTTGAACGGATGCAGCAGGATGAACGCGCCGGTCCTTTCGGCCTCCTCGAGCACCGGGAACAGCGCCGGGTCGTCCCAGCGCCGGCCATCGACATGGGAGGCCACGAGGAACCCCTTGAGACCGAGTTCGTTCATCGCCCTGTCGAGCTCGCGCACTGATGCGTCAGTGTCCTGGAGCGGCAGGGTTGCCAGCGCCTCGAAGCGGTCGGGGCTCTCCGCCACCGCCTCGGAGAGCTCGTCGTTCACCGACTTGCAGAAGTCGATCGTGCTTTTCGGCTCGAGGTGGTCGCGGATCAGCTGCGGATTCAGCGACAGCACCTGGACATCGATGCCTTTATCGTCGAGATAGGCAATGCGCTCGCGATAGGGGATCCAGAACTCGGTGCGGCTGTACTTGGCCTCGTACTTGCCCGACCTGATCGTCGCCGGACCAGTCTCGCCCTTCTCGACCGTTGCGCCGAACCACTCGCGTCCCTCGCGCCAGGCGCGGATGCCCGACTGCGGAAAGATATGAGCGTGAACGTCAATAACCGGCATGGCTTTCTCCAGGTGTGCGGCACGGGGAACGGGTTTGCGATATCATGGAATGAGCCCCCAGCTTCGCGCCCACGGGGAAAGGAATCCCATCGGCAGGATGACGCCGAGCACCTGCGAAAAGATCGCCCAGCTGAGAAACGAAAACAGGAGCGGAAAGAGAATCAGTTTTGTCGCCGAGCGAACCTCCATCAACCACAGCGTGCTGAAAATCAGCACCGGCGTAGCCACCAGGAAGCCCGCGTATTTCAGCGACCAGGCCCACAGCGCGGCGAGTACGGCGATGGCGAATGACCGGAGCCAGGACGACGGATAGCCCGGCTCGTCCTCGCGTCCCTCCGACACCGCGTATCGTCCGGGAATCTGCGACCACGTCATGATCCGCCGCGCGGCCAGCACCAGCCC
>Ga0075327_1000140_pt1 | contig 17831 bp, 14 predicted proteins | sample MayberrySE_Catta_2_FD_120056 | JGI IMG/M metagenome (GOLD analysis project Ga0075327, IMG submission 120056) | Natural and restored wetland microbial communities from the San Francisco Bay, California, USA, that impact long-term carbon... | ecosystem: Environmental > Terrestrial > Soil >...
ACTCGGCGATGATGAAGGCGGCAGCGCCCATGATCGGCGGCATGAGCTGACCGTTGGTCGAGGCGGCGACCTCGATAGCGCCGGCTTTGTAGGCGGGCATACCGGTCCTGCGCATGATCGGAATGGTAAACGTGCCGGTGGTGACGACGTTGGCGATCGACGAGCCGGAAATCATACCGGTCATACCTGAGCCGAGAATCGCTGCTTTCGCCGGACCACCGCGCTGACGGCCGACCATGGCGAACGCAAGATCGAGGAAATACCGGCCGGCGCCGGCGCGATCCAGGAGCGCACCGAAAAACACGAACAAAAAGACGAAACTAACCGATACGCTGAGCGGGATCCCGAAGATCGCCTCGCCGCCGAGCCACTGATATCCGATCAACCGCTCCAGCGAGACGCCCTTGTGCGAGATTAAAAACGGCATCTGCTGACCGAAGACCGAATACAGCAAAAAGACGGTGCACACGATCACCAGGGGGATGCCGATTGCTCGCCGCGTCGCCTCCAACAGCAGCAGAATGCCGGCGCCGCCAATGATGGCTTCGATCGGGACACTCACGCCGGAAACGTGCCACTCCAGCAGGATGCCCTGACGAAGCACCAGACCGTTGTAAGCGAAAAAGAGATAAAGCGAGCACGCTGCCGCAAGGACCGCCAGCAACACATCAAACCAGGGGATGGTTCGGCGGCGATCACGGAGGCGTAATGGAAAGATCAGAAAAGCAAGTGCCAGCCCGAAAGCGAGATGCACGGCCCGGGCCGGGACATCCGTTATGATCCCCGCGCCCAACATGAAGGGCAGCGGCGATGCGATCCACAGCTGGAAAAGCGTCCAGAGGAAACAAATCGCTGCGACTATCCGCCCGAGGATCGGTCCGGTTAACCGGCCCCTGTCCAAAGCAGCCAGTCTCTTCTCCGATATATCCTCCTGGCGACCGCTGCCGGATACCGAGTCTGCCGAGAAATCGCTCACAATATCAACGGCTTAACGGCGACCCGCGCTTCCCGTTGAGGACCGCGGGCCGCCGTCATCAACTCAGAACTACATCCAACCTTTTTCCTTGTAGTACTTCTCGGCGCCGGGATGCAGGGGCGCCGAAAGTCCGTTTGTGATCATCTTGGCAGGATCTAGGTTGGCGAAGGCCGGATGCAGGGCGCGGAAGGCCTCGATATTCTCGAATACCGCCCGCGTGACTTCGTAGACAGCATCCTCGGACACGTCCTCGCTGGTGACGAAAGTGGCAAGCACGCCGAACGTCGTCACATCCTTGTCAGTCGTCGAATAGGTGCCGGCCGGGATGGTGGTGAACCCGTAGTAGGGGTGGTCGGCGACCAGCTTTTTCGCGACGTCATCTTCACTCAGATCGATAATGTAGGCACCGCAGCCGTCAGTGGCGACGGCGACGCCCGCGTTGGGAACGCCGACGGTGTATCCATAAGCGTCGATGTTGCCGTCGCACAGCGCCGTCGACTGTTCGGTCGAAGTCAACTCGGTCGCGGCTGCGAAGTCTGCCGTGGTCCAGCCGTGTCCCTCGATCAGTTCCTCGGTGGTGCCGCGTTGTCCCGAGCCGGGATTGCCGATGTTGAATCGCTTGCCTTTGAGATCGTTCCACGACTGGATCCCCGAATCCTTTCCGGCGATGATCTGGTAAGGCTCGCCGTGCACCGAGAATACGGAGCGCAACTTCGGACAGGGGTTGACCCGGTCCGGCGCATCTCCCTCATAGGCGTGGAATTGCCAGTCGGACTGGGCCACGCCAAAATCGAGCTGGCCTTCGCAAACCTGCCCGATGTTGTAGGTCGAGCCGGCCGTCGATGGCGCAGAGCAGCGCAGGCCGTGCTTGCGTCCCTCGTCGCGACCCTCGGCCGCCTCCCTGTGCACCATCTGGCAAACGGCGTTGCCGACGACGAAGTAGACGCCGGTCGGTCCACCGGTGCCGATACTGATATAGCTAACATCCTGAGCTGACGCCGGGCTCGAGGCGAGACCGACTGCCGCTCCGAAAAATGCCGCGAGTGCGGCGTGCTTTGTTTTCGCGGTCATGTAGTTGCTCCTTGTTTCAGTCATCAGGCTCCTCGATCGTCCCCCGTTCAGACACTTGAGCTCCCCTATCTCGACGCGTAAACGCAAAGCTTCGCCCGATGTGATGTATCGGGTCAAGGCATGGCACGGATTTTATCAAGCTAAGGTCAATTGTAACCGGCATCACCGACTGCCGCATCAACCGCGGCTCCCAACTTCTCGACGATGTCATCGATCGTCGTCCCGTCAACGATGAATGGCGGCGCGATCAGGATATGGTCACCGACACGCCCGTCGGCCGTCCCTGCACCCGGATAGATACACAGCCCTCGGTCCATCGCACATTGGTAGATGCGGCTTGCCACCTTATCCGGCGGCGGAAACGGCGCCTTGGTCGCGCGGTCGGCCATCAGTTCGATCGCACGGAAGAGGCCCCGCCCGCGGACATCTCCGACATAGGGGTGGTTCCCGAACCGCTCCTCCAGCGCATTCTGAAGCCGATTGCCCTGACAGCGGACGTTTGCCAGCAAGTCCTCTCGCCGGATCACCTGTTGGACGGCGAGGGCGGCGGCACAGGCAACGGGATGACCTATATAGCTGAAGCCGTGCAGGAAAGTCGCTGAGCCGCGCGCGATGCCGTCGAAAATCCTTTCCGAGAACAGGACCGCGCCGACCGGCTGGTAGCCGGCGCCGAGCCCCTTGGCCAAGGTCAGCAGATCGGGCGATATGCCCTCTTGCTCGCAAGCGTGCAGCGTGCCGGTGCGTCCCATACCGCTCATCACTTCGTCCAGAATGAGAAGAATTCCGTAGCGGTCGCAGATCTCTCGGATGCGCGTGAAGTAACCGGGAGCGGCCGTGACCGCGCCCGCAGTCGCGCCGACGACTGTTTCGGCGATGAAGGCAATTACCGTCTCAGGTCCGATCTCGAGCAGCTTTCGCTCCAGCGCATCGGCAGCACGGCGACCGTATTCCTCGTCGGTTTCGTCGTGGCGCTTGTGACGGTAGGCAAAGCACGGTTCGATGTGGTGTGCCTCGAACAGGATCGGTTCGAATGGGCCGCGCCGCAGGAGGTTGCCGCTGACCGACAACGCGCCCAACGTGTTGCCGTGATAGCCCTGCAGACGGGCGACGAACTGGGTCCGGCCCGGCTCGCCCGTTTCCACGAAATATTGTCGCGCCAGTTTCAGTGCCGTCTCCATCGCCTCGGAGCCGCCGGAGACCAAATAGACGCGGTCAAGTCCGTCCGGTGCGTGGATGACGAGGTCCTCGGCCAACGCTTCGGCCACCTCCGTGGTGAAAAAAGTCGTGTGAGCGTATTCCAACCGATCGAGTTGATCGCGCATCGCCGCAAGCACATCCGGATGGCGATGCCCGAGGCTCGAGACTGCAGCACCGCCGGAGGCGTCGATATACTCCTTGCCCGCTATGTCGCGGAGAATGACACCGTTTCCCGAAACGGCGACGGGTGGAGGGGCACCCATCCTACGATGCAGGATACGGGACATGCTCACGTAGCCGCCTCGGTGCGTGGCGTCCAGTATATCTGCCGACGGGCAAATCCGATCTCGTTGCGCTTGAGCACGTCGCGTCCGGCTTGCCCGGTCCGAGCGGCGACAAGCGCCCCAAGTGTCTCCATCGCGGCCATGATCGGCGTCACCGCCGAGGTTGGCCCGCCGACGTCGTTGGCAATCGCCACTGTCCGCACCGCAATTCGAGCAAGGGGAGAAGCGTGGCTGTCGGTAACGGCAATGATCCCGGCGCCGCGTTCCTTCGATGCCGCGGCGAGGTCTATTGTCTGCCGCGTGTAAGGCGTGCAGGTGGCAGCGACGACGACGTCGGCGTTGCCCATCTCGTTTAGCCAGTCGGCGCCGATGCCTCCAGGTGCATCGAGCAACTGCGACGGCATCCCGTAAAGGCCAGTGATATAGGCAAAGTGATAGACTGGCGCATAGCAGGAGCGATGGCCGAGACAGAACACGCGCCGTGCCGCGGCGACTGTCTCGGCGGCAGCGACGATTTCCGCCAGCAGCCCTGGCTTGCCAAGCCCCGCGACGCGATCGACCAGATTGTCGGCAAGCGACTGGGCGAGCGACGTTTCGCCGAGACGTTCCCGCCGCGCCGCAATCTGACCGGCGCGGTCACTGAAATCGCTGACCTGCTCGCGCATTGATGTAGCAAATTGCTCGCGCAGTTCGACGTAACCCGAGTAGCCAAGCTTCTGAGCGAAGCGGGTCATCGTCGCCGGCGGCAGCGACAGACGGCGAGCGATCTCGCGCATCGACAGGAGTGCGACGTCTTCAGGATGGTTGAGGACATAGGTGCCAGCCCGTTGCATGTCCTCCGGTAAATCCTGGAAGGCGCTGACAATCAACTCGGCGACATATTGCGGCAACATCTACCTAGACTAACTGTGAAGTTTACGCCCGGCAACGATCGTTTCAACGAAAGGGAGGCGCTTGAAACATATGCTGCCCGCGCCAGGCCCGCTCCACAATCCAGTCCACGAAACGGCGCGACCCATCCCGGCAAACGTGCTATGCATGGCCAGCTTGGATTTTGCAGAAAGCGGCGGTCATGCATTTCTCCCCAGCGGTCTCGGTCTCGTTGGCATTGGCTTTTTCGATACCGGCGCTTGCCGAGGAGGCGCGGGTGGAACGCATCGAAATCGTCGACAAGGGCATCTATCTTATCGAGACGGGCGAACGAATCCCCGAAGCCACTGCACCGACCGGTGCGGTCGAGCCGGCCATCAAGTTCACCAACATCGAGGAGACCGGGACGGTTCCGGCCCGCATTGGCGTCGAGTTCGGTCTGGTATACCGGATTGTCGGCGAGCCCGATGGGGCCGAAGTCACGCTCGAGTTTCGGGTCAATTATCCTGAGGACGGTCTTGCCGACCCCGCGAGTCCGACGCCCCTGCGGGAAACCAAATACGAGATGACGAAACCGATCGGTGAGCCGATCTATTTCGGCTACGGGTTCGAAAACGATTGGGAGCTGGTACCCGGCAGCTGGAAATTCGAAATCCGGCACGCTGGCCGCAAGCTCGCCGAGGAGGATTTCAGCGTCACCAAATGAACGTAGAAGGCGCGGGCGAGCGTCATTGGTCCGGAACCGCGACTATTGTGCCGTCCGGCCTGTAGAGCGGCACGGTCGAGATCGACATCTTCGCTGAGCCTTCCTGGACCTGTCGAGAGTGGGCGAGATAGATCAGCGTGTTGTGCTCGCGGTCGTAAATCCGGTTGACGACGAGCTTCTTCCAGATCAGCGATCGCCGATTGCCGAAGATTTCCTCTCCGTCCTCGCCGAGATCGATATCGCCAATCTTAATCGGCCCGGTCTGCCGGCAGGCAATCGAGGAATTGGATGGATCCTCGAACCAATTCCCTTTCTGCAGGCGATCGATGAGGCTCCGCTCAAAATAGGACACATGGCAGGTCACCCCGGCGACCTCCGGGGTCTTCGACCGCCTCGATAATGATGTCGTTGCCGACCCAGTCGACGCCGATGCGGCCCACTTCTTCGGCGGAAGCGCCGATGGCATAAAATGCGACTGCCGACACCGCCGAAACGATAAAACTCCTCGAATATGATGGGGCCATCGATCCGCTCCTTGTTGAATACGCCGGCTTCCGGCCGACAATACTGAATGCCGCCCGCTGCCCCCCACGCCCCCCAAAGCAGGTCGCCGGCGGCCTTCCGCTTTGCCCACCCTTTCCCCCCCTGAAACTTTCCCCTATAAGACCGGCTTAGCCTGAACTTGAGACGGATTCGCCCCGGCAGGGCCACCCAGCCGGGGTTTCGTTCGCAAACACGAGCGCTCCTGCGTGCCCTGATGCCTAAACGCACTGATATCGACGCGATCCTTGTCATTGGCGCCGGACCGATCGTCATCGGACAGGCCTGCGAGTTCGACTATTCGGGCACCCAGGCGGTCAAGGCGCTGAGACAAGAAAGCTATAGAGTCGTTCTGGTCAATTCCAATCCGGCGACGATCATGACCGACCCGGAACTCGCCGACGCCACCTACATCGAGCCGATCACGCCGGAAATCGTCGCCAAGATCATCGAAAAAGAGCGCAATGAGCGCCCCGACGAGCGGTTCGCACTCCTGCCGACCATGGGTGGCCAGACGGCGCTCAACTGTGCCCTGTCGCTGAGGCGCATGGGCGTGCTCGAAAAATTCGGCGTCGAAATGATCGGCGCGACCGCCGAAGCCATCGACAAGGCCGAAGACCGGGAGCTGTTCCGCGAGGCGATGGGCCGGATCGGCCTGGAGACGCCCCGCGCCGCATTCGTCAACACTTCCGAGTTGAAGCAACGCTTCCGCAGCGAGCGCGCCGCCCGGATTGCAGAGATAGAAGCGGCAACGACTCCGGGCGAGGAACGGCTGAAGGCACTGGCCGGGTTCGAATCGGAATGGGCGAGCGGCGAGCGGATGAGGCGCGACGAGCATCGCCTGACCGCGCAGCTCCAGGCACTCCATGCAGTCAATGTTACCGGCCTGCCGGCAATTGTGAGACCGTCTTTCACACTTGCCGGCACCGGGGGTGGGATCGCCTATACGCTCGAGGATCTCTACGAGCTCGTGCTCGGTGGCGTCGATGCCTCACCGACGAGCGAGGTACTGGTCGAGGAATCGGTTCTCGGCTGGAAGGAATTCGAGATGGAGGTAGTGCGCGACAAGAACGACAACTGCATCATCGTCTGTTCGATCGAGAACGTCGATCCGATGGGCGTCCATACCGGTGACTCGATCACCGTCGCGCCGGCCCTGACGCTGACCGACAAGGAATTCCAGATGATGCGCGATGCATCGATCGCGGTCTTGCGCGAGATCGGGGTCGAAACCGGCGGCTCCAATGTCCAGTTCGCGGTCAACCCGGCCGACGGGCGGCTGGTGATCATCGAGATGAACCCACGCGTATCACGATCGTCGGCGCTTGCCTCCAAAGCAACCGGATTTCCGATCGCCAAGATCGCCGCCAAGCTCGCCGTCGGCTACACGCTCGACGAACTCGAGAACGACATCACCGGCGGCGCCACGCCGGCCAGCTTCGAGCCGACCATCGACTATGTCGTCACCAAGGTGCCGCGGTTCGCCTTCGAGAAGTTCCCCGGCGCGGAGCCGGTGCTCACCACTTCGATGAAATCGGTCGGCGAGGTAATGGCGATCGGCCGGACCTTTGCCGAAAGCCTGCAAAAGGCACTTCGCGGCCTGGAGACCGGCCTCTCCGGCCTCGATGAAGCAAGCATTCCAGGCCTCGGGCACGGCGACGATCTCAATGCCATCCGCGCCGCACTGGGCACACCGACTCCAGACCGACTATTGCGTTGCGCCGAGGCGCTCAGACGTGGCCTGACGGTCGAAGAGATTCACGCCGCCTGCAAGATCGATCCGTGGTTCCTGAGAGAGTTGCAGGCAATCATCGCCTCGGAGGCCGCGGTCCGCACCAACGGCCTGCCCGACAACGCCGGTTCCTTGCGTCGCTTGAAGGCGCAAGGATTTTCCGACGCACGGCTTGCTACACTCGCTGGTCGAAGCGAGGGTGAGGTTACCCAGCACCGCCATGCGCTTGGCGTCCACCCGGTTTTCAAACGGATCGACACATGCGCCGCGGAATTCGCCTCGCCGACCGCCTATCTCTATTCGACCTACGAGCAGCCATTTGCCGGAATCCCGGAAAACGAGGCTCAGCCCAGCGACCGGCGCAAGGCGATTATCCTCGGCGGCGGGCCAAACCGCATCGGACAGGGCATCGAGTTCGACTATTGCTGTTGCCACGCTTGCTTCGCCCTCGCAGAGGCCGGCTATGAGTCGATCATGATCAACTGCAATCCGGAGACGGTCTCGACCGATTACGACACCTCAGACCGACTGTATTTCGAACCGTTGACCGCCGAAGACGTCCTCGAGATCGTCCGCACCGAGCAGTCGAAGGGTACGCTCGCCGGCGTCATCGTCCAGTTTGGCGGGCAGACACCACTAAAGCTTGCCAACGCCCTGCAGGAGGCGCAGGTCCCGATCCTCGGGACCTCGCCCGACATGATCGACCTCGCCGAGGATCGCGACCGCTTCGCTCGCCTGATCACCAAGCTCAACCTGCGCCAAGCCAAGAACGGTATCGCCTTTTCGGTCGAGCAAGCCCGGCTGGTTGCCGCCGAACTCGGACTTCCTCTGGTGGTGCGCCCGTCTTATGTGCTTGGCGGCCGCGCCATGCAGATCATCCGCGACCATGAGCAACTCTCCGACTACCTGCTCGACACCCTGCCCGAACTGGTTCCTTCCGACGTCAAGGCGCGCTACCCGAATGACAAGACCGGGCAGATCAATACCGTCCTCGGAAAGAATCCTTTGCTGTTCGACCGTTATCTGAACGACGCCATCGAGATCGACGTCGACGCACTCGCCGATGGAAACGCAGTGTTTATCGCCGGTGTCATGGAGCATATTGAAGAGGCTGGCATCCACTCGGGCGATTCGGCCTGCTCGCTGCCGCCCAATTCGCTTTCCGCCGACGTTGTATCCGAGCTCGAGCGACAGACCCGAGCGCTCGCAAAGGCCCTTGAGGTCGTCGGGCTGATGAACGTCCAATATGCTTTGAAGGACGGCGAGATCTATGTGCTCGAGGTCAATCCGCGCGCCTCGCGCACGGTGCCCTTCGTCGCCAAGACGATTGGCTTGCCGATCGCCAGGATTGCGGCACGGGTCATGGCTGGCGAAAGATTCGCCGATTTCGACATGACGCCAAGGCGGTCCGATCACATGGCGATCAAAGAGGCGGTGTTCCCCTTCGCCCGCTTCCCCAACGTCGATACGCTGCTCGGGCCGGAAATGCGCTCGACCGGCGAGGTCATGGGCCTTGATCACACCTTCGCCCTCGCCTTCGCCAAGAGCCAGCTGGCCGCCGGCGGGGTCGTGCCAACCGGCGGGACGCTGTTCGTCTCGGTGCGCGATTCCGACAAGCCGCGCATCGTCGAGCCGGCACGACGCCTAAAAAATCTCGGATTCAGAATTATCGCAACTGGCGGAACTCAGCGGTTTCTTGCCGAGCAGAACATCGAGTGCGTCAAGATCAACAAGGTACTTGAAGGTCGGCCGCACATCGTCGATGCTATCAGTAATGGCGAAGTCCAGCTCGTCTTCAACACGACCGAAGGCGCCCAGGCCCTCGCCGACAGCCGGTCGCTGAGGCGGGCTGCCCTGTTGCACAAAGTTCCGTATTATACCACGATTGCCGAAGCAGCCGCGGTGTCTTTGGGTATCGAGGCCTACAGGGCCGGCAGTCTTGAAGTCCGGTCGCTGCAATCCTATTTCGCGACGGCGGCTTGAATGCCGCGTTGCGGACTCCCGGAGCCGGCGGATTTGCTTGATTTTCGGCTTCCGGCAGAGCCCGACGGGGTTGCCGAATGCGATCGAATTAGCCCCGCGGAACCCGGGCAATCGGGGCCGCGGGCGTGTTGGTTTTGACCGGCCGAGGCCGGCAGATGGAAAGGTCTGAAGACGATGGAAAAGATTCCGATGACCGCAGCCGGACACGCGGCGCTGGAATCCGAGTTGAAGCGCCGCATGGGCGAAGAGCGTCCGCGCATCATCGAGCTCATCTCCGAAGCGCGCGGCCATGGCGACCTTTCCGAAAACGCGGAATATCACGCTGCCAAGGAAGCCCATGGCCTCAATGAGGGCCGTATCGCCGAGCTCGAGGATCAGTTGTCGCGCGCCGAGATCATCGATGTGTCGAAACTGTCCGGCTCCAAGACGATCAAGTTCGGCGCCACGGTGACGCTGGTCGACGAGGACACCGAAGAGAAGAAGAAGTACCAGATCGTCGGCGACGTCGAGGCGGATGTGAAGGAAGGTAAAATTTCGATCTCCTCACCGATCGCCCGGGCGTTGATCGGCAAGTCGAAGGGCGACACGGTCGAAGTCGCCGCTCCCGGCGGCGCCCATTCCTATGAGGTGCTGGACGTCAAATACCGTTGAGGGGATCGAAGGGTCGGATCGCCGAGGCATCTACGTCTCGGCGCGGAGCGCGGGTCAAACCATTGGCCAGAACAGCAGATCGACCCTGCGCCCGTCGACGTTCTTCGGATCGAGTGAATTTTCCACATCCTGGAATAAGGCACGCAAACCGTGTTTGGCAGGATGCATGCTGGCGATACGCTCGTTCATGTGCCTCAATCTGCGAACCAATGTCTTCATGAATTCGACCGCGCGTTCGGGATTATCCTGAAGCGATACAATAAACTCATCGTAGTTGGTCACGATGCATTCGGTGTCGGTCACTGCCTTGACCGTCGCCGACCGTGGGCCGGGCTCTATCAGGCTCATTTCGCCGAACACTTCGCCGGCGTTCAGCGTCCCAACCGCCTTTGCCTGTTTGCCGGCGCCGACGCTTACCTCGACAGAGCCGTCGACGATGAGAAAGGCGGAGTCGCCATCCTCTCCTTCGGTAAGGATCGTTTCTCCAGGCTTGAACTTGATAGACCTCATGGCACTTTGCCCCTCTTATTGGTATGCAAGTCGGAGTTCGCAGACAGCCGGCGAACGGTCCCGGATACTGGCACTCTTGCCCGGCGCGCGAAAGTTGAAAGTGCCACATCAAGGTCAAGCAGAAGGGGCTGAGACCGGCTTTTTGCGACCAGCTCATTGGGCGCGGCCAAATCACCGACTGATCTCGCCGCTCTCGGCCAGGCTGACCGACAGGTGCATGGCTGTCAGGCATGAAGCGGGCGCGGTTATGCATTGCCGGAATGGCCGAGAAAGGCCATATGAGGACCATCGTGTGAGGACCATCGTGGCGAAAACGGCGAGACGGAAATGACGCACAGCCATGCAAAGGTGATTATCGTCGGTTCGGGGCCGGCCGGGTACACCGCTGCAATTTACGCGGCGCGGGCGATGCTAGAGCCGGTCATGATTACCGGCGTCGAGGTCGGTGGTCAGCTCACGACCACTACCGATGTCGAGAATTATCCAGGCTTCGGCGAGGTCATCCAAGGCCCGTGGCTAATGGAGCAGATGAAGGCCCAAGCCGAGAACGTCGGCACCAAGATAATTGCCGACCATATCGTCGCGGTCGAGCTAGCGCGTAAACCGTTCAAGCTTATCGGCGACTCCGACGACACCTACAGCTGCGACGCCCTGATCATCACCACGGGCGCGCAGGCGAAGTGGCTGAACCTGCCGTCGGAGCAGAAATTTCGCGGCTTCGGCGTTTCGGCCTGCGCCACTTGCGACGGTTTCTTTTACAAGGACAAGCAGGTTGTGGTTATTGGCGGCGGCAATACCGCAGTCGAGGAAGCGCTTTTCCTCACCCATTTCGCCACCAAGGTGACGCTGATCCACCGTCGCGACGAGCTACGGGCTGAAAAGATCCTGCAAAACCGGCTTTTTGCCAATCCGAAGATCGAGGTGATTTGGGACACCGTGGTCGACGACTATCTCGGCAACACCGGCTTTCCGCCTTCGGCGACCGGCTTGAGACTGCGCAATGTCAAAACCGACAGGCGCAGCGAACTGATGACAGACGGAATCTTCGTTGCCATTGGTCACGCGCCTGCCGTCGAGTTTCTCGGCGACCAGTTGAAGATGAAGCCGGGTGGCTATGTATGGACGGCGCCCGACTCGACAGCGACCAGCGTGCCCGGCATCTTTGCTGCGGGCGACGTTACTGACGACGTCTTCCGCCAGGCAGTGACCGCGGCCGGCCTCGGCTGTATGGCCGCGCTCGAGGCGGAGCGGTACTTGGCCCATAGTGCCGAGGCTGCCGAGGCCGCCGAGTAGGCCATCGGTCGCGCCAGGGGCAGCGCAAATGGATTGGGACAAGCTGCGCATTTTCCACGCCGCCGCCGAGGCAGGGTCTTTCACCCATGCCGGCGAGAACCTCAACATGAGCCAGTCGGCAGTGAGCCGACAGGTCAGCGCGCTCGAGGCAGAGGTGGGCGTGCCGCTGTTTCACCGGCATGCCCGCGGCCTTATCCTCACCGAGCAGGGCGAGATGCTTTTCCGGACGACCAGCGATGTCCAGATCAAGCTCGACGCCGTTCAGGCCCGCCTCGTCGAATCGCACGGCCAACCGACGGGAACATTGAGGGTCACGACAACCGTAGCGCTCGGCTCCACTTGGCTAACGGAACGCGTTCAGGAGTTTCTCGACCGCTATCCCGCGGTCAATCTCCATCTCATCCTCGATGACGGCGAGTTGGACCTCAACATGCGCAAGGCGGATGTCGCCATCCGGCTCAGCCAGCCGGTCCAGCCTGACCTCATTCAGCGGCGCCTGTTCACCGTCCACTACCACATGTTCGCCGCGCCCGCCTATCTGGCCAAGCACACCGAGCCGAAAACGCTCGGCGATCTCGACAAACATCGGATCGTCACCTTCGGCGTGCCGGTGCCGCCGGGCATTCGCGACGTCAACTGGCTGGAGATCGCCGGGCGTGAACCTGGCCATCCTCGGGAGCCGGCGCTCAAGATCAACAACATCTACGCGGTCAAAAAGGCAGTGGAGCGCGGCGCCGGCATCGCCATCCTGCCCGACTACATGATCGAGCCGGATTCGAAATTGGTGCGCCTTCTCGCCGACGCGGAGGTCCCTACTTTTGACACCTATTTCACCTATCCCGCCGAACTCAAGAATTCGGCGCGGGTCCACGTTTTCCGCGACTTCCTGCTATCGAAAGCGCAGAACTGGTCTTATTGATTTTCCGGACTGTGGCATAGAATCAACACTTGTTATTTTTCTGAAGGTCTAACCTGCAATTCGTTAGACAGCGTGTTGCGTTGCCTGCATGCGATTCTACACTGAGTTGCCGGCGTGGTGATTCGGACGCCTTCTCCTCCCTGCGGGCGGATTGCCGGGTCGGCTGTTCCCCTCTGGAAGGTATTGCCGATCGAGTTGTTGATGCGGCAAGAACTGCCGGGCCGAATGGCCCGGCCTTTCTTTCCGCGCTGCGGTTGCGCTCCACCACAGCCGGTCGTCTTTACATATACAGCGCCTCACCTTCCATTCCGGCATAGAGACCGGCAACGTATTCACCGTAGCCGTTGAAAATACGGGTCGGGATCAGTTCGCCGGTGGAGATATCGCGTTCCATCGCCTGGCTCCAACGCGGATGCGGCACCTCAGGATTGACGTTTGCCCAAAAGCCGTATTCGCTCGGTTGGATTTCCTGCCAGAAATTGACTGGCTGCTCCTCAACAAAGGTGAAGCGGACGATCGACTTGATCGACTTGAAACCGTATTTCCAGGGCAAATGCAGGCGCAAAGGTGTCCCCATCGATTTCGCCACGGGCTTGCCGTAGGCACCGGTAACCAAGAAAGCAAGCTCGTTGGTTGCCTCCGCCATGGTCAGCCCCTCGACATAGGGCCAAGGATAGAAGCTGTTCTGGCCACTGGCCATGTCCGGGTCGTAAAACGTCTCCATTTTCAGATATTTGGCATCCGAGGTCGGTTTCGCCATTTCGACCAATTTGGCCAGTGGAAAGCCGGTCCAGGGCACGGTCATCGACCACGCTTCGACGCATCGGTGGCGGTAAAGGCGCTCTTCCAGGGACATGCGGCGGATGAGCTGGTCGACGTCCATGGCCATTTCCTGCTCAATCAGGCCATCGATACGGACTTCCCAAGGATGCGTGACCAGGGCTTCGGCGGCCGAGGCGACACTTTTCTGCGTGCCAAACTCGTAGAAGTTGTTGTAGTTGGTGTTGATCGCTTCCGGCGTGATCGGCCTGTCGATCGTATATTTGCTATTGCGCGGCGCCGGATAGAGGTTGGTGGTGCCGGCGGATTGGGCCGCCACGCGGCCGGCCAGTGCCGTGGTAGCGAGCCCGCTCATGAGTGAAAATCCGCTTGCCTTGAGGATTTCACGGCGGTTGAGATAGACCGACTCGGGCGTCGCCAAGCGCTCGGGGATCTCCCATCTGCGCTTCCGGATGACGTGCATCGGTTTTTCCTCCTGTGAAACTTTTCCTGTCACAAGTAGGCCCACCACGCCCCCACGATCAAATCACGATCCCGTGGCGAAGCCGCAAGGCTTGCCCACATACGAGACAGCCTCCATTTGGCGATCCGCCAAAGCCCCCGGTACTGAAACGAGGCTTCGGAGGCCGCCTATGCAGCCTTAGCTTTGGCCTTCTCGACCGCTTGGTCGGCGAGCCTGCCGGTCAGTTCGGCAAGGTGGTCGAAGCGGCTGCTGAAGGTGCCGACGCCGGCAGTCGCCGAGCGCAACTCGACGATGAGATCGCGGATTTCCGACTCGGGGATCATTGCCTCGACCACGTCCCAGCCATCCCATCCGGGCCGCGCGTCGAAGCCGAGAAGTTGGCCGCGGCGCTGCGAAACGATGCCGTTGACCTTGGGAGTCGCTTCCGAAGGAACGGCGATCTCAACCTTGCGGATCGGCTCGAGCAGCACCGGCTTACACTCCGCCATGCCCTCGCGCATACCGATCTGCGCCGCCGTGCGGAACGCCATATCGGAGGAATCGACCGTGTGGTACGAGCCGTCGGTCAACTTGACGGAGATATCAACCACCGGAAAGCCGAGCGGCCCTTTGGCAAGATACTCGGTCACGCCGGCCTCGACTGCCGGGATATAGTTCTTGGGAACCACGCCGCCCGTGATCGAGTCGCTGAATTCGAAACCCGATCCACGCGGGAGCGGCTTGATCTCAAGAACGACATCGCCGAATTGGCCGTGGCCGCCGGATTGCTTCTTGTGGCGACCGCGTACCGAGGTCGCGGCGCGGATCGTCTCCTTATAGGGCACCGCCGCCTCGTGGGTATTCACCGAGATACCGTATTTGCCGGTCAGCCGTTCGAGCGTGACGCGAAGGTGCATCTCGCCCTGCCCTTCCATCAGCGTCTCGCCGGTATCCTGAACGTGTTCGATCCGCAGCGACGGATCCTCCTCCAGCGCTCGCGCCAACGCCGAGGATAGCTTGACCTCGTCTTTGCGCTCCGCTGACGACACCGCCATTCCGATCACCGGATCGGGGCTTTCCAGCGTCACCAGTTGCTTCGGCGCGGCCTTGCCGCTGCCGAGCGTCTGCCCGGTCTTCGCTTCGTCGAGCTTGCCAAGCCCGGCGGTCTCGCCGGCCTTGGCAGCGTCACGCTTCGACGCCTGTTGTCCCATAATACGGAACACACCGGAAACCCGTCCGACCGGCCCATCGGGGCCAATCAATTCGGCGCCGTCGCCAACCGAACCGGCAAGTATGCGCGCGATCGACAGCTTGCCGCCGTGTGTGGTGTGCAAGGTCTTGAGCACCTGGACTACGGCGTCGCCGTCGCCGCTGACGCCGAGGCGCTTGCAAGTATCGGAAATATCCGGGGCTTCATGGCGGATCGCCTTGAGCAGCCGACCGATCCCGTTGCCACGCTCCGCCGAGCCGATCAGCACCGGACAGATCGAGCCCGAGCGCATCTCATTGACGAGGTCGTCGAACACCTTGTCGCGCGGCGGAGGGATATCCTCGAGAAGCTGCTCCATCAACTCGTCGTCGTAGTCGGCGAGTTTCTCCAGCATGGCATAACGCGCCTCGACCTCGCGCGCGCGATCCTCGTCGCTCATATCGATAATCTCGCTCGCCGCATGCTCGCGGTAGACGAACGCCCGCTCCAGTGCGAGGTCGATAAAGCCGGTTACAATGTCGTTCTGCCAGATCGGGATGTGACGCAGTACCAATGGAACGGAACTGGCGGTTTGCAGCGTCGCGAGCGTCTCACGGACGCGAGCCTCGGCCTTGTCGACCTTGTTGAGGAAGAGGATACGGGGAACGCCCTTGTCCTCAAGCGCCTTGATGATGACCTGAAGGGCTGGGATCTTCTTCTCGTCGGCCTCGGCGACGACCACCGCCAAATCGACACCGGCGAGCGCGCCTTCTGCCTCGAACGCGAACTCAATCGAGCCGGGGCAATCGAGGAAGGTCATGGCGTCACCCATGAAGTCCGTCTCGGCGAGATTGACCTCGACGCTCATCTGGTGAGCGCGCGCCTCAGGCGAGGCGTCGCCGACGGTATTTCCCTCGGCGGTCGTTCCCTGCCGGCTGATTGCGCCGGTTCGCGCCAAAATCGCCTCAAGTAGGGTTGTCTTGCCGCTTGCGAATGGGCCCACCAGTGCGATGCACCTGGGCCCGGCCACTCTGCCGTTGCCGTCTGCCATGACCGTGCCTCCCGCCATCCCTTGTCGTTCGTACGTGGAGCAGCACGGGGCCTTCCGCGCGGCTCCATTTTTTATCGTCTCAGGGATCGGGCCGGCTGACAAGGGTTGTCACGAAGGCTGGTATTCGTCCGCTCGATTGCGCTTTGTCCAGCGACCGGCTACTGCTCGCGTTTCTCGGCCAGCCGCAGCGGCGGCTGGCGGGGGGTCTCGGCATCGAGCAGCCTGAGATAAAGGTCGCGATCGACGTCGGCGCCGCGCCGGTGGAAGTAGATGTGTTCCGCAATTCGCCGGGCGGGCGGCGCGGCCAGCGCGAGATTCAGGAGGACATTCGGCGGGGCTCGATCGAGCATGAAGCGAAGCATTCGCTTGGTCAGGAACCTGGGCACCTCGCGCGTCAAAAGCACCTCCGGCGCCGGACCGCAACCTTTCAGATGATCGGCAATGAATGCGGCAGCACGCCGTCCGTAGCGCAGCGCGAGCCGGATGCCGCCGCCGGTCATCGGTGACACCCAGCCAGCGGCGTCGCCGACCAGAAGTACGCCCGGGGCAGCGATATTCTTCAGGGGGCCGCCGCAGGGGATCAGACCGCTTCGACGCCCCACTATCCTCGTCCGGCTCCAGCCGAAAAGTGGCTCAGTTCGTGCCAAAAAAGCGGAAAGATCGGGCTTATCGCCATGGCGGACGGCGAGGCCCAGTTGGATCGTATCGGGCCCGGGAGCAGCCCAGGCGATATAGCCAGGGGCCAACCGCGAATCGACGAAACAATGGAGGAAGCGCGGGTCGGCGGTATCGCCACCGTCCAACTCGACCTCGAGGCCCGTTAGGAAATGCCGGTTCTCAGACAAGCCGAAAGCGCGTGCCACATGTGAGCGGGCACCGTCGGCGCCAATCAGGAAGCGAGCGGTGATATCGATGTCGGCAAGGCGGATAACCCCACCTTCCCGCCAGGCACCGCGGAACGGAGTCGAGACAAGAAGCAACGCGCCAGCCTCTTTGGCCTGTTGGGCCATCCAGCGCAGAAGCTCTGCGGTCCGGGTTGTGAAAAAGGCATATCCGGGCGAAACGAGGTCGATGCTCCTCAGATTTGGCGCGTACAGCCTGGCGCCGGGTACGCGGCGGGTCAAGCGATGAGGAATGTCGATTTCGTCCAGCGTCTCGCGGACGAGGATTCCTGTCGTCCTGAGACGCGCGCCGGGCTCGCGCTTGGAGTCGAGCACCGCAACGCTGAGCCCGCGCGACGCAGCCGTACGCGCGGCGGCGAGACCCGCAAAACTGGCGCCGACGATGACGACATCAAAATTCATGGCGCGCCTTGGTCAGAAAGCGCGACCAAAGATTCGGATTGCGGTATAAATACGACGAAACCGCGAGCGGATTGCCGTGACTACCAGGGCGCCTTGATCAACTCCCTTCGAGTTCAAGTCGGGAATCACCAATTGCCAGGTTGAGACCAGCCTGGCCCTGAACACCGAGCGGCTGCAAGGCGATCGAGCACACGGAGCCGCCGATAAGCACTTTGGCGCCAACACCAAGACCCACAGTCTCTTCAGCCGAGACGCCAACATAGGTTCCGGCCACCGATCCCGGCACATAGTCACTCTGCTGAGCGATAACCGCCCAAATGATCACGCTCTCCG
>Ga0075327_1000141_pt1 | contig 17793 bp, 16 predicted proteins | sample MayberrySE_Catta_2_FD_120056 | JGI IMG/M metagenome (GOLD analysis project Ga0075327, IMG submission 120056) | Natural and restored wetland microbial communities from the San Francisco Bay, California, USA, that impact long-term carbon... | ecosystem: Environmental > Terrestrial > Soil >...
CGTGCATGCCTTCGCGCTGCTGGACGGTTCGCAGGCCGCCCTTCACGCAGGCCACGTCCGACACCTCGATCCAGGCGCCCAGGGACGCCTCGCCGAGGGCCTCACCGGCGCGGAACTGGTCGAGGAAGCGGATCAGCTCGCCGCGCGACGCGCCGGCCCGGGCGTTGGCCGTGGCGGACTCCAGGGCGTCGAGACGCTCGAGGATCGCCTCCTGGCGCTTCTGCATCTTCGAGAGGGCCTTCTCGATCTTCTTGAGGTCCTTGGATTCCGACATGGGGGGCTCCTTCGGTGGGCGTCGGGACGTGGCGAGGAGAGTCTCGCGCTGAACGGCGTGTCGCGCGAGAGAATAGTCGAAGGTTAGAATCGCGGGGACCCCCTTGCCTGGAGAGCCCCCCGATGAAGTTCGGTCTGATGTTCGTCAACTCCGGCCCCTTCTCGGTGCCCGAGACCTTCGACACACTAGACCGCACGGCGGACGAGGTCGGCTTCGAATCCCTCTGGACCGTCGAGCACGTCGTGATCCCCGTCGGCTACGAGTCCGAGTACCCCTACAGCCCGACCGGCAAGATCCCCGGCGAGGAGAACGCGCCGATCCCGGACCCTCTCCTGCCCCTCGCCTACGCGGCGGCGATCACGAAGCAGATCCGCCTCGGCACCGGCATCCTGATCCTCCCCCAGCGCCACCCGACCTACGTCGCGAAGGCCTATGCGACCCTCGACGTGCTCTCCCGGGGACGCGCGCTGGCGGGCATCGGCATCGGCTGGCTGCGCGAGGAGTTCGACTCCCTGGGCATCCCCTTCCGGGAACGCGCGGCGCGCACCGAGGAGGCCGTCCGGGGCATCCGCTCGCTGTGGGCCCCCGGCGCCCAGTCCTTCGAGGGGCAGTTCTACCGCTGGCCGGCCGTCGAGTCGAACCCCAAGCCGGTGCAGAAGCCGGGCGTGCCGATCATCGTCGGCGGACACGTGGAGGGAGCCGCCCGGCGCGCCGCCCGCATCGGCGACGGCTTCTTCCCCGCTCGCGGCGACATGAAGACGCTCGTCCCGCTGCTCGAGACGTTGCGGGACGAGTGCGGCAAGACCGGCCGCAACCCCGACGAGATCGAGATCTCGACGGGCGCCGGCCCGCTCGACCTCGACACCGTGCGCCGCTACGAGGACCTGGGCGTGTCGCGCCTGGTGATGGCGCCGCCGGCCTTCGATTCGGAAGGCCTGAAGGCCGCCCTTCCCAAGCTGGCGGAGGCGCTGATCCAGAAGACGTCCGGATGAGCGAGGCCGCGCTCCGCCAGCGGATCGAAGCGCTCGAGGCGAGGCTCGCGGCGGTCGAGGACGTCCAGGCGATCCAGAACCTGAAGTCGCGATACGGGCAGCTCGCCGACGCCCGCTACGGCGGGGACGGGGTGGTGCCCCGGCCGGAGCTCGAGCGGATCGCCGACGAGCTGGCGGCGCTCTTCTGCGAGGACGCCGTCTGGGACGGAGGCGCCGGCCTGGGGGTCGCCCGGGGTCGCGACGCCATCCGGCAGCGCTTCCTGGAGCCGACCCTCTCGTTTTCCTGGCACTACTTCGTGAAGCCGCGCATCGAGGTGGCAGGCGACCGGGCCCGCGCCACCTGGGACGTGCTGGCGCCCTGCACGAGCCGCGGCGGCCGGGCCCTGTGGATGTCCGGCTACGAGGACGACGAGTACGTGAAGCGGGACGGCGTCTGGCTCCACCAGTCGATGAAGCTGTCGGTGGTCTTCCTCGCCCCGCACGAAACGGGCTGGGCCTGAGCCGGAGAAGGCTCGGACGCGCGTCCGGCTAGCGCTCCTCCGCCTCCTCCACGTAGCCGATCTCGCGCAGCCGCTCGCGCACCTCGGGCGCCACGGGCTCGGCGATCAGAGGCACTTCGGGCGGGGCGTCGACTCCCATGGTGGCGGCGAGCCTGCGCAGCTCCGCCACCACCTCGGGACGCTCGTGCAGGAGGTCCCGGCGCTCGCCCGGGTCGGCGGACAGGTCGAAGAGCCGGTGCGGCACGTCGTCGCGCGACACGTACTTGAAGCGGCTGCCGGCGACGTCGGCGCTGAGCGCCCAGCGCGAGTCCTTGATCTGGGCGAACACCGGGGCGGCCGGCGGTGGCGGCGTCTCCGGATCGGACCCTCCGCCGGCCGGGGCGCCCAGCAGCTCCTCCCGGCGGCTGCGGCCGGCGAGCCCGTCGGGCACCTCGAGGCCCGCCAGCTCGAGAAGCGTCGGGAGCACGTCGACGCTCTGCGCGGGTGCCGACACGACGGTTCCGGCCGCGATGCGACCGGGCCACCACACGATCAGCGGCACGCGCAGCAGCTCCTCGTGCAGGTGACGCGCGTGGGAGAGTCCGCCGTGCTCCTTGAACTCCTCGCCGTGGTCCGAGGTGACGACCACCAGCGTGCCCGGACTGCCGGGCGCGGGGGCGAGCGGCGCCAGCAGACGCTCGAGCTCCACGTCGAGGAACCGGATCTCCGCGTCGTAGAGGGCGCGCAGGTACTCGAGCACCCGCGGCGGCACCGGACGGTCCGGCGCGTCGTGAAAGTACAGGTAGTCGGACGTCGCCTCGGGCGCCGGCGAGGGAAGGCCCGGGTGCCAGCGCGACCGCCAGGGCTCCGGAGGCGCGTAGGGCTGGTGGGGATCGAAGTAGTGGACGAAGGCGAACCACGGCCCGTCGTCCGCGCCGATCCACTCGAGCACCCGGGTGGTGAGCGCCCGGCTGCGCTCGTTCTTGTCGAGCTCGTCGAAGCGCTCGAACACCTCGAAGCCCTGGTCGAAGCCCGTGCGGCCCCGGAACCGCACCGAGCTCGCGCCGCCGAACGTGCGGTAGCCCGCCGCGGCGAAGTGCTCCGCCAGCGTCCGCTCCTCGTCGCGCACCGCCAGGCCCACGTGGTAGGCCCCGTGCTGGAACGGGAAACGCCCGGTGAACAGCGACGCGTGGGTGGGAACCGTGCTCGACGCCTGGGCGTAGGCGTTGGAGAAGCGGGCTCCTTCGCCGGCCAGCCGCGTGAGCGAGGGTGCGGTCTCGCGCTCGTACCCATAGGCGGCGAGATGGTCGGCGCGCAGGGTGTCGATCGACACCAGCAGCACGTTGGGCCGGGGGGCGTCCGAGCCACAGCCGGTGACGATCCACCCCAACGCCGCGGCGACCGCGCGGAGACGGGGTCGGCGGCGCCGCCGCTCGGGTAGACTCCCTCTCCGCATGCTCCTCGAACCGAATCCCGTCTGATCGCCGCGAGTGGAGCGCGAGTCTAACAGAGCCCGTCGGCCGGCAGCGCCCGGTCGCAGGCGGTCCGGCGTGAGGCGTCGGATCGGCTTCGCGCTGGCGGCAGCGCTCGCGTGCACGGTCGCCGGCCTGCTGCTCGCCGAGGGCGCGGCCCTCCTCTACGTCTCCTTCGTCGCCGAGAGGGGTCGACTCTTCGAGCCCGATCCCGACCTCGGATGGGCGCTGATCCCGGACCTGGACCGCGACCGACGGACCGGCAGCGGCGAGCGATGGAACGTCCGCACCAACGGCCGGGGCTTCCGGAGCCTGGACGAGGACCTGCGCCCGGAGGCTGCCCGGCGCGTGCTGATCCTCGGCGACTCCTTCGCGTTCGGCGAAGGCGTCCGCCTGGAGGACCGCTTCGACTCGCGGTTGGCGGAGCTGCATCCGGACTGGTCGATCGTCAACCAGGGCGTCATGGGCTACGGCCCGGACCAGCAGCTCATCGCCGCGCGCTCGGACATCGCGAAGCTGCGCGAAGGCGATCTGCTGCTCATCGTGAGCTACGTGAACGACTTCTTCGACCTGCTGCGCCGCGATCACAGCGGGCGGGCCAAGCCGTGGTTCGAGCTCCAGGACGGCGAGCTGGTCGCCCATCCCCCGCGGATCGGCCTGATCGAGCGCATCCGCGACCGCTCGTACCTGCTGGCCCGCGCCTTCCGGGCCCTCGAGGATCCGAGCCCGAAGCTGACCCTGGGCGACGCGCGCACGAGCGGCCACCTGTACCGGCGCCTGATCCAGAGCGAGACGACGGACGCCGTCGCCCGGGGCGTCTCGGTCCTGATCGCCTACCACGGCCGCTCCTTCGACGACACCTGGCACCCGACCGTGAAGCTCGCCGTCGATCAGGCGCTCCGGCGCTCGTGCTCGACCCAGGGCATCTCCTGCGTCGACCTGGACTCGGACCTGATGGGGTCCTCGGACCGCCCCTTCCAGCCGGACGGCCACTGGAACGCCAGGGGCAACGCGATCGTGGCCGAGCGGCTCGCGCGGGTCCTGGCGCGCTTGCAGGTCCTGCCGAGCGCTTCTCGAGCGCCGGCGTCGGGGGGACCGTGAGACGCGCACCCCCGCTCCGGGGACGAGCCGCGCGCATCGCCGCGACCTGCGCGGCCGCCTGGCTGGCGAGCGGCGGCACAGCCGACGCGGCCCCGGGTGCGCCCGCGCCGGGCGAGGTCGTCACCTGGGCGGAGCTGCGCCGGCTGCGGGCGTACCTGCCCCGGGAGCTGTGGCGCGTTCGCGACCAGCTCTTCTTCGAGGGCATGCAGCTCCGCATCACCGAGCGCACCGACCAGTCCCCCGCCGCCGCCTACCGGGAGGCCACCCGCCGCTTCCGCGATGCCCGCATCGGTCCCGACGGCAGCCTCGAAGGCTACGTGGCGGGACAGCCCTTCCCGATGGACGGTGTCGACTGCCGCGACGACCCCCTGGCGGGCGTGAAGATCGCCTGGAACTTCGACCACCAGTGGGAGGGAGCCGGAAGCCGCGCCCGCTTCCGCGTGACCTTCCTGCGCAAGGGGCGCGTCCAGGAAGGAGGCCTCGCCGGGCGCATCGGCAGCGTCTGGCTCTCGAACCGCGTCGAGCCCTACTACCTCGCGTCCGGCGCAGGCAGCGTGTTTCCCGGCGACCCGCGCAAGCTCGTCCAACAGGTGGATCTCACCGCCCCCGCCGGCGCCGCCGGGAGCTGGACGGCCCTCACCCGCTACCGCAGCTCCGAGGCGCCGCGCGAGCGCGCGCGGCTCGACGAGCTGTGGCAGTACTCGCCCGGGGTCGGCCGCGCGACCCGGGCCGAGGTGCGCCATCGCAGCGCGCCGGTGGAGGGCGCGGAGATCGTGCCCGACGACCTCGGCTCCTTCGCCGGCGTCGTCACGCGCTACGACTGGGAGTGCCTCGACGAGCTGGAGCTGCTGGCGCCCGTCGACAGCCGGGTGCGCGCCTATCCCTACGCGGGCGACCACGACTTCGGCCCGACCGGACTCTCCTTCGCGAACGACGACTGGCAGCTCCGTCCGGCAGTCAAGCTGCGCATGCGACCGAAGGACCCCGAGCATCCCTACGCGCGCAAGGATCTCTACCTCGACCGCGAGACCCTCCGGGCCCTGTACTCCTTCGCCTACGACGGCGCCGACGCGCTGTGGAAGGTGATCGTCCACAACGGGCGCTTCAGCGAGAGCGATCCGGGCTACTACCCCGGCTGGGACGGCGTCCCCGAGCCGCGGGACGCCAAGACCGTCGCCGACGTCGTCCTCAACGTGCAGACCGGTCTCGGCACCCGCATCGAGTACTGGGACAACCACGGCACGCCGATCGGCGGTCGCTCCGAGATCAAGACCTACATCGACCAGCGCATGCGCGAGCAGGGAATCTGAGGGGAGCGGCCGGCCCGGCGCACCGGTCTCAGCTGCGCCGGACGAATCGCGCGGTGCCGCGGTAGCTCACGAGCGGCACGCCCTCTTCCGCCGTACCGCAGAGATGCGACGACACCTCGCGCAGCACGAACTCGGTCACGTCGATGATGTTCAGCTCGAGGGCCTTCGGGATCGGCACCCAGGCGAGGTCGAGCAGCTCGCCGTTGCCGCGCAGGCGGCCGCGGGCGTCGGCGGCGTCGGCGAGGAAGAAGCGCGCGTGGTAGCGGATCGGATTGAGGGCCGGCGTGATCGCCCGGGCCACGAACTCGAGGGGAGCGAGGGCTGGTCGCAGGCCGTCGGCCCCGACGTCGCCGAGCACCAGCCCCGTCTCCTCGAAGGTCTCGCGGACGGCGGCCACGCCCAGGGCGCGGGCGCGCGCCGGGCGCGGCACCGTGCGCTCGAGGCGCCGCGCCACCGGCCGTCTCAGCTCGCTCGCCACGGGCCGGATGGCGTCGCTCGGGTCCACGCGACCGCCGGGGAACACGTAGACGTCCGGCATGAAGCGGTCCCTCGGCTCGCGCCGTCCCAGCAGGACCTCGGCGTCCCGCCCGCGCCCTCGCGCGAGGACCAGGGTGGCCGCGTCGCGCGGCCGGGTGGCGCGGCGGCTCACGCGCCGGCAGCAGCGGCGGCTGCCTCTCCGGCCGGCGTGCGGCGCTGGGTGTAGAGGGGAGGCGCGCCCACCCGCAGCTCCCTCCGCACCTCCTCGAGCGGACGCTCCAGCAGCGCCTCCCAGTCGGCGGCGGGCAGGAAGGCGGCCTCCCGCCCGCGCTGCGACGCCTCCCGCAGGAAGTCGCCGATCTCCGTGTTGCCGCCCCGGCGCATGCGCTTCTCGACGTTGCGGACGATGTAGCCGATGCCCGGGTTGCGCGTCTGCTCGTAGGTGAAGGCGAGCAGGGCCAGCTCCCCGAGGACGTCCCGGCTGTAGCCCGTCACCACGTGCCACAGGTCGTGCATGTCGCGCAGCCGGGCGCCGAAGGCCAGGGCCTCGGGATCCGAGAGCCCGCGCATCCCCTCGACGTCCTGCTCGATCACCTGGCTCGCGGCGGCCAGCCCCTCGGCGGAGATCTGCTCGGCCAGCGTGAAGCGGCCGTAGCAGTGTCCGAGGCTCTCCTCGGGCAGGCCCAGCAGGTAGTCGCGGTTCGAGAGCACGGGGATCAGGTCGCGCCGCTCGCGCAGCACGCGGGCTCCCATCGGGTCGCGCCGCACGCGCCGCAGCAGCCGCTCGAAGCTGCGGCCCGAGAGCGACCGGATCACGACGAAGACGTGCTCGGTCTGGTCGGGGTTCGCGATCAGGCGCTGGAACGCGCGGCGCGCCTTCCAGGGACGCACCCGCTGCAGCCAGCGTCTCCCGAGGCGCGCGTGCAGGTCGGCGAGCATCGGGCGAGTATACTCGCCCGCGTGCCGGCAGCCGACGACCCCGTCTCGCGAGCCCGAGAGCTCGTCCCGCTCGTTCGGGAGTGCGCCGAGGAGGCGGACCGCGAGCGTCGACTGCCCCAGCGCCTGGCGGACGCCCTGGCCAAGGCCGGCCTGCACCGGGTGGCGGCGCCGCGTTCGGTCGGCGGGGGCGAATGCGATCCCCGCACCCAGATCGAGACGATCGAGGTCATCTCCGCGGCGGACGGCGCCGCGGGCTGGACCCTGATGATCGGGATCGAGAACGCGGGCTTCCTCGGCGCCGCTCTCGACCTCGAGGTGGCGCGCAAGATCTACGCCGACCCGGGGCTGATCGTCGCAGGCGCCCTCAACCCGCTGGGACGCGCCCGGCGCGTGGAGGGTGGCTACCGCGTCTCGGGACAGTGGCCGTTCGCGAGCGGCTGTCACAACGCGGGCTGGTTCTGGGGTCAGTGCGTCGAGATGGACGGCGACGAGCCGGTCCGGAGCGAGTCCGGCGCGGCGGTGCTGCGCGAGGCGGTGATCCCGGCGACGGAGTTCGAGATCCTCGACACCTGGAAGGTCTCGGGCCTGCGCGGCTCGGGCAGCCACGACGTCGCGGCGCGAGACGTCTTCGTGCCGGACGAGCGCATGACCCAGGTCTTCGGGGGCGGACTGCAGATCCGCGAGACGGGTACGCTGTTCCGCATCCCCCCCTTCAACCGTCTCGCCTACAACAAGGTGGGCGTCGCGACGGGCATCGCGCGGGGCGCCCTCGACGCCTTCGCGGAGCTGGCGGCCCAGAAGCTGCCCCGGGGCTCGCGCAAGCTGCTGCGCGACAAGGTCTCGGTGCAGCTCGCCTTCGCCGAAGCGGAGACTGCGCTGCGGGCCGCCCGCGCCTTCGTATTCGACGCCGTCGAAGCGGTGTGGCGAGCCACCGAGGTCGGCGAGCCCGTGAGCGCCGAGGACCGGATCTCCGTGCACCTGGCCTGCAGCCACGCCTGCCTGGCCTCGATCCGCGCGGTCGAGCTCGTGCATGCCGCCGCCGGCACGACCGCGAACTTCCAGTCGTGCGCCCTCGAGCGGCGCATGCGCGACGTGCGCGTCGTCCCCCAGCACATCATGGTCTCGCCCCAGTGGACCGAGGTGGCGGGGCGCGTGCTGCTGGGCCTCGAGGGCGACTCGCCCTTCTTCAACGGCTAGCGGCGCCCTTCAACGGCTAGCGGCGCCCTTCAACGGCTAGCGGCGCCCTTCAACGGCCAGCGTCGCCGCCGCGGGCCCGGGCCAGGTCCTTCGCGGTGGCGCGGGCCAGGCTGCCGGCGTCCGTCGAGATGGTGATCATCCGGTAGCCCGTCTCCACGTGCTTGGCGGCGAGCCGCGCGTTGGCCTGGATGCCGGCGGCCACCGCCGTGCCCGCGCACGCCTGCGCGACCCGCCGGTAGGCGGACTGGTAGGGATCGGGGTTGTCGGCGGCCGGCGGCTGGCCGAGAGCCAGGCTGAGGTCGTTCGGACCGACGTAGACGGCGTCGACTCCCGGCACGGCCACGATCTCGTCGATCGCGTCGAGGGCCGCGCGCGTCTCGATCATCGGGATGCACAGGACGCACTCGTTGGCGCTCCCGAAGTAGTCGGGGCCGGCCGCGTAGGCGGCGCGGTTCGGCCCGAAGCTGCGGGCGCCCTCGGGTGGATAACGGCAGGCCCGGACCGCTGCCCGCACGTCGTCGACGCTCTCGATCAGGGGCACCACGATGCCCAGGGCGCCGGCGTCGAGCATCCGGCCCACGGCGGCGAAGTCGTTGGACGGAACCCGCGCGATGGGGACCGACCCGGCCGCGTGGACGGCCAGCAGCATCTCGGCGGCGATCGGGTAGTCGATCATGCCGTGCTGCAGGTCGACGCACACGTAGTCGAAGCCCTGGTGGCTCACGACCTCCGCCGCGAAGGAGCTGGGGATCGCGAGCCAGGCGCCGTAGCAGGGCTCGCCCGCCCGCAGCCGCTCCCGGAGTGCGTTGCGCGCCATCGCGGGATGCTACTCGGACGGCCGGGTTTCGGGGAGCGCCGGCATCGAGGGGCGCCTCCTTCGGAGAGCGCCCGTCTAGCGCTCCTTCGCGGCCTCGCGGGAAACGGCTGGGGGAGGCGCGCTCGCATCAGCGGGGCAGCAGGACGGCCTTTCCCGCCAGCCGGCGCTCGCTGAGATCCGTGAGGACCCGCCCCGCCTGCTCGAGCGGGAAGCGCGCGGGCGACGTCGGCGCGAGGTCTCCCGCCTCGATCATGCGGCCGAGGTCCGCCAGCAGCTTCGGGTTGAGGGCCGGGTCGCGGTGCGCGGTCCCGCCCCAGTCGACGCCGACCACCTGGCAGCTCTTGAGCAGCACGAGGTTCAGGCGCAGCTTCGGGATCTCGCCGGACGCGAAGCCGATCACCAGGTAGCGCGCCCCCGGCGCGCACGCGCGCAGGGCCGGCTCCGCCCGCGCGCCGCCCACCGGGTCGTACACCATGTCGACGCCTCCGCCGGACAGCGCCTTGGCGCGCTCCTTCAGGTCTTCGCGCTCGTAGTCGATCGTCTCGTCCGCGCCGCGCGCGCGGCACAGGGCGAGCTTCTCGGGAGAGGAGGCCGCGGCGATCACGCGGGCTCCCATGGCCCTGGCGACGTCGATGGCGGCGAGCCCCACCCCGCCGGCGGCGCCGAGGACGAGCAGCGTCTCGCCCGGGCGGAGTCCGCCGCGCCGGTCCAGGGCGAACAGGGCCGTGCAGTAGCTCTGCACGAAGCAGGCGGCGGTGGGGAGATCGAGGCCGCCGGGCACCGGCAGGAGCGCGGAGGCCTGGACGCCCACCTGCTCGGCGAAGCCGTTGAGGCCGGGCATCGCGACGACCCGATCGCCCGGGGCCACGCCCTCGACCCCCTCCCCCACCCGGGCGACGCTGCCGGCCACCTCGCTGCCGGGCACGAACGGCGGCTGGGGCTTCAGCTGGTACAGCCCCTGCACCATCAGGGCGTCGACGAAGTTCACGCCGCAGGCGGCGACGTCGACGATCACCTGACCCGGGCCCGGCAGCAGGTCGGGGCGCTCCTCCACCTTCAGGTTCGCGGGAGGGCCCAGCTCGTGACAGACGACGGCGCGCATCGGCTGGCGATCCTACCACGACCCGCTCCCGAGCTCGGCTGCGGGAGCGCCCGGATCTGTGCAACCATGCCGGACCCGTGAGGGCCTCGCGCGCCCCGCGAAGCCACCCGAAGGAAGCGCCCATGAGCAAGACCGCCCTGATCACGGGCGTCACCGGACAAGACGGCTCCTACCTCGCAGACCTGCTGCTCGAGAAGGGATACCGGGTGGTCGGACTGTCCCGCCGCTCGACCCACTACCACCACCCGAACATCGACCACCTGATCGGCAAGATCAGCCTCGAGCACGGCGACCTGATCGACGCCGACTCCCTCGCGAACGTGATCCAGCGCCACCAGCCGGACGAGGTCTACAACCTCGCCGCCCAGTCGGTGCCCGCGGACAGCTGGAGCCAGCCCGTCGTCACCGGTGAGGTCACGGCCCTCGGCAGCCTGCGCATGCTCGAGGCGGTGCGGCGCCACAAGCCGGACGCGCGCTTCTACCAGGCCACCAGCCGCGAGATCTTCGGCGGCGTCCAGGAGGAGGTGGTCGACGAGTCGACGCCCTTCCGCGCCAACAACCCCTACGGCGTCGCGAAGCTCTACGCGCACCTGATGACCCTCACCTACCGCGAGTCCTTCGGCCTGTTCGCCTGTGGCGGCATCCTCTTCAACCACGAGAGCCCGCGACGGAGCCTGCACTTCGTGACCCGCAAGGTCACGATGGCGGCGGCCTGCATCAAGCTCGGGATCGAACGGCCGCCCCTCAACGAGGCGGGCGAGCCCCTGGTGCAGGACGGCGTCGTGAAGCTCGGCAACCTCGACGCCGTGCGGGACTGGGGTCACGCCCGGGAGTACGTCGACGCCATGTGGCGCATGTTGCAGCAGGACGCACCCACCGACTACGTGATCGGTACGAACACCGCCTATACGGTGCGCGACCTCTGCCGCGTGGCCTTCGCGCGCGTCGGCCTCGACTGGCAGAAGCACGTCGAGGCCGACGAGGCCTTCATGCGTCCCACCGAGATCGCCGCCTCGAAGGGAGACTACGCCAAGGCGAAGGCCGAGCTCGGCTGGGAGCCGCGGATCCGCTTCGAGCAGCTCGTCGAGGAGATGGTCGACGCCGACCTGGCGCGGCTCTCGGACTGAGGCCCGTAGTCGGCTAGAGCGCCGCGAGGATCGTCTCCGCGTCGCTCGTCTCGAGCTTCCCGCCCTTCTCGACGTTGAGCACCTTCACGCGGCCGTCCTCGATCACGGCGGCAAAGCGCTGGGAGCGCAGGCCGAGTCCCGCAGCGCTGAGGTCGAACTCGAGACCGAGGGCCCGGGTGAAGTCGCCGGCGCCGTCCGCCACCATCACGACGTCGTCCCCGGCGCCCTGGGCGTCGCCCCAGGCTCCCATCACGAACACGTCGTTCACCGACAGGCAGACGATGGTGTCGACGCCCCTGGCCTTGATGTCCTTGGCGCGCTGGATGTAGCCCGGCAGGTGCTTGGCCGAGCAGGTGGGCGTGAAGGCGCCGGGCACGGCGAAGAGCACCACCTTCTTGCCGCCGAACAGCTCCTTCGTGGTCGCGTCCTTGGGGCCCTCGCCGGTCATCACCTTGAGGGTGGCGTCGGGCAGCTTGTCGCCGACTTGAATCGCCATCTGGGGGTCTCCTTCTGGGGGCCGGCAGCACCGGCCGCTTGGGTGGAACGATGGACTCCTCAGCTCGGGTCCCCGAGCTTGAGGAGCTGCTTGCCGAGGTTCTGGCCCCGGAAGAGCCGCTGGAAGGTCTTCGGCGCGTTCTCGAGTCCCTCCTGGACGTCCTCGGCGTGGACCAGCTCGCCCGAGGCGATCCACTTCGAGAGGTCGGCCCGGGCTTCGCGCGCACGTGCGAGGTGATCCAGCAGCAGGAAGCCCTGCATGGTACAGCGGCGGATCACGAGCTGCATGATGTGGCGCGGTCCAGCGGGCAGCTCCTTCTCGTTGTAGCCGGAGATGCCGCCGCACATCGCGATGCGTCCGAAGGTCGCCATGTTCACGAGTACCGCGTCGAGGGTCTCGCCGCCCACGTTGTCGAAGTAGACGTCGATGGCGTCACGGCACTCCTCGCGCAGGCGGGCCCGGAGGTCCTCCGACTTGTAGTCGATGGCCGTGGTGAAGCCGGCCTCCTCGGTGAGCCAGCGGCACTTCCGCTCGCCGCCGGCGATGCCGATCACCTTCGAGGCCCCGCGGATGCGGGCGATCTGCCCGGCGATGGAGCCGGTCGCTCCGGCCGCCCCCGAGACCACCACCACGTTCCCCGGCTCGGGTCGGCCCACCTCGAGCATCCCGAAGTAGGCGGTGAGCCCGGTGCCCCCGAGGACGCCCAGCACCCAGGACGGCTCGACGCCGTCGGGCACCCGACCGACGCCGCCCATCGGTCCCGGCCGGCCGTCGGTCACGCAGTACTCCTGCCAGCCGAACATGCCGTGGACGAGCTCGCCCTCGCGGTGGCGGGGATCGCGGGAGCGCACCACCTGACCCACCGCCGAAGAGCGCATCACCTCGCCGATGCCCACCGGCGGCACGTAGCTCTTCTCGTCGTTCAGCCAGCCTCGCATGGCCGGCTCGAAGGCGAGGTAGAGGTTGCGAACGACGATCTCGCCGTCCGCGGGCTCGCGCAGCGGCTCGGCGACCCATTCGAAGTCGCTCTCCCGCACCATTCCTTCGGGACGCCGCGCGAGGCGCCACTGCCGGTTCACTTCCCCCTTCGCTCCGGCGGTCACTTCGGCCACGGCTTGATCTCCTGCTGGACCACGGTTCCCGGCAGCATTCCGACGTTGACGAGGACCATCACCGGCTGATTGTCGCGCCGGGTGTTGAAGAGGACCAGGTCCGTGAGGCCGTCGCCGTTCACGTCGCCGGGCCGGATCTGCCCCTCGGTCGAGATCTCCTGGCGGGCGTCGCGCTTCGGGTAGCCCTTCTCCCGGCTGCCGACGAAGATCTCCAGGTGGGTGCCGTCCGTCGAGCTGATGTAGTCCGCGAAGCCGTCGCCGTTGAAGTCGTACTCGAGGGTGGGGATGAAACCCGCCGGGCGCGACGTCTCGAAGTCGAGGGGCACGTCGAACTTCACCTCGAACCAGGCGTCGCTGCGCGACGGCCGCAAGGGCTGCGGGGGCGCGTCCGGTGAACGCAGCAGCTCGTAGACCTGCAGCTTCGCGTCGATGGCCTCGGTGAGGAAGATCTCGATCAGCTCGAGGACGCTCAGATTGATGCCCACGCGCATCAGCTCGAGGGTGCCGTTGCCGTCGACGTCCCGGAGCTGGTCCGCGCCGAGCACCTCGGGATCCTCGAACGCGTAGTCGGGCGCGGACAGGTCCCAACCGCCGCCGCGATTGAAGTGGATGTAGGTGTTGTAGCCGGCGTCCATCACGCCGCCCAGGGTCTCGGAGATGATCAGGTCCGCCAGGCCGTCGCGGTCGATGTCCCGGGCGGCGGTCCGGACCGCGCCCGAGCCCCGGATGTGGTCCTGCATGGAGATGCGCCCGAGCTCGATCGTCCGGCTCGGCGCGTGGGAGTAGCTGCCGTCCTCCTGCTGGTAGAAGACGTTCAGGACGTGGCGCAGGGACGCCAGGATGTCGGGGCGGCCGTCCGCGTCGATGTCGCCCACGGAGATGCGCGCGGCGTCGAGGAAGATCTGGATGTCGCTCTCCGAGACCATCAGCTGCTGGGGGGCGACGAAGAAGTTCGCGCGCGCGCCGCTGGCGATCCGGGTGCGCAGCGCGCCCGCGGGAGACAGGAAGAACGTCTCGCCGAGGCCCGGGGCCACCAGCCACGGCTCCGGGCCGAAGCCGGCGGAGGCGATCGGCAGGCGGTCGAGGCCGCGCTCGTCGCTCGAGACGCCGATCGTGAGGTCGTTGGGGATCTGCGCGTCGCGCACGTCTGCCTTCAGACCGCCCTCGGGCGTGCGCTGGAACGACATCGTGCCGATGCCGCGCGGGCGCAGCAGGAGCATCTCGCTGCCGGGACGCCCGTCGACGTCGTAGAGGTCGTAGGCCGCGCTGTTGCGGGGGATCGGCGTCTCGAGGGTGGGCGTCGACGGGATGCTCCCGTCGGGCGCCTGCAGGAAGAGGCGCAGGGCGCGCCGCTCGTCCGGCGGCATCCCGTAGGTGACGGCCTGCAGCACGTCCTGGCGGCCGTCGCCGTCGAGGTCCACCAGCTCCGCGGTCACGGTGCGCCCCTGGCTCTCGATCTTCTGGACGAAGAAGGGTTCCTCGGCGGACGCCGGACCGGCCAGCAGCCAGAGTGTCACGACCGGAACTGCCACCCGAAGCGAGGAGCGGCGCGCGCCGTCCCGCGCACCGTGACCCCCCTGGCCGCAGGTTGCGGGTTCGGTCGACACGCGGCGCATGCTAGCAGGCCACCCCGGCGCAGGGTCCGGCCCGCCGGTCTGCCGCGGCGGCTCAGGGGGACGGCGGACGGTACCGCTTGCGGGCGTGCTCGAGCCCTTCGAGGCTGCCGATGTCGAACCACTCCCCGGGCAGGAGCGTCGCCCGGGTGGGGACGCGGTCGACGAGCCAGGCGATGAAGTGCCCGGGCGCGTCGGGGTTTCCTCCCTCGGCGAGGTAGGTTTCGAGCTCCGCGGCGACGGCCGGCGGGAAGAAATAGAGCGCGATCGCCGCCCACTCCGAGCGCGCGTCCGGCGGCTTCTCGCGGAAGCGCTCGACGCGACCCCGGTCGTCCATCACCACCTCGTTGTAGGCCGACGCAGCGCCCCGCTTCACGCGGCGGACTCCCAGCAGCGGCTGCGTCTCGTCGCGTGCGAAGACCTCCTGCAGCTGCCGCAGCGGAAACCCCAGCAGGTTGTCGCCCGCCGCCACGAGCCACGGCTCGTCGCCCGCGGGTCGACGCGCGAGCGCGAAGGCGAGGTCGCCGAGGGCGCCGCGCTTGTCGGCGTCGCTGCGGGTGCCGTCGTTGACGATCTCCACGGGCACGGCCGTCTCGAGCCCCGCCGCCCAGCGCTCGAAGTGGGGCGCGAAGCGGTCGTTCGCGATCACGACCACCCGGCGGAGACCGTCGAGGCCCAGCACACCGTCGAGGATGTGGGAGAGGATCGGCCGCCCGGCCACCTCGAGCAGGGGCTTCGGGCGGTCGCGGGTGAGGGGATGCATGCGCGTCGCGTAGCCCGCCGCGAGCAGGTACGCGTTCAACGGGGGACCGGGGGCGCCGGGGTGGGAAGCAGGAACGAGAAGCCCGACGACTCGTAGGCGTCGCGCAGCTCGTCGGGCGTCTGGCCGGGAGCCGCCATCCCGACGACGGCGCCCCCCGATCCGCACAGCTTGGCGGCGCCGCCCCGCCCGAGGGCGATCGCGACCATGCGCCGGTCGGCCGGGGAGACGTCGAAGATGGCCGTCCGCATCTCGAAGTTCCGCCGCATGCAGGCCCGGAACGCGTCCGGGTCGCCCCGCTCGAGCGCCGCGACGCCCTCGTCGACGAGCCGGCGGAAGGCCTCGATGGCCTCGAGCACCTGGGGATCGCCCGCCAGCCAGCGGGCCCGCAGGCTGCCGTGGGGCCGTCCGGACGTCTCGCCGCCGCGCGGGTCCCAGGCGACGAAGAGCGGCGGCAGCAGCGCGGGGTCGAGGGCGCGGTAGCTCGACGGTCCCCGCGGCTCCCGCAGGTCCATGCACAGCAGTCCGCCGTGGGCCTGGATCACCCGGTCCATGGCTCCCGCCGCGATGCCGAGGTCCTCGAGCTCGGCGGCCAGGGCCAGCTCTGCGAGATCCGCGGGCGCGATCTCCACCTCGAACCAGGCGCACAGGGCGCGCAGGGCGGCGACGACGATCGCGCTCGAGCCCGCCAGCCCCACCTGCCGCGGAACGTCGGTGTCGTAGGACAGCTCGAAGCGCAGGCGCGGGTCGCTCGCCGGCAGCTCCGAGAAGCCCTTGGCGGCTCCCGCGAAGCGCTTGAGGGCGGCGCGCAGCAGGCGCAGGCCGTCGTCGCAGCCCGTCGACCCGAAGGCCTCGACGGCGTCCCGGGCCGTCTCGAAGGCGGTGCCGTCGGTCGCGCCCGCGCGCAGCGCGAAGCGCTCCGCCGGCGCCACGTGCGCCCGGGCGCGGAAGTCCGCGAGGGCGACGGCGATGGCCTTGCCGCCGTAGCCGTCGGACGGGTTCCCGAGCAGGCCCGCGCGAGCGGGGGCGATGGCGGTGACCGGCTGCACGGCGGAACCCTATCGGGCACCGGACCCCATCCGCAACTAGCTGTTTTCAAAAGGCTTGCAAATTTAGTAAAGAAATAACTTGCGATACAGGACGAGGCTGTCATGCTGGTCGCCGTCCGCAGCGCCCCGGAGGTCCGCCCGATGCCCTCTCCCCTGCCCTCCTCTGCTTCCACGGCTTCCCCGCCCTCCCCCGAGCCCGCAGCGTCCCCCGCCGCCCCCGGGCGTGCGGGCGCGATCCGCGTGGCGAGCCTGACCGAGCTGCGCGAGCGCCGGGTCGTGACCGTCTCCGGCCGCCGCGGCCGCATCGCGGTGTTCGCCGACGGCGACGCCGTGCGCGCCGTCGACAACCGCTGTCCCCACATGGGCTTCCCCCTCGACGAGGGCAGCGTGAAGGACGGCATCCTCACGTGTCACTGGCACGAGGCGCGCTTCGATCTCGCGAGCGGCTGCACCTTCGACCTGTTCGCCGACGACGTCCCCACCCACGACTGCTGGATCGAGGGCGGAGACGTCTTCGTTGCCGGGCTGCCGTCCCGGGTCCCGGACGTCGACCACCACCGCGCGCGCCTGCGCTCGGGGGTCGAGCTCGACGTCCCGCTCGTGCAGGCGAAGAGCCTGCTCGGGCTGCTCGACCTCGACGCCGATCTCGAGAGCATCCTGGGCGACGTCGTGACCTTCGCGTCGCGCAACCTGGTGAGCTACCGGGAAGGGCTCATCCGGCTCGGCTGCGTGGCGAACCTGTACCCGTGGCTGCGCCGCGAGACCGCCTACCCGGCCCTGCTGTACGCGATCCGCCAGGTGGCGAGCGATACCGCTGCCAGCGTGGCGCGGCGCCGCCGGCGTCCGCTCGACGGGGGCGAACACGACCCCGAGACCCTGCAGCGCTGGCTGCGCCAGTGGATCCGCACCCGCCACCGCGACGCCGCCGAGCGCACCCTGCTGACGGCCGTCGACGCGCGCTCTCCCGAGCTGCTGGCCGATCTGCTGCTCGGCGCGGCCTGCGAGCGGCTGTTCGCCAACACGGGTCACGTCCTCGACGCCTGCAACAAGGCCCTCGAGCTCGTCGCGATCCTCGGCGACGACAGCGCCGCCGAGCTGGTGCCCTTGCTGGTGCCGGCCCTCGTCGACACGCGCGGCGAGGAGGAGAGCACCACCTGGCACCACCCGATCGACATCGTCGGCCCGCTGCGCGAGATCGAGGCGCGCCTGCCCGAGACCCTGGCGAAGAACCGCGCCGCCAGCGGCTCCTGGACGGGAGGACCCGCCCTGCGCGACGTGCTGCTCGGCAGCGACCCGCTCGCCATCACGAACGCCCTGGAGACCGCCCTCGCCGCGGGGGCACCGCCCGAGGAGCTGGCCCGCCGGGTGGCGCACGCCGCATCCCTGCGGCTCGCGCGCTTCGCCACCTCGAACGAGGTGACGGACTGGTTCGGTCCCCAGCACAGCCTGAACTTCGCGAACGCGGCCCACCAGGCC
>Ga0075327_1000142_pt1 | contig 17738 bp, 20 predicted proteins | sample MayberrySE_Catta_2_FD_120056 | JGI IMG/M metagenome (GOLD analysis project Ga0075327, IMG submission 120056) | Natural and restored wetland microbial communities from the San Francisco Bay, California, USA, that impact long-term carbon... | ecosystem: Environmental > Terrestrial > Soil >...
CTGCTGTCGCCCGTGCCGATGGTCCGCGGCTTCGGCGCGCTGCTCGCCGTGGGCCAGGGCAGCGCGAACGAGCCGCGCGTGATCGTGCTCGAGCACGGCGCGGCCAGCGTGCGCGGCAAGAAGAAGGGCGGCGCCAAAGCCGCGCGCCGGCCGACCGTCTGCCTCGTCGGCAAGGGCGTGTGCTTCGACTCGGGCGGCCTCTCGCTGAAGCCGAGCACGAGCATGGCGCGCATGAAGCACGACATGTCGGGCGGCGCCGCGGTGATCGGCGCGCTCTGCGCCGCCGCCCGCCTCGCGCTGCCGCTCCACGTGGTCGGCGTGATCGGGGCCGTGGAGAACATGCCGAGCGGCACGGCGTACCGTCCGGATGACGTCGTGACGAGCCTCTCGGGCCAGACGGTCGAGATCAGCAACACCGACGCCGAGGGCCGGCTCGTGCTCGCCGACGCGCTCCACTTCGCGAGGAGCGAGTTCGCGCCCGCCGCGATCGTCGACCTCGCCACGCTCACCGGCGCATGCTCGGTCGCGCTCGGCAAGTGGGCCGCCGCGGTGCTCGGCAACCACGACCGCCTCGCCGAGCGCATGATCGCCGCGGGCGAGGCGAGCGGCGAGCGCTACTGGCGGCTCCCGCTCTGGGACGTACACCGCGAGTTCATGAAGGGCGGCGTCGGCGACCTCAAGCAGACGGGCGGCCGCGACGGCGGCACGATCACGGCGGCGGCCTTCCTCTCCCACTTCGTGGGCGACACGCCCTGGATCCACCTCGACATCGCGCCCGTCGCCGACACGGAGAAGGCGAGCGCGCTCCAGCCCACGGGCGCGACCGGCTTCGGCGTGCGCTCGCTCGTCGAGCTGCTGCGCAGCTGGAGCCAGCTGAAGCTCTGAGCGGCTGACCTTCCGTCACTGCGCGCGGATTGCCGGCACCGAATAAGCCCCTACCCTCGGCGTCCAATTCGCCGGCCGGGCGCCCCGCTGCCCGCGCCGCCGCATAGGAGAGACAAAGCTTCCATGTCCCGTTTGCTCGTCGTGCTCGCGCTCGCTCTCGTCCTCGCTGCGCCCGCCGTCTTCGCCGCCGGCGACGCCGCCGCGGGGAAGAAGAACTACGACACGCTCTGCTTCACCTGCCACGGTGCGGCGGGCAAGGGCGACGGGCCGGCCGGCGCCGCGCTGAATCCGCCGCCCCGCGACTTCTCGCAGGGCGACTTCAAGTTCGACGCCGACAAGAACGGCAAGGCCGGCGAGGACGCGGACCTGAAGCTCGTGATCAAGAACGGCGCCGGCGCCTACGGCGGCAATCCCTCGATGGCGCCCTGGGGCCATCTCGCGGACAAGGACGTCGACGACCTGATCGCGTACGTGCGCTCGCTCAAGCAGTAGCGCGCGCGCCTCGTCGAGGGCGGGGTTCGGCCCCGCCCTCCCCTCGCTGCTAGCCTGCCTCCGTTGAGCGACGAGGCCAATCGCGGCCGGGACGAGTCGGCGCTCGTTCCCGTGGAGCGCTCCGTCCCGGCCCCGCTGGACCGGGACGCCGGGCGCGTCCCGGCCCTCACGCGCTACTTCGCCGAGCTCCGCCACCATCCGCCGATCTCCCGCGAGGAGGAGCACGCGCTCGCGGTGCGCTGGGCCGAGCAGCGCGACGTCGAGGCGGCGCGCCGGCTGGTGCTCTCGAACCTGCGCCTCGTGGTGAAGATCGCGATGGAGTACCGCCGCGCGTGGGCGAACACGCTGGACCTGATCCAGGAGGGGAACCTCGGGCTCCTCCAGGCGGTGCAGCGCTTCGACCCCTACGCCGGCACGAAGCTCGCCTCGTACGCGGCCTACTGGATCCGCGCCTACATCCTCAAGTACCTGATGGACAACATCCGCCTCGTGAAGCTCGGCAACACGCGCGCGGAGCGGAAGCTCTTCTTCCGGCTGAACCGCGAGAAGCGCGAGCTCGAGCGCCTCGGCTTCCGGCCCGAGCCGCGCCTGATCGCGGAGCGCCTCGACGTCGCGGAGGCGGACGTCGTGTCGATGGAGCAGCGCCTCTCCGGCGGCGAGGTGTCGCTCGACGCCCCCGTCGGCGACGACGACGACGGCGCGCGTTACGGCGACTTCGTGGCGGCGCCCGCGAGCTCCGCCGAGGCGATCGTCGCCGACGAGAACCTGCGCGAGACGTTCCTCTCGCACGTGCGCAGCTTCGCCACGGAGCTCGGCCCGCGCGAGCAGCGCATCCTGGACGCACGCATCCTGGCCGAGGATCCGCTCACGCTCCAGCAGCTCGGCGACGAGATGGGCGTGACGCGCGAGCGCGTGCGGCAGCTCGAGAAGGCGCTCGTCGACGACCTGCGGGAGTACCTGAAGCGGAACGTGGTCGACTTCGAGTACTACGCGCCGTCGGAGGAGTGAGGCCGGGCGGTGGAGCTTCGAGCGCCCGAACGCTCCGCCCGGGTGCCCGGGGCCCGGAGGGTGGGGCTGCTCTGGGCCTCGGCTCGCAGGCGACGCGTGGCGTGGCGTCGCCGGTGCGGAGGCTCTGCTCGCGCGAGGCTCTGCGGCGGTGCGAAGGTCACCTCGGTTGTCGCGGCCCCGGATACCGGCCCGCCGCAGCCCCACCCTCCGTGCCCTCGTTTCGCGGAGGTGGCGCGCCGCTACTCCGCCGGGCGGGGTTCGGGGGAGGCGGCGAGGGCGTCGTCGACCCAGGCGGAGAGCTCGGCCCACGCGCGGCGGCGCCAGGCGAAGCGGCTCGTGCGCGAACGCACGCAGGCGGCCTGGCGCTCGGCGAGCGGCAGCCGCCAGAAGCGGCGCCGCGCACGGCCCGCGAGGAGCGGCTCCCACTCGAGGAGCGTGAGCCAGACGAGCAGGCGGCGCGCGGCCGCCGGGCCGCGGTGGCGGAGGAGGCGTGCGGCGGCCGGGACCAGATCGCGCACCGGGTCCGGGTGGAGCGCGTCGGCGAGGTTGTAGAGCATGCGTCCCGTGCGCGGACCGAGCGGCTCCGCGGCCGCGAGCTTGCCCGTCATCGCCGCACAGGGTACGGCATCCCCCGTGGAACCGCGGATCCGGCGCCTCGTGGTGGTGAAGGGCCGCGTGCAGGGCGTCGCCTACCGCGCCAGCACGCGGGCCGAGGCGCGCCGGCAGGGCGTCTCGGGCTGGGTGCGGAACCGTGCGGACGGCAGCGTCGAGGCCGCGTTCGAGGGCGCGGCGAGCGCGGTGGCCGCGCTCGTGGAGTGGTGCCGCGCGGGCCCGCGCTTCGCGCGCGTGGAGTCGCTCGAGGTGCGCGAGGCGGAGCCGGAAGGCGTCGCCGGCTTCGAGGTGCGATGAGGCGCGCGGCCGCGGCGCTGGTCGCGCTGGCCGCGTTCGCGTGCGGGCGCGCCGAGCCCGCGCCCGAGGCTCCCGGCCCCGCGCCGCGGGCCCGCGTCACGATCGGCGTGCACGTGATCGACGCCGAGCTCGCCGACACGCCGGCGCGCCAGCAGCGCGGCCTCTCCGGGCGCACCTCGCTCGCCCCCGGCCAGGGCATGCTCTTCGTCTATCCGGAGCCGGCCGTGCGCGGCTTCTGGATGCCCGACATGCACTTCGACATCGACATCGTCTGGATCCGCGAGGGCCGCATCGTGCACCTCGAGCCGGACGTGCCGCACGCCGTGGACGGGCCGCTCCCGGTCTACCGGCCCGCCGAGCCCGCGGAGCTCGTGCTCGAGGTGCCGGCGGGCACGGCACGAAGGCTCGGCTGGCGCGTCGGCGACGCCGTCGGGGTCTCGGGCCTCGCGCATTGAGCGTGCCCGCCCGCCCGCGCCTGCTCGGCATCGACGACGGCCCCTTCACGAAGGGAGTCGACGCCACCACGCCGCTCGTCGCAGTCTTCATGGAGGGCGCGGACCGGATCGAGGGCGTCGCCCTCCGCGCCTTCCCGGTGGACGGCGACGACGTCACGACCTTTCTCGCGCGCTGGATCTCCGAGCTGCGCTTCCGGCCGGCCACGCACGGCGTGGTGCTCGGCGGCATCACGATGGCGGGGCTCGCGGTCGTCGACCTGCCCGCGCTCGCGCGCGCGACGGCGCTGCCCGCGATCGCCGTGAGCCGGCGCGATCCGGCGGATCATCGCGTCGCCCACGCGCTCGCGGCGGCCGGCCTCGCGGCGCGCCTGCCGCTGCTCGAGCGTGCGCCGGCCGCCTTCCGCGTCGACGGCGGGCTCCACGCCTCCGTCGCAGGGGCGACGCCCGAGAGAGCGCGCGCGCTGCTCCTCGCCGCACGCGGCAAGAGCACGCTGCCGGAGCCGCTGCGCGTGGCGCACCTGATCGCGGCCGCAGTGGCGCGGGGCAGCTCCCGGGGCCGCGCGTAGCCGGACCGCGCGCGCCCGGGGCTCAGCCGCCCGCGGCCGGTGCGGGCGGCTTGCCGGCCGCCGGTGCAGGCGGCTTGCCAGCCGCCGGCGTGGGCGGCTCGGCGAACTGGCCGCGGATCTCGCGGCGCACGGCCGCGTCGATCGCCGCGGTGTCGCGGCCGAGCACCGTGCGGAGCGCCTCGTCGTCCGGCCGGCCCTCGCCGAGGAGCGCGAGGAGCCGAGCGCGCGCGGCCGCGTCGGAGTGGCGCAGCAGCCAGTCGGCCGCCGCGGTCGAGACGGTGTAGGCGAGCCGCGCCTGGGCGTCGCCGAGCCCGGAGAAGCTCGGCGCGAGCCGGCGCAGCGTCGGCCAGCGCCCCTCGTCGATCGCGGCGCGCAGCGCCTGCCGCTCGTCGCGCGAGAGCGGCGGCCGCGCCTGCGAGGCGCGCTCGATCCACTCGGCGAGGCCCTCGTTCAGCCAGTAGGGCCGGTCGCCGCCCGTCTGCTCGCGGAACAGGGCGTGCGTGTACTCGTGGACGAGCAGCGAGCGCAGCTCGCCGGCCGGGTGCGCCGCGGAGATCACGTGGATCCGGCCGTCGAAGAAGCCCACCGTCTGGAAGCTGAAGCGGTGGCCGTGCGTCTTCAGGTAGCTGGCGCGGCCGTAGAGGACGACGCCCATCGGCTCGGCCGGCACGCTCGCGAGCCGCTCGCCGACGAAGCTGCGGACGTCGTCGAGATAGCGCACGACGGTGCGCGCGAAGTCCGTGCTGCCGGTCGCGAGCAGCGCCTGATCGGCCTGGATGCGGAAGTCGGGGTGCGCGAGCGAGACGAGTCGCAGCTCGCCCGCCTCGCTCGAGCGCATCAGGCGGCGCTCGTCCTCGAGCTGCGCGAGCCGCCGCTCCGCCGAGGCGCGCCAGCCCGGGAAGCGGTCGCCCGCCGCGTCGAGGAAGGAGCGGAGGTGCGTCTCGGCGCGGTCGAGGTGGCCGCGGCGCCCTTCCAGGATCGCGAGCACGAAGTGCGCCTCCGCGCGGGACGGCTCCTGGCGCAGCACCTCGCGCAGCTGCACGGCGGCGCGCGAGGTCTCGCCGCGCTCGAGGTCCTCAAGGGCGGCGCGGAGCGCGCGGAGCTGGCGGTCCGCCTCGCTGCTCGAGCCCGCGAGCGTGGGCGCGAGCGGCTCGCCGAGCCGGTCCTCGCCCCAGAGCGTGCGCAGCTCGCCCGGCTCGGTGGCGGCCTCGCCCGCGGGCAGCGCGTCCGTCACGTGCGTGTGCCCGTGCTCGTCCACCCACACGTGCAGCTCCGCCGCTCCGAGCAGCGGGAGGGCGAACGCACAGACGAGGAGCCGGCCGATCGGGCCCACGGCGTCCTCATCGACGCCGCGCGCCCCCGCCTTGATTCAGGCGCCCGGCTTCTGCGCCTCCGCCACCAGGTGGCCGAGCTCCGGCAGGATCAGGCGCTCGAGCGCGAGCCGGATCGCCGCGCGCGAGCCGGGCAGCGCGAAGACGGGCTTGCCGCGTGCGATGCCGGCGAACGCGCGCGAGAGCAGCGCCGCCGCGCCGATCTCGGCGAAGGAGAGCGCCCGGAACAGCTCCCCGAAGCCCGGCAACTCGCGCTCGAGGCGGGGCCCGACGGCCTCCGGCGTGACGTCGCGGGGGGCCACGCCGGTGCCGCCCGTGAGCAGCACCGCGGCGCAGTCGGCGCGTGCGAGCGCGGCGTCGAGCGCGGCGCCGATCGCACGGGCGTCGTCCTTCACGAGCTCCCGGGCCGCGACGGCGTGGCCGGCGCCCTCGAGCAGCGCGCAGAGCAGCGCGCCGCCGCTGTCGTCCGCGAGCGTCCGCGTGTCGCTCACCGTGATCACCGCGCAGGGCACGCTCTTCGGCGCGTGCGCGCGGTGCGCGTGCACCGGGGAGGTCAGGCGTGCTCCTCGACCCAGGACTCGCCGTCCACCGCCACCTCCTTCTTCCAGATCGGCACGCGCTGCTTCAGCGTGTCGATCGCGAAGCGGGCGGCGGCGAAGGCCTCCGCGCGGTGGGGCGCGGCCGCCGCGATCACGACGGCGATCTCGCCGATCGCGAGCCGGCCGGTGCGGTGCGCCATCGCGACGCGCGCGCCCGGCCACTGCGCGGCCGCCTCGTCCGCGATCTTCTCCATCTCGCGCTCGGCCATGCCCGCGTACGCCTCGTACTCGAGGTGGCGGATCCGGTGGCCGCGCGACTCGTCGCGCACGGTGCCGACGAAGGTGACGATGCCCCCGGCGCCGGGCCCGGACACGCGCGCCACCACGGCGCCGACATCGAGCGGCCGCTCCGAGAGCGTGCAGCGCGGCTCGCCGTCCTGGCCGCCCGCGACGGGCGGCAGGAACGCCACCTCGTCGCCGTCGGCGAGCGGGCGGTCCGCCTCGGCCACGTCCTGGTTCACGGCGGCGCGCAGGCGCGGCGCAAGGGCTGCGAAGGCCTCGTGCTCGCGCGCGAGGAGCGCGGCGAGGTCGCCGAGCCGCGCTCCCTCGGGCAGGCGCACGCCGAGCTCCTTCGTGCCGGTCGCCTCGCGGAGCGGCCCGAACCACTTCACGGTCACCTGCATGACCCGCGAGGCTAACACCGAAGCGCCGTCCGGCCGATGCGTGCGGGATGGCCCGCCCCGACGCGAACGCCCTGCGCCGGCGCGTCGAGCTCGCGCTCGATCGGCTGCGGCCCGCCCTGCTGCAGGACGGCGGCAACCTCGAGCTGCTCGACGTGGCCGAGGACGGCACCGTGCGGATCGAGCTCCAGGGCACGTGCGTCGAGTGCCCCGCCCAGGCCGCGACGCTGCGCTACGCGCTCGAGCCCGCGCTGCGGCGCGAGGTGCCCGAGGTCGTTGCCATCGTGCCGGTCGCAGGCAACCCCGAGCCCGCGCCCGTCCCGTCTCGCCCGCGGTAGCATGCACCGGGCATGTCGCGGGTGGCGTTCGGGCTGAAGGCCCACTCCGGCTGGGCGGCGCTCGTCGCGCTCGCCGAGGACGAGCGGGCGCGCTCGCTCGCCGTGGTGGAGCGCCGGCGGCTCGAGCTCGTGGATCCGCGCGAGCTCGACTGGGCGAAGCAGCCCTACCACGCCGCCGCGGGCCTCGACCCCGCCGACGCCGAGGACGTGGTCCGCCGCGCGATCGCGGCCGCGCACCGGCACGCCGGGCGGGCGCTCGAGCGCGCGCTCGCCGACCGGAGCCGGGCGGGAGACCGCGTGGTGGGCTGCGCCGTGCTGCTGGGCTCCACCCTGCCCGGCTGGACGGTGCAGGAGATCCTGGCCGTGCACTTTCGCATGCACCAGGCCGAGGGCGAGCTGTTCCGCGACGCGCTCGTCGCGGGCGCGACGCAGGCGGGGCTCGGCGTCACGGGGATTCGAGAGAAGGAGCTCGAAGCTGCCGCCGGCAAAGCGCTCGGCCTGCCGGCGTCCCAGCGCGGTGCGCGCCTCGCGGAGGCCGGCCGGCGGGTCGGGCCGCCCTGGGGACGCGATCAGAAGGAGGCCGCGCTCGCCGCCTGGATCGCTCTCCGGGAGGCGGCGCGGTAACAATCGCGGCATGTCGGCCCGCCGCCGCAAGAGCCGGAAGCCCGCCCGCCGGAGCGCCCGCAAGACGACGCGCCCGAAGCGGAAGACCGTGAAGGCGCGGAAGGCGGCACGTCGCAAGCCGAAGCGCGCGGCCCCGCGGAAGGCGGCGCGGCCGCGGCGCGAGGCCCAGGCGCGGCCGCGGCGCGAGGCGAAGCCGGCGCGCCCGTCGGCCGGCGGCAGGCCCGCGCCCGCGCGCCCCCCGGCGAGCGCGGCTCCGCGCGGCGAGCGCCTCGCGGCCGGCGTGCCGGTCGAGGTCGGCGTCGTGGTGCACTGGTACCCGCGCGCCTCGGCCGCGGTCGTGGCGCTCTCGCACCCGATCCACGTGGGCGACACCATCCACGTGCGCGGGCACAGCACCGACTTCGTGCAGCAGGTGGCGAGCCTCGCGCTCGAGGGCGCGCCCGTGCGCGACGGCGCGCCGCCGCAGGCGCTCGGCGTGCGCCTCGAGGCGCCCGCGCGGCGGGGCGACCGCGTCTACCGCGTGTCGTGGTAGGACGGAGAGCGCGGTCTACTTGTCCAGGATCGGCTTCAGCTTCTCGCCGCCGCCCTCCATGGCCTTGAGCGCGAGCGGCTTCTTCGGGCCGGCCGAGGCCATGTTGAGCTTGCCGTTCAGCACCGAGCCCTCTTCCATCACCAGGCTCGGCGTCTCGAGGTCGCCGTCCACGCGCGCCGACTTGTGGAGCACGACGCGCTTGCCGGCCACCACGTTGCCGTGGATCGTGCCGCTCACGATCACGGTCTGCGCGCGGATGTCCGCCTCGATCACGCCGGTCTCGCCGACCACCAGCGTGTTCTCGCTCGTGATCTGGCCCGAGAACTGGCCGTCGATGCGGACCGTGTCCTTGAAGGAGAGCTTGCCCTCGAAGGACGACCCCTGGTCGATGAAGGCCGTGAGCCCGCCCGGCTCGGGGGCCGCGCTCACGATCGGGCTGGTCTGGAACTCGCCAGTATCTCGTCCGCGGCCGAAGGCCATCGCTTTCCCCTCCCGGTGTTCGGTGCTTCGATCGGCCGGCGTGGGACCGAGCTTGAGCCGACGCCGTTCGCGGCCGCTTCGGCGCGACGCGCCTCTCGGCAGGTGACGGGAGTCACGCCCGGCGGGCGCGCGGAGCCCGCGCAGCGATCCCGCTAGACTGCGCGCCCATGCCGGCACGGGACGGGCCGCGCGAGGTGCTCGCGCGCAGCGTGGCCTGCGATCGCATCCACTCGGCCTATCTGTTCGCGGGGCCCGGGGAGGCCCCCCGCGAGGCGGCGCTCTGGTTCGCGCGCGCGCTCGCGTGCCTGTCGGAGGGCGCCGCCCACCCCTGCGAGGCGTGCGCGGGCTGCCGGCGCTCGCACCCGGGCGAGCCCGTGCCGCTCGACGGCAGCGGGAAGGACGGCCCGCTCTACCGCCACGTCGGCGACCATCCCGATCTCTTCTGGGTCGAGCGCGGCCGCGACGACACGCGCGTCCGGATTGCGCAGATCCGCGCCCTCCAGCACGCGCTCCACCTGCGTTCCGCCGAGGGCGGGCGGCGCGCCGCGGTGATCGCGGACGCGGAGTGGCTCAACCTCGAGGCGCAGAACGCGCTGCTCCGCACGCTCGAGGAGCCGCCGCAGAGGACCCACTTCGTGCTGGTGACGGCGAGCCCGGCCGGGCTCGCGGCCACGGTGCGCTCTCGCTGCCAGCGCGTCGCGTTCCCGGCCGAGCGGCCGCCCGCTCCGGACGCGCCCGACGCGCCCGAGGCGGCGCGCGCCCTCGCGGAGCGGCTGGCGCGCCTTCCGCGCCAGTCCCTGCCGGAGCTGCTCGACTGGGCGGAGGAGTTCCGCGGCCCGCGCGCCGTGGCGGCGGGCGGCGTGCTGGAGCTGCTCGGCGTGGCGTCCGCGTGGCTCCACGCGCGCGTCTGCCGCGAGGCCTCCGACCTGAACGGCGCGGGGCCGCGCCTCGAGGCGTGGCGCACGCTCCAGGCCTGCCGCAAGGCGCTCGTGCAGCGCAACGCGAACCCCCAGCTCGTCGCGGAGCGCGCGCTCCTCGCGGTCCGCGAGGCCCTCGCGTGAAGCGCGCCTACACCGTCACCACGCCGATCTACTACGCGAACGCCGAGCCGCACATCGGCCACACCTACACGACCGTCGTGGTGGACACGCTGGTGCGCTGGCACCGGCAGCGCGGCTTCGAGACCTGGAGCGTCTCCGGCACCGACGAGCACGGCGAGAAGATGGTCGAGGCGGCGGAGGCGCGCGGGCTCGACCCGGCGCGCTTCACCGAGCAGATCTCCGCCGTCCACCAGCGCACCTGGGCCGAGCTCGGCGTCGCGGCCTCGCGCTTCGTGCGCACGACCGACCCCGATCACGAGAAGAACGTCCAGGGGCTGCTCCAGCGCGTCTACGACGCGGGCTGGATCGAGCCGCGCGAGTACGAGGGCCTCTACTGCGTGGGCTGCGAGCGCTTCCTCACCGAGCGCGACATGGAGAACGGGCTCTGCCGCGACCACGAGCGCGCGCCGGAGCCGCGCCGCGAGACGAACTACTTCTTCCTGATGAGCCGCGAGTTCGGCTGGCTGCGCGAGCACATCCTCCAGAACCCCGGCTTCATCCGCCCCGAGCGCTATCGGAACGAGGCGCTCGCCATGCTGCGCGACGAGTCCGGCCTCGGCGACCTCTCGATCTCGCGGCCGAAGGCGCGCCTCGGCTGGGGCATCGAGCTGCCCTTCGACCGCGAGCACGTCTGCTACGTCTGGTTCGACGCGCTGATCAGCTACCTGACGGGCGCGGGCTTCCCGGACCACCCCGACTTCGAGGCGCGCTGGGCGAACGTCGAGCACCTGATCGGCAAGGACATCCTGAAGCCGCACGCCGTGTTCTGGCCGATCATGCTGAAGGCGATGGGGCTGCCGCCCTACCGGCACCTCTCCGTGCACGGCTACTGGACGGTGGACGAGCGCAAGGTCTCGAAGAGCCTCGGCAACATGGTCTCCCCGCTCGCGATGCGCGAGCGCTACGGCTTCGAGGCCTTCCGCTACTTCCTGCTGCGCGAGATGAGCTTCGGCCTCGACGCGAGCTTCAGCGAGCCGGCGCTCGTGGAGCGCGTGAACGCCGACCTCGCGAACAATCTCGGCAACCTGCTGAGCCGGACCCTGAACCTCGTCGAGAAGCTCTGCGGCGGCGTGATCCCCGAGCCCGGCGAGGCGGGCCCGCCGGAGGCGGAGCTCGCGCGCGAGGCGGAGGCCGCCGAGCGCGCGGTGGACGCGCACGTGGAGGAGCTGCGCCTGCACGATGCCGTGGCGAGCATCCTCGCCTTCTCGGGCGCGGTGAACCGCTACCTCGACGGCGAGGCGCCGTGGAAGGCGGTGAAGCAGCCGGGCGGCGACGGCGCCGTGCGCCGCTCGCTCGCGCACACCAGTGCGTCGCTCCGCCGGATCGCCGGCCTGCTCGAGCCCTTCGTGCCGGAGCTCGCGGGAGAGATCGCACGCCGCCTCGGCGGCCCGGGCGAGCGCATCACGAAGGGCGGCCCGCTCGTGGCCCGGCTCGAAGTGCCGACCGGGGGCTGATGCCGAGCGGGAACGCAAGCGAAGCGCGCAGCGAGGCGAAGCCGAGCGAAGTCCACTGGATCGATTCGCACTGCCACGTCACCGCCGACGTCTTCGACGCGGATCGCGCGGAGGTCCTCGCGCGCGCCTCGGCCGCCGGCGTCGAGCGGATGATCGCGATCGGCGCGGGCTACGGCGTGGCGCACAACGCCGCGGCGGTGGCGCTCGCCGGCGCGGACCCGCGCGTCCATGCCGCGGTGGGCTGCCACCCGCACGACGCCGCGACGCTCGACGACGCGGGCCGCGCGAGCCTGCGCGCCTGGCTCGCGGCGCCGCACGTGGTGGCGGTCGGCGAGTGCGGGCTCGACTACTGGTACGAGCACTCGCCGCGCGCGGTGCAGCGCGAGGTCTTCGCGTGGCACGTCGCGCTCGCGCGCGAGCTCGACCGCCCCGTCGTGATCCACGTCCGCGACCGCGGCCCGGGCGCGTACGAGGAGTGCCTCGACGTGTGGGACGCCGAGGGGCGCGGCGACGTCGAGGGCGTCCTCCACTGCTACACGCACGACCTCGCCTTCGCGCGCCGCGCGCTGGAAAGGCGCCTCTGGATCTCCTTCTCGGGGATCCTCACGTTCAAGCGCGACCGCGGCCTGCGGGAGACCGCCGCGGCGCTCCCGCTCGAGCGCCTGCTCGTCGAGACCGACGCGCCGCTCCTCGCGCCCGAGGGCCGGCGCGGCGCGCGCAACGAGCCGGCGCGCGTGGCCGAGGTGGGCGCGGTGCTGGCCGCGGCGCAGGGCCGGCCCGTCGAGGAGGTGGCCGCCGCCACCGCGCGGAACGCCCGCACGCTCTTCCGGCTGCCGGGCTGATGGCGGGCGAGCTCGAGCCGCTCCTCGCGCTCGCCGTGCGCCTCGCGCGCGAGGCCGGGGCGATCCAGCGCGAGCGCTACGAGACCGCCTTCACGATCGCGAGCAAGAGCCAGCCGATCGACCTCGTGACCGAGGTGGACCACGCCTGCGAGGCGCACGTGGTGGGCGCCCTCGCGCGCGAGCGGCCGGACGACGCCGTGCTCGCGGAGGAGGGCCGCGGCGAGGACCTCCGCCACGCGCGCTTCCGCTGGGTGATCGACCCGCTCGACGGCACCACGAACTTCGCGCACGGCTATCCGCGCTTCGCCGTCTCGATCGGCGTCGAGCGCGACGGCGAGCCCGCAATCGGCGTCGTCTACGACCCGCTGCTCGACGAGCTCTACCACGCGGTCGCGGCCGGCGGCGCCTTCCGCAACGGGCGGCCGCTCCGCGTGTCGCAGGAGAGCGACCTCTCGCGCGCGCTCCTCGCGACCGGCTTCGCCTATGACAAGGCCGTCTCCGCCGAGGACAATCTCGCGGAGTTCGGCGCCGCGCTGAAGGCGGCGCGCGAGCTGCGCCGCGACGGCAGCGCCGCGCTCGACCTCTGCTACGTCGCGAGCGGGCGGCTCGACGGCTACTGGGAGCACAAGCTGAAGCCCTGGGACGTGGCGGCCGGCGGGCTCCTCGTCCGCGAGGCGGGCGGCCGCGTGAGCGACCGCGCGGGCGGCGACGCCTGGCGCAGCGGCCGCGCGCTCGTCGCGACGAACGGTCGGATCCACGCGGCGCTCCTCGCGCTGCTCGCTGCCGCCGGCGCTCGTTAGACTGGTCCCGTGTCGCGCGACCACTCCGAGGCCGTCACGCGGGGCATCCGCGTGGAGGTGAAGAGCGCCTTCGTGCCCGAGCGCTCCGATCCCGACAACGGCGAGTGGTTCTACGCCTACCGCGTCCGCATCGCGAACGAGAGCGAAGCGACCGCGCAGCTGCTGTCCCGGCACTGGGTGATCATCGACGGCCGCGGCCAGGTGGAGGAGGTGCGGGGCCCCGGCGTGGTGGGCGAGCAGCCGGTGCTGCGCCCCGGCCAGGCCTTCGAGTACACCTCGGGCTGCCCGCTGCGCACGCCGCACGGCAGCATGCACGGCAGCTACCAGATGGTGACGGCGGGCGGCGAGCGCTTCGACGCCGAGATCGCGCCCTTCGCGCTCGGCGAGCCCGAGGTGGTGCACTAGCCAGGGGGAGCCGGAGGTGCAGAGCACGCGGCGCGCGTTCCTGCGCTTCCTGGCCGGCAGCCCGCTCCTCCTCTCCGAGCTCGCCCGCGGCGGCGACCTCGCCTCCGCTCCGATCGAAGCGCCCGCGCAGGCGGTCGACGTCTTCGACTTCCGCGCGGTCGCCGAGCGCAGGCTCCTGCCCGCCCACTGGACGTACCTCGCGATGGGTGTGGACGACGAGTTCACGCTGCGGGAGAACCGCGAGGCGTTCTCGCACTGGCGCCTTCGCCCCCGCCGGCTCGTGGACACGCGCGCGCCGGACACCTCGACCGACCTGCTCGGGACGAAGCTCTCGTGCCCGATCGTGCTCGCGCCCGTCGGCAGCCAGAAGACGTATCACGCCGAGGGCGAGCTCGCGGTCGCGCGAGCGGCGCGACGCCTGGATCATCTCCAGATCCTCTCGATGGGCTCCTCGACCCCGCTCGACGAAGTGAGCGCGGCACGCGACGCACCGCTCTGGCTGCAGCTCTACCCGCCGCGCATCTGGCCGGCGGCGCGCTGGCTGCTCCGCGAGGCGGAGGGCGCAGGCTGCCCCACGCTCGTGCTGACGGTCGACGTGGTCATGCCCGGCGAGAACCGCCTGCGGATCCGGCGCTTCCGCCGGGACGAGAACCCCGAGTGCCAGCCGTGTCACGCCTCGGCGCTCGATCCGGTCCTGCGAGGTGCCGCGAGCGTCGCGCGCGCGGCCGGCTTCGAGCCGCGCGACTGGCTCGCCGACACGATGACGCTCGACTGGGCCTTCTTCGATCGCATGCGCGACGCGACGCCGCTGAAGCTCCTCATCAAGGGGATCCTGACGCCCGAGGACGCTCGCCTCGCCGTCGAGCACGGCGCGGACGGCGTGATCGTCTCGAACCACGGCGGCCGCGCGGACGACGTCGGCCTCGCGACGATCGACGTGCTGCCGGAGATCGTCGCCGCGGTCGGGGGCCGCATCCCCGTGCTCGTGGACAGCGGCTTCCGGCGCGGCAGCGACGTCGTGAAGGCGCTCGCGCTCGGAGCCCGCGCCGTCTGCATCGGCCGCCCCTATCTCTGGGGCCTCGCGGCCTTCGGCCAGGCGGGCGTCGAGGCCGTGCTCGCGCTGCTGCGGCGCGAGCTGGAAGCCTCGATGCGTGCTCTCGGCGCGCCGTCGCTCGCCGCCATCACCCGCGCGCACGTCGAGCGCAAGGGCGAGTGAGGCCCGCCGCGCCGGCTACTCCGCGGGCCGCGCTCCGGGCTCGGGCTCGGCGCTCGCCTCCGCTTTCGCTTCGGCCTCGGCCGGCGTCTCGGCGCCCTCGCCTTCCGCCTCGGCTCCTTCGTTCGCCTGGAAGCGTTCGCGGAAGGCCTCGAGGCTGACCGGGAGCTGCTCGCTCGCGCCGACGCGGAGCCAGTAGACGGCCGGCTCGCCGCCGCGCTGGGCCGGGATGCCGCGCTCGGGATCGAGGTCGCCGAGCATCACCTCCGCGAGGACGGGGCCGCTCTCGTGGCCCTCGTTCGGCTTGCCCCGCACGACGAGCGTGGCGCGGGGGGGCGCGAGCCCGAGCGCGGCGCGCTCGGCGTCGCCGAGCGTCTCCGCCATCACGTCGTCCGCGCGAAGCTCGGAGAGCTCCGAGACGAGCCGGCTCGCCTGGCCGGGCTGCATCGCCACCGGCGACGTGCTCCAGCCCTCCTCCGCGTCCTGCGTGCCGGTCACGGTGAGCGGCTCGCCGCCCTCCGGCTGGAAGCGGAGCTCGAACGACGCCGCCGCGTCGGTCGCGAAGCGCGCGAGCTCCTTGAAGCGGTACGCGGACAGCTTCCGGGGCAGCGAGTCGAGCCGCGTGCGCGCGATCTCGAACACCGGCGCGCCGCCGCCGCGCACGACCCGCTTGTCGCCGCGCTCCGCGCCGACCGTGAGCGCGAGCGGCTGCGCCTCGGCGCCCCGCCCGAGCTCGATCCGGAGCCACGGCGCATCGAGGCCGAGCTCGGCGTCGGGCGGCGGCGCGTCCACGAACTCGTCGGCGCGCAGGTACTGGAGGTCCGAGAGCAGGCCGTCGACGGCGTCGGCGTCGGCCTTCGCGTCGACGGGCTCCGCGATCCGCCAGCCGCCGTCGGGCTTCGCGAGCACGACCCTCCCGTCGGCGCTCTCGATCGTGATGCGCTCGACCTGGGCGCGGTCGAAGTCGAGGACGCGCGCATCGCGCAGCTGCTTCACCGTCTTGTCGAGCGCGTTCGAGCGCCAGCTCGCCACGGCGTGGACCTTCTGCGCGTCCGCGTCGGCCATGTAGACGTTGCCGCCCACCGGCGTGGTGTCGCCGATGCGGAGCGCGAAGCTCTTCTCGCCGGCGCCGAAGCGCACGCCCGGCTCGGCTTCGAGCCCGTAGTTCGCGAGCGGCTCCGGCGTCTCGAAGGTGGCCTCGGCCGAGAGCTCGGCGAGCGTCGAGGCCACGCCGTCGGCGGCGAAGCGGTCCGCGGGGAACGCGAGCGGCGCGACCAGCTTCCAGCCGCCCTCGCTCCGCTCGAGGCGCGCGTTCTGGCCGTCGCCGGTGCGGAGCTCGATCCACTCGATGTCGTCCGCCTCGACGCCGGGGAACAGGCGCTTCGTCGCTTCCTCCGCCTCACTGCGCCGGGCCTCGCCCTCGATCTCGTAGAACCAGACGAAGGCGCCGAGCGCAGCGACCACGAGCGCGAGCAGCAGCGTGTTGCGCGGGTTCATCGCCCCGGTGCGCGCCGCCGCTGCCACCAGGCGATCACGCCGAGCACGGCGATCAGCTCCGGCATCACGAAGAGCGCGAGATAGCGGATCTCGAGGAACTGCTCGCTGGTGAGCTGGAGGCGGCTCGCGCGCGGCTGGCCGGGGCGCACCGAGATCGCCTCGACGTCGCCGAGCAGCCAGTTCACCGCGTTCACGAAGAGGTCGCGGTTGCGGAACTCGGCGAGCAGCGCGTTGCTCGCGAAGTCGGAGTCGCCCACCACGACGAGGCGCGCGTTCTGCTCCTCGCTCGCCTCTTCCTCGGCCTCGCCCTCCGCGGGCGGCGGGGCGCCGTCCGAGCCGGAGAGGTCGAGCGTGCCCGCCACGGCGAGCGAGACCGGACCCTGGAGGTCGGCGCCCTCGTCGAACGCGGCCTCGCCCCGCGTGAGGAGCCGATCCATGTCGCGCTCCGCCCACGACGCCTCGCTGGTGCGGACGATCGGGGCGAGCGCCCCCTGGGCCGAGGCCGCGGGCTGGACGCTCCGCGCCACGTGGAACATGGTGGCGTCGCCGAGCTCCCGCGTGATCTCGTGGTCGCCGTACTCGGCGGCGAAGGGCGTGGTGGGGCGGCCGAAGAGGCCCTGCACGCGGTCCACGATCACGTCGTCGCCGAGCTCGACGCCCCACTTCGCGAGGTTGTCCCCGAGGTCCGTGCCCGCGCGCGGGTCGATCAGCACGAGCAGCGCGCCGCCCTTCGCGAGATAGCGCTCGAGCGCGGCGTGCTCGCTCTCGTGGAACGGGCGCGTCGGGCCGGCCGCGATCACCACGTCGGCGTCGTCGGGCACCTCCCCCTGCGCGGCGAGGAGCAGCGTCTCGACCCCGTAGTTCTCGTTCCGGAGCGCCTCGGCCGCGCTCTGCATGCCGTCGCCCTCGGCGGCCTTCTCGCCCTCGATCGCGCGCTCGTTGTGGCCGTCGAGGAAGTAGACCTTCTTCTGCTCCTGGCGCGTGAGCTTCACGATCGCCTGCGTGAGCGCGACCTCGCTCACCTCGCTCACGTCCACCGAGTTCGCGCCGAGCGCGACGTGGAGGAGCCCGCCCTGGAGGCGCCCCGCCTCGACGCCGAGTTCGGCCAGGCGCCCCGGCTGGGCCTGCGGGTCCACGAACTCGACCTCGAGCTTCTCGGGCGCGGCGACCTGGTAGCGCTCGAGCAGCTCCTTCGCCTCCTGGCCGGAGATCTGCGCGAAGAGCGCCGTCACCTTCACCGGCTCCTCGAGGCCGGCGAGCACCTTCTCGGTCTGGTCGGTGAGCGAGTGCGACTTCGCCTCGGTCCAGTCCCAGCGGTGGTGGTAGCGGGTCGACAGGAAGGCGAGCAGCACGAGCAGCGCGAGGCCGAGCACGGTGGAGAGGATGGCGCTGGTGCCGTACCGGCCGGCGCGGCGCGCCTCGCCCGTGCGCATCCGCTCGCGGATCCGCTCGAAGTTGGAGCCGAGCGAGACGGCGAGCAGCGCGAGGCCGAGCACGAGGTTCCCGAACGAGAACGCGAGGTCGCGCTGCAGCAGCAGCCCGCCGCCCGAGAGCAGCTGGATCACGAACGAGAGCAGCGCGAACACGA
>Ga0075327_1000143_pt1 | contig 17720 bp, 15 predicted proteins | sample MayberrySE_Catta_2_FD_120056 | JGI IMG/M metagenome (GOLD analysis project Ga0075327, IMG submission 120056) | Natural and restored wetland microbial communities from the San Francisco Bay, California, USA, that impact long-term carbon... | ecosystem: Environmental > Terrestrial > Soil >...
GACCGCAACGAGGCGGTCTTCCTCGCCGCGGAGCTCGGCCTGCCGAGGCTCCGCTTCGCGAACATGGTGTGGATGCCGGGCGGGGGCGGCGGCTGCGCCGCCGTGGCGAACGCGGCGATGGCGGTCGAGACCGGGCAGGCCGAGGTGGTCGTGGTCTACCGCGCGCTCTGCCAGGGCCAGTTCTTCCGCTTCGGCACGGGCGGCGTCGATGCGTCGGCGCCCCCGCCCGCGCGGGCGCCGACCGTGCAGCCCGCGAGCTCGCTGATGCTCGCCTCGATGGGCTTCGCGATGCCCTACGGCCTGATCATGGCCGCGGCGGCCTACGCGCTCCCGACGCGCCGCCACATGCACCTCTACGGTACGACGAGCGAGCAGCTCGGGCACATCGCGGTCACCTTCCGCGAGCACGCGAGCCGCAACCCGCGCGCCGTGATGGGCGGCCGCCCGATGACGCTCGCCGACCACCAGGCCTCGCCGATGATCGCGGACCCGCACCGCCTCTTCGACTGCTGCCTCGAGAGCGACGGCGCGTGCGCGGTCGTCGTCACCACGGCCGAGCGCGCGCGCGACCTCGCGAAACGCCCCGTCGAGATCCTCGCGAGCGAGCAGGGAGCGCCGCAGCGGCTCGCGTTCGGCCACTTCACGAACGCGAACGTCGCCGACGAGCTCTATGCGACCGGCGCCTGCGAGGAGCTGGCCGCGCGCCTGTTCGGCAAGGCGGGGCTCGGCCCGGGCGACGTCGACGTCGCGCAGATCTACGACCACTTCACCGGCTGCGTGCTGCTCCAGCTCGAGGACTACGGCTTCGCGAAGCGCGGCCAGGGCGGGCCCTTCGTCGCGAGCGGCGCGCTCTCCTGGCACGGCGGCAGCCTGCCCACGAACACGCACGGCGGCAGCCTCTCGGAGGCGTACCTGCACGGGCTCAACCACGTGCTCGAGGGCGTGCGCTCGCTCCGCGGCGAGTCGACGAGCCCGGTCGCGGGCGCCGAGGTCTGCCTCGTCACGAGCGCGGCCTGCGTGCCGTCGAGCGCGCTGCTGCTGGGGCGGCGGTGAGCGAGCCCAACGCCCCCTCCCGCTTCTTTCCCGACGGCATGCCGCCGCCGCTCGCGGACGCCACCAGCCTGCCCTTCTGGCAGGCCGCCGCCGAGCACCGCCTCGTCGTACAGCGCTGCACGGGCTGCGGGCGCACGCGGCTGCCGCCGGCGCCGGTCTGCCCGGCGTGCCGCTCGGCCGGCTCCGACTGGAAGCAGGTCTCCGGCCGCGGCGAGCTCTACACGTACACCATCGTGCACCGCCCCGTCGCTGCGGGGCAGCCGCTGCCCACCGTGATCGCCGTGATCGCGCTCGAGGACGCGGGGGGCGTGCGGATGATCTCGAACGTCGTCGGCGCGAGGCCGGAGGACGTCGCGATCGGGATGCCGGTCGAGCTGGTCTGGGAGGACATGAGCGCCGAGCTCGCGATCCCGCGCTTCCGGCCGAGGTAGCTGTCATTTCCGAGAGCGTTGCTCACACGTCGAGCCGGGAGCCTGGGCCAGCCGATTGCCTTGCGCCTCGTGCCCGCCGCCAAGATCGCATCCGAGTTCCGGCCGCTGGAGACCGGTGCACGCGGAGGCGACATCACCCGATTCTTGGAGCCGGAGCGGGTACCGGTCTCCAGCGGCCTCTTCGAGCCTGACCCCCCCCCCCGCAGCTGTGACGAACGTGCCTGGACTCGAGAGCTAACCTGCCGCCCGACAGGAGGCGGCGATGGCCACGGTCCGCGTGAACGGCGTGCGCCTCTTCTACGAGCTCCACGGGAGCGGCGACCCCCTCGTGCTGGTGCACGGCTCGTGGGTGTCCCACCGGAGCTGGGACTTCGTGGCGCCGAGGCTGGCCGAGACGTTCCGCGTGCTCGTCTACGACCGCCGCGGGCACAGCGCGAGCGAGCGTCCGGCGGGACCGGGCAGCGTCCGCGAGGACGTGGCCGACCTCGCCGCGCTGATCGAGGGGCTCGGGCTCGCGCCCGCCTGGGCCGTGGGAAACTCCTTCGGTGGCTCGATCGCGCTCCGCCTCGCCGGCGAGCGGCCCGAACTCCTGCGCGGCCTCCTCGTGCACGAGCCGCCACTCTTCGGCCTGCTCGCGGGTGACGCCGCCGCGGCGCCCCTGCTGGACGCGGCGGGCCCGCGCATCGCCGAGGTGCTGGCACGCATCGCGAGCGGGGACTTCGCCGGCGCCGCCGAGCACTTCGTCGAGCGCGTGGCGCTCGGCCCCGGCTCGTGGGCGGCGCTTCCTTCCGAGCTCCGCGAGAGCTTCGTCGAGAACGCGCCGACCTTCGCGGACGAGGCGAACGACGCGGAGCAGCTCGCCTTCGATCCCGGCTGGCTCGCCGGCTTCGCGCGGCCCGTTCTGCTGAGCCACGGGGACCAGAGCCCGCCGATCTTCGCGCCGGTGGTCGCGAAGCTCGCGGCGGCGTTGCCCGGCGCCGAGGTCCGGGCGTTCGCCGGCGCAGGTCACGTTCCGCACACGACGCATCCGGAGGTCTACGCCGAGACGGTCGCCCAGTTCGTCCGCAGGAACGCGGGCTGAGGACGACGCGTCTTACTGCTCAGCCGAGGCCCATGTGCTGGAGCTCGATCGGGCATTCGCCCCGCGCGAGCTTCGCGGCGCGCTCGCGCAGCGTCGCCTCCATCGTCTCGCGCCCGATCATGATCACGAAGTCCTCGTTGCGGATCCCCTCGAGCGCGTGCTGCGCGAGCGCGTCGAGGTCCTGCACGGGCAGCTCGAAGCCGGCCTTCTTCGCGCCCTCCAGGAAGGCCTCGAAGCTGGTCTCGCGGGAGGGATCGACGGCCTGCTGGCGCGCCAGCGCCTGCGGGCGGTTGCGCTTCGTGGTCCAGATCCCCGTGTGGAGCAGCCCGCCGGCCGGATAGAAGATCGCGGCGCGCAGCTTCGTGCCGCGGCCGACGAGCTGCGCGGCGAGGCACTCCGTCAGGATCGAGACGGCGGCCTTGCTCGACGCGTAGACCACCTGCTGCGCGAGCGGCGAGATGCCGCCGTCGCCCGAGGAGGTGTTCATCACGAAGCCCTCCTCGCCGGACGCCAGCATGCGCGGCACGAACGCCTGGATGCCGTGCGCCACGCCGAACACGTTGACCCCGTACACCCACTGGAAGTCCGAAGGCTCGGTCTCCCAGACGTCGAGGTTCGGGACGCCGACCCCCGCGTTGTTGCACAGCACGTGACAGGCGCCGAGCTCCGCGTAGACGCGGTCGGCGAGCGCCTGCACCGACTCCGGCTTCGAGACGTCGGTGACGACGCCGAGGACCGGGCCGCCGAGCTCCTGCGCCGCCTTCTCGAGCGCCGGCGCCTCGACGTCGGCGATCACCACCTTCATGCCCTCGCCCAGGAAGGCCCTCGCGAGCGCCTTCCCGATCCCGCTCGCCCCGCCCGTCACGACCGCCACGCGGCCCCGGAACTGCTTCATGACGCCCTGTCCTCCCGGCTCGCGACAGGCTACCAGGCGATCGCCGAGCTCGCGTTTCTTCCGGTGCTCTTCCTTGCGTTAACGTGCGGGCTCGGGTTGGAGGAGGGAGACCGACGCCATGCCGCTCCGAAGGAATCTGCTGCTCGCCGCGCTCCCGCTCGCGCTCGCCGGCGGAGCCGGTGCCCAGACCTACGACCGCATCCTCGAGGTGCGCGAGTCCACGCATCTCGCCTCCGCCGAGTCGCAGGAGCGGATCGACCAGCTGAGCGACGAGACGCGCACGCTCCTCGCGCGCTACCAGGCCGCGAGCCGCCAGGCCGACTCGCTGCGCGTCTACGTCGAGCAGCTCGAGAAGCTGGTGGCGTCCCAGGAGACGGAGAAGCGCGAGCTCCAGCAGCAGATCGACGGCGTCAGCGAGGTGGAGCGCGACATCATGCCGCTGATGCAGCAGATGGTGGACGTGCTCGCGCAGTTCATCGAGGCGGACGTTCCCTTCCTGCTCTCCGAGCGGAGGAGCCGCGTCGAGCGCATGCGGGAGCTGCTGGTGCGCTCCGACGTCACGGTGGCGGAGAAGTACCGCCGTCTGCTCGAGGCCTACCAGATCGAGAACAGCTTCGGTCACACCATCGAGGCGTACGCCGGCGACCTCGAGCGGGACGGCGAAGCGCGCGAGGTCGACTTCCTGCGCATCGGCCGCGTGGCGCTCTTCTACCAGACGCGCGATGGAGAGGAGTCCGGCACCTGGACGCCGGAGGGCTGGCAGACGATCGACGATGGCTACGCAAGCGCGATCCGCCAGGGGCTGCGCATCGCGAACCGGCAGGCGGCGCCCGACCTGCTGCTGCTGCCGCTGCCCGCCGCGCCGCCGCTCGCGGCGCCCGCGGCGACGGGAGGCGGGCGATGAGGCGGCTCCGCACGTTCGTGCTCGCCCCGCTCCTCGTGCTGCTCGCGTCTCCGCTCGCGGCCCAGGAGGCGAAGCCGGCGAAGAGCCTCGACGAGCTGCTGCGCGAGGTCCAGGCGGGCCGGCAGCAGGAGCAGGCACTGAACCGCCGCCGCGAGGAGGAGTTCCGGCGCCGCAAGGCGGAGCAGCAGGCGCTGCTGCAGCGGGCGGAGTCCGAGCGCGCGCGGCTCGAGGCGCGCAGCGCGGAGCTCGAGCGCGTCTTCCAGGAGAACGAGCGCGCGCTCGCCGTGCTCGACGAGCAGCTGCGCGGGCGGCTCGGCAGCCTCGGCGAGCTGTTCGGCGTCGTGCGCCAGGTGGCGGGCGATACGCGCAGCGTCGTCGAAGGCTCGATCGTGAGCGCCCAGCACCCGGGCCGCGCCGCGCCGCTCGAGGCCATCGCGCAGAGCCGGAAGCTCCCCACCATCGCCGAGCTCCGGGAGCTCTGGTACCGGCTCCAGCACGAGATGACCGAGGCGGGCAAGGTGGTGCGCTTCCGCGCGCCGGTGGTGCTGCCGGACGGGACGCACGAGGAGCGCGAGGTCGTGCGCGTCGGCGTCTTCAGCGCGCTGTCGGACGGGCAGTTCCTGGTGTTCCAGGCGCCGCAGGAGGCCGAGAGCGAGGGCTCGCTGGCCCTGCTCCCGCGCCAGCCGGGCGGGCGCTTCCTGCGCGCCGCGGACGACTTCGCCGAGGCGACCGACGGCCGCGAGGACGCGCCGCTCGACCCGTCGAAGGGCTCGATCCTGGGTCTGCTCGTCCAGGCGCCCACCGCGCGCGAGCGCATCGACCAGGGCGGGCTCGTCGGGTACACGATCATCGTGCTCGGCATCGCGGGCGGCGCGCTCGCGGTGTGGCGCTTCCTCGCGCTGATGGCGGTCGGGCGGCGCGTCTCCGCCCAGGCGAAGCAGGAGCGCGGCGCCGCCGACAATCCGCTCGGGCGCGTGATGCAGGTCTACGAGGCCGACCCGGGTCTCGACACGGAGACCCTCGAGCTGCGCCTCGACGAAGCGGTGATGCGCGAGCTGCCGCCGCTCGAACGCGGCCTCACCACGATCCGCGTGATCTCCGTGGTCGCGCCGCTGCTCGGGCTGCTCGGCACGGTGACCGGCATGATCAAGACCTTCCAGGTGATCACGCTCTTCGGCACCGGCGATCCGAAGATGATGGCGGCCGGCATCGCCGAGGCGCTCGTCACGACCATGCTCGGCCTGATCGTCGCCATCCCGCTCACCTTCCTGCACAGCCTCGTCTCCGACCGCAGCAAGGCAGTGACCGAGGTGCTCGACGAGCAGGCGGCCGGCATGATCGCGCGCCGCGCCGAGGCGTCGGCCGCCTAGCCATGTTCGAGGCCTGGTACGCGGTCGAGGCGTTCATCGAGCGCGGCGGCGACGTGATCTGGGCGATCGCGGTCGCGCTGCTCGCGATGTGGACGCTGATCCTCGAGCGGATCGGGTACCTGCGCGGCGAGCACCGCGAGCGCGTCGCGCGCGCCGAGCAGGCCTGGGGCGAGCGGCCCGAGCGCCGCTCGTGGCACGCGCACCAGGTGCGCCGTCAGCTCGTCTCGGAGATCTCGGCCGGACTGTCGCGGAACCTCGGCACGATCCAGACGCTGGTCGCGCTCTGCACGCTGCTCGGCCTCCTCGGCACGGTCACCGGCATGATCGCGGTCTTCGACACCATGGCCGCCACCGGCAGCTCGAGCGCGCGCCTGATGGCGGACGGCGTCTCGAAGGCGACCCTTCCCACCATGGCGGGGATGGTGGCCTCGCTGTCCGGGCTCTTCTTCAGCGTGTGGCTCCGGAACCGCGCGAAGAGCGAATCCGAACGACTCGCCGACCATCTCGTCACGGAGTGAGCCGATGGCACGACGGCACCGACGCATCGAGGACCAGACGGAGATCAACCTCACGCCGATGCTCGACGTGACGTTCATCCTGCTGATCTTCTTCATCGTGACCGCCTCCTTCATCAAGGAAGCGGGCATCGAGGTGAACAAGCCGCCCGCGGCCACGGCCGAGCCGAAGGAGCGCGCGAACATCCTGATCGCGATCGACCCGCACAACCAGGTGTGGATCAACCGCCGCATCGTGGACCTGCGCGCCGTGCGCGCCAACGTCGAGCGCCTCCTTGCGGAGAACCCGCAGGGCTCGGTGGTGATCCAGGCGGACGAGAAGAGCGAGAACGGCGTGTTCGTGAAGGTGATGGACCAGGCCCGCCTCGCCGGGGTGGAGAACATCGCGATCGCCGCGGCGCCGGAGGCGGAGTGATCGCACGCCGCGCCCTCTCGCTCGCCGGGGCGGCCGCGATCAGCTTCGCGCTGCTCTGGCTGATGCACGCGCTGATCCTCGGCGAGGCAGCGGGCGGGGCGACGGAAGTCCGCGGCACCGTGGTCGACTTCATCCGGCTCGAGCAGGAGTCGGAGACCGAGACGAAGCGGCGGACGCTCCCGAAGAAGGCGATCGACCAGAACCGGCCGCCGCCCGTCCCCGAGATCCGCGCCGCGCGCGCGCTGCGGCCGGAGCTCGGAGACCCGTCCGCGAACGTGGTCGCGATCCCCGCGGCGGAGCTCGCCGCGGGACCCAAGGCGGGCGCCGCGCTCTCGGACATGGACGCCGTGCCGCTCGTGCGGATCGCCCCCGAGTATCCGCCGCGCGCGGCGGCGCGCGGGATCGGCGGCTGGGTGCTGCTCGAGTTCACGGTCACCACGGCCGGCGCCACGCGGGACGTGCGCGTGGTGGACGCCGATCCGGCGGGTACGTTCGACCGTGTGGCGGTGAAGGCGGTGGAGCGCTTCAAGTACCGTCCCAAGGTCGTGGACGGCCGGCCGGTCGAGCAGCACGGCGTCCAGCTCGTGCTCGAGTTCGATCCCACGGTGCGGGAGTGAGGCGGTTGGCGCGGGCACGCCGAGCGTTGGCGTTCGTCGCCGCCGCGGCGCTCCTGGCGGCGGCTCCTGCGGCCGCGCGCGACAAGCGCCCGCCGCCCGAGAGCAAGCGCGTCGAGGCGGTGAGCCGGGCGGTCTACGAGAAGCTCGGCAAGGTGCAGGAGGCGATGGACGCCGAGAACTGGGGGGCGGCGGCGGCCGGGCTCCAGGCGATCCTCGCCCCCGGCAAGCTCAACGCGAGCGAGGAATCGCTCGTCCACCAGACCTTCGGCTACGTCCACTCCGCCCAGGCGCAGTACACGAAGGCGGTCGCCTCCTTCGAGAAGGCGCTCGCGCTCGGCGGCCTGCCGGGCTCCGCGGCGCTCAACACGCGCTTCAACCTCGGCCAGCTCTACCTGCTCACGGACCAGAACGAGAAGGGGATCCGCACGCTCGAGACCTGGTTCCAGCAGGCGGAGAATCCGTCGGCGGCGGCTCACATGCTGCTCGCGAACGCCTACGCCGAGAAGGGCGACTACCGGACCGCCTGGCGCTGGGCGAAGCCGGGCATGGACGGGATGGATCCGCCGCGCGAGAGCTGGATGGCGCTCGCCGCCCAGCTGAACCTCCAGCTCGAGAGCTGGGCGGAGGCGCGGCGCTGGCTCGAGCGGCTGGTGAACCGCTGGCCGAAGCGGACGTACTGGCTGCAGCTCGTGGCCGTCTACGGCGAGACGAACCAGCCGCGGAAGGCGCTCGTCGCGATGGAGATGGCCGAGCGCCAGGGGTACCTCACCACCAGCCAGGAGCGCGTGCGCCTCGCGCAGCTCTACCTCTTCAACGAGAACCCGTATCGCGCGGGCGTGGTGCTCGAGGAGGGCATGGCGAAGGGCAGCATCGAGAAGACGCGCGAGACCTACGAGCTGCTCGCGAACGCCTGGACGCTCGCGCGCGAGTACGAGCGCGCGCTGGGTCCGCTCGCGCAGGCGGCCGAGCGCGCGGGCGACGGCAAGCTCTGGGTCCGCCTCGGCCAGCTCCACCTCGACGCCGAGCGCTGGGGCAAGGCGCGGGAGGCGCTCCGCAAGGGCATCGCACGCGGCGGGCTCGACCATCCGGGCGAGGCCCAGCTGCTGCTCGGCATCGCCCTCTATCAGGACGGAGAGCTCGGCGCGGCGCGGACGGCCTTCGAGAGCGCGGCCCGCGACCCGAACGCCGCCGGCCAGGCGCGCCAGTGGCTCCAGACGCTCGCGGCCAGCCAGGGCTGAGGGCTACCAGAGCCCGAACACCCTGCGCGATCCGCGCGATCCGCGCGCTCCCCGCTCGGCGCGGATGCGGCGCTCGCGCCGGCGCCGCCTTCGCATGCGGGTCTGGAGCGAGTCGCGCCGCGCTACGAGCGCCTGGCCCTTCGCCTCCTCGGGCAGCGAATCCCGGTACGCGCAGAAATCGCGGTAGGCCTGGATCTCGTGGCGGAGCTCCTGGACCACCAGCTCGACCATGATCGCATCGTCGAGATAGCCGATGCCCGGCACGCGATCCGGAATCAGGTCGTCGGGGTCGACGAAATACGCGAGCGCGTTGAGCACGCGCGCGCGGTCTTCACCCTCCAGCCGCCAGTCTTCGTCGCGCAGCATCGCCGCCAGCTGGTACAGCTGCTCGACCCGCGTGCGGACGAAGTCGGGCGGCTCGCTCGCGAGCGCCTGGCCGACGAGACGCTCGGCGCCGTCGATCACGGGTCGCTCGTCCGCGCGCTCCACCCGCTCTCGGACGCGCCGCAGGCAATCGCGGAAGTACGCCAGGTCCCGCGGGCTGAGGTCGATGACGATCCTCATGGCTCCCTCCCCGCCCTCCACGCGCACCGTGGTGGGGACGGTGCCGCGATCCTATCGCGAAGTCGCCGCGTCCCGCGCGATCGCGGAGAGCGAAACGCGCGCGAGCTCAGCGCCCGCTCGGCCGCCGCACTTCGGTGATGGCGGCCCGCGCGTCGAGCGCGAAGCGACGAAAGGCCTCGCGGGCGCGCTGCAGCTCCGTCCAGGGAGGCCCGACGAACGTGCCCCCCGGCAGCGGCCGCCGCTCTCCGAAGCGGAGCAGCGGGGCGCCGCGCGCGGCGTCTTCCAGCTCGAGCACGAAGCCGACGTGCCCGGTCGGGGACTGGTAGGCGGTCGTTCGCACCGGCGACACGGGCGGGTCCGCGAGGTCGAGATCGCTGATCGCGGAGCGCACGCGCAACACTCCGGCTCGCTCGGCGTCGGCGACGGGCTCCCAGCCCAGCTCGTGCCCGAGCGCCTCCACGAGCATCGCTCGCAGCGTCTCACGCAGGCGCTCCTCGTCTCGCCGCGTGGGGCGCGCCGAGTGAGGCGCGTACTCGATGCGGGGCGGCTCGACGAGGACGTGGTGGAACCGACCCCACTCGGGCGACGGGGCGGCGACGAAGACTGCGCCGGGGCCGTGGAGCGGCCGTTGCCGGAGACCGTCCACGGTCTCGGTGGGCGGCACACCAGCGGAGGGCATGACGCCCTGCGTCGCAGTGCTCGCGCATCCGACGGCCCACGCCGCGACCGCCAACGCGAGCCCGAGCCCTGTGCACCTCATGTCGCTGCCCCCGCGACCGGACTCGAGGATAGCGACGGCGTCTTCCCGAAGACGCCCGAGGCTCCTTCGGACGCCGTCGCGTGTATGACGCGGAGCGCCCGCACCGATTTTTTCTTGCAACTGCCGGACGAGCGGGGAGACAATCGGCCCAACATCGGCGAAGCGCCGCGTCACGATCTCGCGTTGGCCTGGCGCCCCGCCGGTGCGGGGGAAAGCGCATGCGACACGTGACGACACGGCTCCGCGCGAGCTTCCTGCCTGGCCTCGCATTCGCGAGTCTGATCCTGGCCTCGGACGCACGGTCCCAGCCGGCCGCGCAGGCTCCGGACGATCCCGCGACGGCGCAGGCCGCCGACGCCCCTCCGGACCCGCTGCGCGAACCGCCCAAGGTCGAACGCCTGATCGTCACGGCCACCAAGCGCGAAGAGTCGATCCAGGACATCCCGATCGCGGTCTCGGCGTTCAGCGGAGAGGATCTGCAAGCGCGCGGCGTGCAGGAGCTGCGCGACCTCCAGCAGGTGTCACCGAGCCTCTCGGTCTACGGCTCGAACTCGGACTCGGGAGGCGGCACGCTGCGGATCCGCGGCATGGGGACCACGGGCAACAATCCGGGCCTCGAGTCGGCGGTGGGCTTCTACGTGGACGGCGTCTATCGCAGCCGGTCCGGCCAGGGCTTCAACGACCTGGTCGACGTCGAACGGATCGAGGTGCTGCGCGGTCCCCAGGGCACGCTCTGGGGCAAGAACACCTCCGCGGGCGCCGTCAACGTGATCACCCGCAAGCCGTCCTACGAGTGGGACGGCAACGTGAACGCGTCGTACGGCAACCTCGACTACTACAAGGTCTGGGGCAGCGTGACCGGCCCGATCGTCGACGAGCGCCTGGCGTTCCGGTTCGCGGGCAGCACGAGCGATCGCGACGGCTATTACCGCAGCCGCGGCAGCTTCGAGCAGTACAACGAGCTCGACCGCTACACGCTGCGGGGCCAGCTGCTCGCGACGCCCGCCGACGACCTGGAGCTGCGCCTGAGCGCCGACTTCGGCGAGCGCAACGAGAGCTGCTGCCCGGCCGGCTACCGGCAGGTGGGCCCGCTCACGGCCGGGATCTATCCGCTCCTTCCCAACGGCGGCACGGCCACGAGCACGGAGGAGAACGACAAGAAGGTCGGAGTCAACCACGACCCGGTGGAGGACGTGAAGGACTGGGGCGTCTCGCTCGAGGCGGACTGGGAGCTCGAGGAGGGTCTCGACCTGGTGTCGATCAGCTCCTATCGCGAGTTCGACGCGTTCCGCCAGCAGGACATCGACTTCAGCGACGCCTTCATCCTGCTGCCGCAGGGCGAAGAGGAGCTGTTCCGCACCTTCAGCCAGGAGTTCCGGCTCACGGGGAGCGCCGGGCCGATCGACTGGCTGGGCGGAATCTACGCCTATTCCGAGAAGTTCGACGGCGGCGGCCAGGTGCGCTTCGACCAGGACGGCGACGAGTACTGGGCGATCCTGCACAGCGCGATCTCGGGCGGCGGCCTCGTGCTCGACCCGGCGAACTACCGTCCTGGCACGGGCTGCGACGCGAGCCTGCCCGGCTGCGGCTACTTCGAGAACGCGACCCAGAAGACCGAAGGCTTCGCCCTCTTCACGAACGACACCTGGCACATCACCGAGTCCCTCGATCTCACCGGCGGCGTCCGCTTCAACTGGGAGAACAAGGAGGGCAAGGAGCTCGTGAACGGCGCGCCGCCCGGCAGCGTCATCAACGAGACGTGGTGCACGACGCCTCCGACCGCGGCGCGCTTCGTGGCGTTCTTCCAGGCATTCTGCGACAACCGCAGCTTCTCCGGGGAGCGCACGGAGCAGGAGTTCACCTACTCGACGAGCCTCAACTATCACTGGACCCCGGATCTCATCACCTATCTGAGCTTCGCGCGAGGCTACAAGGCGGGCGGCTTCAACCTCGACCAGCAGGCGGGCAACTGCGTCCCCGGCGCCGGGCCTTCGCAGGGCTGTCCGGCCGGCCTCGTCCCGGACACCTCCATCACGCCCGAGTTCGAGCTCGAGAAGGCGAACGCGTACGAGATCGGGCTGAAGAGCGCCTGGCTGGACGGGGAGCTCGTCGTGAACACCGCCGCCTTCTTCACCGAGTTCAAGAACTTCCAGCTCAACACCTTCACGGGGACGGGCTTCATCATCACGAACGTTCCGAAGGTGAAGTCGCGGGGCGTCGAGCTCGAGCTCCAGTACAGCCCGCTCGAGGGGCTCGTCTTCACGGGCGGCGCCACGTACGCCGACACCCGCTACGGAGACAACTTCAACGGGGAGATCGCGACCGTGAAGGTGCTGGAGGGCCAGCGCATCACGCACGCGCCGCCCTGGCAGGCGAGCGCCGCGATGCTGCTGGAGCGGCCGCTGCCGATCAGCGGCTGGTACTGGACCGGCAACGTCAACATGAGCTACCGCGGCCGCCACAACACGGGGTCCGATCTCGACCATCCCAAGGTGCAGGACGCCTTCACGCTCTGGAACGCCTCGTTCGGTCTGGTGTCGCCGGACGGCCACTGGGAGATCACGAGCTGGATCTACAACATCTTCGACCGCCACTACGATCCCCTGGTGTTCGACTCCGTGCTCCAGCCCGGCAGCTTCAGCACGATCTATGGCGCGCCGCGGACCTACGGCGTGACGGTCGGCTATCGCTTCTGACGCGGGGCGTCAGCGAGAGCGCTTCGGAGGCGGGTCGCGCCGCGCCTGCCAGCCGCGCACGGCGGAGAGGAGCCGCCGGACCTCGCCGAGGTCGGTCGCGCGGAGCCGCAGCTCCTCGTCCGGCTCGAACCGGCTCAGCGCCATGGTGCGGGCCTGGAAGCCGCGCTGCGCGTAGCGTGCCACCTCACCGGCGTAGAGCTCGTCCGCGGAGCGGCCGACCGCTCGCTCGAAAGCCTCCGGCGAGGCGACGCCGAGCTGCCAGAGTCGCAGGTACTCGCGCAGATCCTCGGCGCGCTCGCGGCTCGCGAGCAGCAGGTAGTGCGCGAGCAGCCAGTGCTCGCGGCGGCGGTCCGCGACGCCGCTCTTGTAGCTCTCGTCGGTCACCAGCGTGAGACCCGTGACGTCGTCCTTCTCGCTGTCCTCTCCCTTCGACTGGCTGCGGCGCCGCGCCCTCCCGTACCCCTTCGGCGGCACGCCGATGGTCGCCGTGTCCCCTTCCACGCGGAGCGTGGAGAGCAGATCCGCCATGCCCTGTGCGTACCAGTAGGGCGAGCGGCCGGAGAGGACCACCTCGATGTAGAGCCGCTCGAGGCCGGGGCTCGCGCGCGACGTCACGACGACGTCGCCATCGGACAGGTTCGCGACGAAGCCCGCGGCCCAGCCCGCCTCCAGGAGTCCGCCTGCCGCGCGCGGGCTCGCGAACAGCATCACGCGCAGCTTCGGCTCGCGCGGCGGGCGGATGCCGACCGCCACCTCGACCGCGGCCCGGAAGCGCTCCAGGCCGATCAGGGCCGCGCGGGCCTCGGCCTCGGGCAGCGCTCCGTAGAGGACGAAGTGACGGTTCTCGAGGACCTGCCACGCCGCCTGCTCGGGCGCAGGCGCTGCGCAGGCCCACAGCGCAGCCGCCAGCGCGAACACGGTCTTCTTCATCGCACCCCCACCTTCGGCCGGCGCCCACGATAGCCGCGGGGACGAGCCCCCAGCCCTCGCGCTCCGGCATGATTCGGGTTGTCACGCAGCGCGTCACCCGAATACACTGCGCTCCAACTGGTGCACCTGGGGGTCCTGCATGTCGCGCTCCGTTCGCCTGTCCCTCCTGCCGTTCCTGATGCTCCTGCTCCCGCTCTCCGCAACGAGCGAGGAGCCCGGCGAGCCCACGCAGGTCGCAGCGCAGCCGACCGAGGGCGGCGCTGCCCCCGACGATGCGGACGACGCGGCCGAGGAGGCGCCGGGCGGCGTCGAGCGCCTCGTCGTCACCGCGCGCAAGCGCGAGGAGAACCTGCAGGAAGTCCCGCTCGCCGTGACCGGCTTCAGCGAGGAGATGCTCGAGGGCCTCGGCGTGTCGCAGACCGACGACGTCGTGGCGCTCGCTCCGAACCTCTACCTGACGCAGACCCCGGGCTCGGCGGCGAACATCGGGGTCAGCATCCGCGGCATCGGTGGCGCGGAGCCGCTGCTGACGCGCGACACGGGCGTCGCGCTCTACGTGGACGGCGCCTACATCGCCCGCACCTCGGGCGCGGTCTTCGACCTGGTCGACCTCGAGCGCGTCGAGGTGCTGCGCGGGCCGCAGGGCACGCTCTACGGCCGGAACGCGACCGGCGGCGCCGTCAACTACATCTCCCGCCGGCCCGGCGAGGAGTTCGGCTTCCAGCAGACCCTCAGCTACGGCAACTACGACTACTGGCTCACGCGCACCAGCGTCGACACGGGCGAGATCGCGGACACCGGGCTCAAGTCGACGCTCACCTACCTCGCCAAGAGCCGCGAGGGCTGGGTGAACGACCGCAACTCGAGCGACGACACCGACCCGGGCGCGTTCAACGTCGACGCCTTCCGCGTCGCGCTCGGCTGGGACCCGATCGAGGACTTCTCGGCCTTCTACACCTTCGATTACTCGGCCCTGGCCGGCCAGGACACGCTGTTCCAGCTCACCGAGGTGCGCGGGGACGTCGCGGCCGACTTCCCGGGGCTCGAGGTGGACGAAGACCGCCTGATGCTCGTGAACCAGGACTTCCACGACACGAGCACCCACCGCATCGCGGGCCACAACCTGACGCTGGACTTCGACTGGGGCATCACGAACCTGAAGACGATCACGACGTACCGCGAGTGGGACAACACCGAGGAGGGCACGGAGCTCGACGGCAACGCCCTGCCCGGCGGCATCCAGCTCTTCTCCGCCATGAACGAGCGGCACCAGAACCAGTTCAGCCAGGAGATCCAGCTCTACGGCCCGGTCGGCGAGCGGCTCGACTACGTGAGCGGCTTCTACTACTTCCGCGAGAGCTTCGACGAGGTCAACCCGCAGAGCTTCTACATCGCGGCCTTCGATCTCTTCCTGGACCCGGGCAGCGTGCTCGTCTACGACGGCGAGGCGGAGTCCTGGGCCGGCTTCACGGACTGGACGTGGACGCCGCCGGTGCTCGAGGACCGGCTCAAGCTTTCGGCCGGCGTCCGCTACTCGCGCGACGAAAAGAGCTTCTCGCAGCAGTCGCCGATCGCCGCGTCGGGCGAGGACACGTGGCGCCACGTCGATTGGCAGGGCACCGTCAGCTACCAGTTCACCGACGCCATCATGGGCTACACGCGCGTCGCGACGGGCTACAAGTCGGGCGGCTTCAACCCCCGCTCGGGGCTCGAGGAGGCCTTCGACGAGGAGGAGGTCATCACCTACGAGCTCGGCGCGAAGACGCAGTTCTTCGACGACCGCCTCCAGTTCAACGCGGCCGTGTTCTACAGCGACTACGACGACCTCCAGATCGACCAGTTCATCGCGGGCGCGGCGGGCGCGGCCTCGCTCACCGTGAACGCCGGCAAGGCGAACATCTTCGGCTTCGAGATCGAGACGGTGGCCCAGATCACGGATCACATCACCGGCTACCTGAACTACGGCTGGCTCGACATGGAGTACGACGAGTACGAGATCCTCGATGCCGGCGCCTTGACGATGGGCGGGGCCAGCTGCGCGACCACCGTTCCCGCCCCGCCCGAGTGCTTCGCCGACGTCTCCGACGAGGCGAGGTTCGGCTACCGGCCCGACCAGACGCTCTCCGCGGGCCTCGGCTACACGACGGACCCGCTCGGAGGCTGGGGCGTCGTCCTGAACGCCCGCGTGGACGCGCTCTACGTGGACGACGTCTGGTGGCATCCGATCGACAACGCGCCGAGCGGATTCCCGATCACGCCCTTCAACGACCAGATCAAGGAAGGCGGCTACACCCTCTTCCACTCGAGCATCACGCTGTCCGAGATCCCCATCGGCTCCGAGTCGCAGCTGAAGCTGAGCCTGTGGGGCCGGAACCTCCTCGACGAGGAGTACCGACGCAGCGGCATCGATTTCGGTGGCCTCGGCTTCGCAGGCAACATGTACGGCGAGCCGCGCACGTACGGCGTGACGGCGACGTTCGAGTACTAGGCCGGGCGGCGCTAGCCTCGCAGGCGGGAGGAACCCCGCCGTGCAGATCCCCTTCTACTTCGACTACGCGTGCCCCTGGGCCTACCTCGGCAGCTGCCGGGTCGAGGCGTACTTCCAGGACCTGGCCGAGATCGACTTCCGGCCCGTGCACCTCGCGGCGCTGCGCGAGCCCGAGGCCGGGGCGCAGTCGCTCGGCGGCATGGGCGAGCGCAAGAAGCGCAACTACATGGCCGACATGCGCCACTGGAGCGAGCTGATCGGCGCCGACTTCACGAACGTGACGGGGCCGCGCCCCGACACCCGCCTGCTGCTCCAGGCGGCGCTCGTCGCGAAGGACGCCGGGCGCTTCCGCGAGCTCCACTACCCCGCGTTCCGCGCGCGCTGGGCCGAGGCCAGGGACGTCGCGGATCCCGCCGTCGTGCGCGAGCTCCTCGCCGGGGCCGGGCTCGAGGCGGACGCCGCGCTCGCGCGCGCGCAGTCCGAGGAGGCGGCCGACCGCCTCGCGGCCGAGACGCAGGCCGCCGTCCAGCGCGGCGTGTTCGGCGTGCCCACCGTCTTCGTCGGCGACGAGATGTTCTGGGGCAACGACCGCTTCGAGCTGGCGCGCTGGTACGTGCAGAAGGCCGCGCGGTAGATCGCGTAGCGGCGGCAGCTCAGGCCGCCGCCGGGCGCTTCGCCTCCGCCGCGCCCGGCGCGGCGCGCGAGAAGCGCAGCGCGCCGTCGTCGACGCGGCCGTGGCGGAGCACGAGCCGGTCGAGCAGGTAGTTCTGGTAGAGGCGCCACGGCCGCTTCGAGCCCTGCATCGGGAAGAGCCGGCGCGCGCGCTCCACGTAGCCGGAGCGCAGCCCGATCAGCGGCTCGGGCCGGACGCTCGGGTCGTCGAGCTCGGGTCGGCACGCGTCGAAGCCACGCGCCTCCATGTGGTTCAGCAGGCGGCAGACGTACTCGCACGTGAGATCGCACTTGAGCGTCCACGACGCGTTCGTGTAGCCGACCGCCATCGCGAGGTTCGGGACGCCCGACAGCATCATGCCCTTGTACGCGGTCGTCTTCGGCAGCTCGACGCGCGCCCCGTCCACCGCCACCTCGAGACCGCCCAGGAACTTCATCTCGAGGCCGGTCGCGCTCACGATCAGGTCGGCCGGCAGCTCCTCTCCCGAGCGTAGGCGGATGCCCGTCTCCGTGATGCGCTCGATCCGGTCGGTGACGACCGAGACGCGCCCGCCGCGGATCGCCTCGAAGAGGTCGCCGTCCGGGACGAGGCAGAGGCGCTGGTCCCAGGGATCGTACGAGGGCGTGAAGTGGCGCTCGACGTCGAACCCGGGCCCGAGCGCACGGCGCACGCCGCGGAGGATCATGCGCTTCGCCAGCGCAGGCCGGCGCTGGCAGAGCTGGTACAGGAAGAGCCCGAGCAGCACGTTCTTCCAGCGGGTCAGCGCGTACGCGAGCTTCGCGGGCAGGACGCGGCGGAGCGCGTTCGCGAGGCGGTCCTCCTCGGGCAGCGAAACGATCCAGGTCGGCGAGCGCTGGAGCATCGTCACGTGGGACGCGGTCCTGGCGAGCGCGGGAACGAGCGTCACGGCGGTCGCGCCGCTGCCGATCACCACGACGCGCCGGCCCGCCCACGCGACGTCGTCCGTCCAGAACTGCGGGTGCACGATCCGGCCCCGGAAGCGCTCCGCGCCCGGGAGCTCCGGAGCGTGGCCCCGCTCGTAGTCGTAGTAGCCGGCGCACACGAACAGGAAGCTGCAGGTGAGGCGCAC
>Ga0075327_1000144_pt1 | contig 17595 bp, 15 predicted proteins | sample MayberrySE_Catta_2_FD_120056 | JGI IMG/M metagenome (GOLD analysis project Ga0075327, IMG submission 120056) | Natural and restored wetland microbial communities from the San Francisco Bay, California, USA, that impact long-term carbon... | ecosystem: Environmental > Terrestrial > Soil >...
CCGCGCCAGCGCCTCGAGGAAGCCCAGGGACAGCAGCACCGCCAGGGCGGAGAAGAGCGCGCGACGCCCGGGCGACGTCTTCGAGGCGGAGCTCACGCTAGCCGGCCCTCTCCGGCCGGGGCATCGCGATCGGCGGCACGGGTTCCGGGCTCGTCCCGGTCGCGGCCTGCGAGCGGGAGCCTGCCGCCGCGAGGGCCTCGCGCGTCGCGAGCTGTGCGGCCCGGTCGATCCGGTAGTGGCGGAAGGTCCAGATCGCCACGAGGGTGATGAGCACGGCGCTGAGCTGCAGCAGGCCGAGGTCGCGGATGGAGTCCGCGCCGACGTCGCTGATCCGCTCGGCGTTCAGGGGGAACGCGATCCAGTCGAGGCCGACCCCGGCGACGAAGTGTCCGAGGCCCGAGGCCAGCTTGCCCGTGAAGGACGTGGCGCTGAAGAAGATCCCCTGCTGGGCCCTGCCGGTCTTCAGCACGTGCTCCTCGGCGACGTCGGCCATCATCGACCCCGCGGACACGAAGCTGGTGGCGGCGATCGTCATGTTGACGGTCAGCAGGCCGAACACCGCGGGCAGCAGCCACGGAGAGTCGTTTCCGGGGAAGACCCCGACCAGGCGCAGCACCACGGCCGCGTTGCCGACGACCGCCGAGCTCACGCAGCCCGCCACCAGGGTGGGGAGCTTGTCGAAGCACCGGTGCAGGGGCCCCACCAGCGCCGACCCGAGCACGAAGCCCACCAGGGCGGGCACCACCAGGAACTGCAGCTTGCCCGTGTCGAACTCCCAGAAGAAGACGTTCACGTGGGTGGCCAGGGTTCCGAGCACGCCGAAGAAGATCCCGTAGAGGGTGAAGCCGATGAAGAGCGAGCGGAACGAGACGTTCTGCCAGGCCGACGCGAACTCGCGGCCCATGCGGGCGAACGAGAAGGGCTCTGGATCTTCCGGCGCCCGGGGCATGCGCGCGATCAGGTCGCGGGTACCCCAGGCCGAGTACCAGATCGTCACGAACATGATCAGTCCCGCGAAGACCGCGTAGCGGGGATAGCCCGCCGGGTCGAGCATGCCGTTCTCGAACCGGGGGGTCTCCGGAAAGAAGAGCCGGTAGGCGGCGATGCTGGTGGCGCCGCCGCCGACCACGGCGAGCATCGTGCGCCAGGCCACCACCGAGGTGCGCTCGTGGTAGTCGTCGGAGATCTCCGCCCCCATCGCGAGGTGGGGGACGTGGTAGAGGGTCATGGCGCCGCGCACCGCGACGGCGAAGCCCGTGAGCCACAGGAAGAGGCCGGTCTGACCGAGGGAGGCCGGCGGCACGTAGAGCACCACGTAGCTGACGGCCAGGGGGAGGGCGGCGGCGTACATGAAGGGATGCCGCCGGCCCCGCGGCGACTTCCAGTTGTCCGAGAGCGAGCCCGCGAGGGGGTCGGTGACGGCGTCGAAGACCAGGGCGATCAGGATCGCCGTACCCGCGAGACTCCCCGAGAGGCCCAGCACCTGCGTGAAGTAGAAGAACAGGAAGGCGTTGAATCCCTGGTTCTTCACCTGCTCGCCGATCTGGCCCACGCCGTAGGCGAACTTCGTGCGCGTGGAGAGGTGGCTCAAGGGCCCGGCCCGCTCGGCGCAACCGGGCGCCCCTCGTCGGCGACGCGCCGAATGATGCCGTAGCGAATCACCTGCCTTCCCCCGCCTCCAGCTCCGCCACCCGTCGCCTCAGCTCCACCAGGACGGGTCCCGGAGCGTGCTCCTCTTCCTCGAAGACCGCAATCTCGAGGAACGCCGCGAGCTGGGCCTTCGAGTAGTGACGCGCGGCGTTCGCGACGTCCCGGAGCATCGCCGGGACGAGCTCCTTGCCGGCGACGAAGTAGGGATCCATCAGCTTCAGCTGGCCCCGGGCGTCCTGCATCACGTTGCCCGGGCGCACGTCCAGGCCGCCGAACCAGCCGAGGCTGCGCTCGCCTTCCGCGCAGGCGTCCTCCAGGATCGCGCGCAGGGGACGCAGGGCCGGCGGGGTGTCGCCGCGGATGGCGTCGCACAGCGCCCGGGCGCGGGCCTCGTCCGCCGGCTCGAGCCTCTCCATCACCACGATCTCCCCCGCGCCGAGGTCGGCGCGCCAGGCGATGCGCTGGAAGTGGGGCTCCTCGGAATGCGCGAGACAGGTGCGCACGTGCAGCGCGTAGGCGGGATCGAAGGCGCACACCCGCGCGGCCAGCGCTCCGTCCGGCGACACGTAGACGTGCGCCCAGTCGCCGCGGGCGAGCCAGCGCCAGCCCGCCGCCTCGAGCTTCGTGCGGGCGCGGCGGTGGTCGTCGTCCGGATGGATGTCCGCGGGCTCCATCGCGCATAGGGTGCGCGGTCGCGACGCCGAGCGAAAGCGCGCGCGCCCCGGGGCTCAGAAGAGCTCGGCCTGGCCGTCGTCGTCGATGCCGCCGGCCCTGCGCTTCGGCCTTCCCCTGGCCTGCTTCGGCTCGCGGCCCTTCCGGGCCTTCGGCTCGCCCGACGCCGCCTCGTCCTCGCTCGGGGTCTCCGGTTCGGGCTCGGGCCCGGGACGGCTCGCGGACCTCCGCGGCGCGGGCTTGAAGCCCACCCGGGCGACGGGCTTCGGGGCGAGGCGGGCGCCGCGGGCGGTGGGAGACGTGGGCTCGAGCTGCGCGAGGTCGTACTCGGAGCCCTTCACGCGCTGCCGCTTCTGCGCCACGTAGGTGAGCCTGGCGGTGCCCGTCTCGCCCTGCTGGAGCAGCAGGTCGACGCGCCCCTTCTCGTCCTTGACGAGGCGGTATTCCTTGTTGCGGATGAACTTCTCGATGCGGATGCGCTTGCCGAAGCACATCCGCCTGGCGTCCCGGTAGACGACGGTGAACTCCGCGCCCTGCTCGGGATCGAAGGGGTGGCAGTAGAGGAGCTTGGAGCCGAAGAACACCTTGTCGACGGGCGGCATCACCCGGTAGGTGCCGTCCACTGCGATCGCGAGCACCAGGTCGTACTCCGAGACGCTCATCCGGAACAGGTCGCCCCGCACCGCCGATCCGAAGAAGCCCGTCTCCGGGTCGTAGCTGAGCTTCACGTTCGGACGGGCCACGGCCTTCTTGTCGACGCTCTCGATGCGGGTGATGGCGGTGCGCCGGGGGTAGTCGTCGCCGTAGCGGTCGAGCAGCGACTGCACGTAGGCGATGGTGGTCTTCTTCATGTCGGCGAGCTTCGCGTCCACCTCGACGATCTTCGCCACGATGTCGTCGATCTCGTCGCGGTTGCGCGCGGTGTCCCAGGCCGAGATGCGCCGGATGCGGATCTCGAGCAGCCGCTTCACGTCCTCGTCCACCATCGGGCGGATGAAGAGCTCCTCGTACTTCTGCATTCCCGTCACCACCACCTTCTGCACCTTCTCGGCGGTGTCGGCCTTCTCGAGTCGCTTGTAGACGCCCTTCTCGATGAAGATCTGCTCGAGGGTGAGCCAGTGCTGGCGGTCGAGCAGCCGCTCGCGCTCCCACTCGAGCTCGGCCTGGAGCTGCCGGACGAGCTGGGCGGTCAGCTCGCGCAGCACCTCGGTCACGGTCATCGTGACCGGCCGCCGATCGCGGATGACGTTGATGTTCGACGACACGCTCACGCTGCAGTCGGTGTAGGCGTAGAGCTGCGGGATCACCTCGACGGGGCGCACGCCCCGGGCCAGGGTCAGCTCGATCTCCGCCCGGTCGGTGGTGAAGTCGTCGATCGACGCGAGCTTCACCCGGTCCTTCTGGACGGCGGCCTCGATCGACGCGATCAGGCTCTCGGTGGTGGTGCCGAAGGGGATCTCGGTGATCTTCACGTGCTTCGGGTCGACGGTCTCGATCTTCGCCCGCACCTCGACCTTGCCCCGGCCGTCGTCGTAGGCCGACACGTCCGTCTGGCCGCCCTGGGGAAAGTCGGGCAGCAGCTCGATCTTCCTGCCCTTCAGGATGGCGATCTGGGCCTGCCACAGCTCCTTCAGGTTGTGGGGCAGGATCTTCGTGGCCATTCCGACGGCGATCCCCTCGGTGCCGAGCATCAGCACCACCGGGAGCTTCGCGGGCAGGCGCACCGGCTCCATGTTGCGGCCGTCGTAGCTCGGCACCTGCTCGGTGAGGCTCTCGTTGAAGAGGGTCTCGAGGGCCAGGGGCGTCAGGCGGCACTCGATGTAGCGGGCGGCGGCGGCGGGATGCCCCGTCAGGGGATTGCCGAAGTTGCCCTGGCGGTCGATGAAGAAGCCCTTGTTGGCGAGCACCACCAAGGCGTCGGAGATCGACGCGTCGCCGTGGGGGTGCAGCTTCATCGTCTCGCCGATGACGTTCGCCACCTTGTGGTAGCGGCCGTCGTTCATCTGGAAGAGGGTGTGCAGGATGCGCCGCTGCACGGGCTTGAGGCCGTCGTGCAGGTCGGGGATCGCCCGATCCAGGATGAAGTAGCTGGCGTACTCGACGAAGTGCTCGCGCATCATCGTCTCGAGCTGCGCCATCAGACGACGTCCGTCACGAGATTCTCGACGATGAAGTCCCGTCGCTCGGGCGTGTTCTTGCCCATGATGAAGTCGAGCACCTTGCCCACCTCGCCCAGGTTCTTGACGGCCACCGGGCGCAGGCGCATGTCCGCGCCGATGAACTGCCCGAACTCCTTCGGGCTGATCTCGCCCAGGCCCTTGAAGCGGGTCACCTCGGGGCCGCGGATCTCGCGCTGGGCGGCGTCCCGCTCGGCCTCGCCGTAGCAGTAGCGGGTCTCCTGCTTGTTGCGCACCCGGAAGAGCGGCGTCTCCAGGATGTAGAGGTGGCCCTTCGCGACCAGCTCCTCGAAGTAGCGCAGGAAGTAGGTGAGCAGCAGGTTGCGGATGTGCATGCCGTCGACGTCGGCGTCGGTGGCGAGCACGACCCGGTTGTAGCGGAGCCCCTCGATGCCGTCCTCGATGCCGAGGGCGCGCATGATGTTGTAGAGCTCCTCGTTCTTGTAGACGGCGTCGCGCTTGAGGCCGTGGCAGTTCAGGGGCTTGCCCTTGAGGGAGAAGATCGCCTGGGTCTGGACGTCGCGACACGGCACCATCACGCCCGCCGCCGAGTCGCCCTCGGCCAGGAAGATCGTCGACTCGTCCCGCCGGCCGCCGGCCTCGTCGTCGTAGTGCACCTTGCAGTCGGTGAGCTTGGGGATGCGGATCGCCACCTTCCTGGCCCGCTCCCGCGCCTCCTTCTTGATGGAGGCCAGCTCCTTCCGGATGCGCTCGTTGCTGCGGACCTTCTCGAGGAGCTGCTCGGCGTCCTCGGGGTGCTTGTGGAGCCACTTCATCACCGCCTGGCGCACGGCGGGCACGATCCAGGTGCGCACCTCGGTGGAGCCGAGCTTGTTCTTCGTCTGGCTCTCGAAGACCGGGTCCTGCAGCTTGATAGCGACGGCGCCGACGATGCCGTCCCGGATGTCCTCGCCGGCGAAGTTCTTCTTGGCGTACTCGTTGATGCCCTTGAGCAGGCCCTCCCGGAAGGCGCTCTGGTGGGTGCCGCCGTCGTTGGTGTACTGGCCGTTCACGAAGGCGTAGTAGCTCTCACCGTAGTTGTGGGTGTGGGTGAAGGCGAACTCCAGGCGGTCCTCGGCGCAGTGGACCGTCTGGTAGAGGGGGGTGTCGTCGCCGATCTCGTGCTCGAGCAGGTCCGCCAGGCCGCGCTGGCTCGAGAACTTGCGCCCGTTGTAGACGAGGGAGACGCCCTTGTTGAGGAAGGCGTAGTAGCGGAGGCGGTTCTCGATGAACTCCTCGCTGAAGGCGTACTCGCCGAAGATCTCCGGGTCCGGGGTGAAGCGGACCAGGGTGCCGTCGGGGGCGCCGGACTCGCTGCCCTTCTTGTCGGTCCCGAGCCTGCCGCGCTCGAAGCTGGCGCGGCGGAAGCGGCCGTCCCGCCAGCTCACGGCCTCGAAGCTCGAGGACAGGGCGTTCACCGCCTTCGTGCCCACGCCGTTCAGCCCGACGGAGAACTGGAACACGTCGTCGTTGTACTTGCCGCCGGTGTTGATCTGGCTCACGCAGTCGACGAGCTTGCCGAGCGGGATGCCGCGACCGTAGTCGCGCACGGCCATCGTGTCGCCGTCGCGCTCGATCTCGATGCGCTTGCCGGCGCCCATGATGAACTCGTCGATGGCGTTGTCGATCACCTCCTTGAGCATCACGTAGATGCCGTCGAGGGGATGGCTGCCGTTGCCCAGCCGCCCGATGTACATGCCGGTGCGCAGGCGGATGTGCTCGAGGGCGTCGAGGGTCTGGATCGACTTCTCGTCGTACGCCTTCGCCATCAGGCCGCCCTCCGCATCTCGCGCCGGCGGAGCAGACGCGTCGGACCGCCGAGGGCGGTGCAGCTCGCGGCCGCCGCCCGGGCGGCGAGACGCAGGGAGGCGAGCTCGTCCCAGCCGTGGTAGAGCCCGGCCGCGAAGGCGCCGTGGAAGACGTCGCCGGCGCCCGTCGTGTCGCGCACGGCCACCCGCGGCGCCGGGATGCGGCGGAGCCCGCCGTCCTGCCAGGCGAGGGCCCCGCGACGGCCCTCGGTGACGACCGGGCGCCCGCCGTAGGCGTCGCGCAGGGCGAGGACGGTCTGCCGGGCGCTGCGTCCACCCCAGGTGCGTCCGAACTCGATCGGGACGATCGGGTAGTCGACGTAGGGCAGCAGCGCGTGATAGTCGGGGCGCGAGTCGGAGAAGTCGCCGATCACCGTGGCGCCCACCCGGCGCGCCTGTCGCACCGCCCGCAGGGCCTGGGCGGGATAGTGGCCGTCGACGAGCAGCAGGGTGCCCGGCCGGATCGGCGACAGGTCGAAGCGCGGCGCCCGCCGCTCGACGGCGCGACGGTCCGGCACCAGGAAGCGCCGCTCGCCGCTGCGCGCGCTCACGAGCACCACCGCCACCGAAGTCGGGCAGGCGCGACGCCGCAGCAGGCGTCGCACCCCGACCCCGGACGCGCGCATGGCCGCCAGCGCGAAGCGGCCGTCGTCGTCGTCTCCCACCACCGACAGGATCTGGCTCGGGCATCCGAGCGCCGCGGACTGCGCGAGCGCCGTGGCGACCATGCCGCCGACGCAGACCCGGCGCTCGCGGTAGCGCACGCGCGGGGCGTCGGGCTCCGCGTCCTCCACGAGCAGCAGATGGTCGACGACGCACAGGCCCACGCCGACCACCCCCCGATAGCGCTGGCTCGAATTGCCCTTCCGGCTCACCCCTCGCACCCCGAACCCGGGTAAATACCCAAACCAGCAGAAGTTTCCAGTCCCGGGGCCGAATCGGGCCGTGGCGGGCGCGCGGGGCGGGTACACTCCCGGCTCGCGCGGGGCGCCGCGAGTGGGGGGCGGACGCCGTAACTCGATTCCCTCCGCGCACGTAGTCCCCGCATCGACGGAGCCATGCTGGCTCCGACTCAAGGAGCTTCGTTGCCATGAATGCAAAGAGAGCCGTGCTGGCGGCGGCCGCCGCCGCGCTGTTCACCGCGGGCATCAGCGCGGTGCCCGACTCGGCGAAGGCCGATCACCACGAGAAGGGTGAGATGGTCCACTGCAAGGGGGTCAACTCCTGCAAGGGCCAGACGGACTGTGCGAATCCCGGCCACGACTGCTCGGGCAAGAACGCCTGCAAGGGCAAGGGCTGGAAGAAGATGACGGCCGAGGAGTGCGAGAAGGCCAAGGCCGAGATGAAGTCGTAGCGCCGCGGGCGGGGCGGGCAGACGCCCGCCCCGCCCGTCGGGTGCGCGCCCGACGCCTTCCCCGAAACGCGATGCCGCGACCCCGACGCGCCGAAGACGCGCCCTACCTCGGCGTCGGGGTCGGCGTCCGGCCCGTCCACTACTCCGAGATCTTCGAGCGCGCCGAGGCCGGGAACCTGCCGGTCGGCTGGTTCGAGATCCTGAGCGAGAACTACATGGTGCCGGGGGGACGGCCCCTGCGGATGCTCGACCGCGTGTGCGCCGAGCGCCCCGTGGTGCTGCACGGCGTCTCCCTGAACGTCGGCTCGGTGGACCCCCTCGACGCCGGCTACCTCGACGCCCTGGCGGAGCTGGCACGGCGCACCGAGGCGCGCTGGGTGTCGGACCACCTCTGCTGGACGGGGGTCGGCGGCCACCCGCTGCACGACCTCGTCCCCCTGCCCTACTGCGAGGAGTCGATCCGCCACGTGGCCGCTCGCGTGCGCGAGGTGCAGGACCGCCTGTCGCGCCGGATCGCCCTCGAGAACGTCTCCTCCTACATGAGCTTCGCGGGCGACGCGATGCCGGAGTGGGAGTTCCTGACGGCGGTCGCGCAGGAGGCGGACTGCGGCATCCTGCTCGACGTCAACAACGTGTTCGTGAGCGCCTGGAACCACGGCTTCGAGGCCAGCGACTACATCGACGCGATCCCCCCGGAGCGCGTCTTCCACGTCCACCTGGCGGGCCACAGCGAGTCGCCGCCGCTCCTGATCGACACCCACGACCACCCGGTGCGCGACGAGGTGTGGGACCTCTACGCCTACACGTTGCGCCGCACGGGACCCGTTTCGACGACGATCGAGTGGGACGACCGCATCCCGCCCTTCGCCCGGCTGCTCGAGGAGGCGGAGCGGGCGCGCAAGATCCTGGAAGCCCTGTGAGCCTCGCCGACACCCAACGACGGCTGTGGCGGCTGATCACCTGGCCGGAGGGCGTGCGGCCCGCCCTCGAGACCGAGCCCTCCGGCACGCCGCCCCTCGCGGCGCTCGTCCGGAGCGACGAGCGGCTCGCCGCCGAGGACCGCCTCGACGTCTACGCGAACGCCTACTTCCAGCGCATCCACGACGTGCTGGCGGAAGACTTCCCGACCCTCGCCGCGGCCCTGGGCGAGGACGACTTCCACGACCTCGTGACCTCCTACCTGACGGTACATCCCTCGCGCAGCCCGTCCCTGCGCTGGATCGGCGACCGCCTGGCGGGCTTCCTCGCGAGCCACGACGCCGTGGCGAGCCTGCGCGGCGCCTACCCGTTCGCCGCCGACCTGGCCGCCTGGGAATGGGCGACGGAGGGGGTCTTCGACGCGGCGGACAGCGAGCCGGCGCGCAAGGCCGACCTCGCCGCCGTGCCTCCCGCCCAGTGGGACGCGCTGCCCGTGCGGCTGCGCCCGTCGGTCCGGATCCTGCGCCTCGCGTGGCCCGTGCAGGAGCTGCGCGGCGCGCTGCGCGCCGGCGAGCCGCTGCCCGGGATCGAGCCCCGCGAGACCCGCGCCTGCATGTGGCGCCAGGACGACCGGGTGGTGCACCGCGAGCTCGACGCGCGCGAGACCCGCGCGCTCGAGCACGCCGCGGCGGGCGTGGCGTTCGGCGCGCTGTGCGAAGCCGTGGCCCGGGACGTCGGCGCGCAGGACGCGCCGTCGCTGGCGGCGTCCTGGCTGGCGGACTGGCTCGACGAGGAGTGGGTTCTGTCGATTTCGGCGAGCTGAGCCGGTATACCCTGGGCCCCATGTCGACGATGTCGCTGCCGCAACCGCTCGCCCTCGACGCGCACGACTACGTGAGCGAGCAGAACCGCGACGTCGCGCCCGCGCGCGAGGGCGAGTTCGCGCCCGTCGCGATCGGCCCGCTGCCGGTGTGGCCGCCGGTGGTGCTGGCGCCGATGGCGGGCATCACCAACTACCCCTTCCGCGCCCTGTGCCGCCGCTTCGGCGCCGGCCTCTACGTGAGCGAGATGATCACGGCCCGGGCCCTGGTCGAGCGCAACGCCAAGACCCTGAAGCTCTCGGGCTTCAACCCCGCGGAGGAGCCGCGCAGCCTGCAGCTCTACGGCACCGATCCGCACTACGTGGGCGAGGCGGTGGCCTGGCTGGTCGACGAGGACCGGGTGGACCACATCGACATGAACTTCGGCTGCCCGGTGCGCAAGGTGACACGCCGGGGCGGGGGCGCCGCCATCCCCGCGCGACCGCGGCTGCTCGCGCGCATCGTGCGAGCGGCCGTGAAGCGCGCGGGCGACGTGCCCGTCACGATCAAGTTCCGCCTCGGCATCGACGACGACCTCCCCACCTTCCTCGACGCCGGCCGCGTCGGCGAGGACGAGGGCTGCGCGGCGGTGGCCCTGCACGCCCGCAGCGCCGCGCAGCTCTACGACGGCGAGGCGGACTGGAGCGCCATCGCCGAGCTGAAGCAGGCGGTGCGGACGATCCCCGTGCTCGGCAACGGCGACGTCTGGGAGGCGGCGGACGCCCTGCGCATGATGCGGGAGACGGGCTGCGACGGCGTGGTCGTGGGCCGCGGCTGCCTCGGACGCCCGTGGCTGTTCCGCGACCTCGCCGACGTCTTCGCCGGCCGCACGCCGCAGGTGCCGCCGCGCTTCGGCGAGATCGCCCAGATCATGCTGCAGCACGCCGGCCTGCTGGCCGACTGGTTCGGCGAGCACGTGGGCGTGCGCTCCTTCCGCAAGCAGGCCACCTGGTACACCAAGGGCTTCCCGGGCAGTCCGCGCCTGCGCGAGCGCCTGATCCGGGTGTCGACCCTGGCGGACCTCGCCGAGGCCCTCGCCACCGCCGACCCCGACCTGCCCTTCCCGCCCGGGGCGATGCGCATGAAGCGCGGCAAGAAGGCCGGCCGCCAGCGCGTCGCCCTGCCCGAGGGCTACCTCGACGACCGCGACAGCGACCAGCCGCCGGGCCCCGAGGCGGAGTCGGCGATCTCCGGCGGCTGAGCGACGCCCGCGCCCGCCCCCCGCCTCACAACACCCAGGCGAGGATCAACGGCAGGCTGACGAGCGAGATCAGGGTGGACAGCAGCACCAGGCTCGCCACCTCGCTCGGGCTCCGCTGGTAGCGCTCGGCCAGCAGGTAGTTGAGCACCGCGACGGGCATCGAGCAGTCGAGGATCAGCACGCCGCGGGCGGCGCCCGTCAGGCCGAAGGCGACGGCCAGCGCCCAGCCCACGGCGAGGCCGAGTCCGAGGCGCAGCAGCGACAGGGCCAGGGAGCGCGGCAGCTTCGCGACCTCCAGCCCCACGAGGCTCACGCCCAGGGAGAACTGCATCAGCGGGATCGTGAGTCCGCCGATCATCTCGGTGGTGCGCAGGATCCAGGTGGGAACGGGAAGCTCGAAGACGACGATCGCCACCGCCAGCGCGACGCTCCAGGTGAGGGGCGTCCTCAGCAGCTCTCCGCCGGAGATCCTGCCCTGCCAGATCCAGATGCCCGCGCTGTACTGCCCGAAGGTCGCGACGGCGAAGAAGCAGACCGCCAGGGCCAGGCCCTCGGCGCCGAAGGCGAACAGGCAGACCGGCAGCCCCATGTTGCCCGAGTTCGGGAACACGATCGGCGCCAGGAACGAGGTCGCCGGCAGCCCGGCGACGCGCAGCACGAGGGCCGCGAGCACGCCGAGCGCCACCAGGGCCGCCAGCGACGCCAGCGCCATCTCGGCCATGGCCCGGGGGTCGACGTCCATGGCCGCGAGGCTCGAGAACACCAGGCAGGGCGCGCCGATCGTCATCACGAGGTCGGTCACCAGGGCGCGGTCCCAGGCGCGCCCCGAGCGGCGCCAACCGTAGCCGAGCCCGATGGTGACGTAGATCGGCGCGACGATGGCCGCGAGCTCGCTGAGCACGGAACCTCCCCGGAGAGCGCGGGCAGCGTAGCAGCGCGCCGACTCGCGCTGCGGCGCGGGGCGTTAGACTTGGCGCGTGTCTCCTGCACCCTCGCCTGCCTCCCGCGCGGAGTCCCGCTCGCCGTTCGCGCCCCGCTTCGACTCGCGGCGATCGCCGGTGGTGGGACGGGGCGGCATGGTGGCGTCGAGCCAACCGCTCGCGACGGCCGCGGGCCTGCGCGTGCTGCGCGCCGGGGGCAGCGCCGCCGATGCGGCGGTCGCCACGGCGGCGGCGCTGAACGTGACCGAGCCCGGCAGCACGGGGATCGGCGGCGATTGCTTCGCGCTCTTCTACGAAGCCGCGACGCGACGGGTCACGGCCCTCAACGGATCGGGACGCGCGCCGGCGCGCCTCGACCTCGCGCGGCTTCGCTCCCTGGGCTTCGGGGAAGCCCTGCCCGCATCCGACGCCCACACGGTCACCGTGCCGGGCGCCTGTGCGGGCTGGCAGGACCTGCTGACCCGCCACGGCCGTCTCGCTCTGGCCGACGTACTCGCGCCCGCCATCGAGCTCGCCGAGGACGGCTATCCGGTGGCGCCCATGACCGCGCGTCTGTGGCGCGGCGCCGCCTCGACCCAGCTGTCGCGCGGGGCCGCCGTGAAGGAGCTGTTGATCGACGGGCGTGCGCCGGAGCCCGGCGAGATCTTCCGCAACCCCACCCTCGCCCGCACCTTTCGCGCGGTGGCCGAGGGCGGAGCCGACGCCTTCTACCGCGGCGAGATCGCCGAGGCGATCGCCGCGGTGGTGCAGGAGTACGGCGGCGTGCTCGAGACGGGCGACCTGGCCCGCCACGAGTCCACCTGGGTCGAGCCGATCTCCACGGCGTACCGGGGCCACCGCATCTGGGAGTGCCCGCCCAACGGCCAGGGCCTGGCGGCGCTGCTGGCCCTGAACCTGGTGCGAGGCTTCGATCTCGCCGCCCAGGATCCCCTCGGCGCCGACCGCTACCACCTGCTGATCGAGGCGATGCGCGTGGCCTTCGCCGACGCCCGCCGCTTCGTGAGCGACCCCGCGTTCGCGAAGACCCCCCACACCGAGCTGGTCCCGGCCCTGCTCTCCGACGCCTACGCGGACGAGCGGCGCCGGGGCATCGACCCGCGCCGCGCCAACCCGGACGCCCGCTACGGCCGTCCCCTCCCGGGCTCCGACACGGTGCAGTTCGCCTGCGTGGACGGCGACGGCAACGCCTGCTCGTTCATCAACAGCAACTACATGGGCTTCGGCACGGGGCTGGTGCCGGCGGGCTTCGGCTTCACGCTCCAGAACCGCGGTCACAACTTCAGCCTCGACCCGGACCATCCCAACGTCGTGGAGCCCGGCAAGCGGCCATACCACACGATCATCCCCGGCCTCGTCACGCGGGCGGACGGCAGCCTGTACGGGCCGTTCGGCGTGATGGGCGGCTTCACCCAGCCCCAGGGCCACCTGCAGGTGGTGGTCGCCATGCTCGACGACGGCCTCGATCCGCAGGCGGCCCTCGACCGCCCCCGCTTCAACATCTCGGACGGCACCGCCGCCGGCAGCGTCGGCATCGAGGAGGACGTTCCCGAGGCGACGGTCGCGGAGCTGCGCGCCCGCGGTCACGACCTGCACACGGCCGGCGGCTGGCAGCGGATCGCGTTCGGACGCGGGCAGATCATTCGACGCGAGTCGGACGGCGTCCTCTGGGGTGGCAGCGACCCCCGCGCGGACGGCTGCGCGATGTGTGTCTGAGCCGGCCCGCGCTGGGCAGGAGCGGGATCCGCACGTAGTCTCAAGCCGCCCCCCTGGAAGACCGATCGAGTAACGCCCGGGCTCTCGTGTTCACGCGCCCGGCGAATCCAGGAGGGACCCGTTCGTGACGATCCGGCGCCTGCTCCTCGCGCTCGCCACGACGTCGGCGGTGGCCTGTGCGGGCACGCACATCGGCAGCCCCGACGACTACAAGCCGATGGCGTTCAACCGCGTCTTCCCCTACCCGAGCCCGGAAGAGCTCGCGCAGGAGAAGACCGAGGTGACCCTGGCCACCCACTTCACCACGGAGCTGCCCCGGTCGGTCGTGGGAGCCTCGATGACGACGATCCAGCAGCGACTGCTGGCGGTGCTGACCGAGGCGGGGGCGCGGGTGGACGACCGCAGCCTCGAGGACCTCAAGGCGGTGCGCCGCAGCTTCGCGAAGCGCGCGCCGCGCAAGCGCGGCGACCGCATCGAGGCCAACTGGGTGCTGGTGTCGCGCGTCACGCGCTACGAACACGAGGCCCTCTACGAGGCGCCCTCGGGCCTGTTCAAGAGCGACGAGGAGCTGGCGGCCGAGCCCGGCACCTGCACGCACCACGGCGCCGTGCAGGTCGACATCAAGGCCTTCGTGCTGCCGGGAGACGACACCGCCCGGGCGACCTTCAGCCTCGCGAACGAGGGCGAGTTCGAGGAGAAGAACCACGACGAGAGCTGTCCGGTCGCCAAGGAGCGCCGGCAGCAGCTGATGGACGAGGTGCTCGAGGAGGCCCTGACCTGCCTGGGCACCTCGATCAAGAACCAGTTCGCGCCGCGCGGCTACCTGGAGGAGCACCGGGTGAGCGAGGCCGGCGACACCCACATCTACAAGACGTCCATGGGAAGCGAGAACGGAGCGCGCCCCGGCGTCGAGCTCTCGATCTTCCGCGTGCAGTACATGACGACGAAGGACGGCCAGAAGGCGCGGGCAGAGCACAAGATCGGCGAGGCGGAGATCACCGACGAGATCGGCAAGGGCTTCTCGTGGGTGTCGGTGAACCCCGGCGAGCTCGAGCAGCCCCTGCTGGCGGGAGACATGGTGCGCGCCGTCTACCACGACGACCTGGTCTCGGGCCTCGGCCTGGGGAAGTGCGAGGACATCCTGACCGCCGACGTCCAGGTGCGCTAGGCGCCTGACCCAAGACGGAGTCTTGGGGAGACAGGCGACGACGCAAAGGTCGCCAGACCGCAGCTAGGAGAGCGACCCAAGACGCAGTCTTGGGCGCCCGTACGAGTGGATCCGCAGGATCCACCAGCTAGCCGGGGGACCCAGGACGGAGTCGTGGGCGCCCGTACGAGCGATCCGAAGGATCGCCAGCCAGGCGCCTACTCCGCCGGCTCGGACTGCCGCGCCTCCTCGAGCCGGGCGATGCGCTCGGCGATCGCGTGGCTGAGCCGGCCCAGCAGCGCGCCGTGTGCCTCGACCAGGGCGCGGGTCTTGCCACCGTCGATGGGCTCGGCGAAGTCGCTGATCTCGACGGCGACCGCGTCGGGCCGCTCGGACGAGCTGATCACCCAGCGCGCGCGCAGGTCCACCCCGTCGCCCCGGCGGCCGTCGAAGCGCTCCACGTCCAGACGCACCGTGTAGCGGATCGGGAAGGGACCCCGCAGCGGATACACGACGACGCGGTCGGTCCCGAGCAGCAGGCCCAGGTTCTCGCCGAGGGTGCGCAGGACTTCCGACTCGAGGCTGCCTCCGGCCCAGCGGTCGTAGTCGCGGTACTCGACCCGCGACTCGTCCTTGCGCGTGACGATGCGCGGCTCGTCGAGGTAGCGCGGGAGGTTCACGGGACCGATGGCGACCCCCAGCCCCGGCAGGGACGCGACCTTCTCCGGGCTCTCCAGGGGCTGCAGGGCGTAGAAGCGCGGGTCGGGCGAGCCGGCGCACGCCAGGGCGAACGCCGCCAGGGCGACGGCGAGGTGGCGAGACGCGGGCGGGCGGCTTCCCATCATCGTCCTCGGATCAACGCCTCCGGGTGCTGCTCGAGGTAGTCCGACAGCACCCGAACCGAGCGCGCCGCCTCTCCGACGTCCTGCAGGGCGCGTCTCAGCTCCAGGGGCAGCGGGGCGTCCTCGGCGAGCATCGCGTCGAGGGAGCCCACCGTCGAGTCCAGGCGGTCGAGGGTCTCCGACAGGGCCGGCAGCAGGGTCTCGTTGAAGCCGCTCGCGAGCTGGTTCGTCTCCTTCAGGACGTCGCGCAGCTCGACGAGGGACGCGCTCAGGTCGCGTCCGATCTGGTCCAGCGGCAGCCGCTCGATCTTGGCCAGCACCCCGCTCACGCTGGCGGTGATCTCCTCGAGGGGCGCCGGGATGGTGGGCAGCTCGGGGTAGCGGCCGCCCAGCACCACCCGCGCGGGCACCGCGTCGGTGTGGACGTCGAACTCCACCTGCAGGCCGCCGGTCAGCAGGTTGCCGCGCCCGAGCTGGGCGCGCAGGCCGTTGGCCACCAGTCGCTGGATGCGTCCCCGGGCGCCCTGCTGGTCGAGATCGGGAATCTCGAGGCGCTGGGGCTCCACCTCGATCACCACCGGCACGCGAACCTCGTAGGTGCCCGGGTCGAGCTGCAGCTTCACCTCCACCACGCGACCGATCTTGATGCCCCGGAAGACGACGGGCGCACGCGGAGCCAGCCCCTGCACCGAGGTCTTGAAGTGGAGCAGGTAGCGCTGCCGGATCGAGTACACCGGCTGCTCGGACTGCTCCTGGCTCGCGAAGAGCGTGAAGATGGTGCTCTCGTCCACGGCGACCCCCGGCTCGGAGGGATCCGGGTTGTCGAAGGCGATGCCGCCGATCAGCATCGACACCAGGGAGGCGGAGCGCACCCTGACCCCCTCCGCATCGATGGTCACGTCGAGACCGCTGGCGTTCCAGAAGCGCGTGTTCGAGCGCACCCGGGCATCGTGGGGCGCGCGGATGAAGACCTGGGTGGTGATGAACTGGCCCGACGGATCCATCTCGTAGGTGGCCACCTCGCCCACCTGGACCTGCCGGAAATAGACCGGCGCACCGATGTCGATCGAGCCGAGCTCCGCCGAGCGCAGGGTGAAGATGCTGCCCTCCTGGGAGGTCGTGACTACCGGCGGCGTGTCGAGCCCGACGAAGTGGTCGCGCGCGTCGCCGTCCCCGACCGGGTCGATCGCCAGGTAGGAGCCGGAGAGCAGGGTCGTGAGGCCGGTGATGCGCCCCGCCGTCACCTGGGGTCGCACGATCCAGAAGCGCGTGTTCTCCGTCAGGTGGTCGGCCAGATCGGGCGAGAGCTCGGCGGTGACGACGACGTGGGAGAGGTCCCGGGCGAGGTTGATCGACGTGACCCGCCCGACCTGCAGATCCTTGAAGGCCACCCGGGTCTTGCCCGCCTCGATCCCCTCGACGGACTTGAACTCGATCGTCACCACCGGTCCCTGCTCGGAGATCGCCCGGAAGGCGATCCAGGCGCCGATCACGATGGCGACGAGGGGGATCACCCAGACCAGGGAGATGCCGTTGCCCTCGCGGACGACGGCCTGCGGGACGTTCGCGGGAACACCGCCCGGGCCCGGGGGGCCGTCTTCACTCATGCGGTCGCTCCCCCTGCGACGGGGCCTCCATCGCGTCCCAGATGAGGCGCGGATCGAAGGACTGGGCGGCCAGCATGGTGAGCACCACGACCGCCCCGAAGAAGACCGCCCCCACCTCGGCGTCGACGCTGGCCAGCTCGCCCAGGCGGACGAGCGCCACGAGGATCGTGACGACGTAGATGTCCACCATCGACCACCGCCCGATCACCTCCGTGATCCGGTAGAGGCGGGTCCGGTCGACGGGGCGCCGCCGGGACCGCGTCTGCACCGAGTACAGGAGGTAGCCCAGAATCAGGAGCTTGAGCAGCGGAACCAGCACGCTCGCCGTGAAGACCACGATCGCCAGGGGCCACTCGGTCTGGAGCAGGTACAGGACGCCACTCATGATCGTGTCGGAGCGGGACGAGCCGAGGGACGTGGTGGTCATGATCGGGAACACGTTTGCGGGCACGTACAGGACCGCCGCCGCCAGGATCAGCGCCCAGCACCGCCGCACGCTGTCGACCTTGCGGGTGTGGATCGTCCCCCGGCAGCGCGGGCAGCTCGCGGCGTGGGCGGGTGGCATGCGCACGAGCAGGCCGCAGTCGTGGCAGCCCGCCAGCGACAGGGACCGCGCGGTGAGGGCGGGCGCGCTCACGAGACCACCGGGATCCGCCGCCAGACCGCGCGGGGATCGAGGGACATGGTGGCCGCGGCGAGGGTCAG
>Ga0075327_1000145_pt1 | contig 17569 bp, 14 predicted proteins | sample MayberrySE_Catta_2_FD_120056 | JGI IMG/M metagenome (GOLD analysis project Ga0075327, IMG submission 120056) | Natural and restored wetland microbial communities from the San Francisco Bay, California, USA, that impact long-term carbon... | ecosystem: Environmental > Terrestrial > Soil >...
ATGTAAAAGCCGATCGCAGCGTGCTCGCGTTGCAACCTTTCGGCCGGGAGCCACGGCTCGACCACCGGCAGGAGCAGGGGTTCGCGATCGCTGTCGCCGCCGAAGAAGTCGCCCTGCCCGCTTGCCTCGCTGTCCTGGGTCCGCGTCGCCATGCCGACGAGGCGGTCGATGCCGGCGGTGACCCGCGCCCGGTCGGGCTCGATCTCGTCGAAGGCGCCGGCCGTCGCCAGGCTTTCCAGCACCCGCTTGTTGACGATACGCGGGTTGATGCGTCGCCCGAAGTCCGCAAGATCGCGAAACGGCGTGTCTCCCCTTGCAGCCACCAGATGCTCGACCGCCTGGGCGCCGACCCCCTTGATCGCGGCCAGCGAATAGAGGATGCGGCCGTCGGCGACGTCGAACTCGACCCCGGAGCGGTTGATCGACGGTGCCTCGACGGTGATGCCGAGGCGGATCGCCTCGCGGCGGAACTCGGCGATCTTGTCGGTGTTGCCGATCTCGAGGGTCAGCAGCGCGGCCATGAACTCGACCGGAAAGGTCGCCTTGAGATAGGCGGTCTGATAGGCAACCAGGGCGTAGGCGGCGGCGTGCCCTTTCGGAAAACCGTACTCCGCGAACTTTTCCAGGAGCTCGAAAATCGACTCCGCCTGGCGGCGGTCGACGCCGCGTTCCACAGCCCCGTCAATGAAGCGGCTGCGCTGCTTTTGCATCTCCGAGCGGATCTTCTTGCCCATCGCCCATCTGAGTACATCGGCCTCGGCGAGCGAGTAACCGGCCAGAAGCCGGGCGATCTGCATGACCTGCTCCTGGTACACGATGACGCCATAGGTTTCTTTCAGCGTCGGTTCGAGCTGCGGATGGATGTAGTCGGGCGCCTCCCTGCCATGCTTGCGCGAACAGTAGGTCGGGATATTGGCCATCGGACCGGGACGGTAAAGTGCCACCAGCGCAATCAGATCGTCGAAGCGGTCCGGCTTCATGTCAATGACCGCACGACGCATACCGCCACTTTCCAACTGGAACACGCCGACCGTTTCCGCTCTCGCGACCATCTCGTACGTTATTGAATCATCGAGGGGAATCCGCGAGAGGTCGATATCGATCTCGCGTTGTTTCAGCAGCCTGACAGCTTGATCGAGCACCGTCAGCGTCTTTAGGCCGAGGAAGTCGAACTTCACCAGCCCGGCCTTTTCCACCCATTTCATATTGAACTGGGAGACTTTCATGCCGGAGCGCGGATCGCGATAAAGCGGCACCAACCGGTTGAGCGGTCGGTCGCCGATGACGATGCCGGCGGCATGGGTCGAGGCGTGGCGATAGAGGCCTTCGAGCTTCTGAGCGATGACCAGCAGCCGCTCGACCACGGGATCGTTTTCGCACTCGACCTCGAAGCGCGGCTCGTCCCTGATCGCCTTTTCCAAAGTTACCGGATTGGCCGGGTTCTGCGGCACCAACTTGGCGAGACGATCGACCTGGCCATAAGGCATCTGCAGGACACGGCCGACGTCGCGCAGAACGGCACGAGCTTGCAAGGTCCCGAAGGTGATGATCTGCGCGACCTGGTCGGCGCCGTATTTGGCTTGCACATAGTCGATCACCCGATCGCGCCGGTTCTGGCAGAAGTCGACATCGAAATCCGGCATCGACAAACGATCCGGGTTGAGGAACCGCTCGAAGATCAGGTTGAACCGCAATGGGTCGAGATCGGTGATAGTGAGAGACCAGGCGACAACCGAGCCGGCACCGGAACCCCGACCGGGCCCGACCGGAATGCCCTGCGCCTTCGCCCACTGGATGAAATCGGCAACAATCAGGAAGTAGCCGGGATATTTCATCCCCTCGATGACGCCGAGTTCGTAGTCGAGCCGCTTCGTGTAGTCTTCCTCACTCAGGCCCGGCGCGGTTCCGTGAGCGGCGAGGCGCTTGGCCAAGCCTTTGCTGGCGGTTTCACGGAGCAAAGCCGCCTCGGCGGCCTCCGCCGCCTCCGGATCGGCGCCTGCCCCGGCAAAGCGCGGCAAGATGGGTTTGCATACGGTCGGCCGGAACGCGCAGCGCATTGCGATTTCGACCGTATTTTCAATCGCTTCCGGGAGGTCTTTAAACAAGGCCACCATTTCTTCGCGCGACTTTAAATAGTGCTCCGGTGTGAGACGCCGGCGCTTGTCGTCGGCGACGACAGTGCCTTCGGCGATGCAGATCAGCGCATCATGCGCCTCGTAGTCCTCGCGTGTCGGAAAGTAAGGTTCGTTGGTCGCGACCAGCGGCAATCGGGCCTTGTAGGCAAGGGCAACGAGATGCGGTTCGACCGCCTCCTCCGCCGTTGTGCGGTGCCGCTGGAGTTCGACATAGAGCCGGTCTCCAAAAATCTCTGCCAGTCGGCAGAGGCGCGCCTCGGCAAGATCCGGATGGGCGGCGGCGATCGCGCGGTCGATCGGACCGCCAAGGCCACCCGTCAGGGCGATTAGCCCTTCGCTGCCGCCGGTAATCGCGGAGATCAGGACATGCGGCCGGGTGCCGCTCTCGGTTTGCGTGAAAGACTCGGAGACGAGCCGCACCAGGTTCCAGTATCCTGCCTCGGTCCCCGCAATGAGGACGAGATCGGAGAGGTCCTTCTGAGCCGGCGCACCTGCTCTTCCACCGTCTCCGCCCTCGCCGAAGTCGACGGCGATCTGGCAGCCGATGATCGGCTGGATCCCGGCCTCGACCATCTTCTCGGAAAATTCGAGCGCTCCGAACAGGTTGCCGGTGTCGGCGATGCCGATGGCCGGCATGCGGTCTGCCGTAGCGAGCGCAACCAACGTCTTGAGCGGCAGCGCCCCTTCAAGCAGCGAATAGGCCGAATGAACCCTCAGATGAACGAAGCCGACCGCTCGGGCGACGCGACTCATGACGCGATTCTCCTCGCGCCAAGTGTCGGCGATGGACGCGGCGCTGTCCATGCACCGCCGCGTCTATCCCACGCTCAAACGACGAGACGCAGGACCTCGGACAGGACTCCGATCGAGGCAACGAATGTGGTCAGCGAAATCAGGGCAGCGATGTCATGGACGAAGCCTTGCATGTCGATCTCCTCCTTGCTCGGGAGGAATAATGTTCATGTTTTGTTCTTTTTGTCAAGCGCTGGGAGGTAGGGGTCGTGTCTCAGTTTGAATGTCATTTGCCCCCGACTGAGCGCGACAACTTCGCGCGGTTGAGAAGCTGCTTCCCAGTTCCATATCCCCGCTGCGTTCTGTGTCGATTGGTTCTCCTCCCTCCGATCGACCTGGGCGACACCAAGAGCCGCTCCCTTCCTCCCAGGGGGCGGCTCTTTATTTCGCGCACCGGGCAACGGCTCGGACTATCCAGGAATGTCCGGGAGGTCGCCGCCGTGGCCGCTCCCTTTCGGGCTCCTCATTTTCTGCCGTCCGCCGCTTCGGCCGGCGTTTCCTCTACCTTTCTCGAAAGCTCGACGACCTTGCCGTCCTTGAGAGTGATGCATCGGTCCATGCGAGCAGCGAGGTCATGGTTGTGAGTGGCGATCACGGCGGCCAGCTTCGAGGCGCGCACCAGCTGGGTCAGCCCGTCAAAGACATGGCCCGAGGTCGTCGGGTCGAGGTTGCCGGTCGGCTCGTCGGCAAGCAACAATCGCGGCGCGTTAGCGACGGCTCGTGCGATGGCAACGCGTTGCTGCTCGCCCCCTGAAAGCTGCGACGGTCGGTGAGTGGAGCGGTCCCTGACCCGCATGTAGGCGAGCAGTTGCATGGCGCGCTGGGTGGCGAGCTTTCGGTTTGTGCCGCGAATGAGCTGCGGCATCATGATGTTTTCCAATGCGCTGAATTCGGGCAGAAGGTGATGGAACTGGTAGACGAAGCCGATATGGATGCGGCGCAACGCCGTCCGATCCGTGTCGGAGAGTTTGCCGGTTGGCCGGCCGCAAATGTGGACGTCGCCCGCGTCGGGGCGTTCGAGCAGGCCGGCAATGTGAAGTAGCGTCGATTTGCCGGCGCCCGACGGTGCCACGACCGCTACCATCTCCCCGGGAAAAACGGTCAGATTGGCTCCGTTCAGAACCGTCAGCCGACCCGCCGCATCTTCGTAGTGACGCTCGACTCCTATCAGTCGCAGCGCCGGCCGCCGCACCGGTGCGCCGTCGCGCGGACGGGACGGCCCGACGTTCATTCGTTGCGCAACGCCTCGACCGGATCGAGGCGCGCCGCCTGCCAGGCAGGATAAAGCGTGGCGAGATAGGACAGAATCAGCGCCATGACGATTACCGAGACCGTCTCGCCTGTATCCATGTCCGCCGGCAACTGACTGAGAAAGTAAAGCTCGGGCGAGAAGACATCAGTTCGGGTCAACTGCGACAGGAACTGCCGGATCGGCTCGACATTGAGGCAGATGACGACGCCGAGAAGAAATCCGGCGAGCGTCCCGACAGTGCCGATCGCCGCTCCGGTCATGAAGAACACCCGCATGATCGCGCCGCGTGTCGCCCCCATGGTTCTCAGAATCGCGATGTCGTGACCCTTGTTCTTCACCAGCATGATCAGGCCGGAGATGATGTTCAATGCCGCCACCAGTACGATCAACAGGAGGATCAGAAACATGACGTTGCGCTCGACTTCGAGAGCAGAGAAAAAGGTAGAATTGCGCTGCCGCCAGTCGCCGACCAGAATCTGGCGCTCGGCTGCCTGCTCGACCGCCGGCCGGATTTCATCGATGGCGTCGGGATCGGCAAGATAGACCTCAATCGCCGTCGCCTTCCCGTCCTGATTGAAATAGATCTGCGCTTCTTCGAAGGGCATGAAAATAAACGAGGAATCGTATTCCGACATGCCGATCTCAAAGATCGCCACGACCGGATAGGCCTTGATACGTGGGGTCACCCCGAGCGGCGTGACGTTGCCGCGCGGTGACACCAAGGTCAGCGCGTCGCCAAGCGTCAGGCCAAGCGCCGCCGCGAGGCGCGTGCCGATGGCAACGCCTTCAGAGGTGCTGAAGTTATCCAGGGTTCCCAGCCGAATATTGTTGGCAATGCCGGGCACGTTGGCGAGGTCCGCATCTCGGATGCCGCGCACCAGCGCTCCGCTCGACGTTTCGACACCGCTCGCCAACGCCTGTCCCTCGATCAGGGGAATGGCAGCAGCCACGCCCGGCACCTGTGCGATCCTCGCGGCCACCGCGTCGTAGTCGGTGAACTCGGTATCCATCGCCTGGATGACGAAATGACCGTTCAATCCTAAAATCTTGTCGATGAGTTGGGCACGAAAGCCGTTCATCACCGCCATCACCACAATCAGCGTCGCGACGCCAAGCATGATGCCGAGAAACGACAGAACGGCGATAACCGAGATGAAACCCTCGCCGCGGCGTGGCCTGAGATAGCGCGCCGCGATCATCCATTCGAAGCGGGCGAACGGACCCGAGCCGGCCTTTTTTGCAGCGGCTTTGTTCGATGCCATGTGCTAGCCAGCCGTCAACCGGTTGATGACGGCGTCGAAGCCCAACGTTTCGCGAGTGCCGGTTGCCCGACGCTTGATCTCGATCTCGTCGTTCTCGACGCCGCGCGGGCCGACGATTACTTGCCATGGCAGACCGATGAGGTCCATCGAGGCGAATTTCGCCCCAGCCCGCTGGTCCAGATCGTCGTAAAGCACGCTGAATCCGGCATTATGGAGGCGTTCGTAAAGCGTCCGAGCCACCTTGTCCGTTGCTGCATCACCGGGCTTCAGGTTGATGAGGCCGACCGAAAACGGCGCGATACTGTCCGGCCACACGATCCCATCGTCATCGTGGCTCGCCTCGATCACCGCGCCGACGAGCCGTGAAACGCCGACGCCGTAAGAGCCCATATGGACGAAGTGTTCGTTGCCGTCAGGCCCGGCAACCCGCGCGCCCATCGGTTCGGAGTATTTCGTTCCGAAGTAGAAAATGTGCCCGACTTCGATCCCGCGTGCTGTAATTCGCCTGTCCTCCGGCAGGTCGGCGAAGACATCCGGGTCGTGCTTTTCGTCGGTCGCCGCGTAATGTGCCGTCCACGCGTCGACGATCGGGCTGAGGTCGCCGAGGAAATCGGTGTCCTCGCCGGGAACCTCGAGATTGAGAAGATCGCTCGCGCAGAACACCTCGCTCTCTCCGGTTGAAGCAAGAATGATGAATTCGTGGCTCATATCGCCGCCGATCGGCCCCGACTCCGCACGCATCGGAATCGCCTTCAGCCCGAGACGATCGAATGTCCTCAGATACGCGACGAACATGCGGTTATAGGCATGCCGGGCCGACTCCCGATCGATGTCGAAACTGTAAGCGTCCTTCATCAGAAACTCGCGGCCACGCATGACGCCGAACCGCGGGCGCACCTCGTCGCGAAATTTCCACTGGATGTGATAGAGGTTGAGCGGCAGCGCGCGGTAGGACGTGACATAAGCACGAAAGATATCCGTGATCATTTCCTCGTTCGTCGGGCCATACAGCATGTCTCGCTCGTGTCGGTCTTCGATGCGCAGCATCTCCTTGCCGTAATCGTCGTAACGACCGCTTTCGCGCCACAAGTCCGCCGGTTGGATCGTGGGCATCAGAACCTCGATCGCTCCGGCACGGTCCTGCTCCTCGCGCACAATCTGCTCGATATTGGCTAACACACGCTTTCCGAGCGGCAGCCATGAATAGATTCCGGCGGACTGCTGGCGGATCAGCCCGGCGCGGAGCATCAGCCGATGGGAGACGATCTCGGCTTCCTTGGGTGTCTCGCGGAGGATCGGCAGGAAATATCGCGAGAGGCGCATGTTTTATTGGCTCCGTTGCTGGTTTCGCGAGTTCGCGTCGCAGTCAATCGAGCGAAGCGGGAAAAGACAAGCACTTTCGGATATTTCGCCAACAGGCCGGTACGCCGGTCTCAGGTTGCACGCCGAGGCAGGTTGCACTCCCAAGCCTGGGTGGAAAGCGGCAAAAAAAAGCAAAAATTATAGGCAGAGCATGCACAAGTTGATGACAAGCGCTTCGAGTTTCGCTAGGGTTTTTGGAATAAGAAAAGGACGGAGCGGTTCCAACCGTCGACGTCCGGTAAAAATGGCATCGCGGTCTAAGTCTTGGGAGGAAGATCCCTTCAGGCGCGCCGTTCGGTCGCAGCCGCCTGTCCTAGCAAGAACCCAATCAGCCAGTTGGGAAAAGGACGGCATGAAGGGTTAAGACGCGGAACTGTCGAGCAAGGCCTTTCGGCCTTGCTTTTTTTATCAGGGCCGTGCTCGGGGCAGGAAATAATCGGCAATTGTTTCGAGGCCGAACCCGAAATAATCGATGGTGAGCCAGAGCGCGCCGACGATGATCGCAGCGACGACCGTCGTTGCCAGCGCTTTGCGCAAGAGCATTGGCCGGGTCGGGGCACTGTGCGCCGTACCCAGAATGATTTCGCCCTCTTCCTCTTGGGTGCGCGTGCCCCAAGGTAAGACGGCAAACAATACCACCCACCAGACCACGAAATAGATGGCAATCAGGCTGAAAAGGCTCATCGAAGCATTCGCTGCACGGCGTTTCGATCGCTGCGGTCGCGGTCATACGACCGTGACGAGAACGGTGCAAACTGGTTTTTTGCCCCAGGCATCGCGAATCGCGGCCCGCACCGCCCGCCGGAGCGACTCGGCAACCGCGTCGGGGTCGCGCCGACGCGGTCTCGGCATCGACTCCAACGTGTCGAGCGCGGCGGTCATTGCAGTTTCTTCGAAAGGTCGGCCGTCCCTGTCCTGGAGCGGTAAGCCTGAGAGCGCGACGTCGGGATCAGCCAGGACGTCACCCCTTGCGTCGAGGACGATCGACACGACGACATGGCCCGCAAATGCCAGCCGTCGTCGCTCGGCAACACCAATGGTATCGATATCGCCAATGAGGATGCCGTCCTTGTAGAGGCGGCCGGCAACGATATCGTCGATCTGCTCTGCCGGCGCCGGGGCAAGGCGGACCATCTCACCGTTCGAGATTGTGACGACCGTCGAAATCCTACATTCGCGGGCGAACGCTGCTTGTGCCGCCAGGTGCATCGCCTCTCCGTGGACCGGCAACAGGATGCCGGGCTTGAGCCAGTCGTACAGTTCCCGGAGTTCGTCGCGACGTGGGTGGCCGGAAACGTGGACGAGCCCGTCGCGATCGGTGATCACCTTGACGCCGCGGGCGACCAGCGCGTTGATGATATCGTTGATCGCTTTTTCGTTGCCGGGGATTGCTCGCGACGAAAAGACCAGAGTGTCACCGGCGACCAGTTCGATGTTGCGATGATCATCCGCGGCGACGCGTGCCAAAGCCGCGCGCGGTTCGCCTTGGCTTCCGGTCAGGAGCAACAGGACCCGCGCTCGGGGTGTATAGGCAAACGCCTCCTCGTTAAGGAACGGCGGCAGGCCATCGAGATAGCCGAGTTCGCGAGCCACATCGATCGCGCGGCGCATAGCCCGACCGACGACAATGATATCTCTGTCGGCAGCGGCCGCGGCAAGGGCAATCGACCGCAAACGCCCGACATTCGATGCGAAGGTCGTGAATGCGACCCGTCCTGTCGCACGCTTGACGATCTCGGTGAGCGCTTCCCCGACCGCGGTTTCGCTGAGACTGCGGCCCCCGCGCATGGCGTTGGTCGAGTCGCAAACCAGCGCGAGCACTCCTTCCTGGCCAAGTTCGCGCAGGCGCCCGACGTCGGTCGGCGGGCAAACAACCGGCGTCTCGTCGATTTTCCAGTCGCCGCTGTGGACGACAAGGCCGAGTGGCGTGCGAATGGCAAGTGCGTGTGCCTCCGGAATGGAATGGGCGACGTTGACATACTCGACCTCGAATGGCCCGACCGGAAAGCGATCTCCGGGGCGTACCACCTTGACCGGAATCGTGGTGGCGCCAGGTTGCTCAACGCTTTTTGCATTGAGCAGTCCCGCCGCGAAGGCAGTCGCGAATACCGGAACGCGCAGTCGAGGCCAGAGATCAATCAAGGCGCCGAAATGATCCTCATGCGCGTGAGTGATGACGATCCCGGCGATACTCCGACGCTCCTCCTCCAGATAGGAGATATCCGGATAAATCAGATCGACCCCAGGCAGATCGGGGCCGGCGAAGGCAATGCCGAAATCGACGACCAGCCAGGTGCGGTCGTGCCGCGGGCCGTAGCCGTACAGGCCGAGATTCATCCCGATCTCGCCGACGCCGCCGAGCGGCAGAAAAACCAACTCGTCCGTCGTCATGTCCGTGCTGCCGCCACGGCGCCAAAATGGATCTCACCGGCACTGATCGAGCGCGCTGTTCCGTCGCGGGTGCGAACGACCAGCCGGCCCTCCTCGTCGATAGAGTCGAACACACCGCCGAATACGTCGTCGCCGATCCGCACGGCGACCTCCTCGCCGAGACCAGCAGCACGCGCGAGCCAAAGTTCTCTGATCAGTCCGAATCCGTTCCCCCCGTCCCACAGACGTTCCAGACCGGCCCACGCATCCGAAAGCGCGATGAACACGTCGCTTGCGCTGATGCCGGGCGTCACGGCGGCAAGTGCGGCTGCGGGATATGGGAGATTGACGGGGGCTGAGACCACGTTCACGCCGATCCCGACGACAACCGCAAGTCCGCCGCCTGCCGCGGGTTCGGCTTCGAGCAGAATGCCGGCAAGCTTGCCGCCGTCAAGTAGAACGTCGTTTGGCCATTTGAGGCGGAGGCGATAGCCGCCCCTCGCGAATCCCGGCTCAACGCCGTCGAGCGCGATTGTCACCGCCAGGTCGGGAACGACACGGCGCAGAGCTTCATCGAGCGCGAGCCCCGCGACGAAGCCAAGCGTCGCAGCGGTGCCCGGAGAAGAGTCGACGAGACAGAGCACGCTCGCGGCGAGATTCCCTTGCGACGTCCCCCAGTGATTTCCGCGCCGGCCACGGCCGGCACTCTGATGTGCGCTGACCACCCAAAGCCGCCCAAGGTCACCCTCCCTTGCCCGCGCCAGAGCGACCGCATTGGTCGAGTCGACAGTTTGGTATGCGTCGACACGATAGCCCGCCGCCGCAGCCTTGGGGCCAAGCGTGAAAACCATGGTCAGAAGAAGGTTCTCGCTGCCATTGCCGCCGCTTCGCCGACTTGGCCCGCGATGAAGGCGAAAAGCAGGACGAAGGCGCCGCTCACGCCGAGAACCAGCCTCAGCTCAATCGGCATTGGCTCGAAGCCCTCGGCGGGCTCGTCGAAATACATGATCTTGACGATGCGCAGGTAATAGTATGCGCCAACGACGCTGGCGAGGACGCCGATCACGGCGAGTGCATAGAGATTGGCTTCGATTGCCGCCAGGAACACATAGAACTTGGCGAAGAAGCCTGCGAGCGGGGGAATCCCGGCAAGGGAAAACAGGATCATTGCCAACATGAAGGCCATGATCGGGTTGGTCTTGGACAGGCCCGCCAGATCGCCGATGTCCTCGACCATGGCGTCCCGCCGGCGCATGGACAGGATGCAGGCGAACGCCCCCAACGTCATCGCCATATAGATCAACAGGTAGATGACGACGCCCTGAACGCCGGCCTCGCTGCCCGCCGCAAGTCCGACCAACGCGAACCCCATGTGACCGATCGACGAGTAGGCCATCAGCCGTTTAATATTGCTCTGACCGATGGCAGCGAAGGCGCCGAGCAGCATCGAGGCGATCGCAATGAACGCGATGATCTGCTGCCAGTCGGCGGTAATTGGCGCAAACGGACCGACGACAACCCGGATGAACATGGTCATCGCCGCCACCTTTGGTGCAGCCGCGAAAAATGCCGTCACGGGTGTCGGGGCGCCTTCATAAACATCCGGTGTCCACATGTGAAAGGGAACCGCGGAAACCTTGAACGCCAGGCCGGCGATAAGAAACACGAGGCCGAAGACGAGCCCGAGAGACGTCTCGGATTCGGCGAGAACTGCGGCAATTCCGGCAAAGGAGGTCTGTCCCGTGAACCCGTAGACCAGCGAGGCGCCGTAAAGCAGCATGCCCGACGACAAAGCACCGAGGACAAAATATTTGAGCCCGGCTTCGGTCGAGCGCACCGAGTCGCGGTTGATCGCCGCAACCACATAGAGCGCCAGCGACTGCAGCTCGAGACCGAGATAGAGCGCAATCAGATCGTTCGCCGAAATCATCATCATCATACCCAGCGTGGCGATGACGATGAGCACCGGATACTCGAAGCGTTCGAACTTCTGAGCCCGGGCGTATCCGACCGACATTGCGATCGCCACCCCCGAGCCGATCAGGGTCACGACTTTCATCAGCCGGGCAAACGGGTCGAGCACGAAGGCACCGGCAAAGGTCTCACCCGGTGCCGGAGCGAAGATCAGGATCGCTGCCGCCACCACCAGCAAGGCCACCGACAGGCCGGTGACCACGGGCGTTGCCTTGTCGCCGCCGAACGCCCCGATCATCAAAAGGACAAGCGCACCGAGCGCCAGGATCACTTCGGGCAAGGCAGGCAGCAACGAAAGCTCGGCCGGCATCTCAGGTTTCCTCCTCGGTCCTCACGGGGCGGCCTGGGCGAGTTGCCCGGCGGCGGCGAGGGCCGCTTGGTAGTTGCCGACGAGTTGATCGACTGCGGCAGCGGTCACATCCATGATCGGAAACGGGTAAACGCCGAACAGAATGACCAGGATCACCAGCGGCATCAGCAACGCCATCTCGCGGCGGGACAGGTCGAACAGGTGCTTCAGATTCTCTTTTTCGAGAACGCCGAAGATGATCCGACGATAGAGCCACAGTGCGTACGCAGCCGAAAGAATGACGCCCGCCGTGGCTAGGAACGCCACCCAGGTGTTGACCTGGAAAGCGCCGACAAGCGTAAGAAACTCCCCGACGAAGCCGCTGGTGCCCGGCAAGCCGACGTTTGCCATGGTGAACACCATGAATGCCAGGGCGTACATCGGCATCCGGTTGACCAAGCCCCCGAAGACCGAAATCTCGTGGGTATGCATGCGGTCGTAGACGACGCCGACGCACAAGAACAGCGCCCCGGAGACCAGGCCGTGCGACAACATCAGGAATAATGCGCCCTGCAAGCCCTGAACATTCGCAGCGAAGATGCCCATCGTGACGAAGCCCATATGGGCGACCGACGAATAGGCGATGAGCTTCTTCATGTCGTCCTGCATCAGCGCGACGAAGGACGTATAGATCACCGCGACCACGGACAAGGTGAAGATGAACGGCGCCAGGTCGGCCGAGGCCAGCGGAAACATCGGCAGCGAGAAACGTAGGAATCCGTAGCCGCCGAGCTTCAGCAGGATCCCGGCGAGGATCACCGAGCCTGCCGTCGGCGCTTCGACATGGGCGTCCGGCAACCAGGTGTGCACGGGCCACATCGGCATCTTGACGGCAAAGCTCGCGAAGAAGGCGAACCACAGCCAAGTTTGCATCGACGCCGGGAAATTGTGTTCGAGCAACGTCGGGATGTCCGTGGTTCCCGCGTTCCAGTACATGGCCATGATGGCGAGGAGCATCAGCACCGATCCGACCAGCGTATAAAGGAAGAACTTGAAGCTGGCATAGACCCGTCGAGGTCCGCCCCAGATGCCGATGATCAGGAACATCGGGATCAGACCGCCTTCGAAGAAGATATAGAAAAGAAGCAGATCGAGGGCCGAAAAGGCGCCGGTCATCAGCGTTTCCATGACCAAAAAGGCGATCATGTATTCCTTGAAATTCGTCTTGATCACCAGCTGGCTCGAGAGGATGCATAACACCGTCAGGAACGTGGTCAGGATGACAAACAGCATCGAGATGCCGTCGACACCCATCGAATAGGCGATCGAGCCGCCGAGCCACTCGGCCCGCTCGACCATCTGAAACCCTGGATCGGACGGGTCGAAGTTGGCCCAAATAAACAATGACAGAATGAAAGTGACTGCGGTCGTCCATAGGGCAACGTGGTAGACGTTGCGCCGTGCTATCTCGTCGTCACCGCGAATGACCAGGATCAGCAGCGCACCAACGGCCGGTAGGAAGGTTACGGTCGAGAGGATAGGCCAGCTGCTCATCCGCCGCTCCTCACGCGAACATCGCCCAGGTGATCAGCAAGGCGATGCCGATCAGCATGGCAAAGGCATAGTGATAGAGGTAGCCGGTCTGTAGGCGCACGACCCGCGCGGTAACATCCAGCACCCACGCCGAGATCCCGTCCGGACCGAATCCGTCGATCAGCCAGCCGTCGCCCTTCTTCCACAGGAAGCGGCCGAGCCACATTGAAGAGCGGACGAAGAGGATGTCGTACAGTTCGTCGAAGTACCACTTGTTGAGCAGGAACTTGTAAAGGATTGCGTGACGGCGGGCGAGGCGCCGCGGAATTTCGGGATCGACCACGTACCAGTAGTAAGTGATGGCGACACCGATCACCATCATCAGAGTTGGCAGCCACTTCTCCCAAAACGGTATCTCGTGCATCAGCTCGAGAAGATGGTTTTCGGTGACGAGGGCAAGGCTGATCTTCCAGAACTCGGAATGCTCTTCGCCGATGAAGAGACCATGGAACACGAGCCCGGCGAACAACGCTCCGACGGCCAGGACCATCATCGGGCCGAGCATCACCCAAGGCTGTTCGTGAACTCGTTTCAACAGATCGGCAGAGATCCTCGGCCTACCGTGGAACGCCACGAAGATCAGCCGCCAGATGTAGAACGCGGTAAGCAGCGCCGCGCTCAACGTCAGGACGTAGGCGTAGCCGGCAAGCGGATTGTCGCTCGCCTCGGTCGCTTCGATGATCGCGTCCTTGGAGAAGTATCCGGCGGTCAGCGGGAATCCCGTCAACGCCAATGCTCCGATCACCATCATCCAATAGGTTACCGGCAGACGAGTCCGAAGGCCGCCCATCCTGCGCATATCCTGCTCCTCGTGCATCGCCGTGATCACCGAGCCACAGGCCAGGAAAAGAAGCGCCTTGAAGAATGCGTGGGTGAAGAGATGGAACATGCCGACCGAGTAGGCGCCGACCCCCATCGCAGCGAACATGTAGCCGAGCTGAGAACAGGTCGAATAGGCCACCACTCTTTTGATGTCGTTTTGTACGGTACCGATTGTCGCCGCAAAAAAGCAGGTTGTGGCGCCGATGAAAGTAACGAAGGTGAGTGCGAAAGGCGACAGCTCGAACAGCGGCGACAAGCGCGCCACCATGAACACACCGGCGGTCACCATGGTTGCGGCATGGATGAGTGCCGACACCGGCGTCGGCCCCTCCATCGCGTCGGGCAGCCAGGTGTGCAGCAGGAACTGCGCCGACTTGCCCATCGCTCCCATGAACAGCAGCAGGCAGATGACGGTCATCGTGTCCAGCTCCCACGACAGGAACAGGAACGTGCTGCCCGCGACCGACGGGGCGTTGGCAAATATCGTTTCGAACTCTACCGAATTGAAGACGAAGAAGACGCCGAAAATGCCGAGGGCGAAGCCGAAATCGCCGACCCGGTTGACGATGAACGCCTTGATAGCCGCCGCATTGGCGGCCGGCTTGTAGAACCAGAAGCCGATAAGGAGATAGGAAGCGAGCCCGACGCCTTCCCAACCGAAAAACAGCTGGACGAGATTGTCGGCCGTCACCAGCGCCAACATAGCGAAGGTGAAGAACGACAGATAGGCGAAGAAGCGTGGCCGGTAGGGATCGTGGCGCATGTAGCCGATCGAATAGACGTGAACCACTGACGACACAGTGGTCACCACGACCAACATTACGACGGTCAGCGTGTCGATCCGGAACGCCCAGTCGACGGCAAGCGTGCCCGATGCGAACCACTGCAGGACTTGGACCCGCTCCAGGTCGATGTCGCCGAGACCGACCGAGAAAAAGGCGATCCACGACAAGATCGCGGAGATGATCAGGAAGCCTGAGGTGATAATCTCGGCCGGCCGTGAGCCGGCGGCGGCTTCGTGCTCGTCCCCGTGCGTATCGCCTCCCCCCTGCTCGCGGCCGTGAGATGCATGGACACGGTGGTCATAGACCTCACGCTCGTCGGGTTCACCGCCGGGATGAGCGGCGCGAGCGCCGACGATCGAGATAAGACCCGCGATGATCGAGCCGAACAGCGGCAGGAAAACGATGGCTGAATACATGCGCCGTCAACCCTTCATCAGGTTGACGTCCTCAACCGCGATTGAGCCGCGATTGCGGTAGAAGACCACCAGGATGGCGAGCCCGATCGAGGCCTCGGCCGCGGCCACGGTGAGAACCAGGAGCGCATAAATCTGGCCGACGAGATCTCCGAGGAAAGACGAGAAGGCGACAAGGTTGAGATTGACCGCGAGCAGGATGAGCTCAATCGACATCAGGATGACGATCACGTTCTTGCGGTTGATGAACACGCCGAAAATACCAAGCGTGAACAGGATTGCCGCGACCGTCAGATAGTGGGAAAGGCCGATCGCCATTTAGATCCCCTTCCCCGTCTCGACCTTGCGCACCTCGACCGAAGTAGCCGGCGTCCGTGCCACTTGCGCTGCGATTGATTGGCGCCTGACGCCCGTCTTGTGGCGCAGCGTCAGCACGATGGCACCGACCATTGCGACCAGCAGCACCATGCCGGCGGCCTGGAAGAAATAGATGTAGCGCGTGTAAAGGAGCTCACCGATGGCCTGGGTGTTTGACTCGCTGGCAAGTGGCGGGATCGGCGCGGACACTTCCATGGCAGCCTCGGGCGCAAAAGCCCAGCTGCCGAGAACCAGGAGCAGTTCGCCAAGGACGACGAGACCGACCAGCGCCCCGACTGGCAGATAGTCGAGGAATCCCTGGCGCAGCTCGACGAAGTCGACGTCGAGCATCATCACCACGAACAGAAACAGCACCGCAACCGCGCCGACATAGACGACCACCAGGATCATGGCCAGAAACTCCGCCCCGAGCAGGACGAAGAGCCCGGCAGCGTTGACGAAGGCAAGGATCAGGAACAGCACCGAATGAACCGGATTACGCGCACCGATCACCATCACCGCCGAGGCGATCATGACTGCCGAGAACAGATAGAAGAAGAATGCGCTGATGATCATCGGTAGGGCGCATCCAACTCGAGATTCTTGGCGATCGCGCGCTCCCAGCGGTCGCCATTGGCGAGCAGCTTTTCCTTGTCGAAATAGAGCTCTTCCCGCGTCTCGGTGGCGAACTCGAAATTCGGTCCCTCAACGATCGCATCGACCGGACAGGCTTCCTGACAGAAGCCGCAATAGATGCATTTGACCATGTCGATGTCGTAGCGGGTGGCCCGCCGGGTGCCGTCGTTCCGCCGCGGACCCGCCTCGATCGTGATCGCCTGGGCCGGACAGATCGCCTCACACAGCTTGCAGGCAATGCAGCGTTCCTCGCCGTTGGGATAGCGCCGAAGGGCATGTTCGCCGCGGAAGCGCGGGCTCACCGGACCCTTTTCGAAGGGGTAATCGATCGTCGCTTTGCGTCCGAAGAAGTAGCGCATCGACAAAAAGAAGGCGGAGACGAACTCCTTCAGGAAAATGGTACGGGCGGTCTGGTCGAGTTGCATGATCTCTCCCCTTGCCCTAAGCGGCCCATCCGGTCAGCTGCAGAACGGCGGCGACGACCGCTACCATGAACAGCGACAGGGGCAGAAATACCTTCCAGCCGAGTCGCATCAGCTGGTCATAGCGGTAGCGCGGCACGAAGGCCTTGACCATCGCGAACATGAAAAACACCAGACAGACCTTGAGCACGAACCAGACGACCCCCGGGATCCAGGTGAACGGCACCACCGCCACCGGAGGCAGCCAGCCGCCGAGAAACAGGATGGTTGTTAGCGCGCACATCAAGACGATGGAGACGTACTCTCCGAGCATGAACATCATGTACGGCGTCGAGCCGTATTCGACCATAAAGCCGGCGACCAGTTCGGACTCGGCCTCGACCAGGTCGAACGGCGGCCGGTTGGTCTCCGCCAACGCCGACACGAAGAACACAACGAACATCGGCAGCAGCGGCAGCCAGTACCAGTCGAGGAACGAGTTGGGCAGGCCGAGCCCTGTGCCGAGGCCGCTTGCCTGGGACAAAATGATGTCGGTGAGATTGAGCGAGCCGACGCACAGAAGCACGGTGATGATGACAAAGCCGATCGAGACTTCGTAGGAGACCATCTGCGCGGCCGAGCGCAGCGCGCCGAGAAATGCGTATTTTGAGTTCGACGCCCAGCCGCCCATGATAACGCCATAAACGCCGAGCGACGAAATTGCGAAGATGTACAAGATGCCGACATTGATATCGGCGATCACCCATCCGGCATCGACCGGCACGACAGCCCACGCCGACAGCGCGAGCGTCACCGTGACCAGTGGCGCCAGCAGGAATACCCCTTTGTTGGCGCCGGACGGAACCACCGGCTCTTTCAACACGAACTTGAGGAGATCGGCAAAGCTTTGCAGCAGACCCCAGGGACCGACCACGTTGGGTCCGCGGCGCATTTGCACAGCCGCCCAGATCTTGCGATCTGCATAAAGCACGTAGGCGACGAATATCAGCAGCGTGACCAGAAGGAGCAAACTTTGGCCGACGATGATCGCGCCGGGGACTACGTAGCCGTAGAACAAGCCTTCCATCGTCACTCCGCCGCTGTCGCAAGCCGCCCGGCGGCGAGC
>Ga0075327_1000146_pt1 | contig 17538 bp, 18 predicted proteins | sample MayberrySE_Catta_2_FD_120056 | JGI IMG/M metagenome (GOLD analysis project Ga0075327, IMG submission 120056) | Natural and restored wetland microbial communities from the San Francisco Bay, California, USA, that impact long-term carbon... | ecosystem: Environmental > Terrestrial > Soil >...
CGCCAGCGTGCGCGACGCCAGCTCGACACACTCGGGTGTCGGCGCCCGCGCGTCTTCCGGGAACGCGAGCCCGTAGCCCGGCGCGACGTCCGCCGCGTCCCGGCGTGCGAAGGCCGCCAGCCGCTCCCGCTCGGGAGCCGCCGCGTCCGAGGGCGGGCCGACGAGGTGCGGCACGAGCTCGACGTCGTAGCGCGCGAGGAGCGCGGGCAGCGTCTGCGCCGCGAGCTGGCCGTACGGGTCGTCGGGCTGGTGGAAGTAGAGCACGCGGTGCGGCTCGCCGGAGAGGCGCCGCCGCCGCTCGGCGAGCCAGCGCCGCGCCGCGCGCGTGCGCGGGTGGGTCAGCGCCTCGATCACGCGCGGCACGAGACGGCGCCCGAGCGGGCTCACGGCGCCCGCCGCCCGCGCCGGCTCACGGACGCCGCCCGAGGGCGAGCTGGAGCGCGAGGCCGAGCCCGAGGAGCGCGCCCCCCACGAGCCAGCGCGGGCTCGCGATCAGCAGGAAGGGCTCGACCGGGATCGCGATCGTCTGCGCCATCGCGGCCACCTTGAAGGCGTGCGCGTCGCCGAAGGCCGGATCCGCCGCGATCTCGACGATGTCGCGGCGGCTCCGGTAGCGCACCAGGCCGACCATCGACCAGCGCTCGCCGTCCTCGAGGCCCCAGTGGTCGAGCGCGCGCGCGACGACCGGACCCGCCAGCACCGGATGGCACGCGCGCCGGAACAGCGCCGGGTACATGTGCGCCATGTAGCGGTCGAGATCGACCTGCGCCTCCGGCCGCTCGGTGAAGTGGATGAAGTTCGCCATCACGAACTCGGAGCCGGTGTCGCTCGCGAGGAACTCGCGCAGCTTGTCGAGCCGGGCAGGATCGACGCCGCGCGCCTCGAGCCGCCCCACGTAGTGCTCGACCTCCGCGGGCGTGAGCGGCCCGCCCCCGCCGTCGTACCAGAGGCGGAAGCCGAGATAGAGCGCCGCGAGGAACGCCCAGAGGAGCCAAGAGCGCCGACCGCGCCTCACGGGGCGCCCGTCTTCGCGAGGCCGAAGGCCGCGAGCGCGCGGCGCGCGACCGGCTCGCCCCACTCCTGCACGAAGTGGCCGGCCTCCGGGAGCTCGAGCGCCGGGGGACAGCCGCGGATCGTCGCGCGCAGCTCCTCCATCACGGGCTTGCCGAGCACCGGGTCGCGCAGGCCGATCGCCATGAAGCTCTCGCCGCGCCACTCGTGCGCAAGGAAGCGGCGCGCGCGCTCGCCGAACGCGGCGCCCTCCATGCCGGGCTCGACGGCGACGAGCTGCGGGAAGCGCCGCACTCCGGCCTTGTAGCTCGCGTCGGGGAAGGGCGCGTCGTAGGCCGCCGCGTCCCAGGGATTCAGCGCGCCCGGCGAGGAGAGCGCCACCAGGCCGGCGACCGGGATGTCGTGCACCGCGCCGGCGAACGCCTTCCAGGCGGCGAAGCCCTCGCTCACCGGCTTCCCGATCGGGAGGCCCGTGTTCATGACGAGGAGCCGCGCGAAGCGCTCGGGCATCTCCATCGGCAGCGTGAGGCCGAGGAGCCCGCCCCAGTCCTGACACACGAGCGTGATGCGGCGCAGGTCGAGCCGCTCGATCAGCCGGAGCAGCGTGTTGCGGTGGAACGCGTACGTGTAGACGGCGTCGTCAGCGGGTTTGTCGGAGCGGCCGAAGCCGAAGAAGTCGGGCGCCACCACGCGCACGCCCGCGGCGAGGAAGACCGGGATCATCTTCCGATAGAGGTACGCCCACGTGGGCTCGCCGTGCAGGCAGAGGAAGGTCTCGCGCGCGTCGCGCGGCCCCTCGTCGATCCGGTGGAGCCGGAGGCCCTCGCTGCCCGGCAGGTCGTCCAGGTATCGAGGCGCCCACGGGAAGGAGCGGAGCCCCGCGAAGCGCTCCTCGGGCGTGCGCAGGATCTTCATCGCTCGGACACCTCCACGGCGCTGCTCCCGCTCGGCAGCGACACGAACGTGCCGTCGCGGCCGAGCGTGACGCCGCCGGCGAAGGCGCCGGACACGCCCTCGAGGAAGACGCGGTCGAGGCCCGGCAGCGGGAGCGGCGGCACCACGTGGGTGAAGAGCAGGTGCTTCGCGCCCGTCTCCGTCGCGAGCTCCGCGGCTTCGACGGGCGTGGTGTGATAGTCCGGGATGTCGGCCGTGATCTTCGCGAGGTTCTTCCGGCCGGCCGCCGTCGCCGCCGCGTTCATGCGCGCGACGAGCTGGGGCGCGAGCGCCTCGTGCACGAGCAGGTCCACGCCGCGCGCCTGCGCGGCGAGGTTCGCCGACCTCTTCGTGTCGCCGCTGATCGCGAGCGCGCGCCCGGCGTACTCGAAGCGGTAGCCGACGGCCGGGCGCACGGGCTCGTGCTCGACCGCGAAGGCCGAGACACGAAGCCCGCCCTGCTCCCACACGAGGGGCGCCTCGCCGGGCGCGGGCGGAGCGAAGGGGCGCGCGGTCATGCCCGCGCCGCCGGGCGGCACGGTGTCCGCGCCGTGGTGCGCGACGCGGTAGCGGGCGTCGCGCTCGTAGGCGCGGCCGAAGCCGGCCACCACGTCCTCGACGCCGCTCGGTCCGAACACCGGCAGCGGCGCCGCGCGCGCCCCGCCCGTCCAGCGCAGCATCGCGAGCTCGCCGAGACCGTCGATGTGATCGGAGTGGTAGTGCGTGAGGAAGACCGCCTCGACGAGCCCGGGCGCGAAGCCGATGCGCTGGAGGTTGCGCGCCCCGCCCGTGCCGGCGTCCACCACCACGAGCGTGCGGCCCCCGATCACGGCCGCGCACGGCCCCGAGCGCACCGGGTCGGGCAGCGGACCGCCGGCGCCGCAGAGCAGCACGTGGAGGCCGTCGGGCAGCGCGGCGAGCGGGTCCGCCGCGAAGTTGCGGGCGAGCGCGCGGTCCATCACGCGGAGCGCGAGGGGCCCGCGCAGGGCCCAGAGCGCGCCCAGCACGAGGAGCACGAGGACGAGGAGCGCGAGGACGCGCCTGGACATCCGGAGCCCTCCGAACTCAGGGTGCGCATTATGGCATATCATGTGCCATAATGCGAAGCAGCGAGCCCGCCTTGCATCCGACCCCCGCACCGTACCGCTTCCACGCCTTCGAGGTGTCGTACTTCTCCGCCAAGGTGCGTCCGGCGCTGCGCTACAAGCAGCTCTGGTTCGAGGAGCTCCGCGCCGACGTGCGCGAGGTGGAGCGCCTCACCGGCCTCGGCTTCATCCCGATCCTGGTGACGCCGGAGGGGGAGAGCTGGCAGGACTCGAGCGAGATCCTGGATCGCCTCGAGGCGAGGCATCCGGCGCCGCCGCTCTTGCCTCGGACGCCGCTCCAGCACATTGCGTCGCTCCTCGTCGAGCTCTACGCCGACGAGTTCGGCGTCGCGCCGGCGATGCACTGGCGCTGGGGCCAACCCGAGCGCGAGGCCTCGAGCCGCGCGCGCTTCGCGGCGATGACGGGCAGCGAGGAGCTCGGCCGGCGCTTCGCCGACGCGATGGTGCGGCGCCGCGACGGCGTCGGCGCCACGCCCGCCGCGGCGCCCGCGCTCGAGGCGCACACCCACGAGCTGCTGGCGGCGCTCTCGGCGCACTTCTCCGCGCACGCGTACCTGCTCGGCGCGCGCATGTCGCTCGCCGACTGCGCGCTGATGGGCCTCGCCCACGGCCATCTGTTCACGGACCTGCACACGCGGCAGCTGCTGCTCGAGACGGCCGTCCCGGTGGTGGGCTGGATCGAGCGCTGCAACGTGCCGTGCGCGGACCGCCAGGGCGACTGGCTCGCGGACGACGCGCTCGCCCCGGGCCTCGCGCGTGTGCTCGGCGTGATGGGCCGCGACGCGGCGCCCGTCCTGCTCGCGTCGGTCGCCCGCTTCGAGGCCTGGGCGGACGCGAACGGCAAGCCCGGCGAGGAGCCGCCGCGCACGGTGGGCTGGCTCGACACGCGCCTGCGCGACGGCGCCTTCCGCTGGAGCGTCCGCAGCTACACGCCCTGGATGCTCCAGCGCGTGCTCGACGTCTGGCGCACCCTCGGAGCCGCCGACCGGGAGCGCGTGCGCGGGGCGCTCGCCGGCACCGGCTGGGAAGCGGTGCTCGACACCACCCCGCGCCACCGGGTCGCGAAGCGCGGCTTCCGGCTCGCGCTCGAACCGCTCTGAAGGAGGATCGCATGGCCGACGCCGATCTCGTACTCGAGGTGAGGAGGTCCGACTGGAGGCAGACGCGCTTCGTGGAGAGCACCGTGCCGGCGCTCGCCCCGGGCCAGGTGCTGTTCCGGATCGACCGCTTCGCACTCACGTCGAACAACGTGAGCTACGCGCTCTCCGGCGACATGCTCGGCTACTGGCGCTTCTTCCCGTGCGACGAGGGCTGGGGGCGCGTTCCCGCGATGGGCTTCGCGGACGTGATCCGCTCCACGCATCCGGAGGTGAAGGAGGGCACGCGCTGCTTCGGCTTCTATCCAATGGGGCGCCATCTCGTGATCCAGCCCGGCGCGGTCTCGAAGGCGCAGATCGTGGATGCGGCGCCCCACCGCGCGGGCCTCGCGCCCGCCTACGCGCAGTACCTGCCCACGACCGGCGACGCGGTCTACGCCGAGAAGCGCGAGGACGCCATCCTGCTCCTGCGCGGGCTCTTCATGACCTCCTTCCTCGCCGACGACTTCCTCGCCGAGCAGGACTACAAGGGCGCGCGCTCGGTGCTGATCTCGAGCGCGTCGAGCAAGACGTCGATCGCGCTCGCCTTCCAGGTGAAGCAGGCCGGCCGCGCGCGGACGCTCGGGCTCACCTCGGCGAAGAACGCCGCGTTCGTACGCGGGCTCGGCTGCTACGACGCGGTCGCCCTCTACGACGAGATCGCGTCGCTCGCGAAGGAGCCCGCCGTCTTCGTCGACATGGCGGGTGACGGCGCCGTCACCGCGGCCGTGCACCGTCACTTCGGCGACGCGCTCCGCTACGACTGCACGATCGGCGCCACGCACTGGTCGGCCGAGCGCAAGAACGAGGGCCTGCCCGGCCCGAAGCCCGAGTTCTTCTTCGCGCCCGCGCAGATCGTGAAGCGAACGAAGGACTGGGGCCCGCAGGGCCTCGCGGAGCGCCTCGCGAGCGCGTGGACGCGCTTCTGCGACGCCAGCGACGCGTGGCTGCACGTGGTGCGGAGCCAGGGGCGGGACTCCGTGCTCCGCGTGTGGCAGGACACGGTCGCGGGCAAGACCGACCCGGCCGACGGGCACATCCTCTCGCTCCAGGAGAGCTGACATGGACGTGAAACGCACGCCCGACGAGCGCTTCGGCGACCTCGACGGCTTCCCCTTCGCGCCGCATTTTGCCGAGGTGAAGGCGGAGGACGGCACGCTCCTCCGCGTCCACTACGTGGACGAGGGCCCGCGCACCGCGGCGCCCGTCGTGCTGATGCACGGCAACCCCTCGTGGTCGTACCTCTACCGCAAGATCATTCCGCGCCTCGTCGCGCACGGGCACCGCGTGCTCGCGCCCGACCTGGTGGGGCTCGGCCGCTCCGACAAGCCGGCGGCGAGGGGCGACTACTCGCTCGCACGGCACGTCGACTGGATGAGCCAGTGGCTCGTCGCGGCCGGCGCCGAGGACGCGACGCTCTTCGCGCAGGACTGGGGCGGCGTGATCGGCTTCCCGGTCGCGGTGCGGCACCCCGAACGCTTCGCGCGCTTGATCGCCGCGAACACGGGCCTCCCGACCGGCCAGGGCGCCTCGCAGGCGCTCCAAGACTGGCTCGACTACAGCGACCGCGCGACCTCGCTACCGGTCGGGCAGCTGATCGGCAGCTGGGTGGTGAACGGTCTCGGCGACGCCGAGAAGCGCGCGTACGACGCGCCCTTCCCGGATCCGAGCTTCCAGGCCGCGGCGCTCTCCTTCCCGCGCCTGATCCCGCTCCAGCCCGACAACCCGGGCGTGCCGCTGATGCGCGAGACGTGGCAGCGGCTCGAGCGCTGGACGAAGCCCTTCCTCACCGTGTTCGGCGACCGCGACCCGATCTCGAAGGGGGCGGAGCGCAGCTTCCAGGAGCGCGTGCCGGGCGCCGCAGGGCAGCCGCACGTGATCCTCTCGCCCGCGCACCACTTCCTGCAGGAGGACCAGCCCGAAGCGATCGCCGAGCACATCCACGCCTTCGTGCGGTAACGGGGAGCAGGAACGATGCCTCGCATGCGAACGATCGCCGGGCTCGCGGCCGCCGGCCTGGTGGGCGCCGCCGCGCTCGGCTGGGTCTACCAGGACGAGATCCTGCTGCGCGGGCTCGGCTTCGTCGTGAAGCGCCGCATGCCGGTCGGGCCGCCGCAGGAGGTCGCGTGGCAGCGCGGGGCCGACCCGCTCGGCCGCGCGCCCGCCGAGCGGCCGCCCAACATCGTCGTGATCCTCGCCGACGACCTCGGCTGGAACGACCTCACCTCCACGGGCGACGGCGTCGCGGGCGGCAGCGTCCGGACGGCGAGCATCGACTCGATCGCGGAGCAGGGCGTCCGCTTCGAGGCCGGCTACTCGGCGAACGGCACGTGCGCGCCCTCGCGCGCGGCCCTCCTCTCCGGCCGCTACGGCACGCGCTTCGGCTTCGAGTTCACGCCGACGCCGGCGGGCATGGACCGCATCGTGCCGCACCTCGCGAACCGCATGCCGGGGCGGCTCCGCCCCGCGATCCGGCACGAGGGCGAGAGCGGCTCGTTCAGTGCGCAGGGCATGCCCGCCTCGGAGATCACGCTCGCCGAGCTGCTCCAGACGGCCGGCTACCACACGGTGCACATCGGCAAGTGGCACCTCGGCACGGAGCGCGGCATGGCGCCCCACGAGCAGGGCTTCGACGAGAGCCTGCTCATGGCGAGCGGCCTCTACCTGCCGGTCGACCACCCCGACGTCGTGAACTCGCGCCAGGCGTTCGATCCCATCGACCGCTTCCTCTGGAGCGCGCTCCAGCACGCGGCCTCCTACAACGGCGGCCCCGCCTTCGCGCCGGACGGATATCTCACCGACTACTACACCGACCAGGCCGTGCAGGTGATCGAGGCGAACGCCGAGCGGCCCTTCTTCCTCTACCTCGCGCACTGGGCGCCGCACACGCCGCTCCAGGCGACCCGCGCCGACTACGATGCGCTCGCGCACATCGCGGACCCGCGCCTGCGCGTCTACGCGGCCATGATCCGGGCCCTCGACCGCGGCGTCGGGCGCGTGCTCGAGGCGCTCCGCGCGAACGGGCTCGAGGAGAACACGCTCGTGTTCTTCACCTCGGACAACGGCGCGCCCGGCTACATCGGGCTCGCCGACGTGAACCGCCCCTTCCGCGGCTGGAAGATCACGTTCTTCGAGGGCGGCATCCACGTGCCCTACTTCCTGAAGTGGCCGGCCCGCCTCGCGGGCGGCCAGTCCTTCGCCGCGCCCGTGCACGGCTTCGACGTGTTCGCGACGGCGGCGGCCGCCGCGGGCGTCGCGCTGCCGGCGGACCGCCCGATCGACGGGGTCGACCTGGTGCCCTTCGTGCGCGGCGAGCAGGCCGGCGTGCCGCACCGCGCGCTGTTCTGGCGCACCGGCCACTACCGCGTCGCGCTCGTCGATGGCTGGAAGCTCCAGGTGAACGAGCGCCCGCCGGGCCGCGTCTGGCTCTTCGACCTGAACAGCGATCCCACCGAGCGGACGAACCTCGCCGCGCGCGAGCCCGAGCGCGTGGCAGCGCTCCGCCGCGCGCTCGACGCGCACGACGCGGAGCAGCGGGAGTCGCTCTGGCCCTCGCTCACCGAGAATCCGGTGAACGTCGACAAGACGCTCGCCGAGCCCGACGCACCGGACGACGAGTACATCTACTGGCCGAACTGACGGCTCAGCTCTCCGGCACGAGCTCCAGCACCGACGCCTCGCCCGGCACGCCGATCCGCAGCGGGAAGCCGTAGAAGCCGGTGCCGCGGTGCACGTAGAGGCGGCCCTTGCCGTGGCCGAACAGGCCGTGGTCCGGCCACTGCGAACGCGAGAGCACCGTCCAGTCGAGGCCGAGCGAGACGAGGCCGACCTGGCCGCCGTGCGTGTGGCCCGACAGCGTGAGGTCGACCTCGTCCTTCGGGACGTCGCGGAAGTTCCTCGGGTCGTGGAGCAGCAGCAGGCGCAAGTACCCCGGCCGCCTCGGGAAGCGCGCCAGCAGCGCCTCGAGCCGCTCCTTGCGCCTCTCGCGGTACCAGTCCGCCCCGACGATCTGCACCTTCCCGACCGGCGTCTCGACGAGCGCCTCGTCGTCGACGAGGAGCCGCACCTTGTTCTCGGCGAGCGCGCCCGCGACCTCCTCGGGCGCCTCGTGATCGTGGTTGCCGAAGATCGCGAAGGCGCGGCCCTCGGCGCGGCGCACGGGAGCGAGCGCTTCGGCGAGCGCGCCGGGCGTGCCGTTGCCCTCCATGGTCAGGAAGTCGCCGGTGAGCAGCACCAGGTCGGGGTCGTGGTCGAGCAGCTCGTCGAGCCGCCGGCGCAGGCGGTGGATCGGGGCCCACGGGCCGAGATGCGGATCGGTGATCTGGACGATCCGGAGCGGCCGCACCTGCTCGGGGTGCGCCTCGCCCCAGCCGCGCCGCTCGACCGGGAGGCGGGTCAGCGTCTCGGGCTCCGGGCCGCCGAGCGTGACGCGCACGATCTCGCGGCGCGGGCGCAGCGACGTCGCGACCGAGAGGCCGATCACCGCGATCGGGACGAGGTCGAGCCAGTGGAGCGCTGACAGCAGGCCCGCCGCGTCCACGGCCCAGAGGCTGATGCGAACCGGCGCGAGCGCGAGCAGGAAGGGAAGCGAGAGCGCGCCGAGCGCGATGAAGGCCTGCGCCGGCACGCTCACCGCCCAGCGGAACGCGCGGGTCCGGAGCCTCGCCTTCACGAGCGAGGCGAAGTGGACGCCCGTCACCGCGAACGCGTAGGCGAAGAGCCAGCCGACGGCGGGACCGACGACGGGGCCGAGCAGCGCCTGGAGCCGGATCCCGAGCGCGACGCCCGCCGGGAACGACACGGCGAGCACCACCGCGGCGAAGATCCCGTAGGTGCGCCCCCGCGCGCGGGACGCCCACATGGGGATCCCGACCCCGACGACGAGCGCGAGGACGGGCAGCAGCCAGACGGGAGGTGAGATCAGCGACATCGGCGACGGAAGAACATAGAGGACGAAAAGCGTGTCGCAGATCACGGAATGCGCCCCCGGTGGAGGCGTAGTCTCCGGGTACGTTCAGAGCGAGGCCCCCCAATGGCCAGCGCAGCGTACATCCATGGCACTCGGCCGCCGAGCGGCGCCCGCGAGATGCGGGTGCGCTTCACGAGCCGGGCTGCGCTCCAGGCCGGCGTCGACCGCGCGCGGCGTGAGCCCTGGGTCGCGGGCTTCCGGGTCGACAGCACGCGCCGGGAGCTCGTGCTCGAGCTGGCCGGCGGCTTCGGCGTGCGGCCGCCGCTGCGTGTGATCGACGGCGCGGGGAGCCGGCGGGCGAACTGAGCCCGCCCGGCGGGCGAACTGAGCCCGCCCGCGCGGGGCTGGCCTAAGCTTCCCGCGTGAGCGCTCCCGATCCCGCCGCGGTCGACGCCTACCTGACGGGGCTCCAGGGCCGGATCTGCGCCGCGCTCGAGGCCGAGGACGGGGCGGCGCGCTTCCGGGGGGAGGACGGCTCCGAGGGCGGGACGCAGGCGCGGCCGCGCGTCCTCGAGGGCGGCGCCGTCGTCGAGAAGGCGGCCGTGAACTTCACGCACGCGCGCGGCGCCGGCCTCCCCGCACCCGCCACCGCGGCCCGCCCGGAGCTCGCGGGTGCGCCCTTCGAGGCCGTCTCGCTCTCGCTGATCGTGCATCCGCGGAACCCCTACGCCCCGACCACGCACATGAACCTGCGCCTCTTCACGGCGGCGCCCGCGGGGCGCGCGCCGGCCTGGTGGTTCGGGGGCGGCTTCGATCTCACGCCCTATTACGGCTTCGACGAGGACTGCGTGCTCTGGCACGAGCACGCCCGTGCCGCGTGCGCGCCGCTCGGGCGGGGCGCGTACGCGCGCTTCAAGAAGGAGTGCGACGCCTACTTCTTCCTGAAGCACCGCGGCGAGCCGCGCGGGATCGGCGGGACCTTCTTCGACGACCTCGCCGAGCCGGACTTCGAGACCGTCTTCGCGTTCGTCCGCGCCCACGGCGAGCACTTCCTCGCGGGCTACCTCCCGATCCTGCAGCGGCGGAAGGACACCCCGTGGGGCGAGCGGGAGCGCGACTTCCAGCTCTGGCGGCGTGGGCGCTACGTCGAGTTCAACCTGATCACCGACCGCGGCACGAAGTACGGGATCGAGTCGGGGCGCCGCATCGAGAGCGTGCTGGCCTCGCTGCCGCCCGAGGTGCGCTGGCGTTACGACTGGCACCCCGAGCCAGGCTCACCCGAGGCGCGGCTCTTCGAGCGCTACCTCGTGGCGCGCGACTGGGTGGACCCGGAGGGCTGAGCCGAGGACGCGGGTTCACGCGGGAGCCGCGACGACCCGCGCGGTCTCGCGCCGCGTTGGCACGCCGGATGCATTTCCTCCGCCCGGAGGAGCCTGCGATGGCACGCAAGGCGACGAAGCGCGCCCCGCGGCGCTGGGTGCGCGACGTGAAGACCGTCTCGACCTTTCCGCCGGAGGGCCTCTTCAAGCAGGACGCCGAGACGATCGCCCGCGTGATGGCGACGAAGAGGGTGAGCCCGAAGGGCATCGGCTCGGGCATCCGCATGGTCCAGTTCTTCATCAACCGCGCCGGCAAGAATCTCCCGACGCGGCAGCGTCGCGAGCTCGAGCGCGCGAAGCGCCTGCTCCAGCAGCGGCGCGCGCGGCAGGAGGAGCCAGGATGATCCGCAAGCTCCCGTCCGGCGGCTACCGGCTCTACTCGCGCAAGAAGGACCCGCGGACGGGCAAGCGCCGCAACCTCGGCCCTTCGCGACGCGCGAGGAAGCGGTGAAGCGCGAGCGCGCGGTGCAGTTCTTCAAGCGGCGGGGCTGACCGCGCTCTGAGCGCCAGGCGCAGCCCTCCGAGCCGGGCCGAAGTGCCGGAAGTCGGCGTCGCGCGTCACGGGTGTACTCCGTGATCGAGGCAGCTCTGCGCGACGAGGGTGTCCGCGAGGCGGGCGCGCTGTTTCCGCGCGAGGAGCTTTGCGCGAAGCTGCCCTGCCCGCGTCCAGAAGCCGGGGTGCGTCTCCAGGACGGGCAGCCGAGCGAGGAGCGCGGCCAGTGCGCGCGGGAGGTCGGGGGCGCTCAGCAGACCGTCCGGCGCGGCCTCGAGCTCGTCGCGGCCGGACCCGCGTACGAGGAGCTGCGCCGGCTGCGCGGCAAGGTCCGCCTCGGCATCGACCTCGCGTCGCTGCGCGAGGATGATCGCGATCGACACCAGGCTCGTGGATCGCGTTCTTCTCGGACGTCGAGCCGGCGGGCGACGATACGGCGCTCGTCGAGAGCGCGCTCGCCGATCACCAGGCCCGCCTTCCCCCAGTCGTCCCCAGTGTCAACACCAGCGTCGATGCTGGTGAAGGCGGCAGCGCTTTCTCAGCCCTTCAGCTCGACCAGGATCTCGCGGAACCGGACCTTGGAGCGGTTCACGGCCGTCTCGCGACTACCGGGCGGCACGAAGAACACGCGGCCCGGCTCGACGGGGATGTGGAGCGTGCGGCCGTCCTCGAGGTCCGCGTCGATCGACTCGCCCTCGAGGATGCAGAGCACGTAGGGGAGCGTGTGCTCGTGGAAGTCCGAGGACTCGCCGGGCGCGAGATCCATCTGCCAGACGCGCACCCGTTCGTTCTCGAACAGGAACCGGTTCGCGACGTCGCCGAGGCGGCGCATCTCGACTCAGCGCCAGGATTCGACGAGGCGGATGAACGACTCGCGAACCTTCGGCCAATCGTGGAGCGTCTCGGGGTCGAAGTCTGCATCGTTGGGCCACACGAGAGTGTGGAAGTCCGGGTCGATGCGGACTTGCTCGAAGAGCTCGGGGTCGCGGAGAGGGCGATAGTACGCTCCGTAGAGCACGGGCTCGAAGTCGATGACCTGCGAGGTGCCGTCGTCGAACGAAACGCGGAGGGTATAGGGACCGAGCTGTTCGAAATCGATCACCTTGTAGAACCGATGCTCCATGTTCGGCTACCGAAGGGGGTCGATGCGAAACAACGGCTGACCCGCCTGCAGTCGTTCCCAGTCCAGCACGAGCTCACGCTGGTGAAGCTCGGCCCAGGCTTCGACGAGTCGCCGCTGCCTTCGAGGGAGGCTGCCCGCGATCAGCTCGAGGGTGTCGATCGCGAACGTGGCGTCGTGTTCCTGGTAGGCCGCGTGGAAGTGAGGACGATGATGCGGCGCTCCGAACTCCGTGAACATGCGAATGATGATCCCGTAGAACCGCGACAGCTCCGGCACGCGGTCGCTCCGCGGGACCGAGCCGGGGGAGTCGCGAACGGACGGAAGCTAGCAGCGCGCCGACCAGCGCCTCAGGCGAGCTCCTCGAGCAGCGCCTTCGCGTCGATCAGGTCGAGCGTGTCGAAGCCCTCGGTGAACCACGCATAGACGGGCGCGAGCAGCTCGTGCGCCTCGCGGCGCCGGCCCTGGCGCTGCCAGAGGCGCGCGAGCGAGGTCGCGGTGCGGAGCTCCCACGACTTCGCCTCTTGGCCGCGCGCGGTCTCGATCGACTCGCGGAAGAGCGCCTCGGCCTCGGCTTCGTCGTGGCCCGCGAGGCCGAGCACGGCCTCGCCCTTCAGGCGCAGGAGCTCGGCCAAGTAGTACGCCTCGCCGGTCGCGCGTGCGAGGCCGAGCGCGCCTTCGAGCGTGCGGAGCGCTTCGTCGGGACGGCCGAGCGTCAGCTGTAGGTCCGCGAAGACTCCCAGAAAATGCGTCGCGCCGGAGCGATTTCCGCTCGCACCCGCCCCCTGGATGGCGCGTGCGTAGCGGTCGATGCCCGCCAGATCGCCGTCGCCATGCACCGCTGCGCCCGCCTCGGTCGCGGCCCCGATAGACGCAAAGAGCTCGAACCCGTGCTCGCCGCCCAGCTGGCTCGCCTCGAGGCCGAGGCGGCGCGTCTCGCTCCAGTCGCGTCGCAGCGCCGCACCGACGGCGCTCCACGCCGTCACATAGCACCGCGAGTACGGCAGGCCGAAGCGCTGCGCCAGCTCGAGGCTGCGCTCGCTCGAGCGGCGCGAGCGGTCGGGGTAGCCCAGCAACCATTCCGCCCAGATCCGAAATGCCCAGCAGGAGATGCTGGGTTGGCTCATGCCGACGACCGGCTGGTGGCTGGAGTCCAGCACGGCGCAGGCGGCCTCCGACTCCGCAAGGCTCTCGGAGATCCGCCCGAGGCTCCAAAGCGGCATGGCGGCGACGTAATGGCTCGAGGCCTCGAACCGGGGCTGCCGCAGGCGCTCCTGGATCTCCTTGAGCTCGGCAGCGACGCGAAGGCTCTCGGCGAAGTCGCAGGCGCCATTGTGAGCGAGGCCGAGGTGGTGCCGGATCGTCGCGGCGCGTTCGAGATCGGATCCGGAGAGGCTGAGCTCGCGCGCGCGCTGCCACGCCCCCATTGCCTGGGGATGCCCCGGCGCCTTCGCGATCGATGCGAGACCGAGCAGCATCTGGAGGCGGAGCTCGGCCTCGCGGCGCGCGTCCTCGTCGGAGAGGCGATCGAGCAGCGCGAGCCCGCGCCGGGCGCACGCCTCGCCCTCCGCGCAGAGCGCGCGCTCGACGGCGCGCTCGCCCGCACGGAGCCACCACGCGATCGCGGTCGCGGCGTCGCCCGCCTCCGTCCAGTGCTGCGCCACCAGCTCGGGCTGCGCCTCCGCGAGCTCGGGCAGCCGTTCGATCAACGTCTCCGCCACGCGGCGGTGGTGCCGCTGCCGCGTGGCGCGCAGCATCGACTGGTAGGCGGCGTCGCGGATCAGCGCGTGCTTGAACAGGTACGTCGCATCGGGCGGCGTCCCGCGCTGGTAGAAGAGCTCCTCGCGCACCGCCGCACGGAGCGCGTCCTGGAGCTCCGCCTCCTTCTGCGGGGAGACTGCGAGGAGGAGGTCGTACGAGAACTCGCGCCCGAGCACGGAGCCGAGCTGCGCCAGCTCCTTCACGGGGCCGAGCGCGTCGAGGCGCGCCATCAGCGAGTCCTGGAGCGTCTCGGGGATGTGGAGCGGGAGCTTGCCGTCGCTGGGCAGCTCGTCGGACTGGTCGAGGAGCGTCCGCGTCAGCTCCTCCGCGAAGAGGGGCACGCCGTCGGCGCGGCGCAGGATCTCGTCGACCCAGGTGTCGGGCAGGTCGCGCCCGCGCGCGGCCTTCCGTACCAGGTCCGCGAGCTGTGCGCGCGTGAAGCGCGAGAGCAGCATCGGGGTCAGGAAGCTCTTCGCGCCCCAGGGCGGCGCGAAGTCGGGGCGGTAGGTCCCGAGGAGGAGCACCGAGGCCGCGGGGATCTGCTCCAGGACCATCCCCAGGTGCTCGATCGAGCTGGGGTCCATCCAGTGGAGGTCCTCCATCAGGAGGACGAGGGGCTGGCGGCGGCCGAGGCGGAGCAGCCACTCGGTCGCCAGCGCGAAGGTCTTCTTGCGCAGGCCCTCGGGCGAGAGGTCGGGGGCGATGAAGCGCGTGCCCTCGAGCGGGACGCCGTGGAGCGCGGCGATGATCGGAACGGTCTGCGCGGGGTCGAAGCCCGCGTTCACGAGACCCGTCTCGATGCGCTCGAGCTTCGTCTCCGCGGGGTCGTCGACGCGGAAGCCGAGCCCGTGGCGGTGGAGCTCGATCAGCGGGTAGAAGGCGCTGTCCTGCGTGTAGGCCGAGCCCCGGCACTCGAGCCAGCTGTGCGCGCGCAGGGCGATGCGCTCGCGGAAGGCGTGCAGCAGCCGCGACTTCCCGATCCCCGCCTCGCCCTGGATCAGCACGGCCTGGCCGCGGCCCTCGGCGACCTGCGCGAAGCGGTCTTCCAGCAGCATCAGCTCCTGCTCGCGGCCGATGAAGGGCGTGAGCTCGGTCGCGGCGACGACGTCGAGGCGGCTCCGCACGCCCGAGGGCTGGACGGCCTCGACCGCGCGCACGGGCTCGGCGAGGCCCTTCACCGCGTGCGTGCCGCGGTCGCGGGTCACGAAGATCCCGGAGACGAGCCGCAGGCTCGCGGCGCTCATCACCACCGTATCCGGCTCGGCGATGCCCTGGAGGCGCGCCGCCAAATTCGTGGTGTCGCCCATCGCGAGCGTCTCGCGGCGCGCCGAGCCGCCGATCTCGCCCACCACGACGGGGCCGGTGTGGATGCCGACGCGCACGGCGAGACCGGAGCCGAGCACGCCGACCGCCTGCACGATCCCGAGCCCGGCTCGGACGGCCCGCTCCGCGTCGTCCTCGTGCGCCTTCGGCCAGCCGAAGTAGGCGAGGAGCCCGTCGCCGAGGTACTGCGCCACGTGCCCCTCGAAGCGAGCGACGACCTCGCCGGCCGCCGCGTGGTAGCGCGACACGAGCGTGCGCCAGTCCTCGGCGTCCATGCCGGCCGCGAGGCGGGTCGAGTCGACCAGGTCGCAGAAGAGCACCGTGAGCTGGCGGCGCTCGGCGGCGGGACCCTCGGGCTCGGGGGCGGCGGGCGCGCGTGCGTCGGAACCCGGCCCCGCCGCGTCCGCCCAGACAAGCACGCCGCCCTCGCGCGCCGCGACGCCCTGGACCGCGACCAGCTCCTCGACGAGCTCCTCGAGGACGTCGTCGTCGAGCGCGAACTCGCGCTTGAGCGCGCGGAGCGAGAGCCGCCGGTTCCGCTCCAGCAGCCGCCGCGCCTTCTCCACCGTCTCGACGAAGCTCAATCTTCCGGCTCCGGCACCCAGCGAATCCGCGCGCCGAGTAGACGTGCCTTTCGTCCGCCTGTCAAGCAGATGCTTTGGGCGGTCAGCCCCGCAGCCGCGCGCGGATCACGCGCGTCGCGACCCAGAGCAGGACGGCCGACAGGCCGAGCACGTATGCGAGGTCCCAGAGCAGCACGAGGTCGAGCTCGCCCCGGAAGGCGTGGCGCATCAGTCGGACGGGATGGAGCAGCGGCAGCGCCTCGGCGACGGGGAACCAGACCGGGTCGAGGCGCTCCTTCAGCGGGAAGAACACGTCGGAGAACAGGAACAGCGGCGTCAGGAACAGCGTGAAGTAGAAGCTGAACAGCTCGATGTTCGGGATGCGGAGCGCGAAGGCGATGCCGATCGCGGCGAAGAGCAGCCCCGCGAGCGGCACCAGCGGGAACGCGAAAAGCGCGTGGAGGGGAGCCACGAGCCCCCACGCCGCGATCACGATCAGGAAGGCGCCGCCATAGATCGTGGCGCGCGTGATCGCCCAGAGCACCTCGCCGGCGAGCACGTCCTCGGGCTGGATCGGCGTGGTGAGCATCGACTCGTAGGTCTTCTCGAAGTTGAGCCGGATGAACGCGTTGTACGTCACCTCGAAGGAGGCGCCGTTCATGGCCGCGACGGCGACGAGCCCGGGCGCGAGGAAGGCGAGGTACGAGGTGCCGCCCATCTCGGAGATGTAGGCGCCCACTCCGATCCCCATCGAGACCAGGTAGAGGAGCGGCTCGAAGAAGTTCGGCAGGATGTTGAGCTGCCAGGAGCGGCGGTACATCGCGAAGTTCCGCCACCAGACGGCGAGCGCGTAGCGCAGGGACACGGGCGAGCGCCAGGCGAGCCGGGGCGTCACGCACCGCCCTCGAGCTTCGTACCGGTGAGCGCGAGGAAGACGTCCTCGAGGTTCGTGGGGCGCACCGCGACCAGCTGCGCGGCCGGCTCGCTCGTGCGCACGGTGTCGAGGAGCGCCGTGGCGTCGGCGGCGTAGAGGAGCAGGTGCGCGCCGGAGCGAAGCGAGCGCACGCCGTCGAGGCGCGCGAGCACGGCGGCGTGGCGTCCGGCGGGGAGCTCGAGCTCGAGGGTCTCGGGCGCGAGCACCTCGTGGATCAGCGCGCGGGGCGCACCGCGCGCGACGACGCGGCCCTGGTCCATCACCACGAGGCCGTCGCAGAGGCGCTCGGCCTCCTCCATGTAATGCGTGGTGAGCAGCACGGTGGTGCCGGCGCGGCGCAGCTCGCGGACGCGGTTCCAGAGCGCGAGGCGCACGGCCGGGTCGAGGCCGGTGGTCGGCTCGTCGAGGATCAGGAGCTCCGGGCCGTTCATCAGCGAGAGCGCGATCGCGAGACGTCGCTGGAAGCCGCCGGAGAGCGCCTTCACGGGAAGCTTGGCGTGCGAGCGGAGCTCGAGGAAGTCGAGGAGCTGCTCGATGCGCCGCTCGATCTCCGCCGGCGAGAGCAGGTGGTAGCGGCCGAAGACGCGCAGGTTCTCGACGGGCGAGAGCGCCTCGATCAGCGCGTTCTCCTGGAGCGTCACGCCGAGGCGCGCGCGGATCTCGCGCGTGTGCGTGGTGATGTCCTGGTCGAACACGAGAACGCGGCCCGCGGACGGCGGCGTGACCCCGTAGATCATCTTCAGCGCCGTGGTCTTGCCGGCGCCGTTCGGCCCGAGCAGCCCGGTAATCCCAGGAGGCACCGACACGGTGACGTCGTTCAGCCCTGACACCTGGCCGTACCACTTCGAGAGGTGCTCGGTTGCAATGGCG
>Ga0075327_1000147_pt1 | contig 17533 bp, 14 predicted proteins | sample MayberrySE_Catta_2_FD_120056 | JGI IMG/M metagenome (GOLD analysis project Ga0075327, IMG submission 120056) | Natural and restored wetland microbial communities from the San Francisco Bay, California, USA, that impact long-term carbon... | ecosystem: Environmental > Terrestrial > Soil >...
CGCTGATCGAGGACCTGCTCGAGCTGTCCCGCATCGAGGGCGGCACGCGCGAGCTCGTGCCCGAGCCGACCGACGTCGCCGCGCTCGCGCGCGGCGTGCTCCAGGACCTGAAGCCGCGGCTCGACGCGCGCAGCCTGCGCGCCGAGGTCCGCGCGGAGCCGTGTCCGCCCGCGCGGGCGGACCGGCGCGCGCTCGAGCAGGTGCTGCTGAACCTCCTCGACAACGCGATCAAGTACAGCGAGCCCGGCGGCCGGATCGAGGTCCTCGTGTCCGGCTCGCCGGCGGGCGTGCGGGTCGACGTCCGCGACACGGGGATCGGCATCCCCGAGGCCGACCGGGCGCGGATCTTCGAGCGTTTCTACCGGGTCGAGAAGGCGCGCTCGCGCGACCTCGGCGGCACGGGCCTCGGGCTCGCGATCGTGAAGCACCTGGTGCAGGCGCAGGAGGGCGAGGTGTTCGTGGCGTCGCTGGAAGCGCAGGGCAGCACGTTCAGCGTTCGCCTGCCCGCCGCCCCTGCGGGCTGACGCCCCCGGACGGACGTCGCCGATTCGTCACGAGAGCGACGCGTTCCCGCCCGCATCCCCCCGTACCGTGCGACCGGCTCCACTGGAGCCACACACAAGGAGACCATCGTGGGGGGCATTCGTCACGCCATCGCCGTCTTCGGACTCCTCGGCGCCGGGCTGGCCGCCGCGCCGATGCTCGCGGAGGAGAATCCCGCGCTCGTGGAGACGCTCCAGATCCTGCGCGAGCGCGGCCTGATCGACGAGACCAAGCACGCCGAGCTGCTCGCGAAGAACCAGCAATGGGAGGCGGCGCACCCCGCGCTGCTGTCGCGCCTCGAGTGGAGCGCCGACTTCCGCGCGCGCCTCGAGAACTTCTGGTTCGACGAGGACGACTTCGGAGTCGAGACGGACGACCGCACCCGCGGCCGTTACCGCATCCGCATCGGCGCGCGCGCCAAGGTGAACGAGGTGGTGACGGCGGGCTTCCGCATCGCCTCCGGCGAGGACGACCATCGCAGCACCAACCAGACCTTCGGCGGCCGGGATCCCGACTTCGACCCGGACTCGATCTTCATCGACCAGGCCTACGTCGAGCTCGCGGTCCCGAAGCGCCACCTGCCCGAGACGCTGACGGTGAAGAGCATCATCGGGAAGCAGGCGAACCCCTTCCTCTGGAAGAACGGCAAGGACTTCATGATCTGGGACCAGGACATCACCCCGGAGGGCGTGGGCTTCCAGGTCTCCGGCAGGCCGACCGAGGCGCTCACCCTCTTCGGCAACGCCGGCTACTTCATCGTGGACGAGAACGGGGGCTCCGAGGACCCCCACGTGCTCGGCGTGCAGACCGGCTTCGCGCTGGCGCCCTGGGAGAGCTTCGACTTCGGGGCGCGCGCCACGTTCTACGACTGGCGCTCCGTGAACGACGCCTTCCTGACGCGCACCAGCGAGACCGGCTCGCTGATCCTCGACGACGAGGACTACAGCGTGGTCGAGCTCGCCGCCTACGGCCGCATCCAGTCGATCGAGGGCTGGCCCATCCTGCTCTACGGCCACGTCGCGCAGAACCTCGACGCGGACAGTCCGCCCGGCCTCGGCCTCGACGACGAGGACCTCGGCTGGGGCGCGGGCATCGAGGTCGGCGACAAGAAGCGGATCCTGGTCGGCGCCGGCTACTACCACCTCGAGGCCAACTTCTCGCCCGGGCAGTTCACGGACAGCGACCTGTTCGACGGCTTCACGAACCGCGAGGGCTTCCTGGTCTACGCCGCGCGCGAGCTCTTCAAGAACACGGAGCTGAACCTGACGCTCTTCTCCGGCGAGGAGATCGAGGACGATCCCGCCTTCGATCTGAGTCCGCTGTTCGATCCGGACGATCCGCCCTCCGCCGAGCGCTACCGGCTCCAGACCGACCTCGTGATCAAGTTCTGAGCGCCGGCCGGCCGGCCGGACGAACTTCACGAATCCGTCACTTGCACGTCCCGATCGGGTCACAGGAAGTCACCACTCTCGAAACGTCGGCCGGGCAGCTCCCGCTCGACACACGGAGTCCAGCATTCATGCATCGCACCGCCTCGCTCGCCTTCGTCGGGGTCCTCGCCGCCACGGCGGCCGCCGCCGTGACCGTCGATGCGGCCCTGCCCAGCTACCAGTCGAAGAGCGGGATCTCCGGCAACCTCAAGTCGATCGGATCCGACACGCTGAACAACCTGATGACGCTCTGGACGGAGGGCTTCCGCGCCCAGTACCCGAACGTCCAGATCGAGATCGAGGGCAAGGGCTCCTCGACCGCGCCCCCTGCGCTGGTCGCGGGCACCGCCCACTTCGGGCCGATGTCGCGTCCGATGAAGGGCGCCGAGATCGATGCGTTCGCGAAGAAGTTCGGGTACAAGCCCGCCGCGATCCGGACCGCCGTGGACGCGCTCGCGGTCTTCGTCCACAAGGACAACCCGGTCCAGTGCCTCACCATGCCCCAGCTCGACGCCATCTTCTCGAAGACCCGCAAGGGCGGCTTCCCGAAGGAGCTCCGCACCTGGGGGGACGCGGGGCTGACGGGCGCCTGGGCGTCGCAGCCGATCTCGCTCTACGGCCGCAACTCGGCGTCGGGCACCTACGGGTACTTCAAGGAGACCGCGCTCTTCGATGGCGACTACAAGGACACCGTGAAGGAGCAGCCCGGCTCCTCGACCGTGGTGCAGGGCGTCGCGTCGGATCGGAACGGCATCGGCTACTCCGGGGTGGGATACAAGACGGCCGACGTGCGTACGGTCCCGATCGCCGCCAGCGAGGGCTCCGAGTGCTACGACGCCACGGCGGAGAACGCGTACGCCGGCCTCTATCCGATCTCCCGCTTCCTCTACGTGTATCTGAACAAGAACCCGAACCAGCCCCTCGATCCGCTGCGCTCCGAGTTCGTGCGCTTCGTGTTCTCGAAGCAGGGACAGGAGGCCGTGATCAAGGACGGCTACTTCCCCGTCACGGCGGCGGTGGCGGAAGAGGATCTCGACACGCTCGGCCTGCGCTAGGAGTCGACTCTTTGGTTCAGGCGAGGGCTTCGGAGCGGAAACAGCGGCCGCCGCGCGCCGTCACGGCGTACCTGCGCCCGAAGCAGACTCCGCGTCGCGTCGTCTGGCAGGACCGCATCGCGGACTGGACGATCTCCATCGGCGGGCTCGCCGTGATCCTCGCCGTGATCGGCATCATGGCGTTCCTGGTGGACGTCGTGGTGCCGCTCTTCCTCGGGGGCCGGGTCGTCGCCAGCCACCGCTACGAGCTGCCGAAGACGTCGGGTCGCCCGCTCTTGGTGCTGGCGGACGAGGAGGGCATCCTCGCCGGTCGGATCGACGAGGGCGGCACGTTCACCTCCTTCCATCTGCCCTCCGGTCGCGAGATCCAGGCGCTGGCCCTGAACCTCGGCCCCACGCGGGTCACCGCGTTCGCCCGGACGATCCAGGGCGGCGACCTGATCTTCGGCTTCGCAGACGGCAGCGTGCGCTTCGCGCGCCTCGACTTCGACGGCCGGATCGTGGCGGCCACGGACGTTCCCCCCGACGCCCGCGCACTCGAGGCGGGCCACCGGACGGACGGCGCAGCCGTCTACGCCGCCCTGCCGGGCGGACAGATGCGACGCGTCGCCGCGAAGCTGGAGCTGCTCGAGGCGGAGGCCGTGTCCCCGACCGGCCGGCCGATCGTGGCGCTCGACTACCGCGTGGGAGGCAATCGCGAACGGCCCACCCGGGCGGTGGTGGCCGTGGACGAGGCGGGAGCGATCCTGCTCACGCGCAGCGAGTCGCGGCTGAACCTGCTCACGCGCGAGCTGACGACCGACGTGCGCCGGTCCGTCCTGCCTCCGGTCGCGGTCGGCAGCACGGTGGTGGGGGTGCTCCTCACGCAGCGCGCGGACGAAGTGCTGCTCGGCAAGGCGGACGGGACGCTCCATCGCTTCGACGTCCGCGACTTCGACCGTCCCGTGCTGGCCGAGACGCGAGACGTGGCGCCCGGCCGCGCGGAGATCACCAGCCTGGGGTTCCTGATCGGCGAGCAGTCGGTCGTCGTCGGCACCAGCACGGGGGACGTCCACGTCTACTTTCGCGTCGCTGCGCCCGAGGCACGCACCACGGACGGCCGTGCCCTGGTGCTCGCGCACGAGCTCGAGCCCCATGCGGGGGCGGTGACCGCCTTCACGCCGAGCGAGCGCAGCAAGGCCTTCGCGACCGCCGATGCGAACGGCGCCGTCTGGCTGCGTCATGCGACGAGCGAGCAGGTCCTGCTGAGACCCGGGGCGGAGCGCCGGGCGGACGTGACCGCCCTGTCGCTCGCGTCCCGTGACGACGGCATCGTGACCCTCGACTCTTCGCACACCGCGACGTACTGGCGCATCTCCGCGCCGCATCCCGAGACGACGCTGCAGACGATCTTCGGCCGCGTCTGGTACGAGGGCTACCCGGAGCCGACGCACACCTGGCAGTCCTCCTCGGGCACGGACGTATTCGAGCCGAAGTTCTCGCTCGTGCCGCTCATCTTCGGCACGCTGAAGGCGACGGTGTACTCGCTGCTGTTCGCCGTTCCGCTGGCGTTGCTGGCGGCCGTCTACACCTCGGAGTTCATCCACCCGCGGGTGCGGGCCACCGTGAAGCCCGCCATGGAGATGATGGCCTCGCTGCCCTCCGTGGTGCTCGGCTTCATCGCCGCTCTCGTGCTCGCGCCGCTCGTCGAGACCTGGATCGCCTCGGTGCTGCTGTTCCTCGCCGCCTTCCCGTTCACGCTCCTCGCCGGGGCGGTGCTCTGGCAGGCGCTGCCGACGCGCCTGGCGCTGCTCCTCGAAGGCGTGCCCAAGCTCGGCGCGATGGTCGTGGCGATCGGGCTGGCCGCGCTGCTCTCCCAGCAGCTCGGCGCGCCCTTCGAGGACGCCTTCTTCGGCGGCGACTTCCGGCTCTGGCTCGACGGCGGCCGGGGCTCGGGCGAGCCGCTGCTGTTCCTGATCCTGCTGCCGCTCTCGTTCGGGGCCGTGGCCTGGCTGGCCTCGCGTCTCGTCGGGGATCGGGTGGACGGCTGGCTCCGCGACGCCACGCCTCTCGCGGCGGCGGCGATCGATGGCGCGCGCTGGCTCGTGCTGTTCGCCGCCGCCGCCCTGGCCGCCTCAGGCGTGGCGTCCTTCCTCTCGTTGCTCGGTCTGGACCCGCGGAACGGGCTCGTCGGCACCTACGTGCAGCGCAACACGCTCGTGGTCGGCTTCGCGATGGGCTTCGCGGTGATCCCGATCATCTACACCATCGCCGAGGACGCCATGAGCGCCGTACCGAGCCATCTGCGTGCGGCGAGCCTGGCCTGCGGCGCGACCCCGTGGCAGACGGCGATCCGCGTCATCGTGCCGACGGCGACGAGCGGCATCTTCGCGGGGGTGATGGTGGGCATGGGCCGCGCCGTGGGCGAGACCATGATCGTGGTGATGGCCGCGGGCAACACGCCGATCCTCGATTGGAACGTCTTCAACGGGCTGCGGGCGCTCTCGGCCAACATCGCGGTCGAGCTTCCCGAGGCCGTGAAGGACAGCTCCCTCTACCGGATGCTGTTCCTGGCGGCGCTCACGCTGTTCGCGATGACCTTCGTGGTGAACACGGTGGCCGAGGTCGTGCGGCTGCGCTTCCGTCGCCGGGCGGCCCAGCTGTGAGCGTCACCGAGCTCCACGCGGCGCGTCGCGCACGGCGGCGCAAGCGCGCAGACCTGCGCGCGCACGGCGAGCCCCAGCGCTGGGCGACGGGCGGGGCGCTCATGCTCGGCGTGCTGCTGATCCTCGGCTTCCTGCTCCTGGTCCTCTGGAACGGGCTCGCGACGTTCACTCCCGGGCCGATCGCGGTCGTACACCTCGCGAACGGGACGGTGCTCGCGGGCGAGCCGACGCGAGCGGAAGCCTTCGAGCCGACCGACGAGACGCTGGCGACCCTGCCGCCCGACTGGCAGGAGCGCATCCAGGCGGAGCACGGCCTCGCCTCGCGAACCCTCTACCGGGTCGGAAACTACGACCTCTACGGCGAGGACTTCCGCTGGGTGGCGGACTACGAGATCCGCGCCGTCGAGCACCCCGGGGACGTGGTGTTCGTCGAGCGGGCGGAGTGGGGCCCCTTCGTGGGCCGCTTCGCGCGGATCGAGCTGGCGGGGACGAGCGTCGCTGCGAAGGACGTCTCCGCGGACGCGCTCGAGGAGGCGCATCGACGCGCGAGGGAGCGGCGCGAGGAGATCCGGCACGTCGAGCGCGAGCAGATCGGAGCGGTGAATCGCGAGATGGAGAGGCTGCGCCTCGAGCTGCGCCGCGCGGAGCTGGCGCATGGCCCCGGCAGCGAAGCGGCGAGCCGCACGGCGGCGCGCGTCGAGCCCGCGCTCGCGGAGCTCCAGCGCGAGTACGACGAGCTGGCCGCGCGAGCGGCCGAGCTCCGCGCGGAGGACTCCCGCCACCGCGTGACGCTCGAGGACGTGAACGGCACGCCGAAGGAGCTGCTGCTCTCCGAGATCGTCCGTTACTACCCGGCCAACGCGATCGGCCCCTTCGGCGCCCTCGGCATCTACGCGAGCCGCTGGTGGGAGTTCCTGAGCGACGAGCCGCGCGAGGCCAACACGGAGGGCGGCGTCCTGCCCGCGATCTTCGGCACCGCCGCGATGACGCTGCTCATGGTGATCGCGGTCGCGCCGCTCGGGGTGGTGACGGCGCTCTACCTGCGCGAGTACGCCCGGCAGGGACGCGTGGTCTCGCTGGTGCGGATCTCGGTCAACAACCTCGCCGGGGTCCCTTCGATCGTGTACGGCGTGTTCGGGCTCGGCTTCTTCGCCTACACGGTGGGGGCGAGCATCGACCAGCTCTTCTATCCCGAGCGTCTGCCGGCGCCGACCTTCGGCACGGGCGGTCTGCTCTGGTCCTCGCTCACCCTCGCGTTGCTCACGGTCCCCGTGGTCATCGTGGCGACGGAGGAAGCGCTGGCCGCCGTGCCCCGTTCGATCCGGGAAGGCTCGCTCGCCTGCGGCGCCTCCCGCTGGCAGACGATCCGCAGCATCGTGTTGCCCCAGGCGATGCCCGGCATCATGACGGGCCTGATCCTCGCGATGGCGCGCGGGGCGGGCGAGGTTGCGCCCCTGATGCTGGTCGGCGTGGTCAAGCTCGCCCCCGAGCTGCCGGTCGACGGGGTGCTCCCCTTCGTGCACCTCGAGCGCAGCTTCATGCACCTGGGCTTTCACATCTACGACGTGGGATTCCAGTCGCGGAACTCCGAGGCGGGCAAGCCGATGGTGTTCGTGACGACCCTCCTCCTGATCGTCCTGATTGCACTCATGAATGCGACTGCGATCATCGTTCGCGCGCGACTGAAGCGGCGGTTCGCGGGGTCGCAGTTCTGATGGGACGCTTGGCGATGCAAGGCACGTCTGCGCACGGCGAAACGGCGTATCACGTCGCCACGGGCCCGGTCGGCGCGGCCCTCGAGATCGACGACTTCTCCCTCTGGTACGGCAAGACCCAGGCCCTCCACGGCATCACCATGAGGATCGAGAAGGGGCTGGTGACGGCGCTGATCGGACCGTCCGGCTGCGGCAAGTCGACCCTGCTGCGGTCCTTCAACCGGATGAACGACCTGATCGAAGGGCTGACGGTGACGGGGCGCATTCGCCTCGACGGTACGGACCTGTACGGAGCCGGCGTCGACGTGATCGCGTTGCGAAAGCGCATGGGCATGGTGTTCCAGAAGCCGAACCCGTTTCCGCTCTCGATCTTCGAGAACGTGGTCTATCCCCTCCGCGTGGACGGCGTACGCGACCGCGATCTGCTCGAGGACACCGCCGAGCGCGCGCTCAAGGCCGCTGCGCTCTTCGACGAGGTCAAGGATCGACTGCAGGAGAACGCGCTCGGCCTGTCCGGCGGCCAGCAGCAGCGGCTCTGCATCGCGCGAGCCATCGCCGGGGATCCGGACGTCCTGCTGATGGACGAGCCCTGCTCGGCGCTCGACCCGATCGCGACGGCCAAGATCGAGGAGCTGATCGCGAACCTCAAGGGCGCCTACTCGATCGTGATCGTCACGCACAACATGCAGCAGGCCGGGCGCGTCTCGGACAACACGGCCTTCATGTACCTCGGCAGGCTCATCGAGTACGGCGAGACGCAGCGGATGTTCGTGGCCCCGGTGGTGCCGCGCACCCAGGACTACGTCACCGGCCGCTTCGGGTAGGAGGTGCCATGCGCGTCGTCGATCCTGCCCTCCAGAACCTGCGCGAGAAGCTCCTGCGCATGGGCAGCCTCGCCGAGGCGATCCTCGAGAAGGCCCTGATCTCGGCATGGAAGCGGGACCGCGCGGCCGCCCGCGAGGTCCAGATCGACGACCTCGAGATCGACCGCCTCGACCTCGCGATCGACGAGGCCGTGCTGCGCATCCTGGCCACGCAGGCGCCCCTCGCCGACGATCTGCGGGGCGTGATCGCGGCGAAGATGATCGCGACCGACCACGAGCGCGTGGGCGATCTCGCGCGCAACATCGCGAAGTGTGCGCTGCGGCTGGCGGAGCACCCCGAGGTGCCGATCCCCCCTCGTCTGCGGGCGCTCGGGGAAGAGGTGCAGCGCGTTCTGCACCGTGCGCTCGACAGCTTCGCGGACGGCGACCCCGAGCGCGCGGCGCAGGTGCTCGAGCAGGACGACCGGGTGGACGCCGACCAGGACCTGGTGATCCGCGCGGCGATCCAGGAGATCACCAGCCATCCCGAGCTCACCTCGCAGGGCGTCGACTTCATCCTGATCGCGAAGAATCTCGAGCGCGTCGCCGATCACGCCACCAACGTCGCGGAGGACGTGATCCTTGCGACGCAGGCGCGCAACGTGAAGCACGCCGCGAAGCTGGGGCAGTGAGCGGGCGGCCCGCGGCGGGGCAGGCCCGGTCGTTCGGGCAGCTTGTGTGGGCCAGATCACCGCACCGCCCCCGAAACGCCCGATAAGCTCCGCGCTCCCGCTGCCGCTGCGCCACGTCGAAGCTCGAAGCTCCGTTCCGGAGGACCGACATGCGACTGACCGGCAAGCGCACCCCGATCGACCCCCGCGGCCTGCGCGTCGTGGGCCCCCGCTTCTACCTGTGGGATGCGGACCCCGGCGAGGCGCTGCGCATGGCGGCCGAGCTCGGTGGGCGCCGCCCGCGGACGCTGCTCACCGCGCGCCGGCGTCCGCCCCTGCGCGTCCCGCTCGGCTGAGGCCCGGCGCTACATCTGGGTGTAGTCGGGCCCCTCGCCGCCCTCGGGCGGCGTCCACGTGATGACCTGGTACGGGTCCGCGATGTCGCACGTCTTGCAGTGGACGCAGTTCTCGTGGTGGATGAAGAGCTTCCGCTTCCCGGGGTGCTCGGGGTCGTCGATCATCTCGTAGACCGCGGCCGGGCAGAAGCTCTCGCAGGGGGTCCCGTACTCCTCGCTGCAGACGTCCCGGCAGAGATCGGTGTCGGAGACGACGAGGTGCGAGGGCTGGTCCACCTCGTGCTTCGCGCCCGAATACTGGACGAGATGCTCCTTGCTGAAGGTGAGCTTCCCGTCGAACTCGAACGCCTCCTTGCGGCGCTCGTGCGGCGGCAGCTCGGAGAGCTTCTTCATGTGCGTGTGGCCGGCGTCGAAGGAGATGTTGTCGACGAGCCCCCGGCCCTTCGTCAGGAACAGCCGGAACGGCTCGTTCAGCATGAAGAAGGGCAGGCCCATCGCGAACGCGCCGTGGAAGTTGCGCGCCCGCCGGTGCTCTTCGAGCGCCCAGCTCTGCTGATAGCGCTCCCGATAGCCGCCGAGCGTGAGCGAGGTGAAGTCGTCCGCGGCGATCGCGTCCGCGATCGTGTCGGCCGCGAGCATGCCCGACTTCATCGCCATGTGGACGCCGGAGAGCTTCTCCGCGTTGCAGAAGCCGGCGGCGTCGCCGACGATCAGCGCACCGTCCACGTAGAGCTTCGGCATCGACGAGAGGCCGCCGATCGGGATCGTCTTCGCGCCGTAGCGCACGAGCTCGGCGCCGTCGAGCAGCTCGCGCATCCAGGGGTGGGTCTTGAACTTCTGCGCCTCGAGATGCGGGTCGTGGAAGGGGCTCTCCGCGTCGAGCGCGCACACCATCCCGTACGACACGAGGTCGTCCTTCATGTCGTAGAGCCACATGCCGCCGAAGTAGCGCGGCAGGTTGGCCGGGATCATGCCGTGCACCACGCGGCCCGGGACGTGCTTCTCCGGCCGGATGCGCCAGATCTCCTTGATGCCCGTCTCGTAGACCTGCGGGTTCTCGCCCTCGAGCTCGAAGCGCTCGATCAGCTGCTTCGTCAGGCTGCCGCGCACGCCCTCGCCGAGCACGGTGACCTTGGCGCGGACCTCCATGCCGGGCTGGTAGGTCGGCTTCGGCTTGCCGTTCCGGTCGACGCCCATGTCGCCGAGCCGCACGCCCACGACGCGCTGCCCCTCGGTGAGCAGGCGGTCGCCCGCGAAGCCCGCGTAGATCTCGATGCCCTTCTCCTCGCACTTCTTCGCAAGCCACTTGGAGACGTTCGAGAGCGACGCGACGTGGTAGCCCTTCTTCTTGAAGAAGGGCGGATTCACCGGCAGCGGGATCGCCGCCTTGCCGACGAACAGGTAGGTCATGTCCTTCGTGCACACGTACTCGGTCGGGAAGCCCTGCTCGGCGAAGTCGGGCATCAGCTCCTCCAGCGCGCGGGGGTTCACCACGGCGCCGGAGAGCATGTGATCGCCGACCTCGGCGCTCTTCTCGATCACGAGGACGGTCGGAGCCTCGATGCCGCGCGCCGCGCACGTCTGCATCAGGTGATACGCGGAGGCCAACGTCGCGGGACCCGCGCCGACGTAGAGCACATCGACCTCCATGGTCTCGCGTTCGGGAGCGTTCATGCGTCCTCCTGTGGCGGCTCGACCGACCCTAGAGGCGTGCCGGCCGACGGTCAAGCTGGTATGTTGCGCGGCCGCCCGCCCGCCTGCCCAGGGGAGAGAGCTCTCGCGATGGCCACGATGATCACCGAGGAATGCATCAACTGCGGGGTGTGCGAGCCCGAGTGCCCGAACGAGGCGATCAGCGAGGGCGAGGAGACCTTCGTGATCGACCCGCAGCTCTGCACCGAGTGCGTGGGCTTCCACGAGACGGAGCAGTGCGCCGAGGTGTGCCCGGTCGACTGCTGCGTGCCCGATCCGAACAACGTCGAGGACGAGGGCAAGCTCTTCGCCCGCGCCCAGGCGATCCACCCGGACAAGGAGCTCGCGCTCGGGCCCGAGACCTCCCGCTTCCGGAAGTAGCCGCGGCGCCGAGCCTCAGCGGCCGCGTTCGATTCCGCGCAGCAGGAGCGGGCGCAGCGCGAGGAAGAGCACCAGCCCGGCGACGAGGAGCACGCTCGCGGCGAGGAACGGCGCCGCGAGGAAGCGATCCGACATGAGCGCGCCGCCGCCGATCGCTCCGACGATGCGCCCCGCGGTCGCCATCGAGTTGCTCTGGCCGAGGAGCTCTCCGGCCTCCTCGGCCCGGCAGGCCTTGGTGAAGAGGCTCGTGAAGGCCGGGAAGCCGAGGCCGTTGCCGACCGCGATCACCGGCCCGATCGCGAAGAACCAGCCATATGCCGGAACCGCCGCCACCGCGGCGATGCCGACCGCCATCAGCGCGAAGCCGACCACGAGCAGCCTCACCTCGCCGAAGGAGTCGACGAGCCGCCCCAGTAGGCCGGCCTGCGTGCCCACCAGGAACAGCCCGATCCACGCGAAGACGAGCGCGGCATCGAGCTCCGTCGCATCGAAGCGCCGCCCGAGGTAGAGCGTGCCCATGGCTTCGACGACCGCGAAGGCGGCGAAGAACACGAAGAAGAGCACCAGGAAGAGCGCGATGCGCCGGTCGTGGACCCGCGTGAGGAGCCGCAGCGGCGTCGGCACGAAGGTGCGCGCGAGGTCGCGCCAGGGCGGGCGGGGCAGGCTCGCCGGCCGCGACTCGGGCAGCCAGCGCCACGCCAGCAGGAAGTTCGCCCCGGCCACGATCACGATCGCGTAGAAGGGCGCCTGCTCGTGCAGAGCCGCGAGCGCGCCGCCCGCCGCCGGCCCGACGACGAGGCTCCCGCCGAACGCGACACCGATCATGCCCATCCCGCTCGCGCGCTCGGCGGGGCGGGTCAGGTCGGTCACCACCGCCTGTGCGGCGCCGATGCTCGCCGCGAACAGGCCGGTCAACGCGCGCGCCGCGTAGACGACGGGAATCGTCGTCGCGGCCGCGAGCACGGCGAAGGAGACCGCCGTCCCGAGCAGCGAGACCAGGATCACCGGCCGCCGCCCGACCCGGTCGGACACCCACCCCCAGACCGGGAGGAACACGAGCTGGGCGAGTCCGTAGAGCGCCACGATCCAGCCGATCTGGAAGGAGCTCGCGCCGAGCCGGTCCGCGAAGAGCGGCAGCACCGGGATCAGCACGCTGAACCCGACGAAGTCGATCAGGATCGTCACGAAGACGACGGCGAGGGTGAGGCGTCGTCTCCGGTCGCCGGCTTCCTCGTTCAACGCATCTCCAGCAGCCGGCACAGGGTATCGAGCGCGCCTCGGATCCCCATCCCCCGATCCCCCTATACTGCGCCCATGGCGGCCCTCGAGCCGGGTCTGGTCGAGATCGTGCGCGAGTTCCTCGCGGCCCATCGCCTGCTGCGGCACGTGACGGAGCGCTACCGGTCGGGCGCGCTCGCCTTCGCGGAGGTCGGGGCGCTGGTCGGCGACGATGAGCGCAGCGTGCTGTTCCGGCTGAAGGAGAAGAGCCACGCGCTCTTTCGCGGCGAGCGGGGCGAGGGTGCGATCGGCGCGACCGCGCTCTTCGATCTCGCCGTCGGCTCGCTCTTCCACGAGGGCATGAAGTTCCGCGAGAACTTCTACCAGCGCTCCGTCTACGGCCCGAAGGTGCAGGCGCTGCGTCGCGCCGCGGTGCGCGACGACAGCGGGCTGCTCCCGGAGTTCGAGAAGCTCCTCGCGGCCGCCGCCATGCGGATCGACGAGTCGCTCCAGGAGCTCGACACATTGCGGGTCCAGACGACCGCGCAGTTCCGCGTTCTCCTCGCAGCGCACGCCCACGACGGCGTGCTGGCGCGCGTGCTCGTGGCGCGCGGCGACGAGGTGGCCGAGACGCTGGGCTGCTCCATCGACGCGCTCTTCGGCGAGCTCTACGGGGATCCGGCCGCCGCCTGGTCCTGTGCCGGGCGCTCGTTCCTCGCGAGCGGCTTCTTCGTGGAGGCCGCGGCGGCGCTGCGCGAGGCCGAGCAGCGAGGCCGGAAGAAGGGCGACGAAGCGCGTCTGCGGGCGTACGCGCAGGGCATGAGCGCGTATCTCGAGGGACGCTACGAGCGCGCGGTGGCCGACCTGCTCGCATGGCTGGAGGCGAGTCCGACCCCGCTGTCTGCCTCGGAGCGTCCGCTCGCCCGGCAGGCCGCCGCCGCGCTGGCGCGGGTCGGCGCGCTCGCCGGCGCGGGCAGCGCCGAGGCGGCGGCGGCGGCGCTCGGCCTGGAACGGCTCCGCACGCTCGAGCCGAGCGTCGTGCCGGCCCTCGCGGGCCTGCCGATCCGGCGCGGCTCGGCGTGAGCCGGCGGCTGGGCTAGGCGTTCGAGAGCCGGGGCTCGGGCCGGCTGCGGAAGTAGAGGACGCCGAGCCCGCCGAGGGCGACGAGCCCGAGCGCGATCCATTGCGGCTCGGTGAGGCCGAGGGCGACCCGCTCGTTCACCCGCCAGACCTCGATGACGAAGCGTCCGATGCCCGCTCCGATCAGGTACTCGCCGAACAGGAAGGGGCTCGTGCGCCGGCGTCGCCAGAGGACCGCCCCGAGCGCGAGGAGCCAGACCACCTCGTAGAGCTGCGTCGGGTGCACGGGCACGGTCGTGGGGGGCGCGCCTTCCGGGAACGCGACCCCCCACGGCAGATCGGTCGCCCGGCCATAGTCGTCGCCCACCAGGAAGCAGCCGATGCGGCCGCACGCCTGCCCGAAGGGTGCCGCGGTCGCCACGCAGCTCGCGATCATCCGCGTGGACAGGCCGTGGATCCGCGTCCCGAGGACGACGGCGAGCGTTCCGCCGATCAGGCCTCCGTACCAGGTGATGCCCGCGCGCGAGAGGAGCAGATCGAAGAACGGCGCGCCCGTTCGGAGCGACTCGTCGGTCGCGAAGTAGAGCTTCGAGCCGACCACGCCGCCGAGCATCGCGTAGATGAGGATCGTCGAGGCGTGCTCGGGATCGGCGCCGTACTCGCGCAGCCGGCGCCCGACGATCCATGCCGAGAGCAGGAAGCCGACCGCCATCATCACGCCGAACGTGCTGATGGCGAAGCCGAAGAATTCGAACAGGATCGGGTACATGCTCGGGCCTCGGGGGGCGCGAGCCTACGGGACGCGGGCGGGGGCCGCTATGCGGCCCGGAAGGTCACGTGGAAGGCGGCGCCCTTGCCGGGCTCGCTCTCGACCCACGCGGATCCGCCGTGCGCCTCGGCGATCTTGCGCACCACGGCGAGACCGATGCCGGTGCCTCGCTTGCCGCCGCGCGGGCTGCCGCGCGTCTGGAAGATCTCGAAGATGCGTTCGTGGTCGGCGGGATCGATGCCGCGCCCGTGGTCCCGCACGGCGAGGCGGTGGAAGCCCGCCTGCTCGGAGATGTCGACCTCGATCCGCGGCTCGGTGGTGGGGCCCATGTGGTCGAGCGCGTTCCCGACGAGATTGGAGAGCACCTGGTAGAGCTGGGTGCGATCACACCAGAGGAGCGGCGGCTCTTCGGGCAGCTCGAGCGTCAGCTCCGCCTCCTCGAGGCGAGGCTTGAGCTCCGCCTGGAGCTGGAGGAGCACCTCGCGCGGGTCCACGTGGACGCGCTTCGGCTCGCTGCGGCCGATGCGCGCGAACTCGAGGAGGTCGTGGACCAGCGACTCCATGGTGCGCCCGGCCTCTTCGATGCGCCGCAGAAAGCGGAGCCCCTGCGCGTCGAGCTGCTCGCCGTAGTCCTCGCGGAGCAGCCGCGCGAAGCCGAGCACGGCGACGAGCGGGGAGCGCAGGTCGTGCGACACCGCGTTCACCCAGTGCTGGAGCTCCTCGGCGCGCCGGGCGAGCTCCTGCTCGATGCGCTGCCGCTCCGTCACGTCCCGCACGTAGGCGACCGCGCCGAGCTCGGTGCCGTCGTCGAGCGTCAGCAGGCGCGCGTGAACGCTCACCACGAGCGGCCGGCCGTCGCGACGGCGCACCTCGAGCTCTTCGTTCCAGGCCGGAGCGCCCGGCCGCAGCGCCGCCGCGATCCGCGCGAAGTCTTCGGGCGCGCGTAAGAACGTCGCGAGCGGCTGGTCGACCAGCTCCTCCACGGACCATCCCGTCATGTCGGCGAGCGCGGAGTTCGCCCAGCTGATGAAGCGGGCGGGGTCGACGACGGCGACGCCGTCGGGCGCGCCGTCGAGGATCGCGGCGAGCGTCTCGATGCGGTGGTGCAGCTCGCGCATCGCGTCGTCGCGCTCGTCGAGGCGGAAGATCGCCAGCGTGGCCTCCGGGTCCGTCTCCGGCGCGAGCCGCGCCGTGGACACGCGCGCCGCGATGAGCCGCCCCCCGCGGCCGCGCAGCTGGACGCGTTCGTTCGAGAGGCGCTCGGCCTCCGTGAGCCGCGAGCGGAGCGCCGCGTCGCCCGGCTCGGCGAGCGCGTCGAGCCAGTGACGCTTGCCGAAGCTCCGCGAGCCGCAGAGCGCCGCGAGCTCTCCGCTCACCCAGAGCACCTCGCCCGAGCCGCTCCCGACCAACGCCACCAGCTCGTGGAGCTGCCCGAGCGTGCGGAGGACCGGCAACAGGCTCGGATCGGGATGGCGGTCGAGCCGTCGAACTCCCATCCGGATGGGCTCCTCTCCTTCGCCGCGATGCGGCCCCAGCGGTGACGCTGCGCCCCCGTTTCCCCACAGAGGCTGCATCGTACCACCCCCACAAATGAGGGGTCAACGAAGTGTCCTCGAACTCCCGGTGGCGTCGCGGCGACGTCACCTTTCGTACGAGTCGGGCACCCACCCCACGTAGAGCGTCGGTCTCTCGTCCCCGAGGGGTTGGACAGAGGCGACGGCCGTCCGATACGGTTGGGCGGCTCGAAGCCGAGGCTGCCACAGCGATCCCCCCCGCCGGCCAGCTCCATGCGCCGCGCTGCGTCCCGAGCCGTTCCCGGGGAGGAGAGCACACACCCGGCCCGAGCCCGCCGCCTCCGGAGGTGGGAACCATGACCCGAGCCCGCGTGATCGTGATTGCGCTCTTCGCCGCCTGCCTGCTCAGCGGGCGCGCGCCCGCGGACCCGCTCGGCGCGGGAACGGACGTCTCGTTCGGTGGCGGCGACGTGTCGGCCGACATCGTGCGCCGCCTCGATCAGCTGAATCCCCACCTCACGGACGCGCAGCTCGAGCGCATCCGCGTCGCGATCCTGCGCTACAGCGCCAAGTACGCGCTCGACCCGCTGCTCGTGACCGCGGTGATCGAGGTGGAGAGCGCGGCCCGCCCGTGGGCGCGCAGCCCGAAGGGGGCGCTCGGCCTGATGCAGGTGATGCCGTACATGATCAACCCGATGGGTCTCGCCGGGAACGCTTCGACGATCGAGACCAACATCGAGGCCGGCTGCATGATCCTCGCGGACAACATCCGGCGGCTCGGGGAGAGCGACGGCATCTCGGCCTACTTCTGGGGCGGCAACATCCGGGGCGTCACGTATCTGAACCGCGTCCGCGCGGCGCGCGACCGGCTCCAGGGCCAGATCCGATCCTGACCGGGCCTCACCACGAGGCGGCGCTGCGTCGGGTCGAGGCGCACCTCGAGGCGCCGGACGGGATCCGGATCTTCCGGCGCATGTGGCTGCCCGAGCGTCCGAGCCGCGTCCTGCTGCTGGTCCACGGCTACGCCGAGCACAGCGGGCGCTACGAGGCGATGGCAGCCTGGTTCGCCGCGCGGGGTGCCGCGGTGCAGGCGTACGATCACCGCGGGCACGGCCGCTCCACCGGTCCGCGCTGTCACGTCGGCCGCTTCGGCGAGTTCCTCGACGACCTCGCCGCCGTGCTCGACTCGGTGCGCGCGCAGCACGCCGAGCTGCCGGTGACGCTCGCCGGCCACAGCATGGGGGCGCTGATCACGCTCGCCTTCCTGGCGGAGCGGACGCCGCCGGTCGCGAGCGCGGTCACGTCGGGCGCGGCGCTCTCGCTCGGCGCGGTCTCGCCCGTCCTGAAGGCGCTCGCGCGCGCCCTCCGCCGCGTCGCGCCGCGGCTCTCGCTCGGCAGCGGGCTCGATCCCGAGGGCCTCTCTCGCGATCCCGAGGTGGTGCATCGCTATCTCGAGGATCCCTTCGTCTACCGCACCATGACGGCCTCGCTCGGCGCCGAGCTGCTCGCCGCCGCACCGCGCACCGCGGCGCGCGCCCCGGAGATCCGCGTTCCGCTGCTGATGCTCCACGGCGCCGCGGATCCGCTCTGCGCCGCGGCGGGCAGCCGGAGCTTCCATGCCGGGCTCGACCCGGCGCGCTCCGTGCTGCGCATCTATCCAG
>Ga0075327_1000149_pt1 | contig 17445 bp, 18 predicted proteins | sample MayberrySE_Catta_2_FD_120056 | JGI IMG/M metagenome (GOLD analysis project Ga0075327, IMG submission 120056) | Natural and restored wetland microbial communities from the San Francisco Bay, California, USA, that impact long-term carbon... | ecosystem: Environmental > Terrestrial > Soil >...
GCAGGGCCAGGGCCTGCTCGTGATGGCCGAGCCGCCGGTGGCACTCGGCCAGCGACGCCAGGTACATCGAGGCGCCGACGCCGGTCGCGGTGCGCACCAGCACCGCGAACGCCTGCTCCATCTCGGCGAGGCCGGACTCGCCCTCGCCCGCCTCGGCGCGGGCCCAGCCGCGCAGGCAGCGTCCCAGGCCGAGATAGAGCGGCAACGAGTTCCGCTCGGCGATCGCGACGACGCCTTCGGCGAGCTCGCGCGTGAGTGCGGGCTCCCGGCGCAGGAAGTGCACGATGCCTTCCCAGAACAGCGCGGAGGCGAGGCTCATCGGGTGCTCGATCCGCCGCGCGAGCGCGACCGCCTCGCGGCTCGCCGCCACCGCCCGGTCGGGCCGGCCGAGGTACCACTGGCAGAGGCCGGCGAACGACCGCGCGTTCACGCCGCGGTCGTTCCCGGCCCGCGCCGCGAAGGCCGCGTGCCGCTCCGGGTCGTACGTCCGGAAGGCCTGCTCGACGTGATGCAGCGCCCGCTCGAACTCGCCGCAGAAGAACAGCGGCTGGCCGAGCGCGAGGTGCGCGGCGAGCAGGTCGAGCGCGTCCCCGCGCCGCTCGGCCGCGTCGAGCGTCTGCTGTGCCAGCTCGCTCGAGCGGAGGATGTCGCCCCTCACGTAGTAGAAGACCGCGAGGCCCTCCAGGATGCGCGGCAGGTCCGGCGCATCGCCGCTGCCGGGCAACAGCGCCCGCGCTCGCTCGAAGGCGGCTCCGGTCTCGGGATCCGCCCAGCCGCGGGTGGCGCTGAGCGGCGCGGCGATCGCCACGCGGAGCCGCAGCTCCAGCTCGTTGCGCTCCGGACTCGGGGGAAGCGCTTCGAGCAGCGCCAGCGCACGGCTGAAGTGACCCAGCGCCTCCGCGTTCGCGGAGTGCTCCGTGGCGCGCTCGCCGGCGCGCCGGTAGGCGAGGACCGCGGGCTCGGTGAGCCCCGCCTCCTCGTAGTGCCGCGCGATCAGCTCCGGCTCCGCCTGGACGCGAGCGGGGTACTGCGACTCGAGCACGTGGGCGACGCGCGCATGGAACTGACGGCGGACGCTCTTGAGCAGCGACCCATAGGCCGTCTCCTGCACCATCGCGTGCTTGAACGCGTAGCCCACGCGCGGCCGGACCTCGCTCGGGTACACCAACTCGGCGTGGACGAGGCGCGTGAGCCCGCGCCGGACCGCGTCTTCGGACCAGGGCGAGACGTCGCGGAGCAGCTCGTAGGAGAACTCCCGTCCGAGCACGGACGCGAGCTGCGCCAGCGCCTTGGCCTCTCCGAGCCGGTCGAGGCGGGCCATGAGCGAGTCGTGCAGCGTGGCGGGAACCGCCTGCTCCTCGACCGACTCGCGCATCGTCTTGGTGAGCTCCTCGAGGAAGAGCGGGATGCCGTCCGCACGTTCGAGGATGCGCCGCACGACGCCGTCGGGGAGCGGCTGGTCGCGCGTCATCGCCGCCACGACGTGCCCGGCCGCCTCGCGCCCCAGCCGTTCGAGCGGGAGCTGCGTCGTCGGGAGCTCGTCCGACCAGGGCAGCTCGAGCTCCGGGCGCAGGGTGAGCAGCGCCAGCACGCGCGAGCCGTGGAGCCTCGTGAGCAGCAGCCGCAGGAACTCGAGCGTCGAGGGATCGCACCAGTGGAGATCCTCCACCACGAGCAGCAGCGGCTGCCGCGCGCCGAGCGCGAGCGTCCAGCGCACCAGCACCTCGAGCGTCCGCTGCCGCTGCAGCTCGGGGCCCAGCGCGAGCGGCGGCCGGTGCGACGCCGGCAGCAGCAGCGTCGCGACGAGCGCCACCGCCTCCGGCTCGGGAAGCCCCGCGGCCCGCATGCCCGCCTCGAGCCGCGTCAGCCGGGCCTCGGGCCCGTCGCCCGCCTGGAACTCGAGCCCCCGCTGCATCAGCTCGATCAACGGATGGAAGGCGCTGCCCTGCGTATAGGGCGAGCAGCGGCACTCGAGCCAGCCGTGCGCCTCCTCGACGAGCTGCTCGCGGAGCGCGAGCAGCAGGCGCGACTTCCCGAGCCCGGACTCGCCCGAGATCAGCACGGCCCCGCCGCCGCCGTCCTGTGCGCGCTTCCAGCACTCGAACAGCGAGGCCAGCTCGTGCTCCCGTCCCACCAGCGGGGTGAGCCGGCTCGCATCGACTTCGAGGCGGCTGCGCACCCCGGTGGCCTGGAGGACCCGGAACGCCCGGATCGTCGCCGTCACGCCGCGGAGCGGCGGCGTGCCGCGATCCCGCGTCATGAACATCCCGGGGACGAGGCGGCGCGTCGCGTCGCTGATCAGCACGGTGTCGGGCTCGGCCGCGTCCGCGAGACGCGCGGCGACGTTCGTGGTGTCGCCGAGGGCGAGCGTCTCGCTCCGCGCTCCGCTTCCCATCGCCGCCACCACGACGGCGCCCGTGTGGATGCCGATGCGCACCGCGAGGCGGATGCCGTGCTGCGCTTCGAGGCGCGCATTCAGCGCGTCGAGCGCCGCGAGGATCTCGAGGCCCGCGCGCACCGCGCGCTCGGCGTCCTCCTCGTGCGCCCGCGGGTAGCCGAAGTAGACGAGGATCCCGTCGCCCAGGTACTGGGCGACGTAGCCCTCGTAGCGGGCGATGCCGAGACCGGCCGCGTCCTGATAGGCGCGCACCACGTCGCGCCAGTCCTCGGCGTCGAGCCGCCCCGAGAGCTCCGTCGAGCCGACCAGGTCGCAGAACATCACGGTGAGCCGGCGCCGCTCGCCTGGCTGCTCGGGAGCCGGCGGCGGCGCCGCCGCCCGGACGGGCCCGGCCCAGCGGAGGAGCGCGCCGTCGCGCACGGCCACCCGCTGGACCTGCACGAGCTCCTCCACCAGCGCTTCGAGCCCGGCGTCGTCGAGCTCGAACTCGAGCTTCAGAGCGCGCAAGGAGACGCGCCCCTGCTCCTCCAGGTACGTCTTGGAGCGCCGCACTGTCTCGAGAAGGCTGACCGTCATGGACCCGCCCGGCCTGCGATTGTCGGCGGCCCGGGGATGGGGGTCAAACCGACTCCGCGGCGGGGCCGCAAAGAGCGCCCGGTGGGCCGCGGCGGCGGGAGCGGCGGGAGCGAGCCGAGACGCCCGGCTCCGGCCTACGCTGCCGCCATGCCACACGAGACGCTCCGGCTCCGTGGCTTCGAAGGGATCGAGCTCAGCGCGCCCAGTCCGTGCCGGGCGGCGAGTCGCAAGGGCCGCCGATGCGTTCGAGCGTCACGATGCGATCGCCGAGGTCCGGGCGGTGCCACTCCAGGTGGCCGTCCGCATCCAGCCGGCGCGTGATCGCGATGGGAAGGCGCGGAGGCCGCAGCACGAACACGCCGTCCTCGAAGCTCGCGATGGCCGTGATCGGGATCTCGAAATCGAAGGCGGACACGTCGTGGACGGCGTTCTCCTCGCTCCCGTCGGCGCGAGCATCGGCGATCGTTCCGCCCCCGATGTCGACGATGCGGTTGCCGCATTGCTCGATGCGCTCCACGTAGGCAAAGATCGGATCGCCGGCCGGCACCGGCTTTCGTGTCCGCTCGACGCCGAGCGCGTTCCAGAACAGGAACCGCGCGACCGAGAGAGCGCGAGACGACGTCTCTTCGGCCTGCTCGGCGCGCAGCGAGGCGCGCTCGCCGGGCTGGCCGGTGGACACTGCGGCGTCGGCTCGGCGGAAGCTCGGGAATGCAGGAAGAGAACGCATGCAGCGAGGGCTGCGAGCACGCGTTGGTGTCGATTTCGAATGGAGCCGCCTCCCGCATCGGCGTCCGTCGCGCAGGCGGAACGCGCGCTCGTCGTCGGCGGGATCGGTGATTCGTTCAGGCGCATCAGTACCCCATGAACGCGAGGAAGTCCTCGAGCCGCGCGGCGCGCAGGTAGGGATTCCGGCGCTTCTGCTCGCCGATCGTGGACGACGGCTCCGCGGCGTAGAAGTGGCCCGGGAAGAGCAGCGTCTCCTCGGGCAGCCGCCCGAGCTGGTTCACCAGGCTGTCGTACATCGCCTCGGGGTCGCCGCCCGGGAGGTCCACGCGGCCGCAGCTGCCGAGGAAGAGCGTGTCGCCCGAGACGAGGCGGCCCGGCGCGCCCACCTCCTCGACGAGGAAGCACTGGGAGCCGGGGGTGTGGCCGGGCGTGTGGAGGAGCCGGATGCGGACGCGGCCCAGCGTGAGCACGTCGCCGCCGTCGTGGGCGACGAGGTCCGAAGCCGAGGCGCCCGTCACCTTGCGCACGCCCTCCGCCTCGCGGGCGTTCACGTGGATCGGCACCGGGGCGCGCTCGAGCAGCCGGGCCACGCCTTCGATCTTGAGGCCGAAGATCGCGCCGCCGACGTGGTCCTGGTGGTAGTGCGTGACGAGCGCGCCCACCACGTTCATGCCGTCGCGCTCGGCGCGCTCGACGAGCGCGTCGACGCTCCAGGCGGGGTCCACCACCAGGCACTCGCGCGTCTCGTGGCTGCCGATCAGGTAGGCGAAGTTCGCCATCTCCCCGACCGGGAGCTGCGCGAAGTAGAGATCGCTCGGGGCGCTCACGCTTCCTCCTCGCCGGGCGCGATCCGGATGCGCAGCACGTCCCCCTCGAGCTCGCAGGGGTGGACGCGCGCCTCGGCCCCGTCGTCGAGGCCCTCGCCCGTGGTGACGTCGTAGGCGTAGCCGTGGATCGGGCACACCAGCGCCTCTCCGTCCAGCAGCCCCTCGCCGAGGCTCCCGCCGGCGTGCGGGCAGCGGTCGTCGAGCGCGAAGAAGCCGCGCGCGGTGCGCCCGATCGCGAGGCGGCGGCCGGCGATCGTCACGCAGAGCACCTGGCCGACGCGGATGCGGAAGGCCGGGGAGAGCGTGTGCCAGGTCATCGGGTCAGCTGGCGCCGCCGAGCGTCTTCTTCATCCAGCCTTCGAGCGCCGCGAGCACCTCGGCGCTCACCTGCTCGGACTTGCGGCCCGACCGCTTCGGCACGCGCAGCTGGTGGTCGGCCTCGTCCACCACGTGGAGCTGCACGGGCGCCCCCACGCGGGACAGCGTGCGGCGCAGCGTCGGCAGGTCGCAGTGCCGGTCGCGCTGGCCCTGCACGAAGAGCATCGGCGTGATGGCGCGGAACAGCTGCTCCGAGCGTGGGTCGCTCGGATCGTCCTGCTTGTGGAGCGGGAAGCCGAGCAGGAACAGCCCCTCGATGCGGATGCGCGTCGTGGCGGCGTGCGCCGCGACCAGCGCGCCGGTGTTCTTGCCGCCGATGAAGACGTGCGCCGGCGCGGCGCTCGGGTCCTGCGCGAGGAGCGCCACCGCCGCCTGGTAGGTGCGCTTCATGAAGCGCATGTCGTCCGGGCCCTTCTTGCCGGCCTGCATGTAGGGCATCGGGAACGAGAGGGTCAGGATCTTCTTTGCGGTGAGCTCGCGCTGGATGTGCTCGATCATCGGGTCGGCCTCGCCCGAGGCCCGCGCGATCACGACCGCCACCCGGGATCCCGTCGGCCACCACTCCGGGATGCCGAGCAGGCCGGTCACCGCATCGAGGTCGTGGAGGCGGTCCGGCAGCGGGATCTTGATCTCCTCGAACTGCGGCGCGGCGTCGGACAAGGGGCTCCCTCCGGGGGCCGGCGGCTAGCCTAACGAGTCCGCACAGCGCGGGGTAGAGGCTCGCAGGCTGCGAAGGGGTAAGCTCGTCGCCGGACCCCTCGGGAAGACCATGGAAAAAGTGCTCATCACCGGGGTGGCGGGCGGCATCGGCCGCCTGCTCGCGCGCCGGCTCCTCGAGAACTACGAGGTCTGCGGGGTGGACCGCGTGCCGTGGGAGGGCCGCCCGCAGAGCGTCTCCGTCCACGCCGTGGACCTGCGCAAGCGGGGCTTCGAGGACGTGATCCGGACGGAGCTCCCCACCGGGGTCGTGCACATGGGCTTCGTGCGCGACTTCCGGAGCGACGTGGGCCGGCGCCACGATGCGAACGTGCGCGGCACCAAGCGCCTGCTCGACCACTGCGCGCACTATGGGGTGCAGAAGCTCATCGTCTTCTCGAGCGGAACCGCGTACGGCGCGCTCCACGACAACCCGTTCTACATGGACGAGGACCGCGCGCTCGAGGCGAGCCGCAGCTATCCGGAGATCCGCGACCTGGTCGAGGTGGACGCGCTCGCGACCGCCTTCCTCTGGCGCTACCCGCACATCCGCACCTGCGTGCTCCGGCCGGTGAACGTGCTCGGCCACTACGTGCGCTCGATGATCTCCGGGTACCTGCGTCTCGAGCGCCCGCCCACGGTGATGGGCTTCGACCCGCTCATGCAGTTCATCCACGAGCAGGACGTGGTCGAGGCGATCGCGGTGGCGCTCGAGCACGGCCTCCAGGGCGTCTTCAACGTGGTCGGCCCCGGCCAGGTGCCGCTCCACACGGCGATCCGGGAGACGGGCGGGCGCGCGCTGCCGCTGCCCGAGTTCGTGCTGCGTCCGCTGATCCGCACGCTCTTCGCGCGCGGCATCGTGCCGTGGCCGGAGGGCGCGATCGACTTCCTGAAGTTCCCGGTCACGCTGTCCGGACGCCGCTTCGTCGAGGCGACGAACTTCCGCCCGCTCTTCGGCCTGGAAGAGATCTTCCAGAGCCTCCGGGACTGAGATGGCGCGGAACTCGCTCGGCACGAAGCTGCGCGACCTCGGGGGTGCGCTGCTGCCGCTCTCGGCGCGGCAGCTCGAGCAGGAGATCGGGGAGCGCATCCAGAAGATCCCGACCCGGCTCAACGAGTACGGCTTCGACCAGTTCGGCATGGAGCCCGCGGGCGTGAAGAGCCAGCTGCTCTTCTCGGCGCTGCTCTACCGCTACTACTTCCGCGTGGAGACGCGCGGCATCGAGCGCGTGCCGCGCGGCCGCGTGCTGCTGGTCTCGAACCACGCCGGCCAGCTGCCCTTCGACGGCATGATGCTCGGCGTCGCCATGCTGCTCGAGGCGGAGCCGCCGCGCATCGTGCGCGGCATGGGCGAGTACTGGATCCCGCAGCTGCCCTTCGTGAGCGTCTCCGCGATCCGGAGCGGCAGCATGGTGGGCACCCCCGAGAACTGCGTGCAGATGCTCGAGGCGGACGAGTGCGTGATGGTGTTCCCGGAAGGCGTCCGCGGCATGAACAAGCTGTGGAAGGACCGCTACCGGCTTCAGCGCTTCGGCCAGGGCTTCGTGCGGCTGGCGCTCGAGACGGAGACGCCGATCGTGCCGGTCGGGATCGTGGGCTCGGAGGAGCAGCAGCCCGGCCTCGCGAACGTGCCGCAGCTCGCGCGCCTGCTCGGGATGCCGGCCTTCCCGCTCACGCTCGGCTTCCCCTGGCTCGGCCCGCTCGGCATCCTGCCGCTGCCGGTGAAGTACCGCATCTACTTCGGGGAACCGCTCCGCTTCGACGGGAGTCCGACCGAGGAGGACGCGGCGATCCAGGACAAGGTGGACGCGGTGCGCGGCGCCATCCACGGCCTGCTGCAACGGGGCCGCGAGGAAAGGAAGGGGATCTTCCGCGGATGAGAGCCTGGGCCCTGCTCGCGGTGGCCGCCGCGCTCGCGTGCGCCACCGGCCCGGGCGCGCCGCGCGTGGCGCCGCTCGAGGGCCTGCTCGCGGAGAGCGACGCGGAGGGCTCGCCCGCGCACCTCGTGGTGATCTCGGTCGCCGGGCTCACGCCGGACCGCCATCTCCCGGGCGGCCCGATGCCCACGCTCGCGGCGCTCGCAGCCGCGGGCGTGTCGGCGGACGGCGTCGACCCGGTGGTGCCGGCGGCGAGCTATCCCGCGCATGCCACGCTCGTGACGGGCGTGGCGCCGGCCCAGCACGGCATCGTGGCGGACCGGCTGCTCGGCGAGCGCGGCGTGCGGAGCACGCCGGCGCGCCACGCGAGCCGGCTGCGCGCGCCGACGCTCTGGCAGCGCGTGGCCGAGAGCGGCGGAGCGGTGGCCGCGTTCGACTGGCCGACCACGACCGGCGCCGAGATCGCCTCGCTGCTTCCGGACCTCGCGCGCGAGCGCCGGGGCGAGCGCTGGCAGCGGCTCGTGGCGCGCTCGGCCTCGCCCTGGGTGGCCGCCCGCGTCGAGGCCGCGCCCGCCGAGGTCGGCGAGCCCGGCGCCGCGCGCGACGCGCTGCTCGTGGACCTCGCGTGCACCGCGCTCTCGGAGGCCCCGCGCCTCGTGCTCCTGCGCCTCCGCGGTGCGGAGGTCGCGCTCGCCGCGGAGGGCCCGCGCGGGGCCTCCGTCGAGCCCGCCTTCGCGCAGCTCGACCGCGAGCTCGCGCGGCTCGTGGGCTGCGCGGAGCGCGCCGGGCGGCTCTCCGACGCCGCGTTCGCGTTGGTGGGCGACCGCGCACTCCTCACCACGCACACGGCCGTGCGGCCGAACGTCTGGCTCCGCGCAGCGGGCCTGATCGGCGCGCAGGGCCGGTGGACGGCGCTCGCGCGCAGCAACGGCGGCTCCGCGTTCGTGTACGCGAGCGACGCGCGCACAGCGCTCCAGGCGCGCGAGCGGCTCGAAGCCGAGTCGCGCGAGACGAACGCGTTCCGCGTCGTCTCCGCCGAGGAGATGATCGGGCTCGGCGCGGACCCCGAGGCCTGGTTCGGCCTCGAGGCGGAGGCGGGCTTCGCGTTCGAGGACGATCGCGCCGGGCCCACGCTCGCGCCCGCGCGAGAGCGCGGCGCCGGCGGTCAGCTCGGGGGCCGCGCGGAGCAGCGCACCGCCTTCGTCGCGTTCGGCCGCGGCGTGCGGCGCGGGCTCGACGTGCCGCGCATGTCGCAGCTCGACGTCGCGCCGACGCTCGCCGCGCTGCTCGGCGTGGAGCTCGAGCCCACCGCCGGCCGCGCGCTGGTGGGGCTGCTGCGCGTCGGTCCGGCCGGCGTGCGTGCGCGGCCCGGGCGCCCGGGTGGGTGAGGCGCGGGCCGCGCGCCATCTCGCGCGCCTCGCCACCGTCGCGCTCGTGCGCTCGGGCTCGCGCGTGCTGCTGATGCGGCACGCTCCGGGCAGCGACCGCTTCGCCGGGCGCTGGAACGGGATCGGCGGACACGTCGAGCCCGGCGAGGGGCTCCGCGCCGCCGCGCGCCGCGAGCTCCGCGAGGAGAGCGGGCTCGACGTGCCGACCCTGAGCCTCCGCGGCGTGGTGCACGAGACCGGTCTTCGCGGCCACGCGTACGTGGTGTTCTTCTTCGTGGCGGAGCTCGCCGCGCCGGCACGGCTCGCGCCCGCGCCGGGCGTCGAGCTCGCGTGGCACGAGCTCGCGCGCGTGCGCGAGCTCGCGCTCGTGGACGATCTCCACGAGCTGTTGGAGGAATTGCTCGCGAATCGCGCGCCCGTGCTCGCCGTGGAGCGCTTCGACGGCAGCGACGGACAAATCGCGTTCGCCTGGGACGAGTGAGACGCAGCGCCGACGGCGGATCGCGCGTTCGCATGCTTGACGTCCGGGACGTGCAGGCGATCCTCCCCGGGGCTTTTCGCGCGCCCTCGCGGTGAGCTCGGGCGAGGAGGCTCCCCTTGACGCAAGACCGGACCGTCGAGATCGAGCTCGGCGTGCGCGACCAGCGCCTCTACGACCGCCTGCGCTCGCGTGTCCGCCCGCTGGTGCCTGGCGCGCACTCGGACCTCCGCGACGTCCTGCTCGCCTTCCCCGACCTCGTCATGCTGCTCGCGCGCCTCGTGCGCGACGAGCGCGTGAAGGTGGGCGACAAGGCGCTCGCGCTGTTCGGCGTGGCCTACGTGCTCTCGCCCTTCGATCTGCTGCCGGTGTGGCTGTTCGGCCCGCTCGGCGCGGTCGACGACGTGCTCGTCGTCGCCGCCACCTTCTCGCGGCTCATGAACCACGTGCACCCCGACGTGGTGCGCTCGCACTGGTCGGGACAGGGAGACGCGCTCGAGCTGATCCACCGCGCCACGGACTGGTCCGAGCGGCAGTTCGGCAAGCGGCTGCGCCGGGCGCTCCAGCGGCTGCTGCCGTAGACGAGGCGCGGGTGGGCTGACGCCCGGAGCTACGGCGGGCCGGCGCCGCCCGTCCGGCTGCGGTCGAGCGTGTCCCGCGAGTCTCCTTCCTCACGCTCGGCGGGGCCCGCGCCGACGTCACCCGGGCCCTCTTCGCCGAGGTCTGCCTCGATCGAGCGAGCGCGCGCGAGATGCGCCTCGAGCGTGGGCACGGTCGTGGCGGCCCAGCGGTCGACGTCGCTCTGCTGCTCCTCCGCCTGCTCGCGGAACGCCTCGACGTCGTGGTCGTGGTCGTCGACCATCTCCTCCATGTAGGCCCGATCGAGCTCTCGGCCCTGGAGCTTCGTGAGCTCCTCCACCTTCTCGCGGTGCTCTTCCTGCATGCCGGACGGGACGCTCAGGCCCTCGCGCTGGGCGACCTCCTTCAACTCCTGGTTGGCCTTGCCGTGGTCGGTCACCATCTGCTGGCCGAACTGCCGCACTTGCGGGTCTGCGGCGTGCTGGCTCACGTGGCGGCCGAGCTCGACCTCCATCATGCCGGCGCTCGCGGCCTTCTTCACGAACTCGGCGTCGGAGTCGGCGGCGAGCGCCGGGCCGGCCGCGAAGGCCGATACCGTCACGCCGAAGATCACTCCGCGCAGGGGATGCGGCATCGTGGGTACCTCGATGGTTGGAGATCCGGAGTCGGAGAAGAGCAAGAACGGGGCCATGCGGCCCGGGCTCGCGGCTGTCGCCGCGCGGCCGCGCCCGCGTCAGCGCGCGGGATTTCTACAAAGCGCTGCCCGCTCGCGGCGAGCCACCCGGCGCAGACTCTCGTGCGGCGATAACATGCCGCCTCGCCCGACTCGCGGCTGAGATTCCGGAGCACGTCGTGACGCTGCGCAGGGCCATCGCGACCGCATGAGCCGAGCGAGCTCGTGGGGGGCGGCCGGGCTCTTCGTCGGCCTGTTCGGGACCGCCTTCGGGCTGCGCATCACGACGCTGGGCCTCGTCTTCGTGGGGGGCCGCGTACGCTTCCCCGCCGGCACCGACGAGCTCTACCACGTCCGCAGGATCGTGTACCAGGTCGCGCGCTTCCCGGAGCGACTCGACTTCGATCCCTATGTGAGCTTCCCCTTCGGAGCGACGCCCCTCTGGCCTCCGTATCTCGACTGGGGGATCGCGGCCCTGGTGCGCCTGCTCGCCGCACCGGCCGACGCCGTGGCCGTGGAGCGGGTGATCGCCTGGATCCCGCCGTTGCTCGGCGCCGCCACCGTCGCGCTGGTCGGCGAGATCGGCCGCCGCCACTTCTCGCTGCTCGCGGGGCTCGTCGCGGGGCTGCTGCTCGCCGTGATGCCGGCGCACCACATGCACTCGCAGCTCGGCCAGGTGGACCACCAGGTGGTGCTCGGGCTGTGCACGGTGCTTCTCCTCGGTGGTGCGATGGCCTGGCTCGCGGAGAGCGGCGCCCGCCGCAGCAGCGCGCGGGCCGCAGGGGTCGGGCTCGTGGTCGCGGTGTCCCTGCTGGTCTCGCCCGGCGCGCTGCTCCAGATCCTCCCCGTGCAGGCGGCACTGATCGTCTGGGTGCTGGCCGCAGCGGAGCGCTCCGACGCCGTCGGGCGCGCACGCTCCGCCGCGCTGGCCCATGCCGCCGCCGCTGCGCTCGTGGCCCCGGCCAGCCTCGCCAGCCGGCCCCTGGCCGGCTTCGGCGCGCACTCGCCGCTCGTGCTTTCCGACTTCCAACCGCTCTGGTTCGGGGCGTGCGCCGCCAGCCTCGTGATCGCGGCGCAGATCTGGAAGAGAGGCGATGCCTGGGCGGGACGGGCCGCACGCGTCGGGTCGGCCCTCGCACTGGCCGGCGCGGGGGCGGTCGTCTCGTTCGCCCTGATCCCGGACCTGCGCAACAGCCTGGCGTATGCGGCCGGCTGGTTCACGCACGAAGAGACCTTTCTCGCCGTCGTGATGGAGCTGCAGCCGCTGTTCTACCCCGCGGGCCGCTTCGAGCCGGCAAGCGCACTCCGATCTCTGACGGCCGCGCTCTTCGTGTTCCCCCTCGCGTGGCTGTGGCTCGCCTTCCGGCACGGCCGCGATCCGCACCCGCGCCCGCAGACCGCGTTGCTCCTGGTCTGGTCGGGCGCGTTCTTCGTCCTCGCACTCGCGCAGGAGCGCTTCGCCAACGCCTTCGCCCCCGGCCTCGCGCTGACGCTGGGGGCCGCGGTCCAGGGGCTCGACGCGACGGCGCGGCGCCGGCTCCCGCGCGGCGCGCGGCTCGCCGTCGGAGCGGCGCTCGCGGGGCTCGTGGTCGCGACCCTCACGCTGCCGATGCTCGACTATGGACGGTTCTTCGCGTCCACGCGCCATGCGCTCACGCGAGGGCAGGTTCCGGTTCCGCGCAACTGGCAGCGCAAGGTGGTCGTGGACGAGGCGGCGCGCTGGCTGCGCGACGCGTCCCCGCCCACGCGCGGCTTCCTGGACGCGAGCCTCCGCCCCGAGTACGGCGTCCTCACCAACTGGGGCGACGGCCACCTGGTGCGCTACCGGGCGGAGCGGCCCACCGTCCAGGACAACTTCGGGATCTTCGCCGACCGGCGGGCATTCGACCTCGCGCGCGAGTACTTCGAGTCGGAGGACGAGGAGGCCGCCTACCGGGCCGCGCTCGCGCTCGGCGCCCGCTACACGGTGGCGACCCAGCATGGCTCGGGACAGCTGCGGCAACGCTCGCCGCACTCGGTGGGGCAGCGCCTGTGGCAGCGGCTCGGCAACGGCGCACCCGCGGGCGCGGGCACGGGCTCTGCGGCGCTGGCCCGCCACCGACTGCTCTGGGTCGGCGACCTGTCGGGCCGCGCCCGCGACGTACGGAGGCCCGCCCCCGATCGCGTGGCCGTATTCGAGATCGTGCCGGGATCACGGATCGTGGGGGACGCCAGCCCCGGCGAGCGCGTGCGCTTCGAGCTCGAGCTCCAGGCGGGCGCCGGACGCGTGTGGTACCGGGCAGGCACGCGGGCGTCGCACACCGGGCGCTACGAGATCCGGCTCCCGTATCCGACGGACACCGCGGTGAGCCCCGAGGTGGGCGCGCGGGGCGCCTATCGGGTGCGCGGCGAGGCCCGCAGCGCCGCGTTCGAGCTTGCCGAGGCGGACGTGCGGGCCGGGGCCACCCGGACGGGGCCCGATCTCCGAGCGACTACCGCGCGCCGGTGAGCTCGCCTGCGCCGCAGAGTCCCCGCAGCGCCTCGCGCTCCTCGCGCGGGATGCGGCGCGGGCGTCCCTCCTCGTCCACCATGGCGTGCTCCGTCGCCGCGCGGGCGACGAGGCCGCGCGAGGTCGTGAGGCGGTACGCCATGCGGAGCGTCGCCGCCTTCACCCACTCGGGCCACACCGTGACGGTGACCTCCTCGTCGAAGGCGACGGGCAGGCGATAGTCGACCTCGAGGCGGATCACTGCGAAGTGCCGGCCCGCGGCCACGTACTCGGGGTAGGGGCGATGGTGCTCCTCGAGCCAGCGGATGCGCGCGACCTCGAGCCAGCGCACGTAGTTCGAGTGGTGCACGACGCCCATCGCGTCGGTCTCGAAGAAGGGCACGCGGTGCACGATGGACGTGGCGGCCGCGTCGGCGGGCGGCAGCGCTGCGAGCGCCACGCTAACGCGCCTGCACTAGAACGCGTCCTTCGCCGCCCTGCGCCGGCCGAGCTCCTCGATGCTGCCGGCCCGGAGGAAGGGGTTCGTGGCGTGCTCGTCGGCGATCGTGGTCGGCACGGTCATCTCTTCGGGCGTGGCGTCGTGCCAGTCGCCGGCGGCGCGCGCGCGGATCTCCTGGACGCGCGCCAAAGCTCGCTTCACCGCGTCGTTGTCCGGCTCGACGTGCGCGGCGAAGCGCAGGTTGCTCGCCGTGTACTCGTGTCCGCAGTAGACGCGCGTCTCGCCCGGCAGGCGCCCGAGCTTCTCGGCGAGCGCCGTGTACATCATCGCGGGCGTCCCTTCGAAGAGACGGCCGCAGCCCGCCGCGAACATCGTGTCTCCGCAGAACACGGCTCCGTCGAAGACGTACGCGATGTGGCCACGCGTGTGGGCGGGGATGAAGAGGATCCGGGCGCGCTCCTTGCCGACCGCGATCTCGTCGCCCTCCTCGAGGCCGTTCGTGAAGCCCGGGATGCGCTTCGCGTCCGAGGCGTGCCCGTAGACGGGCGCCGTGTAGCGCGCCGCGAGCTCGGGGTTCGCAGCCGAGTGATCGGGGTGGTGGTGCGTGGACAGGATCTGCGTGACGCGGGCGCCGAGCTTCTCGACGCGCTTCTCCACCGGCCCGGCCTCCGGCGCGTCCACCACCGCGGCCTCTCCCGTCTCCTCGCAGACCAGCAGGTACGTGTAGTTGTCGCGGAGCGTGGGAATGCGTTCGACGCGCAGGGCCATGGCGAAGACCCTAGCCAGCCGAGCCAGCGTCGCTACAGCAGCTCGAGCTGCACCTCGTCGGTCTCCGTGGGGGCCGGCACGGCGGGGCGCGTGCCGCCGAACGCCGGGCAGTAGGGCCGGAACTCGCACCAGCCGCAGAGCGCGCTCGGGCGCGGCGCCCAGTCCTGCTCGGCGCGGATCCGGTCGATGCTGCGGGCGGTCGCCTGGCGGAGCGCGTCGCGCTGCTCCGCCGTGCGCGTCGAAGTGCGCACCTGATCGGGCACCACGTAGTGCCAGACCAGCCGCACCTCGCCCGTCTCGCCGAGCAGCTCGCGCACGCCGAGCTCGTACAGGCCGAGCTGGCGGTCACGGTCGAGCTCGTCCTGGGACGGCACGCGCCGGCCGGTCTTGAAGTCGTGGATCTCGAGCGCGCCGTCCTTCGCGCGGACGAGCCGGTCGATGATGCCCCGCACCGGGTAGCGACCGCCGTCGAGCTCGAAGCGGATCGGCTTCTCGAGCCCGAGCGTCCGGTCGGCGTCGAAGGGGTAGTGGCGCTGGTAGTAGTTCTCGAGCCCGCGGGCGCCGGCCGCGCGGTACCAGCCGACCTCGGTGCCTTCGCGCGCGATGCGCACGCGCGCCGGGTCGAAGCGGTCGGCGAAGTTCTGGCGGTAGCGCCAGAGCACCTTCTCGCGGGACGGCACCATGCCCTCCGCGACGAAGCGGTAGAGGCGCTCGAGCACCTCGTGGACGCGTTTGCCCACGAACGCCTCGATTCCCTCCTGGTCCACTTCGAGCGGCTCGACGTAGCGGAACTGGTACTGCTTCGGGCAGTTCTCGAAGCAGGAGAGACTCGAGGGACTGAACGTGTCTTGCACCGTTCCTGTGCCTTCCGGGATCACAGGCGCGGGGGGTCGCGGCAGTCTAGCCGCGGCCCGCGGCGGCAGCGACCCGCCGGTCCCGCGGCAGCGGAGGCGGCGCGGGCCGGGACGAGCTGCGGGCCAGGCGGTAGAATCCTGTTCCGTTTCGCGCCCGTGGCCGAGGTCCCATGACATCGAAGCGCATCGAAGAGGTCTACGAGGCCGCCATCGCGGAGCTGTCTGCGAGCGCCGACGACGCGCTCTCCAAGGCCGACAGCGAGGGCTACCCGGACCGCGACGAGGTGGTGGCCTGGACCGAGCGCGTGAAGTCCGTGGTGCTGCACCAGCGCGACCGCGGCCGCCTGCGCGCGGAGGTGCCCGCGCTCGGCGAGCGCCTGCTGCGGCTCCTCATGAAGGTGGGCGTGCCCGAGGGCTTCGACCCGGAGGCCGTGGTCGCGAGCTTCGTCCGCCGCCTGCCCGAGGTGCGTCGGCGGCTCGCCGAGGACGTCGAGGCGGCGTTCGAGGGGGATCCCGCCGCGAAGAGCTTCGCCGAGATCGTGGTCTCGTATCCCTCGATCGAGGCCATCGCGGTCCACCGGCTCGCGCACGAGCTCGTCAAGCTCGGCGTCCCGCAGATCCCGCGGATCATGGCCGAGCACGCCCACGCGCGCACCGGCATCGACATCCATCCCGGCGCGCAGATCGGACGGCGCTTCTTCATCGACCACGGCACCGGCGTGGTGATCGGCGAGACGAGCCGGATCGGCGACAACGTGCGGATCTACCAGGGCGTCACGCTAGGCGCCTTCTCGCCGCGGCGCGGCCAGCGCATTCGCGGCTTGAAGCGCCATCCGACCATCGAGGACGACGTCACCATCTACGCGGGCGCCACCATCCTCGGCGGCGAGACCGTGATCGGCCACTGCAGCGTGATCAGCGGCAACACGACGGTGACGGAATCCGTGCCGCCGAACTCGCGCGTCGTGCCCGAGCCGCCGCGGCAGGAGATCCGGCGCGGCGACAGCGAGTGCTCGCCCGAGCAGCTGCACTGGGAGATCTGATGCGGGGCCCGGTCGCGTTCGTATTCGCGCTCTTCGTCGCGCTCGGCAGCCCTGCAAGCGAAGCGCGCAGCGACGCGACGCGGAGCGAAGCCCGGAGCTGGTCGGCCGAGCTCGAGGGCGAGCTGATGAGCCCGTACTGCCCGGGCCGCTCACTCACCGAGTGCCCGAGCCCGCAGGCGACGGAGCTGCGCCTCTGGATCCAGGCGCAGGAGCGGGCCGGCGTGCCGCGCGAGGCGGTCGAGGCGCGGCTCTTCGACGAGTTCGGCGACCAGCTGCGGCACGCGCCGCGCGCGGAGGGCTTCGGTCTCTGGGCCTATCTCGTGCCGGCGGGTGCGCTGCTCGCGGGCGGCGCCTTCGTGCTCGTCTTCCTCCGCCGCCAGCGCGGCGCCGCGCACGAGGCGGCCGCCGCGGCGGCGGGTCCGCCCGATCCCGAACTGGAGCGCCGGCTCGACGAGGAGCTCGAGGCGACCTCGTGAAGATCTACACCCGCCGCGGCGACCGCGGCGAGACGGATCTCTTCGCGGGCGGGCGCGTGCGGAAGGACCATCCGCGGGTCGCGGCCTACGGCGCCGTCGACGAGGCGAGCTCGGCGCTCGGGCTCGCCGCGGCGCTCTCGGCGCATGCCGACGTGCAGTCCCTCTGCCGCGACGTGCAGGCCCGTCTCTTCGACCTCGGCGCCTACCTCGCCGCGCCCGAGGAGCGAGGCCGCGCGAAGGCCGGCATCGCGGCGCCGCCCGACGAAGACGTGCAGGCGCTCGAGGCCGCCATCGACCGCTTCGAGAGCGAGCTCGCGCCGCTCACCCGCTTCGTGCTGCCGGGCGGCTCGCCCGCGGCGGCGGCGTTCCACGTGGCGCGCACCGTGTGCCGGCGCGCCGAGCGCAGCTGCGTGGTGCTCGACGCCGAGGGCGCGCTCGCGCCGAGCGCGCTCGGCTACCTGAACCGGCTCTCCGACCTGCTCTTCGTGCTGGCGCGCATCGAGAACCGCCGCGCGGGTCTAGCCGACGTGGAGTGGCGCGGCCGGCGGGGCTGAGCCCAGATAGCTGATCGGGCTTTCGAGCTGCTTGCGGATGCGCGTCCCGAGCGCGGCACCGATCACGAGCTCGATCAGCAGCACCAGCACCACGATCTTCGAGAGCCGCTTCATCGTCCTGCTCCGCCTCCGAGCGCCGCCTGGATCGCCTCGCCGAGGCGCGCTGCCAGGGCGAAGCCCGAGGCGTCCGGCTCGCGCGCGAGCGCCGCGTCGAGCGCCGCGAGCCC
>Ga0075327_1000150_pt1 | contig 17436 bp, 9 predicted proteins | sample MayberrySE_Catta_2_FD_120056 | JGI IMG/M metagenome (GOLD analysis project Ga0075327, IMG submission 120056) | Natural and restored wetland microbial communities from the San Francisco Bay, California, USA, that impact long-term carbon... | ecosystem: Environmental > Terrestrial > Soil > Wetlands...
CACGACGGCCGGCTGCTCACGCTCGACGACACGGTCGAGTTCTTCAACCTCGTGCTCGGCACGAAGCTGACGCAGGCGGAGAAGCAGGACCTGTTGGCGTTCCTCTGTACGCTGTAGCGGGCTGCGTTCGTTGCCGAGTCGCTCTGGCGCGGGGCGCAGCCGAGCTAGCCTCACGAAGCGCAGCGGAGGCCCCGATGTCCGATCGACCTCGCGGAACGATCGACCTCGCGAGAACGATCGTCGGTCTCCAGCGCGACGGCGACGCGCGACGGATCGAGAGCCGGCCCGGCCCGCCTCCGCGGATCGATGGCTTCACGATCGGGGCGCCCCGCATGACCCGCGAGCCGCCTCACGCGGGCGAGATGCACCCGGACGGCGACGAGCTCCTGTTCCTCGTCTCCGGGCGCGTCACGGTCCTGCTCGAAGACGAGGACCCGCCGCGCCGCGTGGCTCTCGCACCCGGCGAGGCCGTGATCGTCCCGCGAGGCGTATGGCATCGCGTACTGCTCGGCGAGCCCAGCCAGCTCCTCCACATCACGCCGGGGCCGGGCGGCGCGCACCGGCCCCTGCCCCGGGACGGCGCCGGCTGACGGCGGCAGCAGGCGGTGCGCCCGTGCTGCGGCTCGGCTGCGGCACGAACGACACGGCGCGTGACGCGGGCTCCTACGACACGCCGCCTTGGCTTCGTCACTCCGACGCTCGTCCGACCGCGCTGGCTCTCACCCCTCGGCAGAGCCGCTCCAGGTAGCGCTTCGGCGGCACGAACGCGAGGTACCAGCAGCCCGAGACGACGACGCCGGCGGCGGCCATCACGAGGCGCGTGCCCGGATTCACGACGACCTCGACGCCGGAGGCCTTGGCGCTGGCCACGATCGCCATGCACGCGATCGCGACGAGAGCCGCAAGCCCCCAGAGCAGGAAGCGGTTCGCCACGACCGGATCCGCCAGGCCGAGCCGCGCGCGACGGCGCATCTTCAACCAGAAACCGGTCGACTCCAGGCCGGTCCAGACGAAGCCGGCCGTGAAGAGCGCCATCAGCCCCACGCTCCAGGGGCGGATGTGGGGCTCCACCTCGCCGCCCCAGTGCGCGTGGCGCGCCCAGACGAGTCCGATTACGTCGCCGATCGAGAGCAGGGCCAGGGCGATGGCGAGCCCGCCCGCGACCCGACTGCTCCGCCGGAAGACGCTCCACGTGAACAGATGGAAGCTCGCCACGAAGAGGCCCAGCGGCACGAGTCCGATTGCGAAGAGGGCCTTCTGGAAGGCGAGCGGGCCGACCGCGAGCGGAACGGTTAGGACCAGCGCGGGGAGCGTGACGAAGCAGACACCGGTGAGGCCCGCGCCGAGCACCAGCTCGGGCAGGCCCCGCGTGCGCCGCCCCAGCAGCAGCAGCCGAAGCCCGACCGTCGCTCCCACCACGACGAAGGCTCCCAGCGGTGCGAAGGCCAGGCCGGTCATCGTCCGCTCCCCGGTGGCGGGATCGGCCGGCTCCGGGCGAGCCTTGAGGCACGATCACGCGCGCGCTCGTGCCCTCAGTGGTTCCACCAGGGGCGATCCGAGAAGGCCCGGAGGTCGATCTCGTGGGTCCACGCCGAACGATGCTGCTGCGCGAGGTGGGCATACGTGTTCGCGATCTCGGCCGGGAGCAGGAGCCCGTCGTGCGCGAGACCGCGGGATTCCGCAGCGCCTGGAAGCGCTCGGGTCCGAGCATCTTGCCGAGCGTGTCGGGCGCATCGACCCCACCGTCGATGAGGACGTGCACGATGTGGATGCCCTTGGCTGCGAACTCCGCGTTCAGGGTCTGGCAGAGCATGCGCCGCCCGCCCATGGCCGCCGCGCTTCCACGGCGCGTACAACTCCTTCCAGCCAGGCGAGTACGGTTCTGCGGCGTTCGATGCCGGACTCGATATCCTTGGAATCGCGGCGGGCGCGTCCACCGGCGGGGGAAGGGCGTACGAGTCGCTCGAACCGCAGATGTTCTCTTCGATGCGCGCGTGCTCAATCTCAGGTCGAATAGTCCGATAGGGAACGAACTGATGCGATATATCCGGGTCCGATGGAAGCACAACATCTGGGGCGAGCCTGTGCTGTTGTTCAGCGAACTATCCGACGATGCATGGGAGATTCGAAAGGTCGAGGAATTCCGGGATGGAACCCTGGGATTCGCCAGCGAAAGCTGCTCCCAGGGTTCGACTCAGCTGTCAGAGGCGCCTCTTCCGGATCCGAGTGTGATCGCGTCCGACCAACAGTTCGAGCCCGTTGAGATCACAAAGGAAGAGTTCGAGCGGGTTTGGAAGCGGGCGCAAACCGGGCACTAGGAGTTGGCGCGAGTAGTTTTCCTCGAGTGGCAAGCGAAGGATGTCCTGCCCGCGCCCCCAACTCGCTGTGACTCTGCCTCCGTCGGCGTTCCCGCGATCCGGGGGGGCGGCGCCAGCGCGGCGCGCACGGGGGCGTGATCCGCATCTCGGGCCGCGCGCCCGAGGCCCTGGTCTTCGAGCTGCCGCTCTGCGTCTACCGCTCGAAAGATCGCGCCGTGCGCTTAGGAGAGTGAACCGAGGCGGCGCAGCCGGTTCACCTCCGCGTGCGCCGCCCGGATCGGCTCGGGCAGCCGGAAACGGGGCGCGAAGCGGAGCGCGAGCCGGCGCGCCGTCGCGAGGCTCACCCGGTGGCCGATCGAGACGTAGATCGGCTTCACGCCCGCGTGCGTGCGGAGGACGGAGCCGATCACCTCGCCGCCGTCGCGGAGGCCCACGTGGGCGCCGCGCAGCGGGCCCGGCTCGCGGTGCGCGCCGACCAGCCGGCTCTTCGCGATGCCGACCGTGGGCAGGCCGAGCGCCACGCCGAGGTGGCAGGCGAAGCCGAAGCGGCGCGGGTGGGCGCGGCCGTGGCCGTCGCCGAACACGAGGTCGGGGCGGGAGCGCAGCTTCGCGAACGCCGCGAGCAGCGGCGGCAGCTCGCGGAACGAGAGCAGGCCCGGCACGTACGGGAAGGTGGCGCGCGCGCTCGTCGCCGCGACCTCCACGACCTCGAGGCTCTCCGCGTCGAGCACCACGACGGCGGCGAACAGGACCGGGCTCGCGCGGTCGTAGGAGACGTCGGCCCCGGCCACGCGGGAGAGGCGCGCGGGCAGCGCGTCGGCCTCGCTCACCTCGCCGCACAGCCGCTCCTGGAGCGCCCGCGCCTCCGCGACGGTGACCCCGACTAGGCCGGCGGCGGCGGCTCGTCGAACGCTGCGGCCAGGAATGCGGCGAGCTCCTCGTGGTGGACGCGCTGCGAGCCCACCGCGGGGCTCGCGGCCGCCTTCCGGCCGGCGTAGGCGAACTCGCGCTGCCAGAGCTCGCGCAGCAGCTCGCGCACGAACTCCCAGCCGCCCATGTTCGCGGGCTCCTCCTGCACCCAGACGAGCCGCTCGGCGTTCCGGTAGCGGTCGCGGATCCGCGCCAGCTCTTCGGCCGGCCACGGGTAGAGCTGCTCGACGCGCACGATCGCAACGTCGCCGCGCGCCTCGCCCTCCGCGACGCCCTCGCGCTTCTCGCGGTACGCGACGAGGTCGTAGTACACCTTGCCCCAGCAGAGCAGCAGCTCGCGGACGCGGGCCGGGTCGCGCACCGCGGGATCGTCGAGCACGGGCTGGAAGCCGCCCCTCGCGAAGTCCTCGACGCGCGAGCTCGCGCGGGGCGCGCGCAGCAGGCTCTTCGGCGTGAAGATCACGAGCGGGGAGCGGAAGGGCCGCCGCATCTGACGGCGCAGCACGTGGAAGTACTGGGCGGGCGTCGTGCAGTTCACGATCTGCAGGTTGTCCTCGGCGCAGAGCTGGAGGAAGCGCTCGGGCCGGCCGCTCGAGTGCTCGGGGCCCTGCCCTTCGAAGCCGTGCGGCAGCAGCATCACGAGCCCGCTCATGCGCCCCCACTTCACGTGGGCCGACGAGACGAACTGGTCGATGATCGGCTGCGCGCCGTTCACGAAGTCTCCGAACTGCGCCTCCCAGAGCACGAGCGAGGTGGGATCCGCGACGCTGTAGCCGTACTCGAAGCCGAGCACGGCGGCCTCGGAGAGGTGGCTGTCCCAGACCTCGAAGCGCGCCTGCGTCCCGGCGATGTGGTCGAGCGGCGCGTACTCCTGCCCCGTCTTCTGGTCGACCAGGCTCGCGTGGCGCTGGTTGAAGGTGCCGCGCGTGCTGTCCTGGCCCGAGAGCCGAACGGGCGTGCCCTCGACGAGCAGCGTGCCGAAGGCGAGCGCCTCGGCCGTCGCCCAGTCGATCGGGCCGTTCTCGGCCACGACCTTCCGGCGCCGGTCGAGGAGCGTCCGGAGCTTCGGGTGCACCTCGAAGTCCGACGGCACGGCGGCGAGCGCCTCCGCGATCTGGGCGAGCCGCTCGACGGGCACCGCGGTGTCGGGCGCCTCGGCCGGCGCATGCCGCTCGAAGCCGGCCCACGGCCCGCGCGGCTCGAAGGGCTCGTCGGGCTCCGGCGGCTTCGTCTTGATGCTGTCGAGCGCCTGCTGCAGCTGCTGGTGGAGATCGGCCTCGATGCGCCGGACCTCCTCCGCGGTGAGCACGCCCGCACGCACGAGCTGCTCGGTGTAGAGCTGCCGGAGCGGGACCTTCTCGCGGATCTTCTGGTAGAGGAGCGGCTGCGTGAAGCTCGGGTCGTCGCCCTCGTTGTGGCCGTGGCGGCGGTAGCACACGAGGTCGATCACCACGTCGTCGAGGAAGCGCTGGCGGTACGAGTAGGCGAGGCGCGCGCAGTGGACCACCGCCTCCGGGTCATCGCCGTTCACGTGGAAGATCGGGACCTGGATCATCTTCGCGACGTCCGTCGCGTAGAGCGTGGAGCGCGCCTCCTGCGGCGTCGTGGTGAAGCCGATCTGGTTGTTCACCACCACGTGGATCGTGCCGCCGGTCGAGTAGCCGGCGAGGTTCGAGAGGTTCAGCGTCTCCGCCACGATGCCCTGGCCGGCGAAGGCGGCGTCGCCGTGGAGCAGCACGGGCACGATCGAGTGGCCGCGTGCGTCGCCCGCGCGCGTCTGCTTCGCGCGCGTGCGGCCCTCGACCACGGGATCCACCGCTTCGAGGTGGGACGGGTTCGCGGTGAGCGAGAGGTGGAGGTTCGCCCCCGAGCCCGTCTTGCGGTCACTCGTGAAGCCCTTGTGGTACTTCACGTCGCCGGAGCCGAACGGCACCTCCTCGAGCTCGACGTCCTCGAACTCGGAGAAGATCGACTCGAGCGACTTGCCGACGATGTTCGAGAGCACGTTCAGGCGCCCGCGGTGCGCCATGCCGATCACGAGCTCCCGGACGCCGTGGCCCGGCGAGTGCTCGACCACGTCGTCGAGCAGCGGGATCAGTGCCTCCGCGCCCTCGAGCCCGAAGCGCTTCTGGCCCAGGAACTTGGTGTGGAGGAAGCGCTCGAAGAGCTCCGCGGCCGAGACCTTCTCGAGGATGCGGAGCTTCTCCTCGCGCGTGAGCGGCGTCGTGTTCTCCGTCTCCTCCATGCGGCGCATCAGCCACTGGCGCGGCCCCGGGTCCTGGATGTGCGTGAACTCGACGCCGACCTTCCGGCAGTACGTGGCGCGCAGGCGCTCCAGGATCTGACGCAGCGTCTGGATCGGGCCGCCCGGCAGATCGCCCGCGAAGAACGCCGTGTCGAGGTCCTCGCCTCCGAGCCCATAGTGGGCGGGATCGAGCTCGGGGTAGTACTCGCTCTTCGCACCGAGCGGGTCCGTGTCGGCGACCCGGTGGCCGCGCGCGCGGAACGCGTGGATCAGGCGGAAGACCCGCGCGTACTTCTCGGCGACCTGCGGGCTCGCGAGCGCGCCGGCCGGGACGGGACGCTCCTCGCGCTCGGCCTCGAGCGGCGGCGCGGGCTCCTCCTCGAAGACCTCGGACCAGCTCGCGTGGACCGATTCGGGGTCGAGCTCCCAGCGCTGGCGGATCTCCTCCACGATGCCGGCGTTCACGCCGAAGCCGCTCGGGATCCCTTCGCCGCCCTCGTCGGCTTCGGCCCGGCCCTCCGCGGCCTGCTCGTCGTCGCGCATCCTGGCTCGTCCCCGCGTCCGACAGGCGAATCTAGCCAGCGGACTCGGGAGCCGAAAGCGGCGCTCCTCCGCCCGTCTGCGCGAGCAGCTGCTCCAGCGTCCGCGCCACCTCAGCGGTCGTGGCGGGCCGCTGTTCGGGCGACTTGGCCAGGAGCCGCAGGATCAGCTCCGCGAGGGGATCCGGCACGTCCGGCACGCGCGTGCGGGGATCGGGCGGCGGCGTGTGGCGGTGGTGGTAGCCGACGTCGCCGTCCACGAACGGGACCGCGCCGGTCAGCAGCTCGTAGAGCGTCACGCCGAGCGCGTAGAGATCGGCGCGATGGTCGACCTTCTCGCCGGCCGCCTGCTCGGGCGCCATGTAGTAGGGCGTCCCGCCGATCACGGTCGCGGCGCGCCGCACCTCCTCCGTCATCTTGGCGAGCCCGAAGTCCATGATCTTCACGACGCGGTCGCGCGTGAAGAAGAGGTTCGCCGTCTTGACGTCGCGATGCACGATGCCCTTCTCGTGCGCGAACTGGAGCCCCTTCGCGATCTGCACGCCGATGCGGAGCGTGTCGCGCACGGAGAGCCGGCCGCGCTTCTTCACCACGCTGTCGAGCGCGAAGCCCTCGAGCAGCTCCATGGTGAGGTAGTAGGTCCCGTCGGGCTGCTGGTCGGCGTCGAAGAGCGTCACGATGTTCGGGTGCGAGAGCGCGGCCGCGGCGCGCGCCTCGCGCAGGAAGAGCTGCACCGCCGTCGCGTTGGTCTTCAGGTTCTCCGGCAGCCGCTTCAGCGCGACGATCCGGCCGAGCCGCTTGTCGCGCGCCCGCAGCACGACGCCCATGCCGCCGCGCCCGAGCTCGCCGAGCACCTCGTAGCGCGACTCGCGCCTCGCCTCGGGCGCCGTCGCTTCGCCCGCCGGCTCCGCGGGCGCCGCCGCGCGCGCCGTCTTCGCGACCGTCTGGCGCAGGGCCTCGACGCGCTCGCCCGCGTTCCGCCACTGGAAGTCCCGCTTGCGGATGTTCTCCCAGATCGCGAGCGCCTCGGCGGGGCGCTCGGCGCGCTCGAGCAGGCGGGCGAGGCTCTCGAGCGCATCGAGGGGCGCCTCGTCCGCGCCCTTCGCGTCGATCGCGGCGCGCGCCTTGTCGATGGCGAGGTCGAAGGCCTTGCGCTTCTCGAAGAGCCCGGCGAGCGCGTCGCACGCGTCCGGGTACTCCGACTCGCGTGCGCCCACGAGCTGGAAGCAGCGGATCGCGCGCTCCTCGTCGCCCTGCTCCTGCGCCAGCGTGCCGGCCTCGTAGAAGCGGCCGGTCTTCTCGAGCAGCTCGAGCGCCTTGTCGAAAGCGCCGGCCGCGCGGTAGGCGTCGATCGCCGCGGCGTACTCGAAGCCGGCCTCGTAGGCGCGCGCGGCCTTCAACGGGTCGCCCGCCGCCGCGTGCTGCTCCGCCGCCTGGTGGAAGTCGCCTGCCTTCTCGAACAGGGCCGCCGAGCGCTCGGCCCGCGGGCTCTGCTTGGCGAGCTCGGCGGCCTCGCCGTACTTGCCGGCCTTCTCGAACCAGCGCGCGGCCTCCGCGGTCTCGCCGCGCAGGCGATGATGCGTCGCGCGGATCAGCAGCGAGATCTCGAGCTTCCCCGCCCGCTCGAGGAGCTGGCTCGCGGTGAGCAGATCGCCGGTCAGATACGCGTCCACCGCCTCCGACGAGCCGGAGAACACGGCATCCTCGACGCGGCCGGTCTGCACGACGAGCGCCTGGCCCGACGTGTCGCGCACCTCGACCCGGCGCTCGAACACGCGATCCGCGACGCCGATCAGGAGCGTGTGCTTGCCGTTCGCGAGGAACACGGTCGCCACGTCGTCCTTCACGAAGCGCAGCGAATCGGGCGCGCCGAGCACCGCGACCCGGGCCTGTGCGGGCCGGGCGGCCTCTTCCGCGTGGATGCGCACCTCGATCGGCGCGGCCTTGCGGCGGAAGTCGAACGTGACCTCGGTCGTCTTCCCGCGCGGCAGGCGGATCTTCCGCTCCTCGAGGTAGTTCCCGATCACCTCCTGGCTGGTGGTGTCCTGGAGCAGACCGTGCACGGCCACGTACCACGAGCGGGCGGGCAGCCACGGCATCCGCGTCTCGCGCTCCACCATGTGCCGCGCGAGGCGCGACCAGGAGCGCACCTTGCGCTGGTACTTCGTGCGCTTGTTGCGGCCGGTCGCGCCCTTCTTCTGGGGCTTCGTCCGGCCCGGACGGCGCGAGAGCTCGATGCTGAAGAAGCCCTGCGCGCCGCGCACGCGCTCGTAGTCGAGCACGACGACGAGCGTGCCCCAGCCGCGCACGAGCGGCAGCAGCAGCAGCAGGGCGAGCGCCCCGAAGCCGACGGCCGCGCGGCGGTTCCAGCCCACGTACGCCCGGGGGTCGGAGAGCGTGGCCGTGTAGGCGGTCGTGAAGACCTCGCCTTCGCGGCGGCCGCCGAGCATGCGCAGCTCGATCGTGAGCGGCGCGTCCGGCGGATCGAAGAGCCCCGTCTCGGGAGACGAGACCCGCGTGGCGAGGAACGCGGCGTCGACGCCGAGCAGGTCGTTCACGAGCGCGATGTCGGCCTTGCCGGTGCCGAGCGCGCGCAGGTTCGCGAGCGCGGGCGCCGCCGGCTCGGGAACCGCGGACCCGGGCGCGAGCTCGAAGCGGGCGTCGAGCGCGTCGAGCAGCGCGGCTTCGAGCCGCCCGGCGTCGACGGCGCGCGGCATCCACCAGGCGCGCACGCGCTCCTTCCAGCCCGTAGGCTCGCCGAGACCGAGCCAGGCCACCCGCGCGAGCGGCCTGCGCTCCGGCGTCGTCTGGGGAAAGCTCTCCGCGAGCGCGAGGAACGTGGTGGCGCGCTGCTCCTCGGCGCTCCGCGAGGCGTCGCCGGCCGCGAGACGCGAGGGCGCGACGACCACGCCGGAGAGCTCCGCGACGCGGGCCTCCTCCGCGCGCGCGGCCTCCGCGTCGCCGTTCTGCGCGTGGAGCTTCGCGAGAGCGGAGCGCAGCGGCGGCTCGTCCGGCTCGAGCGCGACCGCCGCGAGGAGCGTCGTCTCCGCCTCGGCGAGCCGGCCCTCCGCGGCGTGGAGCTCGGCCGCCTGGGTCAGCACGAGCGGCCGCTCCTCGAGCGGGATCTGCGCCGGATCGAGCACGGCGAGCGCACGCGCCGGGTCGCCGGCGGCGACGAGCGCGCGCGCGAGCGAGCCGCGCTTCTTCGCGTCGTGCGGCGCGCTCGCGACGGCCTTCTCGAGCCGGGCGACGGCCTCCCGCGCCTGGCCCTGCGCGAGCAGCGCCTCGCCGAGGCCGTGGAGCGCCTCGGCGTCCGCGGGGGCCACGGCCACCACCTGCGCGAAGGCCGCGGCGGCGCCCGCCGCATCGCCGCGCCGCGCGCGCACGCGGCCGAGCCCGCCGAGCGCCGCGACGTCGCCCGGGTCGGCGGCGAGCGCCTCGTCCCAGGCGGCGAGCGCCTCGACGTCGTTGCCGAGCGCCTCCTCGAGCCGGGCGGAGCGGCGCCGCGCCGCCGCGCGAGCGCCGGCGTCGAGCTCCATGGCGCGCTCGAAGGAGGAGCGAGCGCCCTCGTCGTCGAGCCGCCGCGCCTGCTGCTCGCCCGCGAGCACGTAGAGGCGCGCCCGCTCGGCGGGCGCGAGCGTCGGGTTGGCCGCGAGGGCGAGCCGCGCCTCCGCGTCGTCGGGCGCGAGCGCGAGCACGCGCTCCGACGCGGCCTTCGCCTCGGCGTGGCGCTCGAGCACGGCGAGCATCCGCGCGCGCCCGCGCTCCGCCTCGAGGTTGCGGGGATCCGCCTTCGCGGCCTCCGCGTAGAACGCGAGCGCGCGCTCGGGGTCTCCTCCCGCGCGCGCGTGCTCCGCGCCCGCGAGGAGCGCGCTCGGGCTGCGCTCGCGCTGGAGCGCGTGCCGGATCGCGAGCCAGTCCGGGTCGGCCGCGCCGCGCACGCTCGCGAGCCGCGAGCGCTCGGCCACGCCGGCGGCCGCGGACTCCGAGAGCGTGACGATGTCGTCGCGGAGCGCATCGGCGGCCGGGCTGTGGATGCCGGCGAGCTCGCGCCAGGCCGGCGCGAAGGCCCCGCTCGCGATCCGCTCGAAGGCGCGTTCGAACGCGCCGAGCTCCGCGAGGCGCGGCGGCGGCTCGCCCGGCCCGGCCCCGGCGCCGAACGCGCTCCGGACGGGCGCGAGCGCCGCGACGAGCGCGTCGCCGAGGGAGGCGAGCGGACCCGTGGCGTGGCCGACCGCGAGCACCGTGCCCTCGGTGTCGTAGGCGCGCAGCCAGAGCTCGACCCGCCCCGCGTCGAGGCGGAGCTGGCTCAGCAGGACGGCCGCGGCGCCCGTCTCGCGCGCGAGCGCCGGTGCGTCGCTCCCGCGCAGGAACGAGCGCTCGGGCGAGAGATGCTTCGCCGCGACCGCATCCGTGTGACCCGGGTCGACGACCGGCACGCCGCCGCGGCGGAGCGTTTGCACGATCCAGACGCGGATGCCGCCGTCCACCGCGGCGAGCTCCGCCGGGGCGCGCGGGGCGAACACGGCGATCGCGGTCGCTGCGGGCGGCACGAGGTTCGCGCTCGGCGCGACGGGCGCCCCGGCCTCCGCACGCGCCGCCCCCGCGCCGAGCAACGACGCGGCGAAGGCGGCCGCCGCGAGGCGGCGGGCGCGTTGGCGCGGAAGGCCCCCCATCCCCGGCTGCATCGGCAAGCCGGACGCAGGGGTTGAAGCCCCTTTCAGCCACCGGCGAGGAGGCTCCGGGCCGCGTCCGCCACGAGCTCCGGCTGCTCCATCGGGATCAGGTGACCGGCCGGGACGCGCTCCACGCGCGCCCGCGCCATCGCGCCGGCCAGCGCCTCGTAGCGCTCGAGCGGGAAGTTGCCGCGCTCGGCCCAGAGCCAGCGTGCGGGCTGGGGCAGGCCCTTCGCCCACGCCGCGAGGTCGAGCGCCTCGCCCTGCGCGAAGACGGCGCCCTCCACCTCCCCCGGACATTTGAGCTCGACGCTCCCGTCCGCACGCTCGCGGAGCCCGTCCTGCACGTAGAGGTCGAGCGCGACCGGCGTCCAGTCCGTGAAGAGGGAGCGCTCGGCGAACCAGGCGCGGGCCTCGGCGCGGCTCGGCCACTCGCTGCGGCGGCGCCGCGCGGCGTCGACCATCTGCGCCACGTGCTCGGCGCGCTCGGGCCCGGCGAGAGCCCGCGCGGGCGGCGTCACCGGATCGACGAGCAGCAGGCGCTCGAAGAGCTCCGGGCGCTCGTGCGCCGCGCCGAGCAGGCTCGTGCCGCCGAAGGAGTGGCCGATGCCGAGCGCGAGCGGGCCGCCGGACTCGGCGGCGAGCCGCGCCGCCACCGCGGCGAGGTCGCGCGCGAACTCGCGCCACGCGAAGGCGTGCGCTCCCTCGGGCCGCGAGGAGTCGCCGTGACCGCGCGCGTCCATCGCGACGACGCGCACGGCGCCGCGCAGCGCGTGGGCAACTTCCGCAACGTGGCCGCGCGCGCCCGTCGCCGCAACGCGCTCACCGCCGCGCAGCGCGTGGGCAACTTCCGCCCACATCCCCTTGCAGAAGCCGTTCGCGTGGTGTGCCAGCGCCAGCGGACCGGAGCCGCCGAAGTCGAGCAGCGCGATCTCGACGCCCCGCTCGCGGAGCGCGAGGCGCCGCGGCGTCGCGGCAGCGAGGAGCGCTCGGGCGGAGAGGTGCGGCAAGGTCGCGACTGATTAGCAGCCCCTCGCGTCCCTTTCTCGGTGGACCCGAGGGGCCACGGTGAGGCCCCGTGTACGCGCTCGGCGTGGCGCGAATCCTCTCCTGCCCCGACACCGAGCAGCCGTTGAACCTGGGCAGTGTCGGGCGGCTGATGCGGATCGGCGGGACCCGTCAGAAGAGAGGCATGCGGAGAATCGTACAGGCCCTAGCGCTGGCCGCGATCGCGGCGCTTCTCGTGACCGTCCCGGCCGGGATGCTCGTCGCGCAGCAAGCCGTCGAGGGGGCCGGCGACCGACTCGACCTCGCGGGCTCCGGGCCGCCACCGAGCGGGTGCAACGGGGCACTCGGGGGGGCGCCCGACCAGAACGTGTTCCGCGTGTCGAGGCACCCGAGCTTCAAGGCCGCCGTGGATGCTGCGAACGCGGTGAGCGGCGGGCAGGTCCTCGTCGACGTCAGCTCGACGATCGACGTGGCGACCGGCCCGGTCACGGTGACGTCGGGGACGCGCATCACGGGGCTCTCGCGCGCCTCCGCGGGCCGGACGATCGCTGCCAAGATCACGTGCGACTTCCCGGCCGCGGCGAACCCGGACGAGTGCATCAGGATCACCGGCGACGACGTCAGCATCGAGAACGTCTCGATCCAGGCCGACGCCGACTGCGACGACGAGGACATCACTCGACCGGAGCAGGCCGATTCGGTCCTCCACATCGAGCCGGGCACGCCGACTGCGTCCCTGCGGAACGTCCGCATCCGGCACAACTACCTGTCGGGACCGTCGAGCAAGAAGTGCATCGGACTCTTCCAGGCCGGTTGCGACGATTGCACGATCGAGGAGAACGAGATCGAAGGCTTCGGAAAGGGCGTCCTCCTTGCCAACACCGCGCACGCGAGCGCGCCGATCCCGAACCGGCTCCCGCGCTTCATCCGCAACCACATCGGGAGCGGCGTATTCGGTGTCATGATCCTCGGGCGCGACCGCGACCGCGCCGACTCGCCGGTCGTCACGGAATCGTCGAACGCGGTGGTCGGCCCGGTGATCTTCCGCGACAACTCGATCGAGAGCAATGCGGCGGGCGTCGTCGCGATGCGGGGTGCGGATGCCTCGGAGCAGGACGGGGGCGCTCCATTCCACATGGCGTTCGACGGCGGGCGCATCGTCACGATGCCCACCGTGGTCCACTGTGAAGGCGCACAGAACGCCTTCGGGAGCGAGGACCCCACCTACAACGCCTGCTGCCTCAAAGGCGCGACCATCACCCGCATCACGCGCGAGATGTACGTCTACGCCGCCGGCCGCGGCGCGCGCGTGACGGCCGCCGGAAACGGCTTCGCCCTCGACGACTACCTGCGGCTCAACATCACGGCAGGCATGCCGGAGATCGACGACCTGGTGACGACGATCGCCACGATCGGAGACCCGCAGTTCGGCACGACCCTCGACACCGAATCGGCGACGGCCTTCATTTCCGGCACGGCGGGCATGAGTCTATGCAACGTCGGCATCTACGCCGGCCATGAGGGCGGCCTCGACACACGCGCCGTCTACTTCGGCGGCAGCCCGGTCAGTGGCATCGACGTGCTACGGCCGGGCGGGGCGGGCACGGTGCAACGCCCCGACACCTCGACCGGCGACTTCTACGCGGGATCCCGCTACAACCGCTTCGACCAGCGCGCCGATGCGGCGGTCAAGGTCGTCGCCGCGAACAAGCCGCTGAACGCGGGCGCCTACCCGAAGAACAACAGCCCGCCGCTCCGGATGTCAGGCAACCAGCTCGAGGCCGCCATCGGACCCGCCGACCACAAGCTCGCACGCGTGTGGGATGGGATCGTTCGACAATCCGAACGCCTCGACGTCATCGCGCGCTCATGGAACCCGCAGAACGACGGCCAGCAGGTGTTCCTGCCGCTTCGCCCGATGACCCACGCGGACGCGCTCGCGCAGGTGTCGCCGTGGACGCACGGCAAGCCCGTATTGGTTTCGAACATGGACCCGGTCGCCGGCGACGAATCCTCCACGCGTCCAGCCGCGGACGGCCAGTGCCTTCCTTCCGCTGGCGCGGGAGTCAAGGCGCTCTGCATGTACGACTGGCGCGGGACGGAGGTGGCCTTCGGAACGGCCACGGGCGGCTCACGCGTCGACATCACGAACTCGGGGGCGCGGTGGACCGCCGGACGGTTCAACGGCGCGAACGGCGTCCACTGGGTCGTCCTCCGCCCGAACACCGCGACCGAAGAATGGAGGAAGATCCAAGCCACTTCGACGACCTCGATCACGGTCTACGACGGGGTGAGCGCGGATACGCAGTTCCAGGTGACGGCCACGAAGGGCAACGCCTACGTCATCCTCAAGGAGCTGCCGCGCCTCGTGCGCGTCCGCGACGATCGCTTCGGCGAAATCTGGGAGGAGACGTTCAACGGCACCGACCCCATCGCCACGGCAGGCCCGGGCGCGGTGATCGGCGAACCCGACCAGCACAAGCTCGGGCACGTCATCAACGTCCAGACGGACAAGCAGGGAAGCTGCCGCATGTGGAAATACGTGCAGCCGTTCGGCCCCCCGGCGCGCAAGGGCACCGGGTACTACGCGCGCTCCGGCCACACGCTCATCACGAACCTCAAGTGGGGGCCCGCCGATAATTCGCACGGCGGCCTCGTCAACATGCCCGAGACGACCGCATTCGTGGGCCTCATCAACCACGACGCGAGCACGCCGATCCTCTCTGCGACCGCGGCCTCACCCGACGATGCCGTGCTGACCGGGGTCTCGGCTGGCACGAGGCTGACGAACGGCTTCGGCACGCTGCTGTGGGACAACAAGGTGTACCTCACAGAAAAGTCGGTGGGCGCCGCGAACGAGCTGAACGTCGGACCCCACCCGGACCTGGACCTCAGTGACAACGTCGACGACAAACCCGACGACGACCGGCGCGTGATGTTCCTGAGCAATCACCCGGCATGGGGCATCTTCCAGTTCAAGGTGCTCCACCACTTCCGGGCCGGCGGCTCGTCTGGAAGCCCGACGCAGTTCCTCTTCAAGAAGTCTGCGACCGGCGAGTTCGGCATGCCGACACCCAACGGTGTTTCTGGGTTCAAGCTGGCGTTGCAGTGTGCGCCGGGAGACCCTTGCTACGACACGTTCCCGTCGCCTACGCGGAACTTCGAGCTCGTACCGGCCATCGCGATCTGCAAGGAAGCCGGCAGTGGAGACGGCGACTGCACCAACGCCTACGAGGAGTGCCCTGCGATCCAGATCAGAGACATCTCGTACCTCGCGCTACCGCTCGGCGTCCACCAGGCCGAGGCGGCGCTCAACGAAGCTGACCCATGGTAGGAGGGGGGGAGAGCATGGCGAACGAGCGAACCAGAACGAATCGAGCGCGCTGCGCAGGGTCGCGGGGATCGACCTCGATGAGGCCCCTCGCGTCCCTTTCCCGGTGGACTCGAGGGGGCCTCATGCCTTAGGCTGCCCCGTTCGCCGGCGAACGTTCCATGCCCTCCGAAGCTCCCGCTCGCAGCCGCACCCGCGTGATGTTCGACCTCTACCGGACCTTTGGTCCGCATCTCCGCCCCTACTGGCGCTGGTTCGCGGCCGGCTACGCGGCGATGGGCGCCTCGGTGCTGACCCGGACGCTCACGCCCTTCCCGCTCAAGTGGATCCTCGACCACGTGCTCCTGGGCAAGCCGCTGCCCGAGGCAGGCGTGAGCGGCTGGCTGGCATCCCTCGCCGCCGGGCCGGAGGCGCTGCTCCTCGGCCTCTGCGCGGCGATGGTCGCGCTCGTCTTCTTCCAGGGCTTCTTCTCGTACTTCCAGCGCTTCTGGATCTCGGCCGCGGCGCGCCTCGCGAACAACGACATCCGCAACCACGTGTTCCACCGCCTCCAGCGGCTGCCGCTCGCCTTCCACGGCCGGGTCTCGCCCGGCGACCTGGTGGTGCGCCTCACCGACGACGTGAACACGCTGCGCCGGCTGCTGGTCGACTCCACGACGGAGCTCCTCCGGATGGGCTTCGGCTTCGTCTGGGTGCTCGTGCTGATGGCGTCGATCGACCGCCGCCTCACCCTGCTCGCGCTCGCGGTCGCGCCGCCGATCTACTGGCTCGCCACGCGCTTCCGCGGCCGCGTGGAGGCGCTCGCGCAGGTGACGCGCACGCGGGAGAGCGAGGTCGGGGCGATCGTCCAGGAGAACATCAGCTCGATGGCCGCGGTGCAGGCCTTCTCGCGCGAGGACCAGGAGCGCGAGCGCTTCGAGATCGAGGCGCACGCCAGCATGACGGCGGACATCCGGCGGCTCCGGCTGAGCCGCGGCTTCGGGCGCGCCATCGAGCTGCTGGTCGCGCTGGGCACGGCGAGCGTCGTCTACTACGCGGGCCGGCGCGCGCTCGCGGGCCAGCTCGAGGCCACCGACCTGGTCCTCTTCGTGCCCTGGCTGCGCGAGCTCTACATGCCGCTCCAGCGGCTCGCGGAGCTGCTGCTGGACCTCTCGCGCTACGTCGTGAGCGGAGAGCGGATCGCGGAGATCCTCCGCGCCGAGGTGACGATCCGCGACGCGGAGGATGCCGTCGAGGCCCCGCCCTTCCGCGGCGAGATCCACTTCGACCGCGTGAGCTTCGGCTACCGCCCGGGCGTGCCGGTGCTGCGCGAGCTCTCCTTCACGGCGCGGCCGGGCCAGCTCGTCGCGCTGGTCGGCTCGAGCGGCGCGGGCAAGAGCACGGTGGTGAACCTGCTCCTGCGCTTCTTCGATCCCTGGCAGGGAGCGGTCCGCATCGACGGCGTCGACCTCCGCCGCTTCAAGCTCGCGTCGCTCCGGAGCCAGATCAACGTGGTGCTCCAGGACACGCTGCTGCTGCGGCGCAGCGTGCGCGAGAACATCGCCTTCGGCCGCCCCGAAGCGAGCCTCGACGAGGTCGTCGCCGCGGCGCGCGCCGCGCAGATCCACGACTTCGTGACGTCGCTGCCCGCGGGCTACGACACGGTGCTGTCCGACGAGGCGCGTGACCTGTCCGGGGGCCAGCGCCAGCGCCTCGCGCTCGCACGCGCGATCCTGCGCGAGACGCCGATCCTGATCCTCGACGAGCCGGTGAGCGCGGTCGACGCGCTCACCGAGGCCCGGCTCGACCAGACGATCGCCCAGGTCACGAAGGGGCGGACGGCGCTCATCGTCGCGCACCGGCTCGCCACGATCCGCCGCGCCGACCTGATCCTCGTGATCGAGGAGGGCCGCGTGGCCGAGCAGGGCACGCACGACGCGCTGATCGCGTCGAGCGGCCGCTACCGCGCGCTCTACGAGACGCAGTACCGGCGCGGCGCCGGCGAGGAATGAAGCGAAGCGCGAGAGAGCGGAGACTTTCCGCGCGCGCGCACGTCACTTTGCCTGCGTGCTGCCGGAGCGCGAGCGTCTTCTGCCGGTCGTGACGTCGTTTTCGGCGCTCGCAATCGGCTCGCGCGATGTAGGATGCGCGTCTGCGCGCCCGCCGCGCGCAGCGCGCAAAGCTGGTCGGGATGCTCACGATGTGGATGCCGCGCTCGTTTGCGATCTGGGGCTCGATGTGTTTGCTGCTCCCGGCCCTCGCGCCGGCCGGGGGCGAGCCCTCCCCCGCAGCGGGCTCGCTCCAGCCCGCCCCCGTGACCCGCTCGCTCGCGATCGGCAAGGTGTCGGAGATCGATACCGACGAGGTGCAGCGCCTGATCGACGAGGCGAGCGCGGAGGGCGCGCCGCCC